>Ga0182030_10012219_pt1 | contig 17239 bp, 15 predicted proteins | sample 812S3MmetaG_FD_121299 | JGI IMG/M metagenome (GOLD analysis project Ga0182030, IMG submission 121299) | Permafrost microbial communities from Stordalen Mire, Sweden - 812S3M metaG (Illumina Assembly) | ecosystem: Environmental > Terrestrial > Soil > Wetlands > Permafrost | place: Sweden...
ATCGGCTCGGGCAGACGATGCGCGTAGTCCGGAACTTCGACGCGTTCGGCGATCTCCGGCTCCGGCTTCTTGGCGGTGTGGAGCACGGGGTTCTCGCCCGTGATGAGCTGCCACTCGAACGACTTCTTCGAACCGTAGACGTCGACGCTCTCGCGATACTGTCGCGCAGTGTCCCAGAGGAAGCGCCAAATGTGCGCGGCGAGATCCGAGTCTTTGATCTTGATGTGGCACGACTCGACGGCGAACTTCGAACCGGATCGGCGCGCGCACTCGTCGTTGATCGTCCCAGAGCCGAAGCAGCTGACGTACTCCGCCATGCCGTTGACCATCGCCATGAGGGGGCTTACGACATGCGTCGCATAGTGCATCGGCGCCATGTCTTTCCAGTAGTCGGGCCAGCCTTCCATGTCCTGCGGATGGGACGCCGCCAGGTACTGAATCTTGCCGAGTTCGCCGTTGTCGTAGAGCTCCTTGATGAACAGGTACTCGCGGCTGTACACGACGGTTTCAGCCATCATGTATTTCAATCCGGAGTCGCGGACCAATCCGACGATCTCTCTGGCCTCGTCCAAGGTCGTCGCCATCGGCACGGTGCACATGACGTGCTTGCCGGCCTTCAGCGCCGCGATCGTCTGCGGAGCGTGATCGGGGATCGGGCTGTTGATGTGGACGAAGTCCACGTTCGGATCGGTCAACACGTCGCGGAAATCGGTGTAGCGCGCGGCGATTTCAAACCGATCGCCGACTTCATCCAATCGGCTCTTCGTTCGCTGGCAGATCGCCGCGACGTCCGCTTTCGGATGCGCCTGATAGATCGGGATGAACTCCGAACCGAAACCAAGTCCGATGAGTCCGACTCGCGCCTTCTCCATGATGTTTCCTCAATTTGGCTCTGAAGCCACTATTGAGGCGTTCACGGAATTTGAACATGAGCATTCACGCGAGATTATTGAGATTCTTTCCCGCGATCGGCGGCGCCGAGTTCATCGCCATACGCGGCGATTTTGCTTCACGCGCGCATGCGAGCGCTTGGCGAATCGACGCGCCGCCGTCGCGACGCTTCCAGCGTCGGCGAGCGGTCGAAGCGGCTGAACAAACGCGGCGATCGGTTGCATGAATCTGCGGCGGCGGCGAGCTTCGCGGCGTCGCGGAGCGAATTGGAACAGACCCTCGCCGGTTCGAACCGCCGGCGCCGCGGACCGCCGTCGTTCAACGCGGCGGCGACGGTCGAAACCCCGGCGATCCTACGGGCGGACAATCTGTCCGACGACAACGGAGTTCGCGATCGACGAACCGTGCGGTCGACGCGTCGTCAGTCCGGGATCTGCAGAAAGGAGCGACCCCGCACCCGGTCTCGATACTCCCTCGGCGTCAGCCCGGTCTCCTTCTTGAAGAACACGCTCAGGTACTCGGGGTGCTCGATGCCGAGCGCTTCGCTGATCTCCGAGAGAGACATTTCCGTCTCCAGAAGGAGTTCCCGCACGGCGTTGGTTCGCACGCGCAGGATCTCCTGGTGCGGCGTGCGATTCAGCGCCCGCCGGAACCGCGCCTCGAGAACGCGCCGGGAGAGGGGAACCATGTTCAGGACGTCTTCGACGCCGATGTTTTCATGCGCCTTCTGCCGTATGAAGGCGACCGCTTTGGCGACGTGCGGATCGCTGACGGTCAGGACGTCGGTTGAAATGCGTTTGCGCACGCCGAGGGGTTCGATGGCGAATTTGCGCCCCGCAAGCTTTTCCCCGCCCATCATGCGGCCCAGAATCTCGGCCGCGTAGGCGCCGGTTCTGAAGGTGTTGGGAATGACGCTCGACATGCTGGGCGTCGCGAGTTCGCACAGAAGTTCGTCGTTGTCGACGCCGATGACGGCGATGTCCTCGGGAACCTTGAAGTCGAAGTACCGACAGATTTCCAGCAGTTGCTGACCGCATGCGTCGTAGCAGGCGAAGATGCCGACGGGCTTCGGCAGGCTCTCCAACCAGTCGCGGATCGCTTCGCGCTGCGTCCACCACCGGACCCGCGGTTCCTTCCGAATCGGAAGGTTGAAGATCCTCGATTGGATGATGTCGGGACGCCCCAGCACGCGCTCGAAGCATTGCTGGCGCCAAACCGACCAGTTGTAGAACGGGTCGCCGAAGTAGGCGAAGTTCTGCAGGCCACAGTCGCGAAGGTGTTCGAGGGCGAGGCGCGTGATCGCTTCGTCGTCGGTCTCGACCCAGGGGATGCCGTCGATCAGGCGGGCGGCGCTGACGTCGACCGTCGGCACGCCCATGTCGGTGATGATCCGCGCCATGCGATCGGTTTCGATTCGCGCGATGGCCCCGTCGAACTTCCAGTCGCAGGCGAACGACTGGTCGAATTCGTGTCGACCGTGCTCGGTGAGGTAGAGGGTCCAGCCGTGGCGAGTCCGGGCATATTCGTGAATCCCGCGCAGAACGCCGCGGGCGTAGCTATTGGACGTCTCGACGATGACCGCGACGTTTCTCTCGTCTACCATTGGCCTGGCTCTGCTCGTCGGAGCCGGCGGCGGAAGAGGATCGTCGAGGCCTGCCGCCCGAATTCGTCGATGAAGCAGAGCATGCCGAACGTCCTCCCGTCATGGGTCCGGTCCTCGACGAAGTCATGAGGCCGGACATCGTTCGGCGGCGCGGCGCGCAGGCGAACGCGCGATCCGTCGGCTACGGCCCACGACATGCGTTCAGCCGTGGCTCAAGTCGCGGTTGAGATTGGCGCATCGCCGCCCGCGGAGCAATGGGCGATCGGCGGCGTTGGTCGGACCGTTCAATGACGCCGATCACGCGCACGGCTTCTCGTCACGGCGTCGCCGCGGCGGTTAGCGCTGCGTCGAGCGACGCCGGCCCAGCAGGCTGCGCGGACCCGCCGTCCAGAGGGCTTCGGCGCCAACCCGATCTCGCCGGCGCCGCGGCGAGCCGAGCCTTGCAGGTTTCCGCTTGCCGCCTCGGTCAGAAGCGGCTTGCCCGGCGGCGAGTCCGAAGCCGCTTCGCGCGACGGCGCGTTCTCGCTCTCGAACTCGCGCGACCGACGAACCTCGTCGGTCCTCACCCCCCATACGCCGCCAGCCGGAAGAAGGATGTCGTCTCGCTCACGACCTAGCCCCGAGCGTCAGCCGAGCAACGCGCGCAGGAAGCGCGCGCCCTGCCTCGCCAACTCGTCCTGCGACGGCGCAAGCGGTCGCCAGATCGAGGCCGCTTTGGCGATTTCGACCGCGCCGGGGGTGAAGGACTCGATGACCGCCGCGCCGTCGTACTCGACCGCACGCAGCGCGTCGCGAATTCCGTGCCAGTCCTGGTGACCGGTGCCGGGAATGCCGCGATCGTTCTCGCAGGCGTGGAAATGGCCGAGCATGCCCTTTCCGAGCTTGCGGATCGCGTTCGGGATGCTCTTCTCTTCGATGTTGCCGTGGAACGTGTCGATGTGAATCTTGTAGGCGGGACTGTCGACGTCGCGCACGAGTGCGACCGCCTGCTCCACCAGGTTGATCATGTCGCTCTCGAAGCGGTTCAGGGGCTCGACGCCGACCGTGACGCCGGCGTCGGTCGCCGCTTTGCCGAGCGCGCGCAGGTTGTCGACGCACCACGCCCATTCTTGCTTCTTCTGTTGATCGGGAATCAGCCGCGTCTTGCCGACCGCGGAATAGATCGGCCCCGAGAAGAGATGGCTGCCCACCGCCTCCGCGAATCGAATGCTGTCCCGTATGTATTCGACGCCGATCTTGCGGATCGCCGGATCCTCGTTGGAGATGTCGCGCGTCGGCCCGAAGGCGCCGCACACCGTCACCGAGAGGCCGTTGTCCTCCGTCATCTTCCGCAGCAGTTTGGCGTCGATGAGCGACGCATCGTCGAGGGCGACCTCCAGAACGTCGAACCCCATCTGCTTCACCTTGGGGATGAGAGGAAAGTCTTTCGTAGTGAACGGCGACGTCCATACCCACGTGTTGACGCCGATCTTCATCGCTCCCTCCCAGAATCGCGGAACTCCGGCGGCCGCGCGTCGGATTCGACGCCGCGTTCCGGACGCGCCAGTCTCAATCTGCCGGATCGCGCCGTAAATGAGCATTCGCGCTAGAAATATGAGATTTCTGACCACCGACTTCGCGCCGGGCGGGGCCGGCGTCGTCCCGGCGCAACCTGAAGATCGCCCGGTTGAAGATTCCTTCGAGACATTGCTGACGGCCGGCGATGTTGGCAATCGCGGGCTTGTCGATGACTTACGGCTCGAGGCTGCTGAAGTCCTCGTCGCCATCGCTGATCGATTCGGCGACGCCGCTCTCCCAGGAAGCGCGGCGCTCCCTGTCGATCGACTCTATCTCGCCTTCGTCGATTAGCCGTCGGACATCTTTCAGATCGCGTGCGAACGAATCCATTCCGTCTTCGTGCGCCCGCGCGAGGTCGTTCACGGTGAATGCGCCGCGGCGTGCGGGCGCGGCGAAGTGGGACCATCCACAGGCGGATCCGATAGGGCGAGACATCGCGGCGCTTCGAAAGCTCATGGAGCGTCTCGTCGGCGAGAAAATCCTGAGCGACCTGGCGCTTGAATTCGATGCTAGGGGAACGACGCCTAGCCAAGGGCTTCCATCTTTCGAAAGCCCGGCGCGACGGTCAAATCTTCAACTCCGACCCGTCCGGCCCGAGGATCCCACGCCAACGAAGGGGGAACGAAAACTCCCAGCCCACTTTCCGACCGACCACTTTTATTCTGCGTGGTATCGGAGAGAACGCAATAGAATCAATGGCTGGGGGACCTGGATTCGAACCAAGATTGACGGAGTCAGAGTCCGCAGTTCTACCGTTGAACTATCCCCCAACGACAAAGCCGGCGTCATCGGGCGACGGGTAAATAGCGGAGGCGCGCGGCGGCGGCAAGGGGCGCGCGAAGAGGCGCGGGCGCGGCGCGCCGACGCGCTCGGTCCGCCTTGCGTTCGCCGACCAATTGACTACGATGCAGGCACAATGTTCACCGCCCAAGAATTAGGCGCCTCCGCCGTTGCGCCGCGTGTGGGTCCGCTGACGCTCGTCGACGCCGCAATGCTGGCGCCGATGTCGGGAATCAGCGACCTCGGCATGCGCCGGGCCGCGCGGCGGTTCGGCGCGACGCTGGCATTTTCGGAGATGGTGGCGAGCGCCGAACTTGTCGCTGAGAACGATGAGGCGCGGCTGCGCGCCGAAGGCGAAGGGGCGGAGCCGCATGCGGCCCAGCTCGTCGGTTCGGAACCCGCGGCGATGGCCGAGGCGGCGCGGCGGCTCGAAGCGTCGGGCGCGCGGCTGATCGACATCAATATGGGTTGCCCGTCGCGCCGCGTCGCCGGCCGCGCCGCCGGCTGCGCGCTGATGCGCGATCTCGACCAGGCGGGGCGGCTGGTCGAAACGGTGGCGCGCGCGGTCGCCGCGCCGGTCAGCGTCAAGATGCGGCTCGGCTGGGACGACGACGAACGCAACGCGCCGACGCTGGCGCGCCGCGCCGAGTCGGCGGGCGCCACGATGATCACCGTCCACGGCCGCACCCGTCGCCAGCTCTACGACGGCAAAGCCGATTGGCGGGCGGTCGGCGAGGTCGTCGCCGCGGTCGGCGTTCCGGTCGTCGCCAATGGCGATTGCCGCAGCGTCGACGACGCGCGGGCGATGCTGGCGCAGTCGGGTGCGCGCGCGGTGATGATCGGCCGCGCCGCCGTCGGCGCGCCGTGGCTGGTCGGCGCGATCGGCCGCGCACTCGTCGCCGGCGGGCCAGCCGTAGATCCGCCCGCCGCCGAGCGGCGCGCGGCGGCGCTCGCCCATGTCGAATGGCTGCTTTCGGCGCTGGGCCGGCGCGCCGGCCTGCGCCACGCCCGCAAGCACCTCGCCGCCTACGCCGAAAAGGCGGGCGCGCCGGAAGCGTTGCGCTGCGCGCTGGTGACGAGCGAAGACGCCGACGAAGCGCTGCGTCTGTTGGCGCTCGCCTTCGCGTCGCGGCCGCAGACGGAGGCGGCGTGATGGCGCCCGAACGGGCCAGGGCCTCCAGCGCGTCGCTCGACGCGTTGCAGCTTCTCAACGCTTTGCCGCAGCCGTTGCTGGCGATCGACGCCTCCGGCGTCGTCCGTGAGGTCAACACCGCGGCCGAGCATTTCTTCGATTCCGGCCGCTCGGCGCTCCTGCGGGCCAAGCTTGTCGACATTCTGCCGTTCGGCTCGCCGGTGATCGGCCTTGTCGCCGATGCGATCGCCACCCAGGCGACGGTCAATGGCTACAGACTCGACGTCTCGACGCCGCGCACCGGCCTCGGCCGGGTGGTCGACGCCTATGTTTCGCCGCTGCCGCGCGCCGAGGACGGGGTGCTGCTTCTGCTGCAAGAACGGTCAATTGCTGAAAAAATGGACAGACAGCTCACCCACCGCAGCGCGGCGCGGTCGGTGACGGCGCTCGGCGCGATGCTCGCCCATGAGATCAAGAACCCGCTCTCCGGCATCCGCGGCGCGGCGCAACTGCTCGAAGCCTCGGCCTCCGACGAAGATCGGGCGCTGACGCGGCTGATCTGCGAGGAAACCGACCGCATCGTCAAACTGGTCGACCGGATGGAGTCGTTTTCCGAAGAGCGGCCGGGCGGGCGCGAGAGCCTCAACATCCACCAGGTGCTCGACCATGTGAAGCGGCTCGCCCAGGCCGGCTTCGCCCAGCACATCCGCTTCTCCGAGGTCTACGACCCGTCGCTGCCGCATGTGCTGGGCTCGCGCGACGCGTTGATCCAGGTCTTCCTCAATCTCATCAAAAACGCCGCGGAAGCCATTGGCGAAGAAAGCATCGACGGCGAGATCACCCTGACCACCGCCTACCGCCAGGGCGTGCGGCTGAAGGTCGGCGCGGGGGCCGAGCCGGTCAGCCTGCCGCTCGAGATCTGCGTGCGCGACAATGGCCCGGGCGTGCCGGCCGACATCGGCGCCAATCTGTTCGAGCCGTTCGTCAGCTCCAAGTCTTCGGGCTCTGGCCTGGGACTTGCACTTGTTGCCAAAGTCATCGGCGACCACGGCGGAATCATCGAATTCGAGTCGCACCCGCGCCGTACGATGTTTCGAGTCCTGCTGCCGCTTGCAGCGCCGCGAGCCGCGAGCGGAGGCGGAGTCGACTAGCGCGGCGCGGCGAGCCGGATCAAGAAGCGGGCGCAGCCGGCGTTCCACCGCCGCCGGCGGCCCGCAAGGAGCTATTGGATGCCGTCAGGGCATATTCTCGTCGCCGACGACGACGCAGCGATCAGAACGGTACTCAATCAGGCGCTGTCGCGCGCCGGCTACGAAGTGCGCTCGACCGGCACCGTCGCCGGCCTGTGGCGCTGGGTCGCCGCCGGCGAGGGCGACCTCGTCATCACCGACGTGGTGATGCCCGACGACAACGCGTTCGAGCTGCTGCCGCGCATCAAGCGCATGCGGCCCGATCTGCCGATCATCGTCATGAGCGCGCAGAACACCTTCATGACCGCGATCAAGGCCTCCGAGCGCGGGGCCTACGAATACCTGCCCAAGCCGTTCGACTTGAAGGAGCTGGTGTCGATCGTCGGCCGCGCCCTCGCGCAGCCGAAACGCGCGCGCGAAGTCGGCGTGGAAACGGCGCCGGCCGAGTCGATGCCGCTGGTCGGCCGCTCGCCGGCGATGCAGGACATTTTCCGCTCGCTGGCGCGGCTGATGCAGACCGACCTGACGGTGATGATTTCCGGCGAGTCGGGCACCGGCAAGGAACTGGTCGCGCGCGCGCTGCACGATTACGGCAAGCGCAAGAGCGGGCCGTTCGTCGCCATCAACATGGCGGCGATCCCGCGCGACCTGATCGAGAGCGAGCTGTTCGGCCATGAGAAGGGCGCCTTCACCGGCGCCAACGCGCGCTCGGCGGGCCGCTTCGAGCAGGCCGAAGGCGGCACGCTGTTCCTCGACGAAATCGGCGACATGCCGATGGAGGCGCAGACGCGCCTGCTCAGGGTGCTGCAGCAGGGCGAATACACGACCGTCGGCGGCCGCACGCCGATCAAGACCAATGTCCGCATCGTCGCCGCCACCAACAAGGACCTGCGCTACGCCATCCAGCAGGGCGCGTTCCGCGAAGACCTGTTCTTCCGCCTCAACGTCGTGCCGCTGCGCCTGCCGCCCTTGCGCGAGCGCAGCGAGGACATTCCCGACCTGGTGCGCCACTTCTTCCAGCGCGGCGTCACCGAAGGGTTGGCGCCCAAGAGCATCGAACCGGCGGCGATGGAGCGGCTGCGCCGCTATTCCTGGCCGGGCAACGTGCGCGAGCTGGAGAACCTGACCCGGCGCATCGCCGCCCTCTATCCCCAGGACGTCATCGGCGAGGCGCTGATCGAAGCCGAACTCGGGGCCAGCGCGCCGTTGCTCGGACTTTCGGGGCCGGGCGGCGGCGACCACGCGCCGACCCGCGAAGCGGCCGCCGCGCAGGAGCAGTTCGTCTCCGGCATCGAGCGGCACATCGCCGACCTGTTCCGCTCCTTCGGCGATTCGCCGCCGCCGGTCGGCCTCTATCACCGCGTCCTGCGCGATCTCGAGGTGCCGTTGATCGCCGCGACTCTGTCGGTGACCCGCGGCAATCAGATCAAGGCGGCCGAGATTCTCGGCCTCAACCGCAACACGCTGCGCAAGAAAATCCGCGACCTCGATTTACGGGGCGTCCGCGGATTTAAGTGAGTTTCGCCGCCATTTTGTCGTAATCTTGCAACAGAGTTGCAATTGCGCAACTCTGGGCTTGGCCGCAAGGCGTAACGACGGCGAACTTTCGCGACGTGACCATTCATCAAACGCAGCAGCAGCCCGGCGCGAACGTTGCGCAGGCGGAGGGCCCGCGGTTCGACGAGCGCCGGATTTCCGGGGTGTTCGGTCCGATCGCGGTCGGCGGCGCGCTGATCCTGGCGCTCGCGACCTTCGTCGTCTTCGCTGGTTTCACCCCGATCATCCCCACCAACGAGATCGTTCTGGGGCTGCTGGGCGGCGACGGGATCATCGTCGTCTGGCTCCTGGTGCTGATCGGGATCGAGCTGCTTCGCCTACGCGCCGCGCGCCGCGCCGCGCGCGCCGGCGCGCGACTGCATAACCGCGTCGTCGCGCTGTTCTCGCTCGTGGCGGCAATCCCGGCGCTGGTCACCGCGCTGGTCGCGGCCGTCGCGGTCGAGCGGGTGATCAACCCTGCCTTCATGAAGGACGTCGCCGCCTACATCAAGGAATCGGGCGAGCTGTCGCAGGTCTACAGCGAGACCCAGTGCCAAGCGCTGCTGCGCGAGGCGGACTTGACCGCCAACGATCTGTCGCAGGCGGCGCGGCTCGTCCGCTCCGACCCCAATCTTTTCCAGGGCTTCCTCAATGCGCGGGCGCGCGCGCTCGGCTTCTCCGCCGCCGCCGTCATCAAGTCCGACGGCACGGCGATTGCCCAGGCGGCGGGCTCCGACCCCAAGCAGATCGCCAAGCCCGATCCGGGCGATTTCGCCGCCGCCACGGCCAAGCAACCCTATTGCGGCCTGCTCGGCGCCGGCCAGGTCTTCGTCGCGCTGCGGCCGATCGCGGGGCTCGACGACAGTTATTTCTACGCCGCGCGCGCCATCGACCCGATGTCGGGCAAGGTCGCGCGCGACGCCTCGGAGGTCTCGGCGGTCTTCACCAACTTCGAATCGCATCGCCACAACATCGAGCTCGGTTTCGCCGCGGTGTTCGTCATGCTGTCGCTGACGATGCTGATCTCGGCGGTGTGGATGGGGCTCACCTTCGCCAACCAGCTCGTCGGACCGATCCGACGGTTGATCCGCGCCACCGACGAGGTCGCTTCCGGCAATCTCTACGTCCAGGTTCCGACCCGGCGCTCCGAGGGCGACCTCGGCCATCTCGGCGAGACCTTCAACAAGATGACGATGGAGCTGCGCCATCAGCGCAATCGCCTGACCGCGGCCAATGCGCTCAACGACGAACGGCGCGCCTTCATCGAGGCGGTTCTGTCGGGCGTGCCGGCCTCCGTCATCGGCGTCGACGCGCAGGACCTCATCACGGTTAGCAACGCCGCCGCCGACAAGCTGCTGTGCGGCGACGATCCGCGCGGACTGGTCGGCCGGAACATCGGCGAGATCTTCCCTCAGGTGGCGCAGATCCTTGACCAGGCGCGGTCGATGAACCTGCGTTCGCACCAGGCGCAGGCGACCTGGACGCGCCGCGGCCGAGAGCGGCTGCTCAACGTGCGCGTCACCGGCGATCCGCAGCGCGGCGACCACGGCGCGGTGGTCACGCTCGACGACATCAGCGAACTCGTCACCGCCCAACGCAGCGCCGCGTGGGCCGACGTCGCCCGCCGCATCGCTCACGAAATCAAAAACCCGCTGACGCCGATCCAGCTCTCCGCCGAGCGCCTCAAGCGTCGCTACGGCAAGCACATCGTCGAAGGCAAGGACGTGTTCGATCAGTGCACCGACACGATCATTCGCCAGGTCGACGACATCAAGCGCATGGTCGACGAGTTTTCGTCGTTCGCCCGCATGCCGAAGGCGCGCCCCGCCGAGGACGATCTTTCCGATTGCGTCCGTCAGTCGCTGTTCCTGATGCGGGTCGGCCGGCCGGAGATCGCGATCGAGGACGACTTGCCGAGCGAACCGGTGATCGCCGATTTCGACCGTCGGCTGATCTCGCAGGCGCTGACCAACGTGCTCAAGAACGCCGGCGAGGGAATCGACGCGCTTGGCCAGCGCGAGGAGAAGGGCCGGATCGTCGCCTCGCTGGCGGTCGAAGACGGCGTCGTTCGCATCGCCGTCAGCGACAACGGCAAGGGCTTCCCGAGCGAGGATCGCCGCAAGTTGATCGAGCCCTACGTCACCACCCGCGCCGAGGGCACCGGCCTCGGCCTGCCGATCGTCATCAAGATCTTCGAGGATCACCATGGCGAGGTTGAGCTGCTCGATGGCCTCGCCCGCGCCGACGGCGGGCGCGGCGCGCAGGTGCTGATGAAGCTGCCGCTGCGCTTCGACGTCTCCGCCGCGGCCGCTCCGCCGGTCGCGGCGAGCACGCCCCTGGTTGTTTCGCACACGGACAGGCCGTCCTGATGCCCGCCGATATCCTGGTCGTCGACGACGAAGAAGACATTCGCGAAATCGTTTCCGGCATTCTCTCCGACGAGGGCCATTCGACCCGCCTCGCGCGCAATTCCGACGAGGCGCTGGCGGCGATCGAGGCGCGCCGGCCGCATCTGGTGCTGCTCGATATCTGGCTGCAGGGCTCGCGGCTCGACGGGCTGCAACTCCTGGAAATCGTCAAGCAGCAGCACGGCGCCGTTCCGGTGGTGATGATCTCCGGCCACGGCAACATCGAAACCGCGGTGACCGCGATCAAGCTCGGCGCCTACGACTTCATCGAGAAACCGTTCAAGGCCGACCGATTGATCCTCGTCGCCGAGCGCGCGCTGGAGACTTCGCGGCTGAAACGCGAAGTCACGGAGCTGCGCGCGCGCTCCGGCGTCGTCAATCGCATGATCGGCAATTCGGCGGCGATCGCCAACCTCAAGCGCATCATCGAGCGGCTCGGGCCGACCAATTCGCGCGTGCTCATCTCCGGCCCGCCGGGCGCGGGCAAGGAGCTGGCGGCGCGGCTGATCCACGCCCAGTCGGTGCGCGCCGACGGCCCGTTCGTCATCCTCAACGCGCCGATGATCACGCCCGAAAACATGGAAAGCGAGCTGTTCGGCGTCGAAGCGAGCGCCGAGCGTCCGCATCGGGTCGGGGCGCTGGAGGAGGCGCACGGCGGCACGCTCTATCTTGACGAAGTCGCCGACATGCCGCTTGAGACCCAGGCCAAGATCCTGCGCGTGCTGGTCGACCAGAACTTCCAGCGCGTCGGCGGGTCGGCGCGGGTTCATGTCGACGTCAGGATCATCTCCTCGACCAGCCGCGACCTCGCCCAGGCGATCACCGACCAACAGTTCCGCGAGGATCTGTTTCATCGTCTGTCGGTGGTGCCGATCCGGGTTCCCTCGCTCGCCGAGCGGCGCGACGACGTTCCCGAACTGGTGCAGTATTTCCTCGAGCAAGTGGCGCAGACGATGGGCGTGCCGCCGCGCCGGGTCGCCGCCGACGCGATGGCGGTGCTGCAGTCGCACGACTGGCCGGGCAACATCCGCCAGCTGCGCAACAACGTCGAGCGGCTGATGATTCTCGCCGTGGGGGATCCCGAGGCGGACATCACCGCGGCGATGCTGCCGGCCGAGATCGGCGCGCTGGTGCCCGCCATTCCCAGCGGCGTCGGTGGCGAGAAACTGATGAGCATCCCGTTGCGCGAAGCGCGCGAGGTGTTCGAGCGCGAGTATCTGATCGCCCAGATCAACCGTTTCGGCGGCAACATTTCGCGCACCGCCGAATTCATCGGCATGGAACGATCGGCCTTGCACCGCAAGCTGAAGTCGCTCGGCGTCGCATAAACGAACGGAACGCCGAGATGAGCCGCGTCGCTTACGTCAATGGCCGCTATCTGCCGCTCGCCCAGGCGGGCGTGTCGATCCTGGATCGCGCCTTCGTCTTCGGCGACGGCGTCTATGAAGTCTGCCTGGTGCGCGGCGGGGCGCTGATCGACGAACTGCGCCATTTCGCGCGGTTGAAGACGTCGCTGGCGGCGCTGCGCATCGCCGCGCCGGTCGGCGAGGCGGCGCTGAAGCGAATTTTGCGCGAGGTCGTCGCCCGCAATCGGGTCAGCGACGGCCTCGTCTATCTGCAGATCTCGCGCGGCGCGGCGCGGCGCGACCACGGCTTCCCGCCGCCCGGCGTCGCGCCGGGGCTGGTCGTCACCGCCAAATCGCTCGATCCTCGCCTCGGCGAGGCCAACGCCGAGCGTGGCGTGGCGGTGATCGCCTTGCCGGACGAGCGCTGGGCCCATCCGCACATCAAGTCGCTGCAGCTGCTGCCCAACGTCCTCGCCAAGCAGGCGGCGCGCGAGGCGGGGGCGTTCGAAGCGTGGCTGGTCGATCGCGACGGCTTCGTCACCGAGGGCTCTTCGACCAACGCCTGGATTGTCGCCGCCGACGGCGTGCTGGCGACGCGCCAGGCGGACCAATCGATCCTACGCGGCGTCACCCGCGCGACCCTGATCGACGTCGCCGCCGTCGAAGGCCTTCGCTTCGAGGAGCGCCCATTCACCCTCGAGGAGGCCTATGCGGCGCGCGAGGCCTTCCTTTCCAGCGCCACCACCATCGCCACGCCGGTCGTCACCATCGACGGGCGGCCGATCGGCGACGGCCGTCCAGGCCCTACGACCCTGGCGTTGCGGCGAAAATTCGCCGCCGTGGCGGCGCGAAGCTGAAGCGGGGCATTCCCATCACAAAACCGCACGATGGCGGATCGCCACTGAAATGATATAGGTTCGCTGAACTTGACGCGGGACGAGGCGTCGAGTCGAAACAACAACACGGCTGCGGCAAGCGGTCCATTTCCGATGTGGGGTCCCAACAATGGCCAATGAAAAGGCGCAGAACCTACAGGACACGTTCCTTAATCACGTTCGCAAGAGCAAGACTTCGGTGACCATTTTCCTTGTCAACGGCGTGAAACTTCAAGGTTTCGTGACCTGGTTCGACAATTTCTGCGTACTGCTGCGCCGCGACGGCCATTCGCAGCTCGTCTACAAGCACGCCATTTCCACCATCATGCCGGCGACCCCGATCACCATGTTCGAGTCGGTTGAAGAGGGCCTCGATCAGCATTGAGCGACCTGGAAGGCGCCGGCCGGCGCGAGGAAGCGGTCGCGTCGCGGACGCGAACGCTGGTCGTCTGCCCTTATTCGACCGCGCGCGCGTCGGGCGACCGCGGTCCGGCGCGCAGCCCCGAAGCGCGCCGCGAAGAGGCGGAGGGGCTGGCGCGCGCCATCGATCTCGACGTCGTCGATTCCGTCCTCGTCGGCCTCGCCGAGATCCGCCCCGCGACCTATCTCGGCAAGGGCAAGCTCGCCGAGCTCGCCGAGCGCGCGCAAGCGGACAAGATCGCCCTCGTCGTCGTCGACGCCGCGCTGTCGCCCGTGCAGCAGCGCAACCTCGAGAAAGCGTTCAAGGCCAAGGTGATCGACCGCACCGGTCTGATCCTGGAGATCTTCGGCCGCCGCGCCCGTACGGCCGAGGGCGCGTTGCAGGTCGAGCTCGCGCATCTGACCTATCAGAAGTCGCGCCTGGTGCGTTCGTGGACCCACTTGGAGCGCCAGCGCGGCGGCTTCGGCTTCCTCGGCGGCCCCGGCGAAACCCAGATCGAGACCGACCGCCGCCTGATCGAGGAGCGCATGATCCGCATCGAGCGCGATCTCGACAAGGTCAAGAAGACGCGCGCGCTGCACCGCGCCAGTCGCGCCGAGGTGCCGTATCCGATCGTCGCGCTGGTCGGCTACACCAACGCCGGCAAGTCGACTTTGTTCAACCGCCTGACCCGCGCCGAGGTCGTCGCCGCCGACATGCTGTTTGCGACCCTTGATCCGACGATGCGGCTGGTGAAGCTGCCGCACGGCGGCGCGGCGATCCTGTCCGACACCGTCGGCTTCATCTCGGATCTGCCGACCATGCTGATCTCGGCCTTTCGCGCCACGCTCGAAGAGGTGCGCGCCGCCGACGTCATCGTTCACGTGCGCGACATCGCCCATGCCGACAGCGATGCGCAGGCCAAGGACGTCGAGGCGATTCTCGCCGAAGTCGGCGTCGCCGGCGCGGCGGACAAATTGATCGAAGTGTGGAACAAGCTCGACAAGCTCGACGCGGGCCATCGCGCCGCGCTGGCGGCAGGGCAGGGCGAGGGCGCGCCCATACCCGTCTCCGCACTGACTGGCGAGGGCGTCGGCGCGCTGCTCCAGGCGATCGAGACGCGGCTCGCGCGCGGGCGCTCGCTCATCGACCTCGAGCTCGAATCCGCCGACGGCCAGGGCCTGCACTGGCTCTACGAGCACACGGAAGTCATGGCGCGCCGCGACGACGAGGATGGCGGCGTCCGCGTGACCGTGCGCGTCCCCGCCGACGCGGTCGAGCGCGTCAAGCGCCGCTTCGGCGCCGCGGCGCGCTGAACCTTTCCATCGAATCGCCCGACGACGGCCGCGAGACCGGCCCATTTGCTTGGCATGACTTTCTTCGGTCGCCGCCGTCGGCGCCGAGCGTCGCGCCGGAGCGCGGCGGCGCGAACCCAATCTCGGAGCATGCGATGAAACTATCCGCCCTGCACACCGCCCAAGCGGCGAGACAGCTCGATTCCTGGGTGGTGCCGGAGACGCATCCAGCCAATCCGTCGTTGTGCGAGACCTTCGGCGATCACACGTTCTTCCTCGACAGCGAGGGCCTCGTCATCGCCGAGCCGAGCGAGTCGGAGGATGCGGATGCGGCGGAACTCGCGCGCATCGTCAAGCTCGCGGCCTGGGCCGATGACGCGCGCACCGAATTGGCCGCGCATCCGCGCGAGGACACCGGGTTGCTGATCGTGCTCAGCGAAGCGGCCTGACGCGCGCGGCGTCGCGCAAGGTTGAGAATCTGTAATGGCGAGAAGAATTCTCGCCGAGATTGCATTTTCCCAATCCGGGCTGACGTCGACGCCGCGCAGCAGCGTGATGAAGGTCGTCGCTACGGCGCTTTTCTTTCGCGCTGCTTGGCCTCGCGCCACAGCGCCTCCATCTCGTCGAGCGTCGCCTCCGTCGGCGCGCGCCCGGCTTCGCCGAGCCGCGATTCGATATGGGCGAAGCGGCGTTCGAACTTGGCGTTGGCGCCGCGCAGCGCCGCTTCGGGATCGACGTGGAGGTGGCGGGCGAGATTGGCGACCGCGAACAACAGATCGCCGACCTCGCCGGCGACGCGTTGCGCGTCATTGGCCTCGAGTTCGGCCTCGACCTCGTCGATCTCTTCGCGCAGCTTGGCGAGCACGGCGCGCGGATCGTTCCAGTCGAACCCGACCTTGCCGGCCTTCTCTTGCAGCTTGAGCGCGCGGGTCAGCGCCGGCAGGGCGAGCGGCACGCCGGCGAGCGCCCCGGTCGCCGCCTCGGCGGCGGGCAAGCCGGCGGCGCGGCGCGCTTCGGCGCGCTCGCGCTTTTCGTCAGCCTTGACGCGGCCCCACAGCGCCTTGACCTCGTCGCTGGAAAGGTCGCGCGCGTCGCCGAACACGTGGGGATGGCGACGGATGAGCTTGCGGGTGATCGCGTCGACCACGTCGCCGAAATCGAAGCGGCCTTGCTCTTCGGCCATTCGGGCGTGAAAGACGACCTGCAGTAGCAGGTCGCCGAGTTCTTCGCGTAGGTTTGCGACGTCGCCGCGCTCGATTGCGTCGGCGACCTCGTAGGCCTCCTCGAGCGTGTAGGGGGCGATGGTGGCGAAGGTCTGCTCGAGATCCCACGGGCAGCCGGTCTCCGGCGTCCTCAGCGCCGCCATGATCTCATTGAGGCGGCTGATATCGCGCGATGGCTGCATGGCCGAGAGGCTCCGGCGCGGGCGGGCGGGTTTCGGCGCAAGCGCCCGCGGCCGCGCCAACACGGCGCGGCCCGCGCGCCCACGAGGGGCGGCGGGCCGGAAGGCGGACGGACGCCGGCCGTCAGACGGTGATCGAAATGGCCTCGCGGCCCTTCGGCGTGTCGACGACGCGCATGTTCACGTGTTGACCTTCGGTCAGACGGGAGATGCCCGACGGGCCGAGGATCGAGATGTGAACGAACACGTCCTTGCCGCCGTCATCGCTGGCGACGAAGCCGAAGCCCTTGGTGTCGTCGAACCACTTGACCGTGCCGCCGAGCGCCACCGCCGTCGACGGGTCTGGCGCGACGCGGCGCGGCCGCGGCTCGCCGCGACCGGGACTGTCGCTGAACGAGCGCGGGGGACGCTCGACCACGCCGGCCGTGTCGACTTCCATCACCCGCGTCACCTGCGCGCCTTTCGCGCCGGCGCCGACGAGCACCTTGAGCTTCGCGCCCGCGGGCACCGAATCATGGCCCGAGGCGTGCAGCGCGTTGGCGTGCAGGAAGGCGTCGCCCTGGCCGTTGGCCAGTTCGACGAAGCCGTAACCCTTATCGGCTTTGAACCACTTGACGACCGCATCGATCGTCGGGCCGGCGGCCGGCGCAGAGGCCGCCATGCCCATCGCCGGGGCGCCGCCGAAACCACCGTCGGAAGCCCCGCCAAAGGCGCGCGGCGTCCGCGTTTTCGGCTCGTAGGGCATCGGCCCGTCGTCGTCGAAACCGCGCTTGCGGGGCGCCCGGAAATCTTTACCCTTGCTCATGTTAGACTACTTCTCCGCC
>Ga0182030_10012220_pt1 | contig 17238 bp, 17 predicted proteins | sample 812S3MmetaG_FD_121299 | JGI IMG/M metagenome (GOLD analysis project Ga0182030, IMG submission 121299) | Permafrost microbial communities from Stordalen Mire, Sweden - 812S3M metaG (Illumina Assembly) | ecosystem: Environmental > Terrestrial > Soil > Wetlands > Permafrost | place: Sweden...
GAAAATATCGACGCGCAAAAATCACTTTCGCTGAACGAAATTGGGTTGGTATCGTTCCAGCTTGCGTCGCCACTAGCTTACGACACGTATAAAACAAATCGCAGCACGGGTGCATTCATAATCGTCGATGAGGGCACAAATGGCACGGCCGGCGCGGGAATGATTTTGGAAAGCGATTCCGGTCAATAACCTTTGAACGAGCAGCAGGGCTTGCTTAGATCTAGCGCGGGCAGTTTCAAAAGCTCCCGCTGCTCATCACAGAAGGCACGACCTACGAGTCGCCGCATCGAATCTTCTGAACGAATGTGACTGAGAATATTTAAACTTCCTTCCCAAACTATCTGGTTGTCGATAATGGCCACCTTATTGTGGATATGCTCGCCGAAAATGACGGTGATCCCTCGCGATTTAGCATCCTCAAGAAAAGTTTTAGCATCACTTGAATTGGGTGGTCGTGTGTAAATCAGGCACTGGATGCATAAACCGCGAAGCATCTCCAGCTGGTCCAATACGTCGGTTCGATATGTTTTAACAAATGGACAAACAATCTCGACGGAACTGCCTGCCATGTCGAGATCTCCGAAAAACAAAGGGAAGAACCTATCTTGATTGACTAATATCGAATGCCCAAGCCTGTTAGCTTCGAGCAAATCCGCTCGGAAAGGTTTACTGTTGAATCGCCGTGTTGTAATTAATGGTTCACTCGAAACCAGCTCAGCTGCAGAATTCCTAAGCTCCGGCGGTCGGTTCGACGCCGGCGACCGCTTCGGCTCTGGGGGTCGCTTGAGGTCTCGCAAAAGTATTTTCAACGAGCCTAATCGAACTTTCGCATCTGCCAATGAATTGACGTAAAACGGTCGCGCCTGCGGACGCGCCGTGCGAGACTTGTTTTCGTAGTCGGCGATTTCCTCCGTAAGGAGACCTATCTGCTTTTCAGTAAGCTCGATCGCCTCTTCTCGCTTCCTGGATATTGGTACCTCCGAAAGCGTATGCTTTGATATCTCGGACGCCACGCGGCTTGCCTCACTCTTGGATATAGACACTGGATGATACTTACGCAACTGAGAGCTTTAACAGAACGAGTTAAACATTTAAATGTTGCGATTTTGTTGCAGCGTCACACACCTGAAGAAACGGCGCTGCCCGCTCCGGCAAAGAGGAACTTTTTATTGGGCTGAGCCGCGAAACTTTAGTTAAATCAGGGTAGTAAAAGAGTAGTATCCAATGCTGGTTTTAGCTTTTAGCGATTTTAAATTCTGAGATTTAATGGCTGACTTACAAATTACGCTTAAGTATTTGCCTTTGCAACAAAAGCTGGGATTTTGGGCGATGTGCGCTCTTGCTCCCGGTTGGGCACTTTTAGTACCGGCTTGTCTGGGAGCATTTATATCCTATGTTTTGCTTAATCCTGCCATGGCGGACTCGCCAGCCAGTATTTTTGTTGTGTTGTTTCTGCTCAGTTTGATGGTGGCAGGCATAGTCGGCACTGCGTTTTTTGAAGATGACACCATCTATGCCACCAAGTCCGGACTGGCGGTGCCGCTGTCATTTTTGCTGGGTACAAAGTTTAAACGCCATAAAGAGTGGTCGGAATTAGTTGCCGCTGAAATCGTTTCTACCAGCGCCGGAAAGGAGAAGCTCTTGCTGGCTTTTCAGAACGATTCAAAGGTAGTTCTCGATCGCAAAAACGTTAGCAATTCTGAAATGGAAAAGTTACTTCTGGCCGTGGAATTATGGGGCACAAATTGTACGAGGTCCCCCAATCTAATTGAGTTTCAGAGGACACTTGGGTCAGAGAAAATTGACTCATCAGGTTCTGGATATACGCAAATGTGGGAGGAGGAACTTGGTCGGAGATTTTCTACGACAAACTTCATGCCGCTCGAGCCTGGGCAACAACTGAGCGACGGGCGCATTAAGGTTGTTCGACAGCTGGCCTTTGGTGGGCTCTCTGCAATTTATCTTGCTCAGACATCAACCTCAGATATGGTTGTCGTAAAAGAGGCAGTCCTGCCAGCCAATGTCGACGCAGAGTCTATTGAAAGAGCCCAGGAGCGTCTTGGGCGTGAATTTCGTACACTGGCTGCCTTGAAGCATCCACACATTACAGGAGTACGTGATTATTTTGTTGAAAATGGCCGCAACTATTTAATTCTCGATTACATCAACGGACAGGACTTACGACAACTGGTCAAACAGCATGGTCCTCAATCGGAGCAGGATGTTATTACGTGGGGCGTGACATTAGCTTCCGTGCTGAAATATTTGCATGAGCAGCCGGTGCCGATTTTACATCGCGATTTCACACCGGATAATGTGGTGCGAAAAAATGACGGCGAGCTTGTAGTAATCGATTTTGGAGCGGCTAATGAATTCATTGGATCAGCGACTGGCACTCTCATAGGAAAACAGGCATATATATCTCCCGAGCAACTTCGTGGTAAGGCTGTTCCAGCCAGTGATATCTACGCTCTTGGTGGCTCGCTATTTTATCTGCTTACCGGACGAGATCCAAAGCCACTGGCTGCAGCTAAACCAAAAAGTGTTTTGCCAGAAGTTTCAGAAGAGTTGAACAATCTGGTTTCGAAGTGTACTGACTTCGAGGCCGAAAACCGCTTCACCTCAGCGTCTGAACTGCATGATGCATTGCTTGCACTTCTGAATGAGAATGCCGTATTGAACGAGAGCTAAGAGAAATAATAGAAGCATGGAAATTGATTCCGAAACAATAAAATCTTCGTCGGCACCACCGCCATTGCCATTGCCATTGCCATTGCCATCGCCGCCTGCAACCCCCCAAGATGTGTCAAGTAGTGCGACTCACTTTGAGATGCCTGGCAGACAGACAGAATTCAAAGAACCTCACCGGGACTCGACTAAACTGACCGGGAGACGTTCGGACAATTTAACTGATTCATCGAATGATTTATCGAATGATTTATCGAATGACTCATCGAATGACACATCGAATGACTCAGGCGCGTCCGATGCATCGTTCGGCATGGTTAAAGCTGCCGGTGAATCTGTTCAAGCAATAAGAGACAAAGATTCTCAGTCATTGGTGCCAGCGCAAGCACCTGTTGATGCGACTCCAGATGCTCAGAAATTAGCGCTGAAAGCAGCATCGGAAGAGATTTCTCAGATATTGCCCTACGACTGGCGCTCCTTTGTAATTCCGCTGTTTTTCAGCGTGGCGATGATAACAGCCAATTTACAGCATTATTTACGTCACTTGTTTGCGCCAGTAGCACCACTGGTAACACTGAATCAGTATATTTTTTTCGCATTCCTCTTAACCCTTTTCTCGGTCTCTATGAAGTTCGGTTCCAAGTCGCAGGGTGCCCTGACGCGATTGTTCGTCAAGAAAGGACTCTCACCGCTAACGCTAGCCAATTTGAAGGCAAATAAAAAGATTGCTATCATCGTTAAGAGGTGGTTTTCAGCTTCAGAAACATCCGACCGCATTTTAGGAGCTTTTAGTAAATTCTCGACGTTTCTGATCGTGATAATCGTGTTGGGAATTAGTCCCCGCTTGCTCAGTATATTTTTGCCCATCAGCTCCATTCACCCCCTAAAAAATGCAACATTTGGACTGATGCTTTTCGGTCTTATCGCCTCCCTTTTTGTCGCTCTGATTGCAGCTCTATGCAATTTGGATATAAAACGAATACGTGACTCTTATTTATCCATGGCGCAAAGCCCTGAACTCCACTCCGTTATCAAAGCTAACCTCGTAGAGACTGCCAGTCCGACTGAGTTGATCGATTTCGACGCGTTCGCAGACATTCAACGGTGGTTCAAACGGCGTTTCAGTCAGAAGAGCTGGAAGAAAACAGCCTTTATAATTTTGCTGGTCCTTGCCTTCATATATGGAGATGGTGTCAGAATACTTATTTCAACAATCACATATCTCACTGCTTTCATTAGTTCAAGCGCTGCAACTAGCGCGGCGAATGCTGGCGCTAATTCATCCGGTATTGCTATTGGTGGCATGCATTTAATCAATTATTTATTGCTTGCTCTTGGTTTTGGTGGCGTTTTGGCGTACTTTTACGCGCTGCTGCAACCCACGCATCTGAGACTTTCGGCAGATGGTATAGATGCTCTTTATAAACGCAAGAAATTTGGTAAAAGTATAAAGAGGGTTCCATGGAAAGACATTAAGGCATTGAGCCTTGTTACTCGTTCCGGCACCACTCTCGTCGGTGAAAAAGAGCTTAGATTTGAAGGAGCTACTTCCACTCTGTTGAAGTTCAAGCTTAATTGCGTTGATTCCGTCATTAGCAGAGAAAAAATTCTTCAGAGCATCGAAAATTATGCGCCAGCCGTCAAACGTGATGCCGAGATTATTCAAATACTACAACGTCCAGCTGAGCAGAGTTACACAGACCTGTGGTTGCAGACACTTGCCTCCCCACCGAAACGCGATCGACTTAAACCGCTGGTATCAAATTCAGTGCTTCAGGACAATCGATATACGATCGTAAGGGCGCTGGGTTTGGGTGGGCAGGGGACTGCTTATCTTGCAACAGACGCCAGAACAAAACAAACTGTCGTTCTCAAGGAATTTATTTTGCCTATTTACGTGGACATGTCTGTGAGGAAATCAGCTTTAGAGCGTTTTGAAAATGAAGCGCGAATTTTGCAGAAGCTGAATCACGGGCAGATTGTCAAACTATCCAATTTCTTTGTGGAGGATCATCGTGGCTACCTTGCCCTGGATTACATCGAAGGAGCGGATCTAAAGAAAGTGGTCGAAAGCCGCGGCAAGCTTAGCGAAGCAGATATCCTCCCAATGGCGATTCAGATGTGCGAAATTCTTCACTATTTGCATGCGCAAACACCGCCCGTTATACACAGGGATTTCACGCCAGATAACCTGATCCTTCAACCAGATGGTCGCCTGATGCTCATTGACTTTAATGTGGCACAACAGACTAGTGCCACCGTTACCGGTACTATTGTTGGAAAGCAGTGTTATTTGCCACCAGAACAATTTCAAGGAGACCCGGTTATCCAGAGCGATATTTACGCTATGGGCGCAACCATCTATTTTCTATGTACAGGTAGTGATCCAGAGCCCATCAGTCAATCACGCCCAGCAAATGTCCAGCCCGATATAAGTCAGGGTTTGAATATGTTTGTGGCTAATTGCACCACTATCGATCCGGACCTTCGTTACAAGAATGCTGCCGAATGCCTTGTCGATTTGAAGCTGCTCACAGGTCAGACGGAGTAGCGCCGCTATGAATAAAAAAGAAGAACCAATGAAAAGCGAGTTGAGAGAACAAAGCCCGGCGATGAAGCTGACCGGAGCTCACTTAGACTCGGAATCCAGGACGCTTATGCCCGCAACTGTGAATGAGCAGCATGCTCGCGATTCAAGTCCTTCTGTCAAGGTTCCAACCGGCTTGAAATCATCAGTAGCAAATCTTGCAAGTATGCCTATCTTTACCGGAGTATTTTCAAACCCAGAATTATGGCAAAAGTGGAAAGCAAACAAAGTGTTGATGTTAGCCTTTGTCTTTGTAATTTTGCAGGGATTGCTGTTGGTACAGCTGCAGAAAGCAGGAACGTATGAATTCCTGGGAAATTTTAGTATGAATAGCAAGGACTCCGCCGGAGATAGGGAAGCGAATTACCATGAAGCATTATTTCTTGACCCCAAAAGTTTTGCCGCGGCTGGGCAGATAGGTCGAATAGCATTTGCTCAAGGCGACTTCGAAAAGGCGAAAAAGTACGCGAATTTTTCTTTGCACCTTAAACCAAATCCAGATAGTTACAACGTCCTGACCTCAACTTATCTCGCTCAAAACAATCTAACAGAAGCTGAAAAGTCGCTCGAGATGACGTTAAAAGAGTTTCCGGATGCTCATCTTGCCATTGCCCAGGCTGAATTAAACTGGGTGCAAAAGCAACTGGGCAAAAATGTAGGTTCCCGTGAATTATATGAAAAGGCTCTGTCCAACAAAGCGTTTCCCAACCTAGCAATGGACTTTCATCATATGGGCTATGCCTCGCGTGAGGGCCTTAATGGTTTTCCCAAAAATCCATATTTGACTGTGGCATTTGAAGATATTGCCATAGATCTGCATGTAGAAAAAATCGATCCGTTGAGATTATTGTATGCGCATGGTAATAAAGCCATTGCCTACAATGAGATGTACCAACCAGAAAAAGCAATAGCTGAATCGCGGATGATTATAGATCAAACGCAGGGAGACCGTGATAAAGCCCCTATTTATACAAATCTCAAGGTTAGCGACAGATTGCTGGGTGACTATGCCAGTCTGTTAAGAGATTCAAAAGCAGAAGCTAAACTCGATGGGTGGAATGAAAATCCCTATGATCTCGCTGAGGCGAGCTTTTTTGCAAAAGACTATAACGCGGCAATCAGATACGCCAACAAAGGACTCAGACTTTCCGGTGGCAATGACGATGAGGGAGAGCCCTGGTCTTTGTTATTTAAAAATCTGTCTATGGCAGCATTGCATCAAAACGTAGATTTGTCGACGTCAAAACACTCGTTTCAAAAATATCTGGAAACCGAGATTGCTAACCTTCGCAAGCACAACTTGAATAAGCGGGCCGATGACTTGCAATTGCTCTTAAGTCCGCTCAAGGAAGCGCAATAGTATCGATACTTAAGGTGAACAGCACGGCGACAGCGTAATGGCGACTCGTATTAAATTACTGTCCGAGAAATCGCAGGCGAGATTGAAGTGTTCTGGGCGAAACTTTTTCTGTCAAAGCCCCAGCAATAGTTGTACGCGAGAGTCCCTTGGATGTGCTTTCAACACATTTTCAATGACTTTAGGCTCTTCTTCGGGTACTGGCTTTGGCATGGTTTCCTTGATGAGGCAGCGTTTTACGCGCGACTTTCTTGTTTGCGCGAAGTTATTTTTCAATTTGCGTGCATTTATTGCTTGGAGCGGAGCAGCAACCCACTGGCTTCAGTTCTATATTTCCAGTTATTAATATTTTCCCGCGCGGGAATTTAAATTATAATGGAAAGGAAAAGCGAATTAATCAAAAATAGGAAGATTTCCCGCGCGGGAAATTTGTTATAATAGGAAATATGGAATCAGAACAGGAAATTATCAATTTCATCCAGTCCGGACAACTACGTGTTGGTCCCGTCCTATTTGATGCTGTGCAGCAGCCTGCATCGCGAGTGGAAAATCAACCAAGCTTGATCGTGAACGGCAATTGGGGCGAAAGCCAATTGCTTTTTGCTGTCGAAGTAAAGCGCTATGGAAGCGATAAATCCGTAATGCAAGCGGCTAATAATGCGCAATATTATGCCGAGTGCTTGAACATGAGCCCCCTTGTTGTGGTGCCATGGCTATCGGAAGATCAATTACTGAGCCTCGAAAAACGTCGAATCAGCGGTGTTGATTTATGCGGCAATGGAGTATTGGTTGCACCTGGTCTCTCTGTCTTTCGCAGCGGGAGCCGAAACAAGTTCCCGGCATCCAGACCGCTCAAGCGCGTTTACGACGGGACAAGCGCACTCGTAGCGCGGGTATTTCTCTTGAAACCGGAATATAAGTCAGTTTCCGAGATCAGAGAAGAAGTGCTGGCTCGCGGCGGCAATATCACTTTGTCGACGGTGTCAAAGGTATTGAAACAACTTGACGAAGATGTGATTGTTTCAAAGTCAAAAGACGGCATCAAATTGTTACAGGCGGACAAGTTGCTAGACCGACTCAGGACAAACTATCAAGCGCCGAAAATAACCGACGTTATCCGCTGCAAGATTGACGCCGCGGGTGATGTTTCGAAACTGGTGACCAAAGCGGCGAAGCAAGCGAACTCGAAGCTAGTGCTCTCAGGCACCAGCTCTGTAGATTACTATGCCACCATGGGTAGAGAACCACTGGATACGTACTTCTGTACAATTATCCCATTAAAGCAGTTGGAAGGTCTTGGCGCCAAGATCGATACAGCAAGTCGATTCCCGAATGTTGAATTTCAAGTAACAACCGAGGAATATGTTTATTTCGATGCGCGTAAAGATAAGAGTGGGCTATTGATTGCTTCCCCAATTCAAACTTACTTGGAGCTGGCGACATCAGATAAGCGTGGCCAGGAAATTGCTCAGCAAGTTGAGAAAGATCTCCTCACTGACCTACCGACTGTTCAGCGGAGCCGCCCTGCATGAGACAAATACCAGAACAGTTTTTGAGAAAATCATTGCTCGACTTGCATTCACGGCTGGATCAAAGGGGCATCAATCTCATTCTCGGAGGCGGCTTTGGGCTTTTCCTAAAGCAACTCGACCTCTTGGCAAGGGAAAATTCTCGGACGCTGTTACCTGTGGATGCTTGGCCCCGTCCGAGGACCACGAACGATCTCGACTTATTCGTTCCGATGAAACTTCTTATTTCGCTGGCAGACATGCAGGCGATGCGCACCATTTTGGACGAGTTAGAGTTTGAGGCAATTCAGGGTTCGCAGTTTTGGCAGTTCGTATTGCCGGCCACTGACGTGAAGATTGACATACTGACCGGTCCTGTTACTGAAGCTGTAAAGCCACAGCTGAAAATGGACGACAACCGGCGCGTGCGCCCGAGGGGCGATTTAAGGCTACATGCTCGTCATACTCCAGAGGCATTAGGCTTGGCAGAGAATCAAGAGGCCAATCTTGATTCAGGGTCACCTTTCGAATGGAGCTGAATACCAGGGAATGATAAATATTCCAAGTCCATTCTCTTATTTGATGATGAAGCTCACCGCATTTGGTGACCAAGTCGATAATGAAAAAAGAGTTTTCGGTCGCCACCATGCTCTCGACGTATACAGAATAATAGCCATGCTCAATGAAGAGCAATACGCGCAGACAAAGCATCAGTTCGCGAAATACTCCAACGATCTGAGCGCGCAGCGTGTGATGGCACTCGCTAAAGATTTGTTTGGCTCGACTAAATCACCTGGAATCATCCGCATGAAAGAGCACGAATTTTATGACGGCAATCTGGACATCGCCGCTTTCATTAGTGCACTACAGGATTTGACTACACCCGGTGTGGCGGATTGATGAGGGATCGCAGTGGATTCAACTAATCGCTCCAATAAACGCAGATCGGCTATAGATGGGGGAGCAACACAGCTCCACCTGCCGATTCTTTCAGACGCACTGAAGGAGTGCGAAAACCTGCGCGCTGAACTCAATCAATTCCTGGAAGCGTGTAACAGACTCGGACCGAATCCCTGCTCATTGGGAAAGCGGTTGGCAGAACTCGGTCGACAAACTGAGTGGGGCTTCTTCGATGGGCCACCAGACGGATATGGCGAAGTTCTCGGACAAGAGGGACTGTCCGCATTTCTGTCAAATACTTCTTGAATTGAGTCGAAATAGTCTCATTTGGAGATGCTTTGATGCGGAAATATCCGATTGTCGAAATCGAAGATATGGCAGAACCTTTTTGCGGAGTCCGCCGCTCCGGGTCTATTTCTGCCGAGGTTGTGTTGTCGTCTGCCATGCAGAACGAAAAGATCGATGGAAGGGCATAACCTCTATAAAAGCGAACTACTTTCTTAGCCTGATTGGAGATAGGCAAGTCAACGCCCAGCAGGTTAACCCGGTGGAGCGCAATGCATCGTGCTCCGGCTAACACAGTTGTCTGGTGCTTAACGCAGTCGCACTGTTATGATCACGCTATGCACGAACGAATAGATGACAACGATAGCAAGTTGAGTACAGCCGATCTGGTTAAGCGGATCGACGACTGGATGGAACGGTTGGGTCAACTGCGACAGCTAGTTGATGGGTGGATAAGCGAGCGCCCAAATCTGCGTATAGCTGATGCGCCTGCAGTGCCGATGCGCGAACAACTGATGCAGCAATACCACATTCCAAAGCGTTCTATGCCTGCGTTTAGGGTGATGGAAGGAGACAAGCAGCTTGCTTTGTTTCGCCCGGTGGGACTCTGGGTTATCGGAGCGAATGGACGGGTCGATGTTTTTACGGAAAAAGCTGCGCCGATATTAGTTGATGCAGCGCCTAACTTCGAAAGACCCGCCTGGAAGCTTTATATGAGTAAGTCTCCTCGTGATGCCATCGAATTCAACCAAGAATCGTTGTACAGCATTCTGGGCTTATCTTGAGCATCTTCCTAGACATCATCGATCAGCACGCTCGCACTGATCAACTTTCTTGATGGTGGCTATGGTCATAGATTTCTCAAAATCGATTTCAGCTCAACGAGTCCCACGATACACCGTGCGGGTTTAGTAAATGAGGACGGGGTATGTCCCTGAAACTTGATGCTCCAATCTGCCATTCCCTCGTCAGAGCTAACGGTGAATCCTGCGTTTTCCAATTCACTTCGCATAACTTCCTTCGTACGAAGTCCTATTTGCGGTTCACCACAACGTGCTAGCAAAGCATTCATGTAAAACTGCCAGAAGTCTTTGTCACTACTTGGTTCACGATATTCCGCGACAACCAGACTTCCACCGGGCGATAAGCTAACGATCGAACCTAACGTACCGCGAAGTGCCGCATCAGTGAGATACATGATTACGCCTTCCCAGATCCAAATTGTTTTACGCGTTGGATCAAAACCTGCTGATAGTAATTTTTCCTCCAGGCTGTCTTTCTCGAAATCTACAGCGACAAATTTGAAAGTGCGAGAAAGCTTCGTCAACTCATTGGTTTGCTCGCGTTTGTATTGCTGCGTAGCCGGATGATCAACTTCGAATACGTCGATGTCGGACAAACCTGGCAACCGAAAAACACGACAATCGAGTCCTGCTCCAAGAATAACAATCTGCTGAATGTTTGAGTTATTCTTGTCCTTCAACGTTGAGAGCACGACCTGATCGATTGCCAAAGTCCTCATCGCAAGCAGGTCTATGACTGGGCTGAATTGATATCGCAAGATACCTTTCCCGCCAGATTTCGATACGACGCGCGCCGCCTTATGCAAACATGCAAACGAAAGCGGCAACATTTTTTCTGCGCATGGATCTGAAAAACCAGCGGCAGTGGTCATTCCTATATCTGCCAGTGCTCTCAAAAATGCTGTGTACTCAGCAGTTCGGCTAGGTCGCGTACTTTTCATCGACGCTATTGTACGCTTTTCACCGAATGCTGTTCTAATTTATTTTCAGCTGTACTGTTGCGATGTTTCTTGGTTGATTGAACGCACCGCCACCACCCCCGGTGAAAACATTGTAGTCAAATGAGAAGTAAAAATCTTTAGTTTCATCAGCGCCTTCTGGCAGCCTGCGGTAAGGCGCTGCATTTTCTATGGCTTTTAAAGCAGCTTGATCTGCAACAGCTGATCCAGAGGAAGTAGATATACCCCTTCAATTGAGTCGAAATAGTTTCTTTGGAGATGCTTTGAAGCGGAAATAGCCGATTGTCGAAATCGAAGATATGGCAGAAACCTTTGCGCGCAAGTATTTTGCCTTTCGCGCAGTTATTTGGGTGCCGATATTAAAGGTTGGTCGTTTCCTTTAATAGCGTCCACGAAGTCAATACAATAGCTCATTTATGAGCTATTAAGCTCGATTTGAGCTTTCAATAGCTTACAGATGATCTTTAATGACTGTTACTTCTTTAAAGAATCATTTATGATACACTAAGAGCCGAATGCGAGATTTATAGCTCACAGATGCTCTTTTATGTCAGCAGATATCACTAATCCTAATATTCTAGAAGAGCTTGGGGCTCGTCTATCCCGTCATCGGCTGAACAAGAACCTCACACAGGAGGAATTAGCCCACCGTGCAGGTATCTCCGTTGCGACGCTCAAAAGAATAGAACATGGAGGTAGCTCGACATTGCTCATCAACATGATCAATGTTCTCCGTGCTCTTGGACTAGACCAAAACTTAGAACTGATAGTTCCAGAAGTGCCTCCAAGCCCCATTCAGCTTGCCCATCTTCAAAAGCGTGTGAGACAGAGAGCAGGTCGAAAGCGAAAGGCGCCGTCTGATGTAGATAGCCCAACGTGGACATGGTCTGATGATAAACACAGCTAATGTAAATCTATGGGGGCGCGAGATCGGAGCGGTATCTTGGGATGTCCGCCGAAAATATACGTTCTTTGAATACACAGAAAAATTCAGGCGAAGCGGAATCGAGATCGCTCCTCTTATGATGCCGCTTTCCGATACCATCTATTCTTTTCCCGGACTGTCACGAGAGACATTTCGTGGTTTACCTGGATTACTTGCAGATTCATTGCCAGACAAATTCGGGAATGTGCTAATAGATGCATGGCTTGCTGCTCAAGGCAGACTCCCAGCGAGCTTCCACGCGGTCGAGCGCCTTTGCTACATCGGTGAACGGGGAATGGGTGCTCTCGAATTCGTACCCGTGATCGGTTTGCGTCCGAGAAAATCGAAGCGGCTCGACGTAGCCGCATTGGTGGATTTGGCCAGTAAGATTCTCACCGAGAGAGAAGCTTTTGTCGTGTCATTGTCCGGACCAGAGGCTGAAGCTATGCAGGACATTCTGCGAGTTGGAACGTCAGCTGGCGGAGCGAGAGCAAAGGCTCTCATAGCATGGAATTCGAAGACCAATGAAGTGCGATCTGGGCAAATCACTGCGGGCCCAGGATTTACTTACTGGTTATTGAAATTTGACGGTGTCTCTAACAACAAGGACCACGAACTAGCCGATCCCCATGGATTCGGATTGATCGAATATGCCTATTATCTGATGGCTATTGATGCCGGGATAGATGTAACAGAGTGCAGAATTTTTTCTGAAAATGGGCGTCATCATTTTATGACTAAGAGATTTGATCGCACTGATGATGGTGGCAAGATCCATATGCAGTCACTTTGTGGTTTGGCACACTTTGATTTTAATAGACCGGATTTGTATTCGTATGAGCAAGCTCTTCAGACAATTATGCAGCTCAATTTGGGAGCACCCAGCGCCGAGCAACAGTTCCGCCGAGTGTGTTTTAACATCGTTGCGCGCAATCAAGATGATCATGTGAAGAACATCGCTTTTCTCATGAATAAGGCGGGAGAGTGGTCGCTGTCTCCAGCCTTCGATCTTTCGTATAGCTATAATCCTGGTGGCCTATGGACATCGCAACACCAAATGTCAATGAATGGAAAACGAGATCATTTCACAGTTGACGATTTTGTCGCGTGTGGAGAAAAGGCTTCATTACGCCGGGCACGGACATTAGAGGTTCTAGACGAGGTTATGAGTTCTGTGCGCAAATGGAAAACTTTCGCCGATGACGCTGGAGTCTCCGACGATAAAATCTCGGCTATTCAAAAGACTCATCGTTTCTTTTCACTTACCGCGCCCGCATGACGACAACTGCTGGTGGCGGACAAGGAACAATTGCGCGCGTTCTTGAACAGAGCATCGAACGAACAGAAAGAAAGCATTTAGCTAAAGGGCCTGGTTAATTACTAACGCGGTATAAAGCGCTGCATCAGTCCAAGTCCTTGATTGATGGTGCCGCCCCAATTAGGTAAAGTGATTGGTGCCACTGAAGTTGGAGTCACACTTTGCACCGACGTCTGCCGTGCTGGCGGATCGAGAATCGCGTAAACATCAAAATCTGGTGGCGATCCGACTGGTGGCGGAATCAATGGCGAAGATTTATTCGCGGCTTGAATAGCCAGCCTATCCGCCGACGCATTGCCAGAGTTGTTAATTCGCACATCTGTGATTTTGCCGTCTCTGTGAACTTTGAATAGAACGACGATGGTGCCATAGTCACCAGACGGACCTTGCCAGTTACCTCGAACAGTATTTTGCATATAGTTCAAGAAGGCGCCGTAATCGATATTCGGCGAAAATTCATCAAACGCGGTCTCAGGATTTGATACAAAGTTTAACTTTGTTAGTGCTTCATCGGCCTCACGATATTGCCTCATATTTCGATAAGCAGCTGCTTCTAAAATGTATGCGTCGCGCAAACTCGGCTTCAGTTCGTGTGCAAGTGCTGCGTCGATGATCGCTTCCTGATAATGTCCCATCGAGTTGAAAATTGCGGCACGTGTACAAAAGGCTTCTGCGTAGTCCGGATTCAATTTAATCGCGTATCTAGCGTCTTCCAGCGCATGGTCCAGGTCTTCGAGCTGCCATTCTGCGCGAGCCCGTCGATTGTATGGTTCTGGATTTTTAGGATCTGCTAAAGCTGCTTGATTGAAAAAATCGAGAGCCTCTTTGTATTCGCCATGCCGCGAGAAAAATTTGCCTCGTTTCAGTTGAGGACTATCGTTGGTGTCGACGTTGACAGGCTGAGCTGATGCGCGGGGTATTCGGTGTGAAGTATTTTTATCGGCGGCGCTGCCTGAAAGAGAGTTGGTATCAAGATGAGATTGCTGCGCCTGAAGTAGCGTTGTTCCAGACGACTTCGTCGATTGACCGAGCGCGGGATTAACGCAAAGCGATAGCAATAAAATGATTGTCGAGACGCGCGTCATTTATCTCTGAGAAGTCCGGAATCTAACGGATGAACGGTGATCGAAAAGCCATTATATGCTCATTTTATTATCTCTACATCGTTCCTGATAGTCCGTGAATCAAAACCGGCGGTTGGCGCCGACACATCTTGTATATGAGCCGTCTCATAATCAACGACTTTTCGCTGCGTTCCTTTGGGAAAAGTAAGCCCAGGACTATGATTGAGAGCTTGATAAGCTTCCAGGATAGCTTTGTCGAAATTTCGGTTGGACGGTTGAACGATAGCCGACTGAATTTCATTGTTCGCCCATACTGTGACCTTTATAAGGTTGTGACCCGCTGGATTCCCATTAGCTAGCAGCGTTCGGGTCAACTCAACACAGACTAATTCGTTGACGCGCTTGTACCATGCATCCCAGAGCAAAGCCTCCTCTGCCGCCGACGGCAGCTGTTGAGGTGGGTTGCCCAATTGGACCTGAGTGTTCTTCGTTCGCTCCTGCTTATCGGTAGGGTCGGATACTTTTTTTCTGGGCTTTTCCTTCCGTTGGCTAGAAGGCTGCCCTGCTGTTTCTGTCGATGTCGGCGGCGAATTGTTGTATTTCTGCCGCGGCTCCGCGTTAGTGGGCGGCGGAGGCGCCATGGCGATCGCGCGAGGCGGTGGTGGCGTGCCTCCAACAGCGGTCCGGATGGGAGGCCCGTCTCCGAAAGCATAATCGCGACCCGGTGGTTGCTCCGACCTCCCTTCTGGACGGCGAGGCGCTTCCGTAAAAGCGTTGCTTGATGGAGGCAGAGTCGAGCTAGTCCTTGCAGGGGGATATTGGTTGCCTGAATCTCGTACGGGTGGAGAATTTTCAGTTGTGGCGGCACGCAACGGAACTCCGTCTCTCTCAGGTGGTAAAGGTCGTACCGGAGCCGCCGCGGCTTCTGGCGTAAGAGGGCTGAACTTAGATTGCACGATTCGCATTATCGATGCACTTCCATTTGCTTTAGCTTGAAGCAACGGGTGTGTGGCGTATCCATCGTAAGCCGGATGGTCTTGCTGCAAATTCGAATCTAACTTCTCTACACCTCCCTCGAGTGGTGCAACTTGCCGAATTTGCGCCTGAAGTGGGGACCTTGTACCTGATAATTGTGAGCGAAGCAATTCATCTGATGCTTTTGCATCGGCCTGCAGCAAAGGTTTTGATATGCCCGATGACACTTCCAGGAGTCGCCCTTCAAGCGGCTTTTTGGCTTCCTGCGTGGGAAGCTGATACTTCCATGGAGGCATCGGGTCGACTTCAGACCAGAGACCTATATGCTTTTCGCGTGCGGTACTTTCGAGCTGTTGGAGCTTTTTGTTATTCGGATTCGGAGCGTACTTTTGGTAGCACCAGGCAAAGCCAGTACGCACCAGTTCTTCATTCAAAAGAGTTCCGTCAGGAAGTCTTACATCAGCGGTTGTCCCTTCGTTTGCATCACGATTGAAAGTCTCTACCTGTACATTTTTGTCGAAACAGGCATTGTGGGTGAAAGTCGTTGCATCGCTACTGAAGCGTTGTTCGGCGCGTGGGCAGTCAATTCCGTTCAGCCGAATGTTTTCTTTCTCTCCCTGATGTTCTACAACGATTGTATCTCCATCTATAACACCAATAACTCTGGCGGAAAACGTCTCGGCAAGGCATGGCAAACCAAAGGACATTGAGATAAATATGTGCATGCAAGGTAAAAGCCACCTGACCAGCAATTTTTTGATGCGCATTTTAATACTTTGCACTAACTTTCCTTAGCGCCGTCAACGTCCGTGGCTGGAGACGCAGCGCGCCTCTCGTCTTTTCCCACCGCTCTATGGTTGATACACTTACGCCGATCAGATATGCAAAGTCAACGCTGTTTAGTTTTAGAAGAGTGCGGAGCTCTCTTATAGCCTTACCTGTAAAAGGGCGATCATCTGAATGAGCATCTTTCGGCAATGGCTTAAGCGGCGTCTTCGATGGTATCTTTGAGACTTGCGGCGAAGCGGCATCGGACTGCTTTTCAAATATATCGATGCCGAACATATCGGCGAGATCGTTTTCTGCAATGCGCTTCCTGGATCCACTTGCAGTGATGCCTTCTGAGGCAATGTCCATCTCGATCAGCTCTTCATGATCGACTGCACGCAGCAGAAATAAAAGCTCAGGGCTCGAGTCAAGTCGAGCACCAACTCCGTACAACACAGCTGCCACGTGTTTGCACATCTCTGCCCAATCGGGACAGCTGCAAGAAAGCTTTATTTCGGTGGGCAAAGGAAACAATCCCGTTTTGCGATCGGTGACAAGCGTCATGACAGTTTTAGAAAGCTTTCCCTGGAGTAGTTCGAGTAGAGAGCCTATCTTTCCCGCACATTCCTTCTTTACGGAGTTCCACTTTTCTGCAGGCAATGCGGTGATTGTGATCTTCACATCGTAAAGCGCTGAGCCGCTCACAATCGCGGTCACCTCACCTTTATCAATTTTCAAATGACAGACTGAACCGTTGCGCACATACGTGCGACCACGAGGTAAGCGATTTGCATAATCGCTGAATGATTCCAGATGTTGGCACCAGGCGTCGCCCCAAAACGTGCGCGTAATTTTTCGACCATCAATAACTATTGGATGGACAGCGACTCCCTTCTTAACGAGCTTAGCCATGCTCGATTCGGCGCTTCTGCGACGAGACGCAGCGCTCACATACGGTCGCCATCCACCTCCGAAACTCATTGCATTGACCCTCGATTATCTCAATCCGTTATGCTCACACGAGCGAGGTCCATACTGACAATATCCAGCAATTCGCTGTCACTCATCTCGGTCAAAAGTCCCTCTGCTCCCGCCCCGGCC
>Ga0182030_10012222_pt1 | contig 17236 bp, 13 predicted proteins | sample 812S3MmetaG_FD_121299 | JGI IMG/M metagenome (GOLD analysis project Ga0182030, IMG submission 121299) | Permafrost microbial communities from Stordalen Mire, Sweden - 812S3M metaG (Illumina Assembly) | ecosystem: Environmental > Terrestrial > Soil > Wetlands > Permafrost | place: Sweden...
ATCGAGTGCTCCTGCAGGTTGTGGCCCACGCCGGGAATATAGGTCGTCACTTCAACTTGGTTGGTCAAGCGCACGCGCGCCACTTTACGCAACGCGGAATTCGGCTTCTTCGGCGTAGTGGTGTACACGCGGGTGCACACGCCACGGCGTTGCGGGCACTTCTGCAACGCGGGACTCGCTGTCTTGTAGCGCGTGGGACGGCGTCCCTTGCGCACCAATTGATTGAAAGTCGGCACGACAAATTCCTCACTAGCGCAGCCTGCCGCCGCACACGCCCTCTGGGGTGGCGCGGGCCGTCAGGTCTGCTGAATCGAGAGTCCTCTCGATTCTTCTCTTTTCCAAACTTGGTTGAATCTACCTCAAGAAATGCGCCAGGATCCGAATTGCAGATCGCTGTCCCATTCCCAAAAACGCGAGGGTTTATAGACTTCGGACTAGCCCATACTCACGACACTGAAAAGCGCCGCGGCAGCGGGACCGGCTCCCAGCCGGACTCCCCAACAGAGGAGTGGTAGCGCAGGAGCAGAAGATCAAACTCGCCAAACTTTCTTAGAGTAGCGAACTAGCAACACGTTTGTCAAATGACCCCTGCCTCGGGTCTCTTTCCTGGAGCAGATGCGTGTAAACTAATCGCGACGTCCCTCAGACGTCCCTCATATGAAATCCTTCCTATATTCCCAATTCTTACTCCGGCCCGCCGTGGCCCTACTCCTCCTGGCCGCGTCTGCATCGGCACAAGCGCCCGTGCAATTGCCGGCCGAGCTCTCATTCCTGAATACCCTCGTCCAGCTACGGAAAGAAATTCCGTTCGACTTGTATGAAGAAGCTAAGTTCCCGGACGGAACCGCGCAGCGCGGCAAGCATTGGAATATGATCGGCGTGATTCCCGGCACTACGGATGTGGAGAAAGGATGGGCTACCGTCAAGGCCGCGTTCATCCAGAACGGATGGACCAGCGTTAAATCCATCCGCGCCGGTGGCTTCCGCGAAATGATGAGTTACTCCCGCAACGGCGTCCAGGCCTGGGTCACCATCGACATCGAGGGCAATCCTCTGTATATTTTCGTGGAAGCGATCGAAGGCGGCCCGCCGCCCTTCTCCCTTACCCTTAACGCGCCCGCCGCGGAACCGGAAAAGATTTCGATTAATAGCGATTTCCCGTATCTCGCACCTCTGCCCGGATCCCGCGCCCATGCCGGCCAGATCGACCCTGGAGCGTTCATGGTCACTCCGAAAGACTCGAGCCAAGCGGAGATGGTCGCCCCCTCAGGCATTGTCCGTTCCTACGACCTTCCCGCGCTCTCGAATCTCCTGTTCGTCACCGCTTACAAAGATGCGCTGACCAAAGCCGGCTGGACCATCGTCAACGATGGAAAGGCAAGCATTAACGCGCACTATACGCAGAAGGGTCGCAACATTTGGACTTATCTCATCTTCGGCGGCGGTGGATACTCCATCAAGGTTGCCGACGCCGGCAGTCTCAGCACCAGCCTCGCCAAAACCTGCCACGCGGCGCTCTACGGCGTGCTCTTCGATTTCAATAAGTCGACACTGCAGGCGGTCTCGGACGGCGTGCTCCAACAGGTCGCGGGAATTCTTGCGGCCGACAAGACGCTCAAGCTCGAAGTGCAGGGACATACCGACAACGTTGGTAACGATGCCTATAACCAGACGCTCTCCGAAGCGCGCGCGAAATCCGTCATGACGTGGCTAACCCAGCATGGCGTGGCCGCCGACCGCCTCACCTTCAAAGGCTATGGCAAGACCAAACCTGTCGCCGATAACGGCACCGACGAAGGCCGCGCCAAGAACCGCCGCGTCGAAATCGCCGACCCGCAGTGTACTCCAAAGGCGAACTGACGCAGGAGTCCGTCGTGCCCCAGGTTCTAACGTGATCCTAGAACACGTACTTCGCCGCGAGCTGGAACACACGCGCCGGAGCCGTTGTCGCCGCCGGAGGCGTGGCATCCGTGGTGACCAGGCCGAAGGTGCTTGCGCCACCCTCGTTGACGCCGGGATTGCCCGGGCGGAAGCTGTTTGTGATATTGAATCCCTCAAAACGGATTTGGATGTTATGCCCTTCGATAATGCGGAACTGCCGGGAGAGCGACATGTCCCATTGCCAGAATGCCGGACCAAATACGGTGAAGGCTCCCAGACTACCGAACGTTCCGAGGGCGGGCGGTGCGAACGCCGCCGGGTTCAGCCATTGTTCGCAGAATGAGCCGGACGCTCCGCAGGAAGCGCCTTGATTCGCAGAATACACATTGGGCAGGATCTGATTCGGGCGCTGCGATCCCGGAGAATTGCCCCCGGAGCCGGTGGCCGGATCGGGATCCGTCCCCGTCACGATGGCGAGGGGTCCCCCGCTGCGCGCTTGAATGGTAGATCCCAGCGTCCAGCCCGTCGCCAGGACACGCGCGAATGTATTGGAATATTTCGGCGTCTGATACACCAGCGTCAGGTTCGCGATTTGCCGGCGATCTTGCACGCAGTCGCCGACATCCGCGTTGCGATTGTTCGCGCCTGGAACCGTGGAGCCGAATCCGGAGTGGATGTAGCTTTGGCCCAGATTGAGCACCGTGAGCGTGGAGTTAATACCGATGCAGTGCGACCACGTATAGTTGGCGTTCATGCTCAGCCCGCTGCGCAGGCGGTAACTGGTACTAAACAGCAGGCCATTGTAACTTTGTGTGCCGCCGTCGTCATACGTCGTCAGATACCCGATCGGATTCGCCGTCGGGTTCGCCAGATTCAGAACACGGCGCGCCGTAATGTTCGGGGTAGTCGATTGCGTGCAAGCGCCCGCCGCCGTCAAGCCGTACTGCCCGGCCGCGCACTGCCCGGGAATGTACTCCGCCGGATTCATTTCCACCGCGTTCCACACGTGGAGGATGTGATTGCCCGCGTAGGTCAGCGAGGCGAACCAGCTTTGGGTAATCTGCCGCTGCAAGCCGAGGTTCCACGAATATTCCTCATGGGTTTTCATGTTGTTCGGAATCGGCAGGAATCCCGGAGGACAAGTGCTCACCAGGCAAGGCGCCGTCGAAGTGGTCGGCCACACCGCATTTTTCGGATTATAGCTATACGGGAACGGATCGCCTTGCGGCCACGGATTCGAGAGGCTATAGTTGGTGCCCGGCGCGGTGACCGTCGCCAAGCGGAAAGGCAAGGACGACGACGTGTTCAAGTTCGTATCCTGTTCGATAAAATCGTGCGCGATACCGCCGCCCAAACGTAGGACGGTCTTGCCGTCGCCGAAAGGATCGTACGCCAGGCCGATGCGCGGATCGAAGTGTCCAAGTTGGGAATTAATGCCGGACTTGCCGGGAAATCCGGGATCACCAGGAAAGGTGAATCCGGCGGGTGCCCCAGCGACCGCAGTGCTCTTGGTGCCTGCATAGAAATTGGCCAGGCTGAAGTTGTAAACATCGCCCTGCTGGAACGCCATTCCAAAGAACGGGTCCCAATTGATGCCGTAGTTCAGAGTCAATTTGTTCGTGACTTTCCAGGTGTCCTGGGCATACAAGCCGACGAAACTCTGGGCCAGATTGAGTGGATTGGGATTGGCCTGGCGGTTCTGAGAGACGATGCCCATCATGAAATTCGCCATGCCCAGGCCGAGTGTGTTGCCGATGGTATATTGTCCGCCCGACCACGCCTGCGCCACCGACCACTCGATGGACCGGGTGTAGAATCCGCCGAACGCGAATTGATGCGCTCCGTGGACAAATCTGTAGTCGTCGTTCGCTCCGAAGGCCGTCGTGTACGCGAACGAATTCTCGCTGGCCCAGCCGTTGCCCAGCGAAAACGCGCCATTGACCAAGACCGTGAGATAGTTCGGTTGATACGTATAAGCGTGAATGCCGACGTTTTCCGGGCCGAACATGCTGGCGCCTGGAATGATCGCAGAAATCCGATTGATATAGACACGCGCGGAATTGACGGCCGTGGGGCTGACGAGAAACGTGTCGCCGAGCGTGAATCCCTGGTATTGATCGTTGGCGCCAACCCCGGTTGCCGTCAGCACATTGCTGGGGTCCAAGGTGTAGGGCACAGCGATATTTTGCCGCAAGAGCATGTAGCGCGCAAACAGGCTCTGCTTATCGCTCACCTGATAATCCAGCCGGGCGTCGCCTTCGTTGTCGTTTTCGCTGAGCGGTTGGGCATAGGTAAGTCCGCCGCACTGATTCTGCGCCGCCGGCAGCAGCGCCGCGATCTTCACGGCAGCGGGATCGAACAACGCCGGGTTGATCGTATTGGTGGCAGCGCCGTTCGCTCCAAACAGTCCTCCCAACGTTTTTGCGGTTCCCTGGCAAGTCGCCGACATGACCTGCGTAAAGTCGCCTTGCAGCATCAGCGGCGTAGGGACGAACGTAGGAGCCTGGACGGGATCCTGGCGCACAGTGGTGCCTTGATAGCCCAGGAAGAAAAATAGCTTGTCTTTCTTAATCGGGCCGCCGATTACGCCTCCGAACTGGTTGCGCTTGAGACCGTCTTTCGTCTTCTGGAAGAAGTCGCGGGCGTTGACGTCGGAGTTGCGGATGAACTCGAACAGATCGCCGTGAAAACTATTCGTTCCGGATTTCATCACCGAACTGACCACAGCACCGGCGCGCCCTTCGTTGCTGGCGTCCTGTGTGCTGGTCGCGATCTTGAACTCCTGCAGGGAATCCGGCATCGGCAGCGGCATACTGGTGCCGTCGAAGAAATTGTCGTGATTGGCGCCGTCGAGCACGTACTGGACGCCGTCCGGCATCCCGCCGGCGACAGAAATCTTGTAACCCGTGTTCATTCCATATCCCGGGGACGTTCCGGTCTGCACGGCCGCGCCGCTGATGGCAACCAGATCCACCGCCCGGCGTCCGTTGAGCGGCAGATCAAGCACGCGCTGATTGTCGACGACCGATCCCACGCCGACGCTGCTGGTTTCCACTTGCGTGGCATTCGCTTCGACGCTCACGCGTTCCGATACGGCGCCCACTTTCATCGCAATCGGAATCGCCGGATCGCTGCCCACCTGCAGCACAACACCCATTTGCACCACGGTCGCGAATCCATCTTTATTGACCTCGATTTGATAGGGACCCAACGGAAGGTTCGCGAGAACATAGTCGCCATTGGCTTCGCTCGTGACCGTTCGCGTGAGCCCCGTCTCCGTCTGTGTGGCTTTGACCGTTGCGCCGGCAATCGCCGCGCCGCTCTGGTCCGCCACAACTCCGTGCATCTGCGCGGTGGCTTGCGCCCAAGCTGCGGCGGCTGTCAACGCAGCCAGCAATGCAATTCTTAGTAGTTTCATGAAAGCTCCCCTGTGCGACGGTTCCAGCACCCCTAGCGGTCGCCCGCTTACTGGACCGTTCAACGCACCGGAGAGTCTTTCACATTATCGGCACGGTGTCAAAGGGGTCAAACAAAAAATCCGGATGGCGGAGAGCCGACGCCCTCGCCACCCGGATCGGTACCGCTGCTGGTTTACGAACTAAAACGTCAGCTTCAGTGCAAGCTGAATCTGGCGCGGATTGCCGACGTCGTACAGGATTTTACCTGCGTTCACGTTGGCGACGGGGTTACCGCCCACAAACGCCGTGTACAGGTTCGCGGTGCCATTAGCCATGATCGGAACACCCCAATTCGTGTGATTGAACAGGTTGAAGAATTCCGCACGGAACTGGAGGTTCATGCCCTCGCGAATCTTGGTGTCCTTAGTGATGGACATGTCGGTGTCCTGGAAGCCGGGGCCCCGCAGGCTCAAGCGTCCGGAGTTGCCGAACGTGCCCAGCGGTGCGAGCGTGAAGGCCGCCGGATTGAACCACAGTCCGCCCGGGTTTCCGATGGTCGCATTGGCGCCCGTGTAGTTGGGACGGGGGTTGTCGACGCTGGTGCCGAAGCCCAGCGAATCGACGCCTTCGAACACGGTGTACGGAAGTCCGGTGGTGGAAGAAACGATGCCGCTGATCTGCCAACCGGAAACCGCGCGGTTCTTGGTGAACGGCAAGGTCCACAGTCCGTTGACGCGCAGCGACTGCTCGATGTCGTAGTTGCAGACGCTCTTGTCGTAAGACTGGTTATAGGGGTTGCCCCACGCCGCGTTCGCGTTGTTATTGAAGCTGCCGACGAAGGAGCCATCGTCCGTGCACTTGCCCCAGGTGTAGGACACCTGCGCCTGCACGTTGTGCGACAAGCGGCGATTCACGGCCGCCTGTAGCGAGTTATAGCGCGTGTTCGTCGTCGTCGTGAAATCCGGGAACGAACCCAGATTCGGATTGACGCGGCCATACGTCACCACCGACGTTCCCGCCGCGTTGAAGCCATTATTGCCGTTGGCCGTGTTCACGGTGGAACCGTTGGGACCGAGCACCAGCGGATTCTGCTCCACCTGCGTCAGTTCGTGCAAGCCGCGGGAGCCCACGTAGGAGACCGTCATCACGGTTCCCTGCATCAGTTCGCGCTGGATGCTGAGGTTGTACTGAATCACGTACGGCGTCGTGTTGTTGTTGTAGTCAAAGCCGGGGCTCGACGTGATGGCCGGCTTTCCCGAGGTCGGAATCGCGGGGAACAACGCGGGCGTGGTTCCGGGAACCGACTGGCCTACCTGGTAGGTGGTCCATGGTGGTTGATCCCAATACGCCAGGATGTAGTTCGAAGGCAGAATCAGATCGTGATAGATGCCGATGCCGCCGCGGATCGAAGTCTTGTGATCTTTGAACGGATCGAACGCGAAACCCGCGCGCGGATCGAAATTCTTCCACGTCAGATTGCCCTGGAAGGCATTCGGGACGTTCGTAAAGTTCGTCGCGGTCGCAAAGTTCGTGATGGCGAATAGATCGTTGTGGACGTCGACGGGATTGCTGATGAACTCCCAGCGCAAGCCCATGTTCACCGTCAACTTCGAGCTGACTTTCCAGTCGTCCTGGATATAAGGAGTCAATTCGATATCGCGCAAATCGCGATTGGCATACGCCGGACCCGCGCCGGGGCTGCCGGCGGGAATCGTGAGAGGCGTCCACGACAGCGTCGTCGGTGAACCGCTCAGGAATCCGCTCAAGCCCGCGAAGGCCCACGTGGAACCCTGACGGAACGGCATGAACGTGTTGGTCTGCAGGCGTGAAATGGAAGCGCCCATCTTGATCGTCTGCGCGCCTTTGGTCCAGGTGATATCGTCGCCTTCGGTGAAGCGATTCTGCACTTCATTGAAGGGCAACTGCGTTGCGCCGCCGAGACCGGCGAGCTGTCCGCCAAAGGTCACCTGACCGTCCTGACGTCCCGCACCCGGGAAGAAGACCTGCAGGGCAGGCGTGGAGGCGGTCGTCGAACCCAGTGTCGCGGTGCGCGTGAAGTGCGTGCGAACCACGTTGACCAGATTGGGACTGACGATGCGGCGCCATTCCGCCGTCGTGAATTGATACAGCGAAGTATTACCTTCCGGCCACAACGGAACACCGCCGCCGCCGCCGCCGAAGCCGCCGCCGCCGAATGGATCGACGTACGTCACCGCATCGGTCACGGAGCGGAAGAAGAACGAATCCTTGTCCGACATGTTGTAGTCCACGCGGCCCAGACCGTAGCTTTCGGTGGCCACCTGATTGGCGATTTCCGTGGCAATGGAGCCCGTGTTATTGTCCGGAGCCGGGAACAGTTTCAATACATTGATGATGGCCGCCGCGGCCGCCGGATTCGTCGTGGTCGGAGTGCAAGCGCCGCCCGTAAAGGCGTTCGCCGCGGTGCAATTCGGCACCGGAATGGACTTCACAACGCCTTGCGTGCGGCGGATGCCTTCGTAGTTGCCGAAGAAGAACAACTTGTCTTTCTTAATCGGTCCGCCCAGGCTGCCGCCGTACTGATTCTGGCGCAGCGCGGGCTTAGTCGGATCCGGCGTGTGCTTCGCGAAGGTGTCGTAGGCGTCGAATGCGTCATTGCGCAGGAATTCGTACAGCGAGCCGTGTAAAGCATTCGTGCCCGACTTGCTGACCGAGTTGATCACGCTTCCGTTGCCGCCGTATTGCGCGCCCGGAAGGTTGGTCAAGGTCTGGAATTCGCCGATCGCTTCCACGCCGAGCGAAGAACCCGTCACCGAACCCATCCCTTTATTCCAGAAGTTCTGCAAGCTTTCGTCGTCCAACAGCAGCGCCTGTCCCTGCGGACGGCCGCCCGCCACGGAGTATTCCGCCGCGCGTCCCTGGAATCCCGAGCCGGTGAACGTCGTAACCGAGTTCACGCCCGGTGCCAACAGGATCAGCTGTTCGAAGTTGCGTCCGTTGAGCGGCAGGTCCTTCATCTGGTGCTGATCGGTCAACGTGGAAACGGAGGACGAGGTGGTTTCCACCTGCGTGACTTGTCCTTCCACCGTGACCGTCTGCGTTTGCTGTCCCACCGGCAGTGCGAAATCGACCACAACCTCGGCTCCGACGTTCAGCGTCACGTTATTATGGGCGACCGTCGAAAAACCGGACTTCGTCGCCGCGACGTCATAGGACCCCACCTGCATGTCGGGAGCGCGGAAGCGTCCCGTTCCGTCCGTGCTTACAGTGCGGGTCGCGCCCGTGCCGGTGTTTTTCAACTGCACATCGGCTGCCGGCACTGCCGATCCCGACATATCCGTGACCGTACCTTGCACCGTGGCCGTAGCGGCCTGGCCATATAAGTGATTGATTCCAGCGCCCATGACAACAAGCAGCGCGGTAAACATCCAGGCGCACAATTGGCGCATGGCAATAGAGCTGTGTTTCAAACTAGACCTCCCGAACGAATAGATAAGAATGACGCAAAGTCGCTGCGTCCGCGAAATCCCCTGAAGCGTTTACAACTCGGACCCCTGGAACTTCTGAATCGTCCAAAGCCGACCAGCGGCAGTGAACGGAGACTGATATTCCTTAATAAGTTTGGCACAGGGGTTTCTAAGGTGTCAATCTGGGCTGTCAATTTGGAGTCAACGCCGTCCCCATCCGCACAGATTCCGCGATATGGACGTACCGGTACTTCGGTCAGCTTCCTAAGATGCTTTTTTACTTGACGAGTATTAGGACAAGTCTTATGCTTGTCGTGGTAGGGATACTACACAAGTAACGGAGGGTAAATGCAGAAAGTCATCGGGATGCTATTGTTGATGGTGGGCGCTTCGGTGTTCGCCATGGCTGATTTTACGACGCCGGAGATCAATCCTGCTTCCGCCGGGAGCGCAATCGCCCTTGTATCGGGTGCGCTGCTGGTTTACCGAGGACGTCGCAAGTAGGCCCCCCCACCTACTGGTTCTAAGAGCACCTGCCGATAAGGTGGGTGCTCTTTCTTTTTGTGCCTCTTCACGTCTCCAAAGGCCGGGCCACTGCGATCGACGCGCCGGACCTTGCTACGATTGCACCGGTGCTTCGGTTTGGACTGCGCCCGCGGATCCTCGCTCTCGTCCTTCTCTTTGCCGTCGAGTTACTCATCCTATCCATCTGGCTGGACAACGCCTCCCTGATTTCCCAAGGAGGAGCCCTAGCGATCCTGGGACGTTCGGGTGCGTGGGCCGTGCGCGGCATCGTCGGATTTGCCGCTCTCTTTTGCACCTTCGCGTACTTACAGAAGGGTTCCGCCCTTGCCGCTCTTTCGCGACAAATGGAAGAGGCGCCCATAAACCGCGGCCATTTGGCGACGTATTTCTTGGCGCACGTGGCCATGATGGGCACGTTTGGCTTTATCTCCTGGGCGATGTACGGGCGTCATCTGGCCGGCTTTCCGCCGCAGGAAGCCGCTGCCGGGTGGCTGATCACGGGTCTGTTCGGGATGACGCTCGCCGCCTTTGCGGTGATTCCTTTTTCGATGTGGACGGCCATCGTTCGCGCCACTGGTTCGCTGTGGGCGTTTTCCGCACTGGCCGTGATCGCCGCTTGTGTGGTCGGTGCCTATAGCCGCGCCGCCTGGACGCCTTTAGTCGGGCTCACCTTTGCGTTGACCAAAGCGTCGCTTAGTTTGTTTGTTCCTCACGTTGTCGCCAATCCGGCCCGGGCGATTCTGGGAACGCCGAAGTTCCTGGTGGAGATTGCGCCGGAGTGTTCGGGATTCGAAGGCGCGGGCTTGATCCTCGCTTTTGGAGCTGTGTGGCTCTGGATGTTTCGCAGAGAGTGCCGCTTCCCGCAGGCTCTCCTCTTGCTGCCCGCGGGCGTGGTAGCGATCTTCTTGCTGAATTCGGTCCGCATCACCGCGTTGATCCTGATCGGCAATGCCGGCGCGCGGGATATCGCCGTGGGAGGCTTCCATTCGCAGGCGGGCTGGATCGCGTTTAATGTTGTGGCGCTCGGACTGGCCGTCGCGGCGAGAAAACTGGCCTGGTTTTCCAATGTGACTTCCGATGTGACGAGCAATGTGACTAGTAATGTGACGAGCAATGCCGAGCAGCCCATTTCCGGCTTGGCGACGCCGTCCGATAATCCCGCGGAGACGTACCTGGCGCCGTTCCTTATCATTCTCGTAGTCGGGATGCTGGCCACCGCCGTGAGCGCCGGCTTCGAGTGGCTCTATCCGCTGAGATTCGTGGCCGTCGTCGGCGTGTTGTGGATTTATCGGGCGAAGTACCGAGCGATGGATTGGAAGTTCGGATGGTTCGGCATCGCCATGGGCGTGCTGGTTTTCGCGCTGTGGATGGGTTGCGATTCGTTGTTCAACAAGACAAGTGATGACGCGATGCCCAAGGCTCTCGCCGCTGCATCCACGGGGGCGCGGACAACCTGGATCGTCTTTCGAGCGCTCGCGGCCATCGTGACGGTACCCATCGCCGAGGAACTCGCATTTCGAGGCTTCGCGATTCGGCGATTTATCGCAGAGGACATCGACGCTTTGCCCGCGACTTCCTATACGTGGATTGGCCTCGCCGCGTCGTCCGTCGCGTTCGGCGTGATGCATGGAAATATGTGGTTCGCCGGTATCCTCGCGGGAGTTTGCTACGGCTGGGCACTCATTCGGCGAGGCAGAATCGGCGAAGCGGTGGTCGCGCACGCGACCACCAACGCGCTGCTCGCGGCCTACGTGCTGGCCTTGCAAAAGTGGCACCTCTGGTGAGCCGTTTTTCGCCGTGGCGCACGTACTCGTGCATGCCTGCGCGAACCCTTACGGCATCTGCAGCAGATAAGCGCAAATCGCGTCCATTTGCGCCTCGTCGAACTTGTAGGCGGGCATCTTGCTTTTGGGAGAGAGGCTCCGGGGATCTTTGAAGTGCTGCTCCAGCCACTGGCGATTGTGGCGATCGCCCACGCCGTCGAGCGGCGGACCGATCTTGATCCCGGCGCCTTGCAGCTGGTGACAGGCGCTGCAGTGGCTTTCGCGATAAATATTGGCGCCCTTCACGGCTTCCGTCGGCGCGCGCAGAAGGTCCTCTTCGTTCTCCGGCGTCAGCTTTAAAACGAAGAGCGACAGCGCGTTCAGCTCCGAATCGCGCAGCCGCACGGCCGGCATGGCGCTGCCGGGAACAACCTCATCCGGCGCCTTGAAATGACTCACCATCCACGCGACGTTACGATGATTATCGGGCATCTGCGTGAGATCCGGACCGGTGCCTTTTTTTCGGGCTCCGGGATGGCAGGCGACGCAGTTCTCGCTGCGGAAATAGGTGAGCCCGGAGAGTTCTTCGGGCGTCAGCTTTTGCCAGTCGCGCAGTTGCGATGAGTCAAAGCCCGCAGCTCGGCCGCCCGGATTCGGCGGCGTCGTCATGATCGCTTCCGCGGTGAGGCCTCCCCAACCGACCAAGGCGAGCGCAGCGAAGGCCATCGCAAAAACACGTTTGCCCAGGCGGACCATCGGTTCGCGATCGATGAGAGGAATGCAGAATAAAACCAGGATCGCGAGTCCCGGCAGCAGCGTGCTGCCCACGATTTCCAGCGGTCCCTTGAAGGATTTCAAAAGCTGGAACAGGAACAGAAAATACCATTCGGGACGAGGAATGTAATTGGTGTCGGTGGGATCGGCCAGCTTTTCCAAAGGCACCTGAACGAAGACGGCCATCAGGAACAGGATGATAAACGCGACGAAGAAGCCCACCGTGTCTTTGTAAACCTGCTGGGGATAAAACTTCTTCCGGGGAGCGGTCTCCACGGCCGCAGGAGCGACACCGTGCTTGCGAACCAGGTAAACGTGGACGGCGATCAACAGCAGCGTGAGGGGCGGAAGCAGCACCACGTGCGCGGCGAAGAAGCGCGCGAACGTGACGACGCCGACGCCTTCTCCTCCCAGCAGGCGCACCAGATAAGGCCCCGCGCCAGGAGCTCCCGCGGCGATCTGCGTGGTGACGACCGTGCCCCAGTAGGCTCGGTTGTCCCACGGCAGCAAATATCCAGTGAGCCCGAACGCCAGCGTGACCAGCAGCAGAATGACGCCCATCATCCAGGTGGCTTCGCGCGGCTTTTTATAGGCGCCGAAAAGAAACACCTGCAGCATGTGCAGCACCACGACGACGATCATCATGCTGGCGCCCCAGTGATGCAGGCCGCGAATCAGGCGGCCTCCGGTGACCTCCGTCATGATGTAGCGCAGGCTGTTGTAGGCCTCGCCCGGCGTCGGCGCGTAGTTAAAGGCCAGCAGAATTCCCGTCACGCCCTGGATCATAAAAAAGAACAGCGCCATGCTGCCCATGATCTGCGGCCAGCCGCTGGAGGCGGGAATTTCTTCGTAGAGAAAACTTTTGACGGCGGTCTCGATGCCGGTGCGATGTTCGAGCCAATCGATTAATTCACGCATGCGGTTCGAGCGATCCAATCTTAATGCGGCCGGCTTCGACCTTCACCTCATAGCGATCGAGCGGACGCGGCGCCGGGCCGCCGAGCACTTGCCCCTGAATCGAAAACTCCGAGGCGTGGCACGGGCACACGAACGAATGGTTGCGCTCCTCCCAGTGATAGGCGCAGCCGAGGTGCGTGCACTGCGGCGCGAAGGCCGTCACTTTGTCGCCCTCATCCGGACGCACGATCCACGCTGTGGTCTTTTCGCTGGTGACCTTCCAGCCGTCGATGCGCTTGTGCTGAAAAGAAATTTCGGTCGGCACGCCCGGCGGAATGGAACCGAGATCGGACGCGTCGATCCATTCCGATTCCTTGCGAATCGCCGGCGGCAGCAACAGATACAATCCCGCCGGCACCGCCAGCGCGGCTGTGATCACGCCCCAAATCCCGTAGATGAAGGCGGTATAAAAGGAACGGCGCGTGGTTCCTTGGGCTGTTTTGGAACTTACGTCAGAACTGGGCTCAATTTCGGGCAAATGACAAACCTCTCCTGATACTAAAAGTTTACCTTAGGGCACTTAGAAATTGCTTGAGAAGAGTCGTTCCGAGTGGGGCCGATGGCTGCTCCCTCAAGCCAGGGGATCAATGTCGCGCGCGCCGCGGTCCGAGTGGACGGCGCATCCGCAAACCGGAAAAGTCCCGCACTACTTGCGACTCGAGTAACGATTCAGCAGATCCAGCAACGGCTGGCCGGACGCCGGAGGCACCACATCGCCGGTCAGGATTTCGCGATTCGTCACCTTCTTGCCGTAAAGCTCGACGTTGTCGTCTTCGTCCGGCCGCAGCGTGGCGCCATTCAGCGAGATCCCGGCAAAAAGGCCGCGCGCACGCGACCAAGTCAAAATTTCCGCGGTCATCGCGGCGTCGGTCTCCGCCTGAGTGGCGCGACCAACGGGACCGGCGGCCGCCACGGCGTCACCGCCCAAGGTGAACTTGGTGGAGAGAAGCCGATTCATTCCGCGCTCGTTCATGACCAGCATGAACACGTCCATTTCCGTCCCGCCGATTTGCAGGCCGACGCTGCCGCCTTCAATGCGAATGGCGCCGAAAGCGCTCCAGCCCACGTTGTCTTTCTTGCGGCAGGAAACGAACCCCTTACCGTACTTCGCGCCAAAAATGAACGCGCCTTTTTTCAGATCCGGAACGATGATGACGCAGTAGGCCTTATTGAGCAGATCTTCCGGGATCGCCTTATCCGGGATGCCCATGACTTCTTTCATCGCCTTGGCTGCGTTTTGCAGGCGCTTATCCGAATCGGTGGCCGCGGAAGCCAGCACGCCGGCAAAAAGGAGAGTCGCAACACATTTCAGTCTCATGGAATATCCTCTTGTTTGCATCATACTTTGCATCATACAATGAGCCGGTTCCCATCCGGCGACACGCATGTTTCGATCAGGCAAACCGTGCGTGAACCGATGCCGGAGAAAGATGCGGGGACAGGAGGTTCAGTTTTCGCGCTCGATCATACTGGAAACTTCGACCTTGCGGACGCCATAAACACGGCGGATGACGCGGCAGATTTCGGCGGCCAGGCGCTCCACCTGCTCCTCGTCGTCGTAGTCGAGCTCCACCTTCACGTATAGATCGGTCCGCTTCATTTCCCCTCGGTTGGCGCTGCTTGGCGCCTCATCTCCGGCTATTCTCCGCCTTGTTCTCCGATGATACGATAGGAGTGAAATGGACGGAGCGCACGGGCGTTGCCTTCCTGAAAATCTTCCATTCCGTGAATATCCCTTGCCAGCTCTGCGAAAAAAGGCGCGCTCGGCGTCATTGTCCCGGCATGGGAGGCGAGATCTGTCCGCAGTGTTGCGGCGAGCAGCGCGAGAACACAATTGAATGTCCGTACGATTGCGAACATCTGCGCGAGGCGCGCCTGCACGAAAGCGCTCCGGCCATGAATGCAGCCGATGTCCCCAATCGCGACGTCCGATTGAGCGAGCAATTCATCCACGACTTTGAGCCGGTCGTGTTCGCGCTGGCGATCGAACTGCGGCGCGCGATGGAAGAGAACCGCGCCGTGGATTACGACGCGAGGGAAGCGCTTGCCGCGCTGATCAAAACGTATCGGACGCTGGAATCCGGATTGATTTATGAAAGCCGGCCGACGAATCCGTACGCGGCCGGGATCCTGGAGAAGTTGAAAGCCGCCGTGGCGACGCTACGGAAGGGCCTGGAAGCCGAGGCGGGAATGGCGGTGTTGCGCGACGCCGATGTGCTGGGCGTGCTCGTATTTCTGGAAAGACTCGAGTTGCAGCACAACAATGGACGGCGAAAAGGACGCGCGTTCCTCGACTTCTTGCGCGTGTACTTGCCGGAGGTTCCGGCAGCCAAGCCGCAACCGTCGTTAATTTTGTGAGACCGTATATGAAACCGGCGATCCTATGAAAACGGAAACAGGCTACATCGTTTTTGCGCACGGATCGCGGGTGGAATCGGCGAACGATGCGGTCCGAAGAGTGGCTGGGGATTTTTCGCGTCGCGAGGGAGGGTCGCCCACGGAAGCGGCATTTCTCGAGGGAGGAACGCCGGATCTGGGGGGAGCTGTGGCGGCGCTGGCCGGACGCGGCGTGAAAAATGTCGTCGTCCTGCCCTATTTCTTAACGTTGGGAACACACATGCAGCGCGACCTGCCGAAATTGGTCGAGCGCGCACTGGCCGATCATCCGGGAATCACGATCACAGTGGCGCCGCCGCTCGACGGGCATCCGGCGTTGCTGGACGCGTTGGCGGATCGGGCGGCTCAGTTCCAGGGAACAGCCGGCGAGCGAACGGCCGGAGGGTAACCATGATAGAAAAAAAATTGGCACGATTGCTGGAATGGAAGGAAATTGCTCCCGAGGTGCGCCACTTCGTTTTCGAAGTGGATGGCGTGGACAAGTTCGAATTCACGCCTGGGCAGTTCGTTTCACTCACGGACAATGTAAACGACAAGCCGATTAAGCGGGCGTATTCGATCGCCTCGCCTCCCTTCGGGAACAATCGCTTCGAGCTGTGCTTGAATCTGGTGCACGAGGGCGCGTTCACGCCGCATTTATTTTCGCTGGAGCCGGGAGCGGAGATCACATTGCAAGGACCGCTCGGACTCTTCACGCAACCGGTGCCGCATCGCGAGACGCTGCTGGTGGCAACGGGAACCGGCGTGGCGCCGTATCGATCGATCCTCAAAGCGTTTCTGAAACCCGGCGGCCCGCAATATACCCTGCTCTTTGGCGCGCGCTATGACAACCTTCTTCTCTATCGGGAGCAGTTTGAGGAAATGACGCGGCAACATCCGAATTTCCGATTTATGCCGACACTGACACGTCCCAGCGAAGGATGGACGGGACTACAGGGCCGCGTGCAGCAGCATGTTCCACTGGCTCTGGGCGGCGGCCGCGATATCGACGTGATGCTTTGCGGTGCGCGCGAAATGGTCGAATCCACGCGCGATATGCTGAAGGCACTGGGATTCGACCGGAAGCAGATCCGGCACGAAAAATACTGGTAATGCACAAGACACGCATTCTGGGATTCGCGGTTCTGGTGATCTTCGTGACGGTGACGGCCATCCTGCTGAAGTTGATCCCGGGGCCGCGCAAAGATTCGGATTTCCTGGTGATTGGCTCGGTGGCCACGCTGGTATCGCTGGGGGCGGCCTTCGCGATGGTCATCACCACCACCATGAGGCCCGGCAAATTCTCCGATATTTTTTTTAAGAAACGCCGCAAAGGCCCTAACGATTAGTGCTTGCGAATGAAATCGTCCTTGCTCAGTTCCAGGTGCAGACGCAGGCTGTAGATCCACACAGGGCCGCGATCCTGGTTATAGGCGGGATTGTTCACGTGCTGCGCGTCGAGCCCCGCGGTGAATCCCTGAAATAGATGGGCGTTGTAGTAGGTTTCCCAAATCGTTTCGGGAGCGTAGTTCAGGCCGCCGTCGCCGATCAGAAAATCGTAGCCGCCGCGCGCCAAATAGGTGGCGTGCACACCGGAGATGCCTCCGAACGTGACCTCGGTCGCGAGGACATCGGCGGGACGATGCCAGCGCGTTCCTTGAAACGATACTCCGCCGGTGGCCAGCCGATCCATCGCCGTGAAGGCGAAGCTCTCCGTCTTGCCGTCGTTCCAGCCGAGCCGCGCGAAGACGCCGAAACCTTTGGTAATCTCCTGATCCATGTTGATCCCGAAACCGTACTTCAATGTGCCCGGCTTGCGCGTCGCGATGACATCGGGCTGGGTGCCGGTGCGCTGCGCCAAGGCAAGCGCCTCAGCGTAATTTCCCGCGTCGGCATGATTTCCATAAGCGAGCACGCGAATCGCGCCCGCGTGACCGTGCGGAGCAAAGTCGCGCTCGCCTTCGATGACGTCGCCGCGATCCTCCAAAATCCTGCGGTCTAACTGGGATCCGTTGGCGACTTTGGGCATGAAGGCACTGGCATAGCGCAGCGACCAGTTCCCGGTATGGAACTCGTGGACCCAGCCCCAGGTATAACCGCGCACGTCGGCCGCGTA
>Ga0182030_10012223_pt1 | contig 17236 bp, 16 predicted proteins | sample 812S3MmetaG_FD_121299 | JGI IMG/M metagenome (GOLD analysis project Ga0182030, IMG submission 121299) | Permafrost microbial communities from Stordalen Mire, Sweden - 812S3M metaG (Illumina Assembly) | ecosystem: Environmental > Terrestrial > Soil > Wetlands > Permafrost | place: Sweden...
GATAAAAAATGAGATCTATCTTTATTTAAAGATGTATATTTTTCTTGACCTACTGGTTCGGGCGCAGTCACACTTTGACTTAGTGCACTACTTCCAAGCCAAACCTCAGCTGGCGGAGACATATTTTCTTTTTTCATTTTTGTTAACTTACCACTTCTAACTTATGCTTATTTTAACATTATTTATAAAAGTAAAGCAAAAATTAGTAAATTTTAGTTTATATTTTAAATATGTCTAAAGATTTTAATTTATTAAAACGCTCAGCCAGCATTGTGGCTCCAAGACTACTAGGCTGTGAGTTAGTTATAAATAACAATAGTGATGATATACGACTAAAGATTGTGGAGACCGAGGGTTATGATGAGCTAGATGAAGCTAGTCATAGTTTTCGTGGTAAAACAAATCGTAATTCAGTTATGTTTGATACATATGGACATCTATATGTTTATTTTACTTATGGTATGCATTACTGCGCCAATATTACTGTTGGTGAAATAGGACAAGGTTCAGCAGTTCTAATTAGGGCGGTTGAGCCACTCAGTGGACTAAAATATTTAAGAAGTAATCGAGCTAAAGTTAGTGACAATAATCTTACTAATGGCCCAGCTAAATTATGCCAAGCTCTAAATATTAATTTAGAACTAAATGGGCATGATTTAAAAAAAGAACCACTTAAATTAATAATTAAACCGGCCTTAAATAAAGAAGATATTGTAGTTGCTAGGCGTATTGGTATATCGAGAGAAAAAGACAAGATGCTGCGTTTCTATATTAAAAATAATCCATTTATCTCGAAAATATAAAAAAAGTGATCAATGCCCTTCATAATTTATGCATAAAGCATTAGAATTAAGACTTGTATGGATCAAATAGATAGTTTTAAAAAATATATGAGGGCGGCCAATTATTTAACGGCCGCACAGATATTTTTACAAGACAACTTTTTATTAGAAAGAGAACTAACTTTTGAAGATATTAAACCAAGATTACTTGGTCACTGGGGTAGTGGTCCTGGTGTAACTCTTGCCTATTCTCATCTTTCTAATCTGATTAAAAAATATGACCAGGAAATGATGTTTGTGTTAGGCCCTGGTCATGCCTTTCCTTCTCTACAAGCAAATTTATTTTTAGAAAAAACATTAGAGAAATTTTATCCTCAAGTCACTCAAGATTTAGATGGTATTAAGTTTCTGTGCCAAAACTTTAGTTGGCCTTATGGTTTTCCTAGTCATAGTAACCCAGGTACTCCAGGCGTTATCTTAGAAGGTGGTGAACTAGGCTATTCCTTATCTACTTCTTATGGTGCAGCACTAGATAATAGGAACTTAATTGTAGCTTGCTTAGTCGGAGATGGTGAAGCCGAAACTGGACCAACTGGTGGAGCATGGCATTTAAATAAATTAATTAACCCGAAAACTAATGGAACTGTTTTACCGATTCTACACTTAAATGGCTATAAGATATCTGGGCCAACTGTAACAGGTCGAATGAGCGATGATGAGCTTAAATCATTATTCTGGGGCTATGGCTATGAACCAAGACTAGTTAGTGGCGATAACTTACATGAACAAATGGAAGAGGCGCTGGATTGGGCCCATCACTTAATTTGGGATATTAAGGAAGCACCTGAAACTAGAGTTTCACCTCGCCTACCAATGATAATAATGAGAAGTCTTAAAGGTTGGAGTGGAGTTAAAGAATTAGATGGTCTTAAGATTGAAGGAAATTATGCCTCACACCAAGTAGTATTAACAGAAGCTAAGACGGACGCCAAACAATTAAAAATGTTAGAAGACTGGTTAAGGTCATATAACTTCAATGAATTATTTTCTAAAGAAGCTGGTTTTGGTGATTTCGCCGAAAATATTATGCCGGAAAATCATGAACTTAGAATGGGTATGACTAAACATGCTCTTGGAGGAGAAAAAGTCTATATACCATTAAAACTTCCACCAGTAAATAAATTTGCTGAAGACGCCACAATTCCTGGAACGATTGGATCAAGTAGTATGCGCCGAGCAGGACTCTATTTAGAGGAAGTATTTAAACTAAATAAAGATACCAAAAACTTTAGGATGATGTCACCGGATGAGACATATTCAAATAAGCTAGACGCCGTTTTTAATGAAACTGCCAGGGCTTGGGTATGGCCTAACGAAAGCTGGGATAAGGATATGGATCACGATGGCCGAGTAATGGAAATGCTTAGTGAGCATAACTTACAAGGATTATTTCAGGGTTATGTATTAACCGGCCGACATGCCGTATTTGCCAGTTACGAAGCCTTTATTCAAGTGATAGTTTCAATGATGGATCAATATGCTAAGTTTTTAAATCAGGCTCTAACTGTGCCTTGGCGAGATACAATTGGCTCTCTTAATTATATCTTGACTAGTTCAGGTTGGCGCCAAGACCATAATGGATTTTCTCACCAGAATCCAGGTTTTATTGATGATGCGCTACGGCGACAAGGAGATTTTGTTGATGTTTACTTCCCGCCTGATGGAAACAGTACTCTAGCTGTACTTGAACATATGCTAACGACTACTAGGCAAATAAATATACTTGTTGCCGGTAAAACATTAGAGGCCAGGTGGTTAACGCCAGAACTTGCTAAAGAAGAATTGCAAACTGGAATTATGACTTGGAAGTTTGCTAGTGATGAAGATCCTGATGTAGTACTTGCTGGAGTTGGCGATTATACAATGAAAGAAATAATGGCAGCAATTTCCTTAGCTAAAATAGAATGTCCAGCTGTTAAGCTCAGATGTGTAAATATCTGCTCCCTGACTAGTTGTGGGATTGGACAAGGTGGTACTTGTCTAACTCACGAAGGATTTGAAGATCATTTTACAGCCGATAAGCCGGTAATTTGTAACTTTCATGGTTATCCAGAAACACTAAAATCTGTTCTATTTAATTATACCCATCACCCAGAGAGATTTGATATTAGGGGTTATATTGAAAGTGGCTCTACTACTACACCATTTGATATGCACGTAAGAAACAAGACTAGCAGATACCACATTGTCATGGCGATTTTTGAAGCACTTAGCAAATCTGGCAAGATTGCATACGAAGAATCCAGGCATATTTTACTTAAGTATCAACAGAAGATTGATGAGAATACAGAGTACATCAAAGTTCATGGTGTGGATTTACCGGAAATAGATGCATGGCAATGGAAGGATTAATATTACTGGCTAATCCAGGAAGTGCTAGTCGAAAATATGCTCTTTTTAATGGAGATAATAAATTAATTGACTTACATTTTGAAGAGGAAGCTTCGAAAGTAATTTGTACTATTGTTATTGAAGGAAACATAATAGTTAAGAAAACTGACCTGAAGCATTATTCGCATGCCTCCGATAATTTAGTGCCTATTCTAAAAGAATTTAGTGTTATTAAAGCTCCAGAAGAAATTGAAAAGATTGGAATTAGACTTGTAGCTCCATCAGGCTATTTCCTAGAGGATCATGAATTTAGTGATGAACTAGCTAGTCATTTAGAAAGTTTAAGAACTAGGGCACCACTGCATATAGAAGCAACTTTGAAAGAATATAAAGTTTTAAAAAAAGATTTTCCTGGTATTAAAATATATGGAATTTCTGATAGTGCATTTCATAAAAATAAACCAGATTATGCTTGGAATTATGGCCTTCCAATTGGAGATGCTGACAAGTTAGAGATCAAAAGATTTGGATACCATGGTTTGTCTGTAAGCTCTGTTATTAGCACTTTAAAAAATCATGACAAATTAGCTCATAAATTATTAATAGTGCATTTGGGTAGCGGTGCTAGTGTAAGTGCAATTAGAAACGGCATAAGCATGGATAATTCTATGGGATATTCTCCATTAGAGGGTATAGTTATGGCTACTCGCTCTGGCACTTTAGATATTACGGCAGCGGAAGTTTTAAGAGATGAGCTTCATTTAAGTCGAATTGGTCTTGAAGAGTATTTAAATAATGAAAGTGGCTTAAAAGGTCTTAGTAATAAAAGCTCAGACTTAAGAGTTCTAGTAGAAGATGACTCACCCCTATCAGTTTTAGCTGTTAAAACTTATGTATACCAAGTAGTTAAAACAATCGGACAAATGGCGGCCGCTATTAACGGTATCGATGAGTTAGTGCTAACAGGAACTGTTGGCGAGAGATCATTTAAAGTTAGGAAAATGATCTTAAAACATTTAGAATTTTTAGATTTTTTTATTGACGATACAGCAAATAATAAAGTCTTGGATAATGACTTACAGTTAATAAGTAAGTTAACAAAATCTAAACCAATTTTTGTCGCAAAAACTAATGAATCTGAGGAAATGCTTCGTAGAATTAAATCGTTATAATCTATTCGTTAGCAAGATCACGGTAATTAAAGCGCCATGAACCTAGTATAAAAAGTACGACTCCAGTAAGCATAATTATGTAATTAGAGTGCCAGTTAGGGCTGACAGCTGGAGCTAAATTAATATGATAAAGAACTGACGTGTCTAGAATCCAATGATTAAGCTTAATACCAGAACTTACCATTGAAATTAAAAACGACCAGCCAATAATAAAGTAGGCGACAACACTAGTAAGTCGTGGCATAAAACCAAGTACAAATATACTTATACCGAAAGTAAATATTGCTGGAGCGATTGAATTTAAGCCACCTTTAAATAAAGCGTTTAGACTAACTTGTGCATGTTGAGAATTTGCAGCCAGGTAAGTAATTAAGGCTGCTAAAATTGATGAAAGTATTATGACAACAATTGTTATAAGTGTACGATCGTTGATCCATGACAGTCGCTTAACTGGTCTAGTCAACAAATTATCCAGATAACCATCGGCTTCCTCTTGGCGCATGCGACTAGCTGAATTGGCTGCATAAGCCATTAACACAATAATATAAATCAGAAAAGCTACACTTAAATACGCGTAACCTATATTTAAGTTATGAGCTTTAGAGAGTTTATCAAAATATTTACTAGTCGAAGCAGACTGTTTTAATAGTTGTGTGGCAGACTTTGTAAGTAGTCCATAAAAAGCTGCGATAAAACAAATTACTACCATCCAACTTAATGCATTTAGATAATTTAATTTAATGCTGGCCGGTAATAAGCTACTAAGCATTCTAAGTTTTGGTTTAGCGCTATATTTTTCTTTTATAATGCTATCGCCTAGATCCCTTTTACCTGCAAAATATACCGCTAGTGCAGATATTAATATCACAAATAAAACAATCGGTATAAACCATTGCCAATTATTACTAGTTAGAGGGTCGGTTTTTTCTATCCAACCTAGCGGAGTTACGTTTAGAAGCCAATTTAAACTAGTTAAATCAGCGGTGGCTCTAATTAAGAAAAATACTCCAAATATACCGGACGCTAAGCCGGCAGCTTTAGATCTTGTTGGCATTAGCTGACTTGTAAGTGCTCCAACACTAATAAATATGGCAGCACTGCTAAGACAAGTTAAAGCAAGGAATAAGGCATTACCAGAAGAAAAATCAACATATTTATTACTGCCAACTACAATAAAACATAGACTCATAATTATATAAAGAAGAATTAATGAGAAACTTAGGCCTTTTAACATATTTATAGCAGCACGTTTTGCGGTAGTTTGGCCAGTTAGCAATATTTCTGTCCTGCCGTAATCTTCATTACCTCGAAAAGTTTTAGTAGCTAATAGAAGTGCCCAGATTGATAAAACTATTGTAACTACTCCTACAGTATTCCAGGCTGTATAGCCAGTAATTGAACTAGGGTCATGTGGTCTGCCTAGTAGCGCATTTATACCAGCATTATTTGCAAAAGTTGTAGCAAATTTATCTCTTGCCGCTTGGGTATTATATAGTTTGCCATAACCAATAGATTTACTAGCTACATACATTCCTATAACCAAAGCCCAGAGTGTAGATGATTTAAATGATTGTTTAGTAACAAACCGACTTATTTGATTTTTAGCACCAGAGTATTGTTTTATCATTTTTCGTTTAACTGGTTAGAAACTACTTTATCGCCATATAAATTCAAAAATAACTCTTCTAAAGTTGGCTCTCTACTTATAAGGGTTTTTGGGCTTGCTTTTGCCAGAATGTTTAAAAGTTCGTTAATAGAACCAGTTACTTGGCAAGATAATTCATGTCCAATAATTTTAACGTTAGTCACGCCTTTTATATGATCAACTTTTGGTGGCACTCCACTAAAAGTGGCTTGAACGTTTAATGCAGATAAATGTTTCATTTCACTTAAATGGCCGAGTTCGACTAATTTACCATCTTTAAGTATACCGACTCTATCACACAAAGCCTCAACTTCTTCTAGAACGTGTGAAGATAAAAATACGGTTTGATTATTGGCTTTGGCTTCTTCAACACTTAATCTAAAGGCTTGTTCCATAATAGGGTCAAGTCCACTAGTCGGTTCATCCATAATTAGAAGGTCTGCTTTAGTCATAAAAGACGCAATTATACTAATTTTTTGGCGATTGCCTTTAGAATAGGTTCTGACTTTTTTATTAGGTTCAAATTTAAATCGTTTAATCAGTTCTGATTGGTATTTTTCGTCAACTTGACCTTGTATCTTACCTAGTAAATGAAGGGTTTCTTTACCTGTTAAGTTAGGCCATAAACTAGCTTCACCAGGAATGTAACTAAGTAGCTTATGGGCCTCAATTTTATTTTTCTCACTATCTAGACCAAATATAGTACATGTTCCACTTGTTGGCCTAATAAGACCAAGCATGGCTCTAATAGTAGTAGTCTTACCTGAACCATTAGGTCCTAGGTATCCAAATATTTCACCCTTTTTTACCGTTAAATCTAAATCTGTTAGAGCTTTTACTGAGCCATAATGCTTTGTTAATTTATTTGTTACAATTGCATCAGCCATTAGTGTCGGCCCCTACTAGTTAATTTAATTTAATATTAACACAATTTATAGCGTTTATCTTTGCTGGTTTAAGAGATTAAGCGAAATTTTACACTGTAAAATGAATTAATGCTTTAATATATTTAAATAGTTATTAGGTTAATATTAAGTTTATAAGCATAAAGGGGAAAAATATGTTTAGCTTGCCGGATCTAGACTACTCATATGATGCATTGGGTACATATATAAGTAAAAATATTATGGAGTTACATCACTCTAAGCATCACCAAACATATGTAGATAATTTAAATAAAGCGGTAGATAAAGCGCCGGAATTAAACGGTAAAACTATTGAAGAGTTATTGGCGGATTTAGATAATGTGCCGGAAGAAGTAAGAAAAGTCATCAGAAATCATGGAGGTGGTCACTATAACCATTCTATGTTTTGGAAGTTTATGACACCAAATGCTAAAAATGAACCGACTGGCAAGTTAGCTGACGACATTAAGAAAAAATATTCAAATTTTCAAGATTTTGTAGATAACTTTTCTGATTCAGCTGTTAAAGTTTTTGGGAGTGGTTGGGCTTGGCTAATGCCAGATCTTAGTATTGTAACTACGCCAAATCAAGATAATCCGATTATGGAAAAGAAGCCGACGCCTATTTTAGGACTGGATGTCTGGGAACATGCTTATTATCTAGATTACACTTATAAGCGAGCTGATTATATTAGTGCCTGGTGGCACGTAGTTAACTGGGACGAAGTTGAAAAACGTTACATAAACACTTAAATTTTATCCCTAGTAATTTATTGAATATTAGGTATTAATATGTTATCGTAAACCTCTATGCCTGGATTTGAATTGTCTCAGGCTGTCTTAAGTCGGCAGCCTAATGATGAATTGCTTGCAAGCCAATCTCGGATCGTATATGATCATGAGTTTATTGAGGAATATTTCCAGTATTCTAGGAAACAAAAACAATCTTATTTAGCCAACTTAACGTCTGTTGAACCCTACAAACGTATAGCTAGTTTAAGTTTTATTTTATCTAATGAAGATGACCCATATGTTTATGAGTCGGCACTTGGAGTCCTAAATGAAACGGCTTTAGAGGATCCCTATTCTAGTTTATCTTTAATTGAAATAGCGATTGAGTCTTATGAAGATATTCCTGCACTGGCTATAACTGCCCTAAACGCTCCGGCCATCTATTTACCTGATAGAGTAACAAATATTGTTGAAAACGTACTGGATAGATCTAAAAACGTCTCGTCAAAGATTACGGAAGTTGCTTGTAATGTAGCTCTTAGCTCGTCAAATAATGGACTATATTTATTTTCTAGATTAAAAGAAATAGACAGTTTAGATTTTTACGTTAAACAAAGTTTTATGGAACTTGTTACTATAAAACCAGAATATTTTGGACTAGTCGAAACTTCGCCTGATATTTCTTTAGATAACAGCGATATACAAGAATGGACATATAACCTAAATGAACATTTAGCTGTATATAGACCAGTTGAATTACCTCATACTGTCATGTATCTAGAAGCTCAACAAAAAGGTATAGGTATAAACCTTCTTAAAAAACATTGTAAAGTTGATGATAGCTTAACAGACGAAGACAAAGATTTATCTAATTATTATGCAACTGATTTAGACACGGTAGATGTAAGCCCAGTAGGTAGATTTATTAGTAGTCGTGAGTTTTTAGAATTTAATAATTTAGAAGTAAAAAATAATATTTTAGAACAAATCATTGATGATCATAAACTAAAAGACTTATTAATTAAAGATATAAATTCACTAAATATTAATTTAAATGAATTAAACTCTCATCAGTTATCAGCATGGCGAAACATTACAAATGACATGCCTAAACTTAAAGAATTGGTAGATGATATGCATCCTCCAATTAGAGAATCTATTACAGAAGATAGTCCTGTCTATATAGAGTATAAGAATAAACAAAGAGAATATATTCAAGATCCAAAGATATTTGGAATGGAATTAATAAATGATATTGATTATTACCCGATAAAATTTATTAGATCAAAACTAATAGAAAACCGTGATGATCTTTTTGAAATATTATATAAACATCCAAACGATGTCATTAAAGTTCTACTGATAAAAGAAATGACTGAATGTGGCGTAAATCCAAGTTGTTTAGATTTGGCAGATATTTCTAATAAAACTCTTAATAGCTACGCAAAATGGCTTAAATACCATGTCGAAAAAGAAAAAGAGTATTATAGTCAAATATTAGAAGAAACGCCAAAATGGGAAAAATCTTTTATAGAAAGAGTCGGTAGATATAATCTTGGCACAACTCTAACTAAGCGTCTCAGCGATACAAGATTAACAGTTTATGATTATCTTCATTCAATGCCGGAATATAGCAAAGGCAAAATACACTTAGGTAATTATGACGTTGAGTGTCTGTATATCAAATTAAAAACTGATAATCTTGAATCATTCTTAAATACTAAGGGTGAATCTATCTCAAAGTTAGAAGCTGTTTTTGATCATGAGATGCTACACGCTATATCAGCTAGAGGTTTAGCAATTAGATCATTTAATTTTAAACGACCGCCAGTAGTTAGCCACGAACAACTTGGACTCATGTTTTATGATCGTAGTGCTGATAATAGTCTAATTAAAACCCGACATAGGTGGCTTAATGAAGCTTTAACGGAATCTATTAATAAAGATATATTAAATCTAAGTGAAGAACATGCAATGTATCCAAAAGAGCGCGAGCTATATGACTTATTAAGAGTATGTGGCCTATTTAAAATTCCAAGGTCAGCCTTTATAGATGCCTATTTCGAAGCTCATGAGGATATTGAGAAAACTCAAGCTAAAACAAAACTTAACAGATTAGTTTGGTTACTTAAAAGTGCCTACGGCAGCAATATTTTAAAAGTAATTGATGATAAAGTTGAAGGTTATGGCCAAACAGATAAGGCTAGCGATTTTCTATTAGCTAAAAGCGAAGAGATAAATAGTACTAACTGATATTATTGACATAAAACAAACTTTGTACTAATATTTTTTAAAATAAAAATTTAATAAATATTTAATATTAAGTGCGTAGTATTTAATGAAGCACTATGACGGTTTTATCCAAAATATTACTAATAGAAAACGACCGTAATACTGCCAACATTTTGGCAATCGCTCTTAAATCGTCTTTTGAAACTGATATTGCTTATAGTGCCAAGCAAGCTATATATAAATGTGACTTATATAATTATGATGTTGTCATCTTTGATCTTAATATGCCTGACATAACAGGCATTGAATTTTGTCAAATAATAAAAGAACGGGGCTTAAATGCTCCGCTTTTATTTTTAATGAAAGAAAATAACGTACACAATAAAATACAGCTACTAGATAATGGTGCTAGTGACGTTATTTTAAAACCTTTTAGTTTAGGGGAGCTAAAGGCTCGCATACGAGTATTAACAAGAAAATTAAGTTTAAAACAAAAAACTCCTCAAAAAATTAATATAAGTAATGTTACGTTAGATAAATCTGCTTGCAGGGTCAAAAGAGATGGAGTTGATATTATTTTACGAAAGAAAGAATTTGCCCTTCTAGAACACTTAATGGTCAACGCAGGTAAAGTTGTAACAAGAGAAGATTTAATGGATTCAGTTTGGCAAGATAAAGATGAACTTTGGACTAATACCTTAGACGTTCATATTAAATATTTAAGAGATAAAATTGATAGGCCATTTAAAGTGCCTTTAATTAAAACTGTTCATGGTCGTGGTTATTGTTTTCAGGCAATAAATAAAAGTAAAAAACAGGCTATTAATTCTAGGGTTTAAACATTACAATAAAGAAGTGAAAATATTTACATAATTATTATTTTTTATACTGTATATTGATTAAGTTCATAGCAAGAGACTAAGATTATTTTTAGGAAAAGGGAGATGGATAGTTCTATTAGAAATACCAGTCGATTTAAAAATGGTTTTGACGCAAGAGTTGTACTTCCAGTACTATTAATTGCGTTATTTTGCTTTGGTTATATGGCTATGCATTCAGTTAATGCCAACCAAACGTCTACTATTAAATATAAGTCCATATCTAAACAGACACCATATACTTCACCTAAAAAATTATCAACTAAGTCAACAAAATTAAGTAAAATAAGTATTCCACCAATTAGCTCGGTCACAGTCCCAGATGATGCTAGTAGTGTGACTAATTCGCTTAATACAACTAATGTACAAAATTCATCAAATGGTTCAGGCTCTAATACTTCATCTCAAGCTGGATTATCTAATTTACAAGCATCAAAAACCACTGGTGATCCAAATAGTTTCGTAATTACTGTACCTAAAGTAAATAACGACGTTAAAAGTTTATCTAAACAAGTCGTAAATTTTATTCCTTAAATCGCTATTTGCTATTATTATCGCGCCATTTTTTAATTACTTCGTGATTACCACTTAAAAGAATATCTGGTACTTTTAGTCCTTCATATTCTTCCGGCCTAGTATATTGTGGGTGTTCTATATTACTTCCCTGTTCAAAAGATTCAGTTAAGGTAGATTGATCATTACCTAAAACCCCAGGAATAAGTCGGACTACGCTATCTATTATTACCATTGCAGGTATTTCTCCTCCTGTAAGAATATAATCGCCGATCTTAAATTGCTCATCTACCCACTCTGTAACTCTTTCGTCGTAACCCTCATATCTAGGGCAAACTATTATTAAGTTTGTTTTTGCAGATAATTTTCTTGCTTCTAATTGTTTAAATTCTTTACCTCTAGGTGTTGGTAGAAGTACTATAGCATTTGGCTCGTTAGTCTTAGCTTCTTTAATAGCTGAGATTAATGGTTCGGGTTTAAGAAGCATGCCATTTCCACCACCATATGGCGTATCATCAACTTGTTTACGAGGTCCAATGCCGTAGTCTCGTAAATTAGTTAATTTAAAACTTACTAATTCTTTTTTTTGAGCAATACCAAGAATACTTGAGTTAAGTACATCCTCAAACATTTCTGGAAATAGTGTGATTACTTGAATTTTCATAATTTTAACTAAAAACAACCCTGAATTTTAAGGGTTGTTTTATCACATAAAGCTCCCATCTTTTGTGATTGATGGCTCGCAAATGAGCTATATAAAGTCATAAACCTGACCTTCTAAGTAAAATTATATCAAATATATAATAATTTTAAACGTCTAGATCGTCTAAATCAGCTAGTTCTTCTCTAGCTTGTTTTAATCTATCACTTGTTTGTTCTTCTTGTGTTTCGGTGGCAGCTGGTTCTTCTTTGGCATCGCTTGTCGAATTTGGTTCATCTGGCATTACAGGCTCTTCAGAACTACTTTCATCGCTACTTTTATCATCAGTTGATTCCCTTGATTGGCTATTAACACCGTTATCTACAATTTTAAGATTATATCTGGCGTCGTTTTTAGTACCAAGAGCTCGTAGTAGAGTTCTTAATGACTGAGCAGTTGCACCGCGCTTACCAATTACTCTACCTAGATCTTCAGGAGCAACAGTAAGTTCAAGTAACACTCCCTTTTCGTCAATTCGTCTATCGATATGTACTGCGTCAGGATTTCCGACTAAAGATTTTACTACATATTCAATAAATTGTTGATCAATTTCGCTCATTTAACAGTCTCCCAAATAGTGTTTTGCTTATTATATTATAGCAAAGTTATTATATTTTATTAAACTTCTGAGGGCTTTTTATGTAAGAAATTCGACTATGATCTAATTGGATTTCTCTTCGTCAGTCTTTTCTTCTTGAGTAGGTTTTTCGTCCGTATCTTTGGCTTTTTCTTTGGTTTCTTCAGTTACTTCTACAGCTTCAGTAGGTGCAGCTTCTTCTGATTCTGGTTCGGCTGTTTCAACTTCTTCTGGTTCGGCTGCTACCTCTTTAGGGGGCTCTACACTTACCTCTTCTTTTGGTTCTTCTGGCCTTGTACTTTTTCGTTTTTCAGGACTTCTAGTTGCTTTAGTTTTTTTAGCTGGCAATATTACCCATTTAGGAAGTTTAACGCCATTACTTTTAAGAAGGACTGCTAGTCTTTCAGAAGGTTGTGCGCCATGATCTAAGAAATGTTGAGCTTTTTCTTTATCTAAATTGAAAGTTTTATTGTGTGGATCATAATTACCAATATGCGCAACTACTTTACCTGAGGTAGGTGTTCTTCTTGAATCTTGAACTACAACACGAAACATAGCATGACCTTTTCGGCCGGTGCGTTGCAAACGAATAACTAGCATATTATTACTATATCTTCTCTTTCTATAACGTAATTAATTTATAACAAAGACGATTATTGACATTTTACAGATAAGCGCCTCTGTTGTCAATGTATTAATAGTATTATAATCTATTTTTTAACTTTATCTAAGTATAAATCTAGCGCAGATTTAGCGGCTTTTTGTTGGGCTGTTTGTTTATTTGGTCCCTGCCCTTGTCCTTTTAGATGACCAGCAATATATACTCCTACCAAAAATGTTTTATCGTGATCTGGACCTTCCTCTTTCATAACTTTATATATTGGGGTGGCTGATTCTTGGCTTTGAGCTAATTCTTGTAGATATGATTTAGGGTCCATCCAAGATCCAGTTTCAAGTATATCTTTAAATGTACTAAGGATTGATGCATTAATAAACTTTTTAGCACCATCGTAACCTTGATCTAGATAAATTGCCCCGACAACTGCTTCAAAGCTATTAGCTAGTATTTGGGCTCGAGCTCTGGCTGTACCCTTCTTCTCTCCCCTGCTTAATAGCAAAAGAGGCTCGAATTCAAATTTAGCAGCTGCCGCAGATATACTCTCAGTTCTAACTAAACTTGATCGCCAGTTTGTTAATATTCCTTCAGATTCTTTAAAATTAAGATAAAGATACTCAGTTACTACTAGTTCAAGGACTGCATCACCTAAAAATTCCAACCTTTCGTTATGTTCTGTAACAATATGACGGTTTTCATTTAAATACGACCGATGGGTAAAAGCCATAATTAGCAGGTCTATATTGTTAAATTTAATTCCTAGTTTTTCTTTCGCAAAACTAATGTAAGTAGTTTTATTCATAACTCTTTTTTTATTTCTATAATTCACCTTTTCTAATTTTTTGCATGCCTAGTAGTATAAGCTTACCAATATCATCATAAGCAATTTTATCTACTGCGTCTGTTGCATCAAGCCATTTTATGTCATTTAGCCAGTCTTCTGGATTAAGTTGGTCAGTATTTCCCCTGCCTTCAACTAAATAAATGTGCATGGTCATTAAAACTAATGTATGAGCTCTTCTATATCTAAAATTAACTTTACCAAGCCAGCTGTAAACTTTCATTTCTTTTAGGCCAGTTTCTTCAATAATTTCTCGCTCGGCTGTGTCTCTTGGATCTTCACCTGGTTCAACATGTCCCTTTGGAATAGTCCAGCGATTTTTAGCATCTTGCATTAAAAGTATTTGCAGTTTCTTTGTTTTTTCATTATGCCTAAAAACAATACCTCCAGAAGTTGTTTCTCTAACTACTTCATCAATAATTGGCCTTTTCTTAAAAGGTAGTTTAGATTTAATTCCTTGGATTGGCTTTGGTCTTTTCACTTATTCTTCTTTACTTTCTTAATTGGTTTAGGTTTAGGTTTAGCTTTAGCTTTGGGCTTTGCTTTAGCTTTGGGCTTAGCTTTTTTAACACTTTTCTTTTCGTCTTGAACTCGTAGTAGTGTGCCTAGGACACCGTTTATAAACTTTGAGGAGTTGTCGCCTCCAAAAGCTTTAGCAAGCTCAACTGCTTCATTAATAACTACCTTAGGCGGTACATCAGCTTCACTCTCTAGTTCGTACAGTCCAATTCTTAGCACCAATCTATCCATTCTAGCTATTTGACTTATAGGCCATTCTGTAGCGACTGGTTGAAGCTTTTCATCAAGTTTTTCTGCTTGAGTAGATACACCATAAACTAATTGCTTAACAAAATCAGTATCTTCAAGCATCTGCTTGTACCGAGCAATGTTGCGATCTAATACTTCATCAAGAATAAAAGTATCGTCATTAGCGTCTTTTCGGAGTTCTTGCTCATACAAAGTCTGAAGTGCAATTATTCTACCTAAGTGACGATTTGATGCCATATTGTTAAATTCCTTGCTTAAAATTATCTAAAAGTCTTTAGACAGCTTTACTAGATTCGCGCTTTGTAGTGCGAACTTTAACTGGAGATTTAGCATTAACTTGTCTTGCTAGTTTTAATACTAGATGACTACGTCGCGTACCAGTTTTTCGCGGACTAGTCCGCTTTTTTGGTTTACCCATAAAGGTATTTCCTTTTCTTAATTGTCCTTTAACGAAGCTTAAAGATATTTTAACTTATAAACCAGATATACTCAAGGTTAAGCTCTTAAATATCTAAGCTGTTTCTAAGATTTAAATTAAATGACAAAATTTATTAATTTTTTTGGTACGTATATATTCTTTTTTAATTCTTTGCCTTCAGTATATTTTTTAATTGTCGGATTATCTAGAGCCGATTTTATTGCATCTTCTTCGGATATATCTAATGGGGCATTAATTGTAGCTCTTAACTTTCCATTTACTTGTATAACTAGTTGAATGCTGTCTTCTTGTAAATATTCATCATTAAATTCCGGCCATCTAGTTAAATGTATTGATTCTTCGAAACCTATTTCATGCCATAATTCTTCGGTAATATGTGGGGCAAACGGCGATAATAGCTTTAGCAAATCCTCAATGACTTGAGGCCACTCTTTAGAACTATATTTATCTTTTGCTTTAATTTTATATAGATCATTTACGCATTCCATTAACGCTGAGATAGCAGTATTAAAACTCATACTCCTTAAGTCTTCGCTAACTTTTTTAACTGTCCGATTAATGATTTTATTTAATTGATCATTATTACTATCACCTCTTGGTGCTTCATTATATTCTTGGACTAGTGTCCAAACTCTTTGTAAGAACTTAAATGAGCCGCCCATACCCTCTACGCTCCAATTGGCTGTTTGATTCCATGGCCCAATAAAAAGTTCCATGATACGAATGCTATCAGCTCCATAGCCTTGGTCAATAATATTATCTGGTTCGATAGTATTGCCTTTGCTCTTACTCATTTTTATACCGTCTGGAGCTAGAATCATACCTTGGTTATGTAGTGAACTAAATGGTTCCTGAAAATCTATTAGCTTTTGGTCATACATGACTTTAGTCCAAAACCTGGCATAAAGAAGATGCATGACAGCATGTTCAGCTCCACCAATGTAGTCATCAACTGGTAACCAGAAATCGGCTTTTGCTTTAGAAAATGGTTCTTTGTCATTGTGCGGATCTGCAAATCTTAAGAAATACCAACTAGAACAGGCAAAGCCATCCATAGTATCAGTTTCTCGCTCAGCAGGACCGCCGCATTTTGGACAAGTTGTATTTACGAATTCAGGGATATTAGCTAGCGGGCTACGGCCGTCGCCACTTGGTTCATACTTATCTATTTCAGGAAGTATTATTGGTAAATCTTTTTCTTTTACTGCTACCGCGCCGTCTTTAGGGCAATGAATAATTGGAATTGGTGCACCCCAATATCTTTGACGAGAGATTAACCAGTCACGCATTTTATAATTCACAACTTCTTTAGCGACACCTTGTTTAACTAAATCTACTAAGATTGATTCACGCATAGCTTCAGAGCGCATACCGTTATATTTTTCAGAATTTATCACTAATCCTTCACTATGAAAATCTGTATCAGTATCTGTTTCTAAAACTTTTATAATTTCTAAGTTATATTTCTTGGCAAACTGCCAGTCACGTTCATCATGAGCTGGCACACCCATAACCGCACCAGTTCCATAGCCCATCAACACATAATCTGCAATCCAAATCGGTACTTTTTTATTATTAACTGGATTAATTGCATAAGCTCCAGTAAATACTCCAGACTTATCTTTTTCAGCTTCGCTTTGCCGCTCGATATCACTTTTATTATTAGTTAGTTTTATATAATCATCAACTTGAGATTTGTTTTGGTTAGTAGTTATTTTTTCCACTAATGGATGTTCTGGTGCAAGTACAATAAAAGTTACACCGTACTGAGTATCTTGCCGAGTTGTAAATACGTTTACCTCTTGATCAAGATTATCTATTTTAAAAGTTATTTCAGCACCAGTACTTCGACCAATCCAATTTCGTTGCATTGATTTAATGGCTTCAGACCAGTTTAGATCTTCAAGATCTTCAAGAAGCCTGTCAGCATAATCTGTAATCTTAAAGAACCATTGTTTAAGGGCTTTCTTTTCTACAATATTGCCGCAACGCCAGCATCTTCCATTTTCAACTTGTTCATTAGCAAGCACGGTTTTATCTACCGGA
>Ga0182030_10012224_pt1 | contig 17234 bp, 15 predicted proteins | sample 812S3MmetaG_FD_121299 | JGI IMG/M metagenome (GOLD analysis project Ga0182030, IMG submission 121299) | Permafrost microbial communities from Stordalen Mire, Sweden - 812S3M metaG (Illumina Assembly) | ecosystem: Environmental > Terrestrial > Soil > Wetlands > Permafrost | place: Sweden...
AAGGTCTATCCTGATACTGTTGTGCCTGCTTATATTCGAGTCAGCCACAGCCGGTATTTCAACGCCGTTGGGGGTATATGCATTTTTGACCGTAGAGAAGAAGGAGAATGTATTTGTATTATCAAGCGGCGACCGTTGAAAATAATTGACTGCCAGGGTACCTTGAAAACCATTGAACAACTCGCGCGAGTAAGCTGCCCTTGCAAAGTATTGCTCGTAAAACTTCATAAAATTATTCTTAAAAACAAGGCTTTGAAAGGTGTTCCCAAGCTCCGTTTGAGGCTCTGACGCATCTATCTGGCCTACGTACCTGCCTCCGCTTATGGATATATATTCGTTATGTATTTCACTATTGTTATAACTAAGCGTCCCCTTGGCATTTATCTGTTTATCCGAAAAACCGTACCGGATAACAGGATCAAACGAAATTCTTCGTTGCGTATCAAATTGTTTTCTGATAACGAAATGAAATTGAAGATTCGCTCCTTCAACCGTATTAAAGTTGACTATACTTAAAAGCGAAGGGAAATCAACTTCAATTTTTTTATACTGCTTTTTAAAAACATAACCCAGTATTATAGAGCTTACCCCGGTGGCATTATTCTTTTTATCTGTTGAGTCCTGGAATTTTTTCGAGTCGCGGATTACCTGTATGCTGTCTTTTAATTCGTAATCCTGCGTTTCGATTGCGGTAAGCGGAACGGGCCTTATGCTATCCCAATAGATCGTATCACGTTTATTGGCGCCGTTTTCAATTTTCACAACCTCTGGCGTAAAAATTTGTTTCTCAGCCTTTTTCTCAGCTTTCGCCGCTGCCTTCTGTTTCTGTTTTTCTGTCTTTTTTATCAGTTTGTTTTTTGTAGAATCCGTTTTTGCAATCGCATTCATATTGGCGAATCCGTTATTTACTATATAATTCTTAAAAATACCCAGGTAATAGCCATCGCCTTTTACACCCAAAAAACTTGCCTTGGCATCATAACGCTGTTGCGATGGCAGCCAGATGTTATCTTTTACCGGTATAAAATACTGCGTTACCTTCAATGTATCTATGTATTGTATCCCGTTCTCTTTAGTGAGGTACAATTCCAGTGAGTGTATATTCCAGTTGTCCTCTATAATGCTGAGAACCCCTGTAAAGCAGGGGTCTGCTTTGCGTTTTGGGGTAACCAGTATTTTGTTTACCAGATAATCACCTTCTTTAAAAGCCCCCAGCATTTTATAGTTGTAGTAAAAAAATGCGTTTTCAGAAAGAGGAGAGATAAATGGACGCTGTGCAATAAAAGGGATGGTAATACTGCGCTCGTAAAAGTTAAAGTAAAAATCCTGCGCCGCATTAAAGGTAAAGCCGTTTGATTTGCCGCTCACTTTAGATGATAAAATAACTTCATGAAACTTGTTGGGCTTCTTGTAATACAGTTTCGATTGCGACTCACTCAGGTACAGGATGCCTGAATTATTAGGCCCGGTCAGTATACCGGTGCGGTTAATTTTACGGCCCAGTATTTTATCGGGCGCTTCAAGTATGCGCTGCATGCCTTTTACATAAGCATCGCACTGGTAATTTTCTACCACGCTTAAAAAGTACTTCCGTTTTTCAATTGCCTTTTTAATTACTTCAATAGCGGCATCTTTGTTTCCGTTTACTACCACATCTCTTATCTGGTATTGGGTCTCTTCCAGCTTCACATCAATCTCCATATCTTTTTGCAGATTGATAGTTTGTATTTGTTGCTTATAACCCAGGTGTTGAAACACAATATCATAGGTTCCGGAAGCCAGGTCTAAATGGTATTGGCCATCTCCATTGGCCGAGGTTCCGTTGCTGGTGCCCTTTACATAAATGTTGCTGTAACCAAGTTTTTCGCCCTTGGTATCATATACGGTTCCGTGTATGGTAAAACCAAAGCCATTTACTGTTAGCAGCAAAAACAAAATAAAATAGAGGATAGGCAACCGCATGCGGTATGAAAATAAAAAAAAATGATTGTAGTTTATTGCTTTAGATTCGGTTGGCCTGATTATTTAATGTCCAGGTAATATAAATTAAGTAACCCCTTTTTGCCCATAAATGGTTTTAGCTTATCATAAAAAATTACAAAATCAATAATGCTCAGAATATAGGTACTTCCTCTAAAATAAACATCTACCCCGTTTTCGTTCATGGTAAAATCAAGGTCGTCTAATTGCGCCTCCCATTCCTCTGGATCAGGATTAAAATCCTTTAATCTGTCCATCAGGCCCTTCATTACCAAGGTATCAACTACCACTAATTTTTGCGCATCAAACAGCTCGTTAAACTTTACCGGCTTCCCGGTTTTAAGGTTAAAGTTCAGGGTAGTGAATTCGGTATAGGGTTGCCCCGATACGTTGCCATCCTCATCTCGCGGCAGAGGGGGGCTTGCACTTATCGTGCAACTTACAAAGTTATGCTTGCCAAAAAGGGTTCTGTAATTAGAAAATCCGGCAACAGTTGTTATCCCATTATCGCAGATGTTGGCGGAGTCATCATTTTCCCACCGGCTGAATTCAAATACGGTGCCTGAAATCTCATCATTTATTTTCCGGTTAACGGCAGTGTCGCTTCCCTTTATTTCTTTCCATTCCAAAGCCAGATAGCAGGTTTTATTAAGGTGAATGGTATCGTGCTTATCTATAATTTGAGTGGTATCAGCGGTATGTGCGGAAAGAAATGAATTAGAAAGAATAAAAGCCAGAAAAAGCGCTGCCTTCATAGCCTCAAATTTAAATTATACTTGGCAATAAAGTATAAGGTAATATCTGCCAGATTTGACAACTTTTAAAAAGTTGTCAAATCTCCTCCCGGTAACGACCGCCGGGCATAAAAAAAGGGACGCTTCACAGAAGCGCCCCTCATTCTGAAAGAAGTTTGTAAAATTATTGGCGGTTAATATTTCCGTAATTGAAATTATGTTTCCTTCCGGGATGGAACCTTTTGCGAACTGGTTTATCATCATCATTGCTGCTGGCAGTTGTTCCGTCGCCGGTATGTGCTTTATTGCTTATCGTGTTTTTAGGCGGTGTAGTTGTTTTTTCAGGCGTGCTTACATCAATAGGAGGGAAGAAGTAAGTCTGGGTATCTTCTGCCTTTTGTGCTACCGGTTCAAGTGGTGTAGGAACATCTGTGTTTTCGTTATTAATAATTGGTGCAGGTGTTAATGCCACCGGTTGGTTTATAGCCGGTTGAACCTGCTGCGCGGCTATAATAGTTGATTGAACCGGGTTGGTAGCCGCAATGTGCCTTACCTTAACCCTGGTTAAAGCAATACCAGCCGGGGCTAAAGTACTTTTAACCGGCTCAGTTTGTTGAACAGTTGGCGGCCTGGTTGTAACGGTACTGGCAACTGTGGTGTTAGCAACGGCGCTGTTAGCCTGATTATTATTGTGCGAATTATTAATCAGGTAAGCTGTAATAAGCGAAGAGCCGATTACCAACGCTGCCGCAATAATTCCTGCCATTGCGCGTTTAGGTATAAGCGAGGTAACTACCGGCGCTACACCGGCCGCAACTGCCGCAGGCATTGCATCCAACTCAGACGATATTCTGTTCCACGCTCCAAAGGGCGGTGCAACCTGGTGCTCGTTCATCATCTGCTCTATCTTCCGGTCGAAATTTTTTGTATTGTGCTCCATAACTTGCTCTTTTCTTTCCAATTAATATTAGTTCCCTTTGTGTATCTTTTACGATTAGTTAGCTGTAGATGTTCTCCTGTCTCTGTCTATACCCTCTATAATCATTTTTTGCAGTAAATACCTGGCCCTTGCCAGTTGCGATTTTGATGTCCCTTCTGAAATGTTCATCATCTCACCTATTTCCTTGTGGCTGTAACCTTCAATTACATACAGGTTAAAAACCGTTCTGTAACCATCGCTTAAAGTCTGTATCATTTTTAAAATATCCTCATGCTTTAAAGTCTCCAAAGCATTGTCTTCATAACACTCGTAATAATTTACTTCCGAATCATGTAGTGCATACAGGTTAACATGTTTCCTGTAATGCTCAATGGCAGTATTTACAAATATCCTGCGCACCCAGCCTTCAAAAGCGCCCTCGCTTCTGAATTTGTCAATGTTCTTAAACACTTTTACAAAACCTTCCTGTAAAAGATCCTGCGCTGAGTTATACTCATTGGCATACCTCAGGCAAACAGAAAACATTTTACCCGCAAATTGATTGTACAGAACCTGCTGAAATTTCCGGTCACCGGCCATGCAGCCCTGTATGATTTGCGTTTCGGTGTAATTTTGATTTGGTGTCATAATTTGCTTTTCAGGTTAACCAAATTTACTAAAAATATTCCGTATTCTATTTTAAGACGGCAATAGTTGCTAAATGGTTGGCAAACAGCTCAAAACTTTTTTTTCGGTGGCTAAAACCGTTTTTTTCGTCCAAAGTCATTTCGGCGTAGGTTTTATCTGCTCCCATTGGCATAAATATGGGGTCATAGCCAAAACCCTGGCTGCCTTTGCGCTCATTTAGAATCATACCCTCTGTAATTCCTTCAAATTGAACGTATTTTCCATCGGCGTGGTATGTAATTACGGTTTTAAAACGGGCGCTTCGGTCGGCCTCTCCCTTCATTTTTTGCAATACCATATCGGTATTATCATCATATGTGGCTTTTGCCCCTGCATACCGCGCCGAATAAACGCCGGGTTCGCCATCTAAAGCATTAATCTCCAGCCCAGTATCCTCCGAAAAACATGCAATACCGAATTTATTGGCCAGGTATTCGGCCTTTTGCAGGCTGTTGCCTTCAATGGTGTTTTGCGTTTCGGGCAATTCTTCTGTAAAGCCTATGTCTTTTAAACCAAGGATTTCAAAACCTGCCGGGGCAATGGAAAGAATTTCTTTTAGTTTATGCTGGTTGCCCGTGGCGAAGATTAGTTTCATACTGATTATTTAATTGTAAAGGCTCAACAGCCAGCCCCTTCCGTCCCCTAAAGGGGAAACCAGAGCCGCATGGCCTTCGCTTATTTGGATTTAAACTGTATTTAACTGCTGAGTTTCTAAAATTCGGATTTTTTCTAAAAGCTTTTGCGTAACTATTTTCCCATTATGAATAGCATCTTCGTTGGTAAAACGGATTACTGCAATACCCATAGCAATCATATCCTCATCTCTGAATTCGTCATATTCTCTTTGAAAAGGTTCAAGATGATAACCGCCATCTATTTCCACTACCAGTTTTAATTTATGCGAATAAAAGTCTGCTATAAAAGTTGATATTGGATGTTGCCTCCTGAATTTATAATTGCACAATAATTCACTTTGCAATAAGAGCCACATCGCCTTTTCTCCTCTCGTTGGCGCAAAGCGCATTTTTTCTGCAAATTTAAACAGTTCCATTGCTGCCCCATAATACATAGGTAATTTATGCTTCATAAATGTGTATATTTTGCACTGGCCTCAGCTCTTAACGACTGTCCTTGTATTTATATTCGGCTTTGGTTTCCCCTTTAGGGGACGGAAGGGGCTGACACACTTGCAACAACAACTATCTCAAATCCCCAACATCTTTTTCAAAGCAATCCACAATGCCTTTTTTGCAGCATCATTTTTCATCAGGGTATCCAAACTATCGGTGCTGATAATTTTTACTCCGCTCAGTTCATAAACGAAGTTCTTTTTAAGCTTGGATATATTGCGGCTGATATTCACATCACCAAAAATAAGTACCGCCTGTGGCTTATATTCGTTCTGCAAATTTCCCAGCGAAATGCCCGGTATAAACCGGGCGTTCAAATACAATGTTTCTTCGGGTTTAAACTGGCAGGCCTGTATTAATTTGTCCAGCATTTCCTTCATGCCAATGGGCAATTCTTCTAAAGGCTGGTCGTACAGCACAACTGCTTTTCGCCCCGTGTTGTTACTTGCCCTCTTATTGACACTAGCATTTAAATGGAATACCTTTTGTTTATTAAACAACAGATTTGGCGATAAAAGTTCAAGCATTTGCGCGTTTTATTGAATGTTCAAAAATAAAATTCTGAACTAAAGTGAAAATGAAAAGTTATACTAATTTTGTTCCTTAACGGGTACACAAAACTAACCAATATGGGCTACAAAATAACCGTCGAAAGGGCAAAGGGGTCAAAAATCGGGGAGATTGATTTTAACAACCTTCCTTTCGGTAAACACTTTTCCGATCACATGTTTGTTGCCGACTATTATGATGGCGATTGGCATGATTGCCGCATTATGCCTTTTGGCGAATTCAGCATTCATCCTGCATTGTCTTCTTTACATTATGGACAAGCAATTTTTGAAGGTTTGAAAGCTGAGAAAGATGCTGAAGGAAACCCCATTATTTTCCGTCCGCTCAAAAACGTAAACCGCTTTAATATTTCGGCCGACAGGATGGCCATGCCGGAAGTTCCTCAGGAACTTTTTATGAACGCGGTTGACAAATTAATATCGCTTGATAAAGAGTGGATTCCTACTACTAAAGATTCCTCTTTATACATCAGGCCGTACATGTTTGCCACCGAAAAATTTGTTGGTATTAAACCGGCAGAGCATTTCCGCTTTGTAATTTTTACAGGCCCTGTAGGTGCTTATTACAGCCGGCCGGTAAAGGTTTTTATACACGACAAATATGTAAGGGCATTTCCGGGCGGTGTTGGCTATGCCAAATGCGCAGGTAATTACGGTGCAGTGATGATGCCAACCCGCGAAGTTCAAAAAATGGGATACGACCAGATACTTTGGTTAGATGGTATCCATCACCGCTATTTACAGGAAATTGGCACCATGAACGTTTTTGCCATTATTGATGGCGTTATTATTACGCCCGCCTTAGACCAGGGCACTATCCTGGATGGCGTTACCCGCGATAGTATGGTACGCCTGGCCGAAAGTGAAGGCTACGTTATCCAGGAGCGTGATATTTCAATTGACGAGGTTATACATGCTTACCACGAAGGTAAACTTGAAGATATGTTTGGCACGGGAACGGCAGCAGTAGTATCGCACATTGGCGAGTTCCATTATAAAGGCGAGAACTATGAATTACCACCGGTTGAAGGCCGCGAAATTTCAAACAAGCTCAAATCCAGGTTAACTTCCATCAAATCAGGTAAAGCTGAAGATATTTACAACTGGCTGCATACTGTGCCGGTTTCGGTTTATGCCAATCAGTAAATACGGCCCCTTCTGTCCCCGAAGGGGAAACTAAAACAAGGGCCATGTCAAGCGGAATGAGTTCTTGTTTTAAGATTCGCAGAGTTTAATTAGGATATAGGAGATAATAAATTTAAGACGATATCGGTTTTGATACTCTGTCTGTGCAGTGGAAGAGGCTGGCTGTTTGTCTTTAGTTTCCCCTTCGGGGACGGAAGGGGCCTGGGATTTCAAAAAGAAAAGCCCCCCACCTGAATGGAGGGCTTCTTTGTTTAACCCTTAATAACTAAACATACTTCATAGACCTCCGTTTTGGCAAAAGGTTGCATTGATTGTTGAAAAAAATGATTGCATCCTCAACTTACTTGTTTTAATATTGTTCATCTTTCATTTTAATTAAAAAACACAATATCTATGGCATTATCACCTGGAACCAAGGCACCTGATTTTAAACTGTTTAATTCAGACAAAAAAGAAGTTTCGTTGAGCGATTTTAAGGGCAAGAACCTTATTATTCAGTTCTTTCCTGCTGCTTTTACAGGCGTTTGTACAGCCCAGATGTGCAGCAGCCGCGATGAACTTTCGCTTTATAATGGTATGAACGCATCGGTAGTGGGAGTATCTGTTGATATGCCCTTTTCTTTAGGCGAGTTTAAAGCTAAAAACGGTATTAATTTTGACCTCCTATCCGACTTCAATAAAGATTTTATAAAGGCATATGATATGTATTTAGAGAATTTTGCGTTAGGTATGAAAGGAGTGGCCAAAAGAGGGGTTGTTCTGATAGATAAAGATGGCGTTATACAATATGCGGAGCAAACACCTTCTCCCGGCGACCAGGTAAACTTCGAAGCTTTAAAAGCCGCTTTGGAGAAGCTGAAATAAAGCTCCCGTCATTGCGGGTAACCACCCTTGTGGAAAAGGAAAAATCGGGGTGACGCAGAAAAAAGACCTTCCTCGCAGAGTCTCCTTTCCGAAGGTTGGGGACTCTGCGTTAGGGTGGTTCGTCCATACGCAGTCCCCCATTCCGCAAAGCCGGAAAGGGGAGACTCTGCAGAGAAGTTTTTTATTTTCAATCACTCGCAATGACCACTATATTTAGTTTTTCTGAATTTTTCACAACTGTTCAGTATTCTTTTTCAATTATTATTCGTCTATACTTTAGATAGTTGAATGTTTCTTAGTCAATTGGTTTTGGTATTTGGTTTGCTTTGCTTTATTCAGGCTGTTTTTTAGGCCGGATTTTGTAAGTATACCATTGGCGGACAGGTTTGCGGATAATCAATAAAACCCTTCCGATGGTATATACCGGATGGATTCGCAAACCTATCTGTTTTCGGTATAACCGTATATTCAATGGAAAAGGGAAGGGAAAGATTGATATCAGACTAAAGCGCAAGAACATGGCATACAAAAATTATAAGTTTAAGACACTGCGCGTGTTTGCCTCCGATGAATGGCTTGCCAATCGTACCCGCGAGTACCGCTCTGTTTTCGACCGTAGTGAAACCACTTACATATCGGCCGAAATAGCCTTTTACAACAAGCTTTTCGACGAGCAGGATTGGGAAACTACCATTAACCTCAAAGCCTTTTCTCATGTTGACGGCAAAAAGAAAGAACTGAGCAGCCAGGATGAAAAAAGGAAAATAAGGTTAGATGAGAATGTGGTTTACATCAATAAGGGTTGGGGTATGGCCACCCCCGGCGCGTTCTGGATCCAGGGCGAGTATAGCTGGGAGGCATTTATAGATGGCGAACTAATAGGCACCAAGCGCTTTTATATTGAAGACGTAGGCAAAGTGGCCGCAGAGGGCAATCCGTTTTTTAATATTGAATCTGTCAGGTTTTATACCGGCGATTATAACGCGGTAAATAACGAGAACAAGGTTTACCTCAAAAAGATAAGCCGCAATGAAACCCAATACTTATACACCGAATTTAAATTAAAGAACAAGCTTGCAACCGAATGGAATTGCGAAGTTTTTTTTAACTGGTATAATGCATCGGGCCTGTTAAAAGCCCGTATTGAAAGGTTCAGAAAAGTTGAAGCGGGAAAAGTGAGCGAAATAATTTCGTTTAACGAAGGTTGGGGTAACGACATACCCGGTACCTGGAAAGACAGCCGCTACCGCCTCGAAATTGTATTTATGGATACGGTTATTGCGGTGTTACACCTCGAAACTGCCGATGAAGACGAAGAAGGCGAAGTAGAAATTAACTACAGTGGTGGTAACGTAGCCACCCTTAGCCCATCGCAACCAACGGCCCCCGATGAATCGCTTGATGTCAATTTAAAGAAACTGGATAGCCTTGTAGGTTTGGAAGAACTGAAGAAGGAAGTCAGGAACCACATTGATTACCTCAACTTTTTGAAGTTAAGGCAGGAGAGGGGCTTTAAAGACTCTGAGCGCATTAACCTGCACTCGGTGTTCACCGGTAACCCCGGTACTGGTAAAACCACTGTGGTTAAGCTTCTGGGCCAGATTTACAAGAGCATGGGCCTGCTAAGCAAAGGCCACGTAAAGGAAGTTGACAGGGCCCAATTAATAGGGGAATACATTGGCCAAACCGCACCTAAGGTTAAAAAGGCAATTGAAGAAGCAAAAGGCGGCATCCTTTTTATTGACGAAGCCTACTCTTTGGCCCGCGAAGCTGACGACAGCAAAGATTTCGGAAAAGAAGCCATTGAAGTGCTGATAAAGGAAATGAGCGATGGCACCAGGGATATGGCTATAATGGTGGCCGGCTATCCGCATGAGATGGAGGTGTTCCTGAAATCAAATCCAGGCCTGCGGTCGCGTTTTGCTAATTACTTCCATTTTGAAGACTATTTGCCTGATGAGTTACATGCCATTGCAGTTAGTTACGCAATCCAGAAGAACGTAAAACTGACCGAAACTGCCAATGCTTATTTAGGTGAGCAGTTAATGGAGGGTTTTCGCAATCGTGATAAATCTTTTGGTAATGCCCGCTATGCTATTTCAATTATAGACGAAGCCAAAATGGACCTTGGCCTCCGCCTGATGAAACGCGTAGACCTTCGCGAGCTGGATTCAGAAATTCTTTCAACTATCGAGCAAGAGGATATTGAAACCGTATTTAAACAAAGGGGCAAACGTAAGTTTAACATTAGTGTAAACGAACGATTGTTACAAAGTGCGCTCGATGAGCTGAATGCCTTGGTAGGCATCACCAATATTAAGAACGAAGTAAACGAACTTATTAAGCTGGTACGTTTCTATCACGATATTGGAAAAGATGTTTTAAATAAATTCTCGCTGCATACGGTATTTTTAGGAAACCCCGGCACCGGTAAAACTACTGTTGCCCGTATTATGGGTAAAATATTCAAGGCTCTTGGCCTGGTTGAACGCGGCCATTTGGTTGAGTTAGACCGGCAAGGCTTAGTGGCAGGATTTATAGGCCAAACGGCATTGAAAACCGAGGAACGCATAAAAGAAGCTAAAGGGGGCGTGTTGTTTATTGACGAAGCTTATGCTTTGGGCGAAGGCAACGATTTTGGGCGCGAAGCCATTGAAACATTGCTGAAACGGATGGAAGACAGCCGTGGTGAGTTTGCTGTAATTGCCGCCGGCTATACTGAACCCATGAACCGTTTCCTGGAATCAAATCCCGGATTGAAATCGCGTTTCGACCGTACCTTTATTTTCCAGGATTATACCTCGACTGAACTTTTCCGCATAGCACTTGCCTTATTAAAACAAGAGAACATCAGGCTGGATAATGAGGCTTATGACTACCTGCAGAAATACATCGATTCTATTTACACCTACCGCGATAAGTTTTTCGGCAATGGGCGCGAGATAAGAAAACTGGTTGTTGATGCGGTGCAGAACCAAAACCTGCGCCTCGCCTCATTGCCCAAAGACGAACGCACCAAAGAAATGCTTGAAACCATGACCATCGAAGACCTGAAAGAATTTAAAATTCAGGAAGGCAAGCGGGGGAATTTAGGGTTTAAGTATTAGGAATGCTGAATTATGATTTCTGAATTATGAATTACAACTATGTATTTGTTCATAATTCAAAAATCATAATTCAGCAATTACTTTACTATCGGGTCAATAGCCGCACCTGCAAAGTGGTCGGTCTTATAAGTGTAACCAAGCAGTTCTGCAATCGTAGCTGCAATCTGGTTGCTGTATAATTGCCCTTTGTTTTTAACCTCACCTTTAGCAGTTATACCTGCACCTATAGCTGCTATCCAAACATTATCGGCATGTAACACATGGCCATGATGACGCCATTCTAAATTAGGTATATCGCCGCGTCCGTGGTCGCAGGTAATAATGATGGTGGTTTTGTCTTTGTACTGCGGGTCGCTTTGCACAAAATTCCAGAGGTCTTCAATGTAACGGTCTAACGTGGTTGCAGTGTTCAGGTAAGCAGAGTAATTACCATCGTGTGCATAATCATCTGTTTCATCAAAGCCGATAAATGCAAAACGCGGATGGTTACGGGCTATATATTCTTTAGCAAAATGATAAGTAAGCGAGTCTGTTTTGGCAAATGGGTTGTGCGCCGGTACTGTGGTTTTCCATTCTGTGTATTCAGCGCCTTTGGCATTCACCAGGCCCTTGTTATTTACTTTCAGGTCAACAAACACAGGCACATTATTGCGCTTATCGTTAATAATTTTCGGAAAAGCATCCCAGGTTGCCACAGCCATAAGTTTATTTTCAAATCCTTTTTGTGCCTGTAAAAAATCAAATATGGTATTGTTCGGATTGTAACCATATCCGTTACTGTTAATGCGCTTATCGCCCCAACCCGAAAAAATCTCGTTATATCCTGGAAAGGAAAAAGTATAACCATTCGTTACCTTAACGCTGTTTCCATATTTTCTGTTGCCGTAAATCTGGCCCTTTTGCGCAATGGTGGTCCATAAAAATGGCATTACTTTAGCCCTTCTTACAGTGGCATCTTTATCCCAGTATTTCGCCTTCATCTCTTTAATATTGCCGGCGTATTTTTTTACATTGATTATTTTCTTCTGTGCCCCGCCAAAAAGTTCCTGCCAGCGATAGCCATCCAGCGTTATCAATATCACATTTTCTGTTTTTGCATTTTGCTGGGCAAACGAAAATGCACTTATAAATACCAATATAAAAAGCAGGACGTGTTTCATAGAGGGAGTTTTAAAATGTAAGTGGCGTTGAGTTGAAAAGACACCCGAATGTAAAAAAGAAACTTTCAAATGCAATTGAGGAATTGTTCATTTGCCAAAGTTTAATGTTTTGCTAACACTCCATAGGTAAGTAAACCGAACCCTTTGTCATCCCGACGCAGGAGGGATCTTAATATGCAGATATGGGTTGCATTAATAGTGAAAGGCTAAAGGCAAAGAAAACGTGCCCGGCAAATCAGTTTTCACGTCTCCGCAGGGTGCTGAAGCTGATACCCGGAGGAGACGGCACCTGTAAGTTTGATTTTAATAGACGCTATTCAGTATGGCTTTCCTATAATTTAAATCCATCACCGCTTTATAATAAAAGGGGTTATGATACTTTCTATAGCTGGAAGTCGTTGTTCTGTTTAGTTCAGCTTTAATGGCATTTTTCCAATTTTCCAGTAAAAAAGCATCATCTGAGAAAATAATATCGCCGTCAAATTCTCCCCAGAAAGCTTCTTTTTCCCCTTTCTTATTTTGAAAGTATGCTGTGCCGGTTAGATTTGAATAGTCCGAAATAATATCATTAAATTCTAACGGTAAAATGAAGCCAATTACATCCGCCATTGGATGTATAACATAACGCTGTCCAATTGAAATTGCTATTCTTGATCCCTTGGTTACAGACATCGCAATTTTAGGTGAGTTTTCATCTATTTGAAATTCCGTCAGCATATCTTTTACCATGTCGAAATATTTATTAATCCACTTAATGTCCTTTCCTGTTTTTCTGAGTGCTTTAATTAGTTCTTGTTCAATGTCTCTGTCCGTTTTGAAAAATGTATCGAGCGGAACCAAGCCTACTTTTCTTTTTTGCTTGTCAAATGGACTTTTTAAACTTACAATTTTGGGTTGGGTTATTACATTTTCATTTTGTTCTACGAAATCAGTGAGTTGTTTTTCTGAGAAGCCGCTTGCATCTGCCTCATAATAGATTAAACCATTTTTTTAGTTCTTCTACCTTTTCAGTTTCAGAAAATGAGATGGACATTTCAGTTCGTATTTGTATGCCCTTTTCAGTAAAATTCGCTGAGCCTAAAAAAGCAGAAGTATCTGTTATTAATACTTTAGCATGAATGTCTGTGATATGTTTAATATTCTCAAAGTTCTCGCTTATAAAATCGCAGATTTCAAAACGTTTAGATTTATTAGGGTGCGAAATGATCCATTCTTGAAAATCTGTTACCAGTTTCCATGATTTTGAAATTTTGATAAGACGTTTTAAATAAGAAAGGCCTATGTATGGTGAAACTAAAAGTAAATCCTGTCCATTAGCCAGGCTTACAATTTCGCTATCAAAAGGCGAGTAGGGATTGTTGTCTGAAGTTTTATGGTCAATGAGTTTCATGTTTGTTGGATATACTGTTAAATGCAGTTAACTCTAATAAAAGCAATATACGGATAGTTGCCATTTTATTGCCGTCTGCTTTAGCTGACGGTCAGCAGGATAAAATAACAACGGCTTTAGCCACATTTCTCTTTTGGCTAAAGCCGTAAATGTGGGTTGTGCATTACCGTCAGCTAAAGCTGACGGTAATGAAGAAAGCGCAATTTGGTGTATGTAATTTCTAAGATTTCTGCGCTTACATTATCGTTCATTCGCCTCGTCGCGGTTAAATTTATATCCCCTGGTATCAATAGATAGGGCGTTGAAAGTTACTTTCTTTTTGGAGTTTACTTCCTTGCCCAATCCCTCATCTTTGGCAAATGCTATTACTTCTATTTGCTTTCCAATATAGTCTTCCGGAATGCGAAAAGAGATAGTTTGTTTGTCAGGGATAACTATTGTGCGTATCATAAGTACTAGCTAAGATAATACTTATTGACTAAAACAGACTCAATTGATTTAATGGTCTCCCCCAAATTTTAGTTAAACCATAAAAATTATCTACTCATTATCATCAAACAACCTTTAATTAGAGGCATGGAAGATATTCACAAAGAGCAAAATTTCTCGCCCGCCCCTTCGCCTAAAGAAACTTCATTTTTAGATGGCCCGCACTCCCGTTTCAAAGAATTTACGTTTGTGATAGATGTAGCCCGCGAGTTTATAAGAGGCTTCAGAAAGATGCATTTTGTTGGCCCCTGTATAACAGTGTTTGGCTCTGCCCGTTTTAAAGAAGGGCACCCTTTTTACGAAGTAGCCCGTAAAATTGGCGCTGAAATGGTGCAACTCGGCTTCACAATTATGACCGGGGGCGGCCCCGGCATTATGGAAGCTGCCAACCGTGGGGCTAAAGAAGTAGGGGGGAAGTCGGTAGGCTGCAACATTGTATTGCCGGTTGAGCAGCACCCTAATCCTTACCTGGATGTTTGGGTAAATATTGATTACTTCTTTATCCGCAAACTAATGCTTACTAAATACAGCTACGGCTTTATTGTAATGCCCGGTGGTTACGGAACTTTAGATGAATTTTTTGAGGCTATAGTAATGATACAAACCAAAAAGCTAAAACATTTTCCTGTAGTTTTAATGGGTAAAGAATACCACAAAGAACTATACTCCCATTTGCAAAGTCTGATAAAAGCGGAAACCATTGGCAAGGATGACCTCGGCCTTTTCCTCTTCACCGATTCGATTGAAGAGGCAAGGGATCATATCAGTAAATATGCCATCGAAGGATTCGGCCTGAAACGCCACCAGGATATAAAGCCTTTGAAATGGCTGGGGGAGAAAGCCCATTTTTTGTATGGCAACTGATATGCTGAGAACCTTAAATTGAAGGGGGGCTGTTTTGCCTTGGTTTCCACTTTAGGCATACTCGTTAAGTTAAGATGAGCTTTTTGCGTCCGAAAGTTAATGCAGACGCGGCGTTCATCTCAAAACATGGCTGCCATTTCATAGTGCCAACAGCCTAACCACCCCCAGGGCAGCCCCTCCTGAATCAGGAGGGGAGTTTAGCAGCCACAGCCGGATCCGAAGGGTCTGCTGCATCAAAGCTCCCCTCCTAATTTAGGAGGGGTGGCGCGCAGCGCCGGGGTGGTTAGGCTGTTGGCTCACTTAAAGCAAAAGTATATTATAACCCTGAAAGGCTTACTGGTATTCAGTTTCAGCCAATTTTTACCGCCCTAAACTTAACGCCAATGCCCCTTTAGGGGACAGAAGGGGCAGGACCCGTGCAAACAACGATAGCTTTTTATGCGTTCGCAATTTGGTAAGAACCCCGCCAATTTACTTTCGATTATTTAAAAAATATTACTTACAATTGCTGTATATGAAAAAGCCATACTTTACGCTCTTTTGGGCGCTGCTGTTAATGATACAATTTTGCAGTGCCCAAAAAAGGGACTGGGCCTGGGCGCGCAACGAAGACCCGCATGGGCCTTACACCACATTTAAGGTGGAGCCTGAGCATAGTTATGGCAGAAGTATGGCTATTGATGCGCAGGGTAATATATATGTGCTGGGTAGCATGGAATGCCCTTACTTTACCCTGGGTAATACCACTTTAACCAGAGATAAAGGAGAAACTTTTTTGGCAAAGTATAGCCCCGCCGGAAAGGTGTTGTGGGCTTTTAATGCCGGTTCGGGTCATACATACGCAATAACTGCTGATGCCAATGGTAATGTTTATTTTGCAGGTGATTTTAACGAACCCAAATTTAACCTTGGTACGTTTAGCATAACCAACTCTCAGGTACTTGGCGGCTGGGAAGTATACCTTGCAAAGTGTGATAGTGCGGGTAAAGTGCTGTGGGTAAAAAGCGCCGGGGGTAATGGCGATAAAGACGTTTATGGAGTAAGCGCTGATGGTAGCGGCAATGTATATTTAACTGGTATTTTTGGTGGGCCACAAATGAATTTTGGTGACATCACTATCAAAAATTATGTGGCGGTTGATTTTCATAACCTGGCACAAACGTTTAATGCATTTTTAGCTAAGTATGATGGTTCGGGTAATGTCTTGTGGGCTAAATGTGCAGGCGGGCAGGGACCTTGTTATTCAACCGGCGTTGCTGTAACCCCTGATGGGGGCGCATGTATTACGGGCTATTTTGGAAGTGCCTATATGGCATTTGGGACGTTTTCTATTGATAACTCTAAAACTCCGGGTATACGCCTAAGTAATTTTTATGTGGCCAAATACGATGCCCAGGGTAATGCAGTTTGGGGCCATGGCACTAAAATGGATGATGCCAGCCTTGCTAACCGTATAACTACCGACCCCGCTGGTAATATATACACTATCGGGTCTTTTATGGGCAAAAAGCTGGATATTGGAGGTATTACTTTAACAAACATGAATGCGGCTAACAAGGCTTTATTTATAACCAAATATGATGCATCGGGTGCGTTTCAATGGGCGAAAACTACCGGGGGAATTGATAGGGGCGACCGCCTGGATATATGCACGGATGCAGATGGGAACTGTTACACCACCGGTGGATATTACAATGGCGCTGTTTATGGAAGCGATAGCCTGTTAAACACAGGTGCAACTGTTTTTAAATTTGATGGACAGGGTAATGTGCTATGGGCCCAGAGTATAATCAGCGATGCCGAAACAAGTGTAGTGTCCGGCGTTAGCAAGGGTATTGCTGCAGACACAAAAGGAAATATCTATTTAACAGGCGAATCCAAAGGCAAAGACCTTGTATTTGGAAAAATCATTCTGCCCAATGTTAAAGCAAGCCGTAAAGGGGGCGATTTCTTTTTGGCCAAAATGAATCACTAAGGCATTCAGTTTGCAGCATGTTTTATCCAGACTTAAAGGCAGCCAATGATAAAGCATGTTAACGCTCTGTGTTAGCCAGATAAGCGAAACTTAATGCCTATCCGTATGTTTACCTAAATCATGGCTAAAGCCGAATTCCCTTATGATTCGGTCCCCACTCTAAAGAGTGGGGTTAATAATAACCCCAACTTTCAAGTTGGGGAGGTCGAAAACAGCAAAA
>Ga0182030_10012227_pt1 | contig 17230 bp, 4 predicted proteins | sample 812S3MmetaG_FD_121299 | JGI IMG/M metagenome (GOLD analysis project Ga0182030, IMG submission 121299) | Permafrost microbial communities from Stordalen Mire, Sweden - 812S3M metaG (Illumina Assembly) | ecosystem: Environmental > Terrestrial > Soil > Wetlands > Permafrost | place: Sweden...
CAGGCGATTGCCGGCATTTTGCTCTATTTGCACGGGCAAACACCGGCGATTATTCACCGCGATCTGACACCGGAGAATTTGGTGCTTGGTGAGGATAATTTGATTCACCTGATCGACTTTGGTGCTGCTAATGAATTCGCTGCTACCGCTACCGGCACTTTGATCGGCAAGCAAGCTTACATTGCGCCCGAGCAGTTTCGCGGCAAGCCTACTCCGTCCAGCGATATTTATGCCCTCGGTGCCACCATGTACTACTTACTGACGGGACAAGACCCCGAGGCGCTTTCAACCTCGAATCCCTGCACGGTGAATTCGTCTGTTTCTAAAGAAATGGGAGCGTTTGTCGCGCGGCTGACGGATATCGATGCGAGCAAGCGTCCGTCCGATTGTCTATCCGTAATTCAGCAACTGGCTAATTTGCGTGCCAGCGATCGTGCTGCTGTTATCCCACTAGGTAAGAAGGCATGAAGGGACCACTAGACACATCGCTGGCGTACAAATACTTCATGTCATATCGGCTCCTGGACGGGCAGCGCTACGATGAAACTGTGGTGCCTTATAAACCGATGAGGTCCTACCGCAAGTTTCTCCGCAATTTTATTCGCAGGCAGAGCAGCCTTCATTTCTTTATATCTTTGCTCGTGGCTTGTGTGGCTGTATTGATGTGTGTGCATGGAGTCTGGTCTATCGTTGCCGGAGCTTTGCTGGGGCTGCTTATCGTCTTGGGACTGGCACTGCCGCTGGTACCAATCGTAAAAGCATGGCTGGCGCCTACTCATGTGGGCGTCAGTCCGAAGGGGTTTCGTCTCTACTCGCTGCACTGGTACGGTGATAAGGTTTCACCGCACATTCCCTGGTCTGATATTACCTATGTGACAATCGTCAATAACCGATCGCTTAGGGTTTCTAAGCCGGTGATACGAGTTTTGGGCAAGGGCGATCCGGCGCGAATACTTGTAGAGCTAACCCTTGATGGTATCGCCCTTGGTGATAACCGCAAACGTATGCTGGCAGCTATTAAGCAACATCTATCGATATCGCAACTCGACCTTTCCTTGCAAGATTCGCTCAATCCGGTAAAGCTCGGGGGGCAGACACAAATGTGGCTCGATGTTTTATCGTCAAGCCCCAAACGCTTGATTGAAAATCATCTGGACAAAGAGCAGCTTGTTTGCAATGGACGCTATCGTGTGGTCGAGCAACTGGGTATAGGCGGCCAGGCTGTGGCTTATGTGGCAGAACAGTTAGGTGACAACCCGGATGCCGGCACTCCGCTTACCGTCGTGCTTAAAGAGTTCGTTCTGCCTGCTGAGGCTAGTTTGCGCGTGAGCAAGCGCGCTTTTGAGGCAATCGAGAAAGAATCGGAGTTGCTCAAGCAAATTTCACATCCACGTATAGTTGCTTTGTTGGATCTCTTTGTTGACGATCAAAGAGCCTACATGGTGCTTGAACGGGTGCCCGGAAAAAACTTGAGGCAGTTAGTCATGACTCAAGGAACTATCGGTGAGCGTGATCTGGTGCAATTGGCTTTGCAAATGTGTGATGTTCTGAAGCATTTGCACGGCTTGAGCCCGCCGATTATTCATCGCGATTTTACCCCTGATAATTTGATACTGAATCCGGTGACCGGTATTAAGCTGATCGACTTTAACGTCGCCCAACAGTACGAATCGAGTGCTACACGCACTGTCGTGGGTAAACATTCCTATTTGCCGCCAGAACAGTTTCGCGGCAGAGCCTGTCCTCAAAGCGATCTCTATGCCATGGGCGCAACACTTTATTTCCTGTTGACCGGGCACGAACCTGAGCCGATCACCGTGGCTCATCCGAGCGCTATTCTGCCAGTAATTTCGCCTGAATTAGATGCTATCGTGGCCAAATGCACGGCGCAAGAACTCAGCGAGCGGTATAAATCCGCTGAGGAAATCGAAGCGGCTTTTGTGGCGCTTTCTATTTAGCTGAGCATGGTGCGTTAGCGTTTAGCTGGCTTTGGCACAGGAGGAAAAGCCTGGTCGATGTTGTCTCCAGCGTACATATCCAGGTCCACGTTTGTGCTTATTCCTGGGACTTTTCCCTTACCGGTGTACTGAAAAAACGTCCAGTTATCCCAGGGTTTCGGCACAGGTGGGTTTGGATCTGAATAATCGGCAAGCCAGAGTTCGTGTCGCGAAAGTTGCGACGAGTTATTCAGAGTATGGTCGAAAAAGTCAGGGCTGCCGTAGACGATTACAGATGGTTTTACGCCCGTGGCTTTCTCGACTCCTGTGCAAAAATCTTCCACCATTTGCGAGCGCTGTTTAACGCTGTAAGGCTTCCAGATCGCTGGGGTTTCGAGATCGACCATGACTCTCAATGCGCCCGGTTCGAATTTGCCCACCGATTGCACGAAATTCTTTACCTGAGCTTCGGGCGAATCGTCAGGGCGGAAAAAGTGGTAGTAGCCGACTCTCAGCCCGTTCTCCAGCGCGCCTTTGCGGTTAGCTGCCAGGTGATCGTCTGTAAGCGTGATGCCTTCGCTTGCTTTGATGAAAGCAAATTGGTAGCCCGCGTCTTTGACTTTCGCCCAGTCAATTTCACCGTTGCCGTGATAGACATCAATGCCCTTCGGGCGGTCTACTGCAGCTTGTACGCGGTGATCAATTTCGTCTTGCGTCCAAAAATTGCTTGTGTCTTTGGTGGAATAATAGTTGCGATTCCAGCTGGAGAAATCGCGGTCGCGAATGCGGCGCGACTCATCGAGTAAGTCCTTATCGGAGAGATTGATTTTCCCTTCTTTCTGTAATTCTTGCAGAGCTTGATACGGTCCCCAGCCATCTTGCAGCTTGCCCAGCGGCACATTGCCCTTGGCGTAGCGGTCCAAAAAGTCTGCTTGTTCTTGAGCGCGGCGCTGATCGTTGGCTGAAATATCTTTTCCCGTTGGCGTGCTGGTATCGGTGGCTGCGCTGCTTTTGTTGGTGGAGTCGTTTTTGTCAGCAGCCGTCGCTGTAGCAGCGGCATTCTTCCCCGGCGCATCAGTTAAAAACTGCGCGCGCAGAGCGTCTGCTGCTGAAGAAGAAGCGGCGCCTTTGTCTGACCTGTCGCTGGCGTCGTTTCGTTCTGCGATTGATTGTTCATTCATAGTGTATTCCACCCCGGATGATTAGCTCGATTTAACGATGCTGGTATGACGTCAACCCCGATGTCCTACAGCGTATATATGGAATACACATTACCTCTTAACATCTCAAATCGGCGTTAAGAGAGCGGCGGTAAATACTAATGACAACAACCCTTTTAGCTTGTACTTCCTTAAGGTAGCACGTAAGATTATGCGCCTTTAATTTAGGGGCGCGATTCGGTGCCCCTGACTACCGGGCTCTCATGAAATCCTCCTCTTTTGGGGTTACACTGGTCCGAGATTTCCTGGTGCATATGTTGAGGTGCTCCTTGTCAAGTTTTGCCAGTCGCAGCAAATTGAGATCTTGTTGTGCAATTGCGTTTAGTGGCTTATTGCTGAGCGCAGGGTTGCCTTGTCTGGCTGCTGACGCAGATGACACCGAAAATTGGATCAAAGAAACTGGCTCGCCTGGTGAATCGGTTTCTCCCTCATCCAGCAGTTTAGCGACAGGCACGCGCAAAGTGGCTCAGTCTCTTGGCTCTGCTACTGCAGCTCCAAAGGCAGTTCCAAGTGGGGCACCAGCTACGGTGCCATCCTCCAATCACAGTTCGACTGAATCGTCGTCGACATCTGCAGCGTCTACTCCGCTATTGCGCGGTGGCGTTACTTATTGCGTGCCCAGTGGCACGCCCCTGAAATTGAAATTGGCGACTGTGCCGATGCCTGAGCTCAAAGGCGAGCTCAAAGACATGGAAGGTAAATACAACCCGGCTCAGCTCGATCAGGTAATTACTGCCAAAATTACCGAAGACATTTATGTCGATGACAACAAAGTAATTCCCGAAGGAACTGTCTTTCACGGCAGAGTCTCGAAAATTATTGCGCCGCGCCACGTAGGGCGTGATGGTTCGCTTGAAATTTCTTTCGACCGCTTCGTTACTCCCGATGGACGCTCATTCGCGTTTAGAGCCGAGGCCGATAATCATCACGACTCAACCATGAAAAGCAAAGGTAAAGGCGCTCTGGTTATTGCAGAGCATGCCGCCGGTGGTGCCGCCGTGGGGGTGCTTGTTGCCTATAAGTTATTCGGCTTGCAAAATACCATCGCCATGCACGGATATAATATCGCCGGTGGTGCGGCTGTCGGTGCCGCAGGCGGTATTGCCTGGGCTTTGTGGCGCCGCGGCGACAAGGCTGTGCTTGAGCCTGGCGATGAATTCTCTATGCATATTGATAAAGATCTCCTGATTCCAGGCGCGACTGCGCCAACGCCAAAGAAGCCGCCTATAACAATTAAGGGATTCGACCTGCAGGTGCTCAGCAAGAAGACCGTTAAAGACGGCTTTGGCGGTTATATGATCCGTGTAGATGCGGAACTCGAGAATTTTTCACACAAGAAATTGAGTTCGCTCGATCTTTTCCTGGAAGACGATAATGGAAATCGCGATCCAGTTTGTCCCGATGTTGATGTTGAAGCCGAGGAGCTGTTTTATGTGCAGCCCTTGTCGCGGCAGCGCATCCTTTGCTCTTTTGCTGTGCAATTTCCCAAGCTGAAGCATAAGATCGTTTGGCTCGATCACAACACGCATCAGAAGATTTTTGAGCAGAAGCTCTAGAGAAAGTGGACGCTTTTGATGTTTAGCGAATCTGGCTGGAAGAGATGAGCGGAATGCGTCGATATTGAATGTATGGCACTCCTGGTTTTGCCACCGTTAACGCTGCGGCAGTTTTGAACAGCTGATTGCGAAGAGCGAGATCGTTGAGATTGCTGGACTTGAGCAATGATTGCAGTGCGGGCACTGAGCGAAGGGCCGTAAATATAGAGAAGTCGCAAACGAAAACACGCTTTTTCGCTGTAACTTGTTCAATGCCGCGGTAGGAAATTGCTTCGAGCGGATTGATTTCGGCAAATTCGCCGCGCTTCGATTCGCTGATGATAAGAGCCTGTCCAGGGGCTAGCTCCACTTCGTGTCCATCTAGAGTGACCACGACGCTTCTGTTTGAACGATCCGACAGGTTCAATATTGCAGTGTTGCTGTGGGATCTGTCGATATATACAAGGCTGCCTGACCTAGCGCTGATGCTGCAGTTGGGCGAGAGTTCGCTTGAATTGTTTCGTCCCCGGTAGAGCCCGGTGCCTGTTGTTGGCAGGGCTTGCAAGTCTTGCACGATTCCATTGCCTGGGTTGCGATCTCTCATAGAGATTGACCCTTTGAGTGGTGAATCTGTCGGGTAGCCTGTTTCCACCGCAACGTCCTGCGCGGCGTCCCCCGCACCGGCTCCGGTTCCTTGATGCACTTCGATGCCAGGGGCGTAGCTCGAGGCGAGGGTGGAACCGAAGATGGTGCTCGGAGGAGAGTTTGTGGTCAATAAAGTCGGTAAAACTGTGTTGGCGCTGCCACTGCCAGCGCCACTATGGGCGCCGCCGGCGCTGCTGAGGTCGATAGCAATTACGCCTGCCATTTGCGTGGTCCGTCCATTGTTTGCAAGCGTCTCCTGCCCAAGCAAGCTCGATTCGCTTGAACCTAATGAAGCTTGATGTTGTGTTGAACCCACTGCCGCTAACGTGAGTGGTGCGGCGGCAGCAACGGGAGGATCTGCCGTTATAGTTACGTTGGCAGAAACCGTAATTGCCGAAGCCGGTCGGGTGCCAGTACTGAAAGTAACGTTCGACCCTTCAGCCTTTATAACGGCTACCGCCGGAAAGGTCGGAGCGGTGATGCTGTTTTTACCGTAGAAGACGCTTCCGCCACCACTTAAGGTCTGCGTTACATTTGCCGGCGCAACTGTGTTGATACCCTTTGGTTGGGTCGAGCCAATGAAGGCAAACACATTGCCACCAATTGTAGGAAGATGTCCTGCTTGTTTGCTTTGCAGGAGTGCGGAAATAGTAGCGTTGTTCGCAATATCAATCGAGCCGTTCGAGCTGTTTGTGTTTTGCAACGTGATATTGCCGTTGGCTGCATTCAGAGCTGCACCTTGTTGCAGCACTAAAACTCCGTTGTTGGCGATCGCGGTAATCGAGCCTTGATTGGTGGAAATATTATTCAACAGAAGAGACAAGGTCGACTGCTGCCCGCTGTTATTGGCTGTAATTTGGAAATTGTCGCCGGCGCTGGAGTCCAGGATAGTTAGTCCGTTCGCGCCGGACAGAGTGTTTGTCACATAGACACTTCCTGTGGCGTTGGCACCCAAATTGAATGTTGCCGTTTTAATATTAGTAGAACTCGTGCCAATATTTGATTGACTGTTGAGAGTAACAGTGGTGCCCAAAAGCGTCCCCGCTTTCGCCACAATATTGCCAGTACCGTTGCTGTTAAGGGTCGTGGAACCAATCGCCTGTCCGATGTTTCCACCGATGGTCAAATTCTGATTTGTGCCCGCACTCAAGTTGACTGATGGCGCGGAGACGGCGGCCGTCGTGTTGAGCTGCCCGCTTGCAATTACTTGTAGCGAGTTACCAGCATTGCTGGCGCCGAGATTCATAACGAGCGATTGGTCGTTTATGTAAATACTGCTGCCGGCCCCGCTGTTGGCCGTAAGCGCTTGAATGCCACCAAGCACAGGCGTATACAGTGTCGTTATTGGTGCTGAAAAACTGCCGATGTTGCCAGAACCGCTGCTCAATACCACCGTTTTTGCCAGCACCAGACCACTGGTTTGAGTTATCGAGCCGTTGCCGTTGGCGATCAACGTTACACTTGGACCGCTTTCCCCGACATTTCCTGAAAGCGTAATTCCGGCGTTGTTTGCTGTCGTTTGCAAGGTCAAAGTTGGATATGACAGCGCCGCACCATTCGAACTTATCGGACCGCTACTCAGCAGTTGCATAGAACCGGTACCACCGCCACCGGCAAGCACAACTCCTGCCGCGTTTAGATTGCTGACATAACCGTTGCCCTCGTTAAAAACGCTCAGCTGGTTGGCTGCGGTAAGCACATTGCTGCTGCTGCTGCCGATGTTTCCTGCAGATGTGGCGATCGTTATTTGCGGTACCGAAATCGGAGCCGTGTTTGGCTTCATTGTTATGTTTCCGGCTTCAGCAATATTGAACTCGATATTGCTACCGGCTGCGCCGTTAATGCTATTGGCTATATTCAAATTTCCGCCGCCGAGCACGGTCAAATACGTCGTACTGTTGGCGCCAGCAGTAATTGGTCCTGCAACTGTCGTGGTTCCGTTAGTGATAATATCTAATTCGCCTGTATCTACAGTTGCGCTGCTGATATTTAGTGGGGCTTTTGATATGTTGTTTACGAAGATGCTGCCGCTGGCGTTGGCGTTTAGTTTTACACTGAGGTTTGTCGCGTTTGTTTGCACCGCAGTGGCGGGTGATGATCCGATCGAGCCAGTATTGTTTGCACCGCCAACGGTGAGGCTTACATTTGTGCCTTGAACAACACCGCTAGAATAGCCAATGTCTCCAGCGCCGTTTGTGATAAGAGAAGTGGTGCCGTTGACCGCCCCGATCGTTCCTGCAATTGTTATGTTATTTCCTGAAAGTAAATCTAATGTTGGGGCGCTGATTTTTCCATCCAGCACCACCGAAGTGCTGCTAAAACCAGCTATGCTCAGGGTACCTGTGGCAGTGCTGGGCTCGAGATTGTAACTTTGGGCTCCAGAGATGTTTATGAAGGCGCTTCCTTTTGCGCTTATCACCAGCGGAGCATTGTTTGCCGTCAGCATTAACGGTAAAAAGTTTCCGGGCGCTCCTGCTAACTCGATACTGCCACCACTGGTCAGGCTGACTGATGTCCCAGAGAAACCTGCTGTATTTTGTGAAAGTATGCTGCCTCCGGCTTGTATCGTCACGGCGCCGTTGGTGTAAGCACTACTGGCAAGCGTCAGCGAACCTGACGTATTCAGGTTTAATGACAGCGATGTGTTTGAGCTGTTGAGTGTAAGTTGGTTGCTGGAATTGAGCAGACTGACATTTCCACTTGTGTTCAAATTCAATGTCGTGACAGACGTGCGCAAAATTCCTGGCGTGTCACCTATATCGCCGGATGAGCCAGCCCCTCCAATGTTTAGGGTCGCTCCCAGCACGCGAAACGAACCGGCGCTCATCGTAATGGTTCCAGTTGCGTTTTGCAGAGTTGTGCTGGTATTCGGTGCCGTTGATGTCGGCGCCATGCCGACTGAAGCTTCAATCGTCAAATTACCCGTGTTGCATAGCAAGTTTGTCGTGATCGCCGATACGGCTCCTGTAACTGTGAGATTACCTGAGTTGCCCAGTGAAAACACGTTGCCGGCGGAGGATGCTTTCAGTGTGGTCGGGTTTATGTTATACAAAAATATGGATGAGCTGCCCGTTGACTTAGCGCTCAGGCTGTTGGATGCTGCTGTAGTAACAGTACTGTTGGTTCCAATTCCGCCGGTTCCACTAACAAGCAGCACATTCGTGCCGTAGATGATGTTGCTTCCACCGCTGGGATCGAGAATCTCGCCATTTCCCTTGGCAGTCATCGTAATGTTGCTCTGCGCGGTGCCTACTGGAGTGCTCACGAATATATTCATATTTTTGGTGGCTGGTGCCGCTTCTAAGGTCAGGTTGTTTACTCCCTGAGCATTTCCGGCCAGGTCAATATCTTGTGCCGATATGATTGTGACATTGCCATTAGACGGTAAGCCTGTAATGTCGCTTGCGCCCGAGCTGGAGACAAAGGCGTTCTGGGCGCTGGCAATCTGGAAGGTGCTGGCGCTGATTTTAATTGGTGCCGTGCTTGAGCCGAGGTTGGCATAGGAGCTAAGTGTGATGGCACCGCCTGTAATGCTGCCTGCATTTTGAATCAAATTGCCGGCCGATTGAATTGAGATCGAACCGTTGAGAGCGCCGGAAATATTCGCGCCCAGTGTAAAGGTCGAAACGCCGTTCAGTGCTCCGAGGCTAATATTGCCTGTGCTGCTGATTGGTCCGTTAATTACAAATCCACCGTTGGCAGTGAGCGACATTTGTGAACCTGAGGCACCTGTCTCTGATATCTTGCCGCTGGAATTTACAGCAACGAGTTGTAAGCCGGATGTTTGAGCGCTAATAGTTTGAGCTAGAATTACTGGCGAATTTGTAAGTCCTGGCAGGTTTGACGAAATGATATTCTCGTTGCCACTTACTGTGTATCGCGGACTTGTGCTGCTGCTGCTGAGATTCACTGAGATGGCATTCTGGGCGAAGAATCCCCGCAAATTTAAGGTAGTGTTGGTGGGAATATTGAAAGCGCTCACACTCTGTGCCAGATCCCACGGGTCGAGCGTAGCACTGCCACCGGTGGCGCCGCCCGTGGCGCTTACTGTAAGATGTTGGTTGCTTGTGTTGCTTGGATCAAGCGCGTTAATTGAGTTTACCGCGCTTGCTACAGCGTGATTGCTTAAATCGAGGCTGCTTAAATGTCCAAAAGTAGTGCTGGCGACAGTTACGTCTCCACCTAGCGTGATGGCGTTATTCACTGCATTCGGTGCGGAAAAAGTTACCTGCGCCGTGTTTGTTGCAGTGCCGAGCGCAACAACTGTGTTGCTGGGACCGACCGTCACGATGCCATTGTTGCTGCCATAGTTGATGATGCCATTACTGCCAGCGGTACCGCCTATGGTGAAGAAATTGCTTGCCGGTGCTACGCCTTGTCCGCTGGCGTTTCCTACCAGGATGTTTACGACGCCGTCCGCGTAGATGGCAGATTGAGAGCTTAACACGATAGAAGCAGAGTTGGCTGTTAGCAGGCTGATATTACCAGGATTGGCAGCCGAGTTACCGGTTGCGCTGAGTGTCGAATTGGCGGCTAGTTGAATGGAGCCGCTGGTCGAGCTGACAGCAATACTGCCACCATTTGTATAAATTGCGTAAGGACCTAACGACCAATTTTGCAAGACAATGCTGTTATTGCTTGCAAGTTGAAAATTACCGCCGGCGTTTGATGCTGTTAGGGTAATTGTGCAGTTGCAATTGTTGTTAATCGCAACTGTACCGCTTCCTCCAGTATTGACCTGCAGATCTTGTACACTTGTGTTGATGCTTCCGGTGGAAGCGTTACCGATGTTGCCTGTGCCACTGGTAAGATAGACATCGAAGCCCAAAATGCTGCCTGTGCCCGAGGTCACGATGTTGCCCGTGCCATTGGCCTCGAGTGCAAGCGAGCCTGCGCTGGTGCCTAGTGTCGCTCCGTTTTCAATCGTTATATTACCGTTGCTGCCTGTGCTTGTTCGAAAAATGAGGTTATCTGATGGAATTGAAGTCGACGCAGTTATATTGCCGCCGGCGACAAGAAACATACTAGCCGTAGTCGTTGAGTTGACCGTAATACCCGCTGCCGATGATATATTTGCTCCGAAAGAAGTGGCGCCGGTAGTGATTGTCAGGGTGCCTCCACCGGCGATATTGACCGTATGGCTTGCGTCTCCAATCGATCCGCTGGCTGTGGTTAAGTTTACCTGAGTGCCTAAAATCAAACCTGCAGGGCTTGTGCTTATGTTGCCCGTGCCGTCTGCTTGCAGCACGACCGTGCCACCCTGTGTGCCGAGGCTTGAATTGACATTAATCGATCCGTTGGATCCAACCTTGGCGACAAGAAGAATCGTCTGGCTTGAAACTGGCGCGCCGGTGCTGATATTTCCGAAGGCTGAGCCCAGGAGGCTGCCCGCAGAGCTGGCACCGATAGTGGTGCTGATTGAGTCCGTAAACTGTACTGGACCTGTAGAATGAAAAGAAATATTAGGCGCGCTTAGAACTGAAGCCGCTATGTTTCCGCTGCCGCCATAAAAATTGGCGCTTACTGCTGTGATGCCGGCCCCGCCGCTTTCGGAAATGGTGCCGACGCCATCTGCTTGTAATAGTACGTTGCTTGTGGCGCTGCCGATATTTGAACCGATGCTGATAGAGCCGCCGCTAAACGGTGAGGCGCTTAAGCTTATATTCGCTCCGGTAACTCCCCCGCCTGACGGAATTACGATGTTGCCGCTTGCTAGCAGTTGGAAACTGCCTCCGGCACTGGAAGTGCCAAGAGACACCGAGTTCTGGCTGTTAAGGTAGGCACTGCCGCCGGTGGCGTTGACTTGAAGCGGGCCGGCGGAGAAATTGATGGGAGCGGCTGCGCTGCCGATACTCTGTGATGCGCCCAAGATGATGCCGCTTGCTGCGTTGGAGCTGAGAAGCCCATTAGCGCTAATGCTGCCCGCCGTGGAGTTCAAGAAGAACAATGTTGAAGCGGTCAGATTACCGTTTACATTGATTGATCCGGCGCATTCAACCGTAAGGGTCCCGACAGTATTCAAAATGGATAGCGTCATGTTGCCGGTGTTGCTTAAGCCGATTGATTGATTTGTTATACTCGCGGTGCTGCCAACATTTATAATTGATGCTGCACTGTTGATTGGAGCGAACAGGTTCCCGGCGCTGCCGGAACCGGGGTTTATATTTACCGTGCCGCTAGTGATTGTGCCGGAGCTTGACGTAATGCCTGTGGTGCTGTTGGCGTTCGTTGTTAGTGTTACTGTACCTGTCTGGTTGTTTATATTGCCGTTTAAGACAATGCCATCAGAACTGCTGCTGCCGGAGTTTAGCGTTACAAGACCGTTGCCGTTGATAATATTAATACTGCCGTTGACGCTTAAAGTGCCCGAGCTGGTGCTAACGCTGAATGTGCCGCCAGGACCAGCGTTGCCTTTATCGATCGAGATGGCGGAATCGCCGCTGATAAACACATTGCTCTTTCCGTTGAATGCGGGGTTGCCGGCTATGCCGGTGGCTGCTGTGATGTGCGCTGTACTGCCCACGTTTAACGGTGAACTCTGCCTACCGATGCTTCCCGTACTTGCCGTGAGCACCAGGTTGCCGGCAGATATAGCCGCGGTATTGCCTGTAGTGATAGAGCCGTTGCCACCAGTCGCGATAATGGCTGTATTTGTCACATTTACGGCTTGATTGAACTGGATATTGCTATTCGAAGTGCTGCCCCCACTGATGGTCAGCCCGTTGGCTTGTATGCTAGCCACAGCAATTGACGAGCCACCGACGACAGAGACCGTGTCGCCTGTGATGCTGCCACTGTCACTGATGCTTGCTGGCAGGTACGCGCCAAAAAAGAAGCCGCCATTTACGGCACCGTTGGTTACTGTAACCGAGTTTAGCGTGATTTTTTCACAAGACAATCCAATGGTTCCAGCTGTTGCCCCCTGTGCAATGAGTGAGCCGGCTTGAATACCGGCGCCACTGTTGGCGGTGCTCATTAGCGTTATTCTGCCGGCGAAGTTGGGGGCGCTGGATGTCACTGCCAGAGCTGATGGCAGTGTGATGGCACCTGAGCCTGCAGAACTGCCTGCCAGAGCAACTAGCTGAATCGTCCCGCCGTTACCGGCAGCTCCTGTTGCAGACGAATCCAGTTTCGTTATGCCGTTAGGACCGCTGAGATTGATGAATCCTCCCGTAGCAGATGACCCTGTGATGGAGAGGGTGTCGGTATTGCTGGCGTCGCCGTTGTTACCGGAGCTAGGCAAGTTAGAGCCTGGAAGACTCTGGGGTGACAATGTAAATTTCGCGCCGGCGATTAACGAAATTGCGCCGCCGTTGCCCGCATTGCTGCTGGTGTCGATGACTGTTGCTCCCGGACCGCAAATAATATTGCCCGATGCCACAAGAGCCAGGTTCTGCCCACTAAACGATAGTGGCTCGGAAATCGTGATGTTGCCATTCTGGTTATAAAACGTGGGGTCGCCGCTGAGATCCATCACACCCAATTTGAGATCGGGGGAGTTGACGTCGACATGTGCCTGTCCGGCGTACACATTGATCACCGCGCTCAAGTTGGTGGATGAAACGTCAACAGTGCCGGTGCCGGAATAGATATTCAAGTTGTTGCTTACGATACTGCCGCCAGTTAAATTAAAATTGCTGTCGGCGCTTGATTGCTGCTCGCCAATATTGATGTCACCCTTTAGCGCGCTCAGTTCGCCGCCGCTGTTGTTAATAACGATACTCGATTGATTTGGCGAGCTTATGTTGATATTTCCTGTCACAGAGCTTATCTTTCCGCCGTTGCTAATCAGAGCCGCGTCGAGATTTAAGTTTGCATTGGCTTGCATCAAGGCTTGGCTGTTGCCGCCAGCAGAGTTCAAATTTGTAATAGAGCCGCCGGCATGCAGCGCCAGATTGCCCGAGCTCACTATGCTGCCTGCGTTTGAGATGTTGTTCAACGCGTTTAGTTGAAATGAAAAGTTGCCTTTGCTGCCCAGTGAACTTGCCAGCACGCCCGGCAGCGTGGAAGTGATAATACTGCCACCTTCATTAATGATATTTGCCGCGTTGATTGCTCCGGAGTGGTTGGCTGTGCTCGAGTAAAGGTATAAGGTGCCGGCGTTCAAAAGGTCGCCGCTCAGGTTTAACGAGTTAGTGCTGGAGAAATTTGCCAGGGCTGAGACTCCGTGCGGAATTGCCAGTGAGCCTAATGTATTGCCGAGCTCTGCCATAACATTAAACTGCCCGCCAGTGGCATTTCCCATAGCACCGAGTAATAGGGTCTGATGACCTGTATTTATTACTTGTGAAACAGCCATCAGCTCTGCCGGCGTGAGGTGCTGCCCCGACGATACGGCGGTCATAATTCCGCCGATCTTTATGTTGACTGGATGGTTGGGGGCGCTGAGTGATAAGGAGGTGGCCGCAAGATTGAAAGCTGCGCTTGTATTGCCGCTGTGGGTGGGAGATTGTGGCTGAGGCTGGGCCATGGCGGCCTGGCACTGCAGCAACAGTGAAGCGGCACCTAGCGTCGAAAGTGCTTGCTTATGTATCTTCATACCAGCCCTCCAAAGGACGTGCCCCTCTTGCTCAGCCGTTCGAGACCAAGAATATTTCCCCGAAAATCGGTCTGAAGCCCCCATTTGCTTCAGTACGATTTTAAGCATAACGAGCGCCTGAGAAAAAATAGGCGGGCGCTGTTGAATTTGTTTTAGGCAAAAATGGGGGTCTAACTTAAGGGTGAGGATTGTCGAATCCACCGCAGTCCCTCTATCCGCCAATAGGCAGAATGTTTAATTGCCTTCGGTTGAATATAGTTAACCTCTACGGGGGCGTTTTGCCCGGTGCCCATGGGTATAAAAGAGATCATGTCGGCCACGCAACTATAGACGGTTCTCGGAAATATAAACGGGTCTTTCTAGTTCCGGTGTATTGATTGCAAGTTCCGGTGTATTGATGCAAGCTAAAACCGAGAATTCAAATTGCTAACACGTGCTTGGAAGCCGGCAAATCTGAGAGAGGAATTGTAATGAGAGATCGGAGCAAGAAATTCTCACCAGCAATACTTGCCTTTTGTGCTCTCTCACTACCACTAGCTTCTATCGCATCAGCGGCTGCTGCTCCCGTCGCGACTCCAGTTGCCTCTTCAAGCCACAGCAATAGCGCTGGCTCTGGAAAGTCCGCGCTTAATTTGAATTTGTCTTCAACCGCCTCTTCTCTATCGGCTTCGCACCTTTTGGGAGCTTCTGGTGGCGCTCGTACTGTATCGATTAACGTGGGACACGGCACTTCAACGGTAAGCGGCAACTCGCTTTTGACCCCGGCTGAATTGCTGGCTGTGTACCAGGTTTTATCCACCGGACACCAGTCGCTGATTCTTTCGGCGCAGGGAAACGCTATGGGCGGTAGCTTTGCTTTAGGACCCGAGTTCGCGCAGAATGTGTCAAGCGTGGTGATACCACACGGTGTTAGCGCAATTCAAAATGCGGCTAGTAATCCGAGTTTAAGTCTATCTGGGTCTATCACAAATTCCGGAAATATCTTCGAATATTCTTCGAACTCAGCAATTACCAATGTGGCCATTTCTGCCGCGAATATTAGTAACCTTTCTGGTGGTATCATCAGCAGTGCTCTGTCGGCCAGCGCACTTAAAGGCGCTCTGGGCAGCTTGTCAGGACAGGCAGGCGCCGCAAATTATGCGGACAGCGCCAAGCATCTTTCGCTCTCTCTAAACGCAGCGAATGTTTTGGAGAATTCCGGAGAGATAAGTTCGTCGGGCAGCTTGAATATATCTGCCGGAACTACCTTAGGCAACGGCGATCGCAGTGCGATAGCAGGCGCTGAATCGGCTGGCGCTGGAACGAATTTTGCCATGATTAAGGCGCAGAACGACATTAGCATAACAGCGCCAAAAATCAGCAATAATGGCTTGATTAGTTCTGTAGCCGGCAATCTGACTATGCAGGCTCCGGCAGCGACGGGGCTGGAAATTGACAGTCAGGGCGGTACGTTTCAGGCAGCAGCGGGAAATATTTCGGTCGTGAGCGCGGCGTCTTCGCTTGCGTCCGGAATCACATTGTCGGGTGGTAATTACTTATCGCAACAGTTAAATGTCAATGCTGGGAACGGTTTTGTGAAAGCTTCCGTGGCTAATGTCAGCGGCGTCGTTAATATCACAGCCCAATCTGCCGATTTCGGTGCAAATACCTCGAACCTGAAATTCGGTAAGCTTGACGTTAGTGGTGACCCAACTTACTTCAATACAAACGGATCTCTGACCTTAGCGAGCGTCAGTGCCACCGGAGGCGAAGCGCTGTCCTTAATCGCGAGTCAGGATGTTGTCGTTCAGGGAGGGACGCTTGATACCACTAATTCGGCCGCCGATGGCGGCAATGGTGGCGACATTACAATTATCGCCGGAGCAAATATCGTTTCCTCGGGCGGAAGCAGCGGCAGTGGCGATGAAACAACGCTTACCATAAATGGTGCCTCGGCTACTGGCGGGGCCATTATTCTAACCGGCGTTACGGGCATAAGCTCTAACGGAACTCTGACTGCTAGAGGCACCGGGGGAAGTGGTGGCAATATCCTCATGGCCGCTTTTAACGGAAGTGGCGTGGGAAGCACTTATAAACCAGGTTCTGTGGAGCTTAACACTTCGGGGTACATCAACTCATACGGCAGCGGTGCCTTCGCTAACGGAAACGTTAACGTGATTGCCGGTGCTTCAAGTGACCCTGTTGGTGGTGCTGCGCTAAGTCTGCCGGCCATCTTTGCCTCTTCCTCGCAATCGAGCAGCGATGCCGGTAATAGTGGTGGGAATATTGGAATTTATACAGCGACTCCTGTTATTACCAGTTTGAAAATCTCCAATAGCGATATCACAGCAGGTACTTTCACTTATGGTGCAACCCAGCCAGGAGCCTCGATTTATATTGGTGCTCTTGGCGGAGGCAACACCCTGAGCGTTAGCAATGAGACCAAATGGCAAGATGCGCTTACCCAACTTGTAGTTACGACATTGGACAATGCCAGAACTGCATACACAGGGGCAGGAACTCATAATAGCGCTGCTTTGAAAATGAATACGGCTTTGCAAGAAGCGGCGATGGCAGAAGCTGAATATCTTGCTTTAACGAACAACTTTGCCCACTACGATTTGTCGGGTGCCGGTCCGACCGAACGTGGGGGAGCCATTGGCATCAATCTAGTCGGCACCGATTGTTGCGGCGAGAATATCGGATTCTACACTCAGGGAGTAACCCCAACTACTGTTGTCACCAATTTGACAGCCGGCATGATGAACGAACCAGACACGCCTGGTTACCACGCCTATAATATATTGAACAGCACTAACGTCGGCGTTGGCATGGCGGTTAACGGTGGCTACATTTTTCTGGTCGAAGATTTTTCGTATAATAGCACCGCTCCTACAGCCGTAGTACCTTCTGCCGTGCCTGTGCATGCCGGTGTGGGCGGACTGGCTGGAATCATGACCAATACGCCTGTCACGATCGCGGGAGATAAGACTCCAGTAAGCACCGCCTATGGAGCAATTTACGGCGCTAATATGTTTCCTACAAGCATGACGGCGGCAGCTGTTACTACCGTCGCCGGTAATACAACCACGATAGCTGGTGCCATTTTAGCTAACGGCGTGTCTGCACTGCGCGAGCAACTCAGCAATGGTGATGGAGCTTCCGGAGGAACTGTCAGTATCACCTCTGGTGGCAACATCAGTGTCTGGCAAATTCAAGCCTCGGGCGGCGCGGGAGGCGGTTCTGGTGGTTCTTCTTCGGCTCCAGTCAGCACTGCTGGCGCAGGTGGCGCTGGTGGAATTGTCAATGTTGTTTCGGATTTCGGCAATATCAGCATAACTGCGTCCGGCAATAATTGCTCTCCATGTATCGGCG
>Ga0182030_10012228_pt1 | contig 17230 bp, 12 predicted proteins | sample 812S3MmetaG_FD_121299 | JGI IMG/M metagenome (GOLD analysis project Ga0182030, IMG submission 121299) | Permafrost microbial communities from Stordalen Mire, Sweden - 812S3M metaG (Illumina Assembly) | ecosystem: Environmental > Terrestrial > Soil > Wetlands > Permafrost | place: Sweden...
CATCTGGACCGACCACTCTTCGACGCACTCCGGTATGTCCAGGGGACCGCAGTCGGCCAACACGGCATTTCCAAGTCGACCTCACTCATGGCAGCGCTCGATCAGGCGACTAGTTCCCATTCGGCAGAGCCTGACGGTGGCACCGCCCTGATCGATGCCGTCGAAGCGGAGTACGAGCGCTACTTCACGCCCGGTGGCAAGGTCAAGGTGGAGCGTGCCCAGGTGGGAGAGCTTCTCGCCGCTGCACGGGCGAGTCTCGAGTCTTCGGAGCGGTCACTAAGGGGGCTCGAACAACTTGGAGCTGAGTTCGCCTCCATCGTTGAACGGATTACAAAGGCCGAAGGCCGTCTAGAGGCGTGTCGTGTTGAGCGCGTAGAGATCGATGAAAAGCTCACGGAGATCAACGCCGTAGAGCGAGACTTGGCTGAAGCCGCTGCCGACTGCCGACTCGCCGAGAGTGAGCAAGCAGGTGTGTCGCGCGACCAGGCGACCCGTGTGGCGTTGATAGACGCCGAGCGCACGGCAAGCGGCGACGTTGATCGCCTCCAGGCGCAACACGCCGCCGTGGCCGAGACCTTGTCTGTGGCCGACGCAGCGCTAGCCGGCGTTCTCGAAGAGATCGATCGATGTGAGCAAGCCCACCAGGCGGCATTGGACGCCGAAGAGGTGGCGGGTCTAGAACTCCAACGACGAGATGCGCATGTGGCTGTCGGGCTGCTCGGTCGTCGTCTCAAAGAATTCAACCAGGCTGAAGAGACTCGTGTGGCTGCCACGCGGGTGCTCGAGGCGAACGATGCCATCACGACCAAAGCGAGGGGCGCTCTAGACCAGGCATTGACGAGGGTGACGCAGGCAGAGGCCGTCCGCACCGCAGGACAGCCCACGGTAATCGTCGAGCCAACATCTGACCTGACGGTCGATGTCGATGGTGTGAAAGAAACCATCGTTGGCGGGGAATCCAAGCGCTGGACAGTTGACGGTACGTCGACAGTTGCGCTAGGAGATATTGCGAAGGTAATCGTCACTGCTCCGACCGACGACGAGGTCGAAGGGGAATTGGCCACTGCTCATGCCAATCTCGCTCGAGTCGTCGAGAAGTACGGACTTGACGTTAACGATCCGCGGGGTGACCTCGAGAGTCGACTCGCCGAAATTGCTGCTGCGAAACAAGACATAGGTCACGCCGACTCGCGCCGCGATGCAGCGCTCTTTGATCTGACACCTGAGCAGTTGAAGGCGAAGTACGAAAACGCCGAAGCGCTCATCGCAGGGTTTGACGATGTTGACGCATCCCTCGATGTGGAGGCGGCGAAGGCAGCATTGGCTGAGGCCACAGCGGCAAGATCAGTAGCGGCGCAGGCTCTGGGGAGTTCTACCGCCGAACGTCGGGGCCTCGAAGAGCACACGAATATCCAACGTATCGAGTTGAGTCGACTGAGCGGGGAGCATTCTCATGCTGAGCAAACTCTCGAGCGCACCACTGAAGCCTTGTCTCAGGCACGCGTGGCGAGGAGTGACGCTGACCTAAGTGCCGCCGTGGATTTCTCCAAAGAGGCTCTGGCTGGGGCTATTGCGCGCCAGCAAACCTTGCAAGTACGTCGAGACGCTGCATCACCCGAAGCGGTCCGGGCGGCTTCGGACAATCTTGAGGCGCGAGAGCGCAGGGTGCTCAACGAGCTCGACGCCGATCGAACCCGTCGTGAGCAATTGACCGGGGAGCTTCGAGCGCTCGGTTCACAGGATCTCCAGGCTGACCTTGACCGATCTCAGGGTGAGGTCGACACTCTCACCCGTGAATACCAGGCGCTCGAGCGGCGAGCTCGTGCCTCGCAGTTGCTTCGTAACACGTTCAACCGCCACCGCGAGACTGCGCGAGCGAATCGTGCTCAGCCGTACGCCGACGAAGTCAACCGCCTCGGACGCTTCGTCTTCGGACCTACTGCCCACTTCACGATCAATTCGTCTGATTTCACGGTCACTTCAAGGACTATGGATGGCACTACGGTCTCCTTTGACCAGCTGTCTACCGGAGCGAAGGAGCAGATGTCAGTCGTTGCCACACTGGCTTGCGCCATCTTGGTAAATCCCGATGGGCGAGACGGTGAGGCTGGTGCTCCTGTAATTCTGGATGACGTCCTGGGCTTTGCGGACCCAATGCGCCTCCGGCGGCTTGGCCCGGTGTTCGCGGAAGCAGCCAAGTCGGCGCAGCTGATCCTTTTGACTGCGTCGCCCGAGCGCTATGAGTCCATTGGCGAGGCAACCTTTATTCACTTCTAGGCTTTCGGTCAACGGGAGTACCCCGCGATTCGCGTTGAGCACTTCATGGACGCAAGTCCCCCTTTTCGATGAAGCCGGCTGCTCTGCAAGTAAAGTGAGTCTGCGGATTTGATTTAGCGTGCGGGTTCACCTCGGACCACTGACTCCAGCCGATCAACCTCGCACTGACCTCCGGCGAGCGAACATATGTTCGTATAGAGTTATATCGAGTGGCTGAAATACAGGAACTCGACATGAAAAGGATGACCCATGGCGACAGGAAAAAAGGCCGCATCGAAGGCGTCGAAGCAACTGCGGAGTCCTAAAAGCACCCCGGCCGAGAAGCAAGTTGCAGGAAGTGATCTGGCTCAGGCTAAAAAAAGGAAGAAAAAGTGAAAGTACCTCGGCAGTACCGAGGCGCAATTGTGATCGTCGTTGCAGACGAGCAGTTTGAGGCGGTAGGCAACTTCGTCGAACATGAAACCAGTCAAGTTGTTAAAACCATTGGCGACACATTCGAAACTCCACCGATGCTGAGTTGGGACGGAAGGATCGAAGGACTCCAAGACTCGAGCATGCGCAAGTTGCTCGTCAATCGATTTGAAATTGTCTTTCCCGACGGAAGCCGACCCACCGCACGCCTCGTCGATATGACCGGCAGAGTCATTGGTTTCGGCTTGACTCCGTTTTAGTGCCGGTCTTGAGGAGTCCATTTGGACCAGAATCACGACTTGGGATGCTCAACAAGTCGATACTTGGGGGAAGGCATTACCTGTATGAGATTTGAGGTTCAATGACAACTTCCGCCGTATGCGAACAGGGCCACATCATCAGTGATGATGTGGTTGACGCGAAGTCCCGAGTATTAGCGGCAGCGTCAGCATGGACGGGTGTATGGAGCCCGGATGTTCCATCTAGTAGAGGTGGAACAACCCGAGAAAAGCTCGTTGCACAATACTGCGGTTCTTGTGGAGCACGGGTATTAACGGAATGCCCGAACTGCTCCACACCACTAGTCAGCATCAATTACCCTGCCGGCGAGCGGGAACCCTATGCGTTCTGCTCGGGGTGTGGTGAGCCCTTCCATTGGGCTACACGAGAGCAGGTCGTATCAAGAATCCGCAATCTCCTTGATCTTGACTCATCGCTTTCGAACTCTGACCGATTTGAACTTATCGATGCGATTGAAGAGTTGGTGCTGCCAGACACTCCCGAGGCAGAGGCCCCAAAAATCAAAGCTGTTGAACTAATTAAGAGCAAAGCTCCAAACGCCTTCCGGGCTGCTCAGCCGATACTCATATCTCTCATGTCGAGCGCCCTTCAAAAAGCTCTGGGACTCGGCTAGATCTCCTCCTGAATGCAGTTTGGCGGCTCGGTGACGGCGAGATTGCACCCGCTGGCACGAACACGTTTAAACCAGAGTGTGCTTTGTGGAACTACGTCTCATCAGCAATTCCTTCCATGAATAGCTCAAACTCAAGCACCTGCGCACTCAACCGTGAACTTCTTGGCGGCTCGCAGTGGTTGAAGCCTCATGTGGTGCATTCTGAGGACGGCCAGTAGCACCGAAGGGCTGCTGGCCTCAATGTGTCCAACCCGAATCAGCTGAAGTGGGGGGTCAGACCTAGAGTTGGGGCACGGGATCGCGAGGAGAAGCCGTGTTCGAAAAGTTTCGTGCCAACAAAGCGGCAGTGGCAGTGGCAGCGGCTGAGCAGCAGAAGAAAGGCGTGGCCCTAGAGGCTCAGGACAACTGGCAGGCTGAGCACGATGAGGCCCAGCACCTCGTGGAACTCGCGACCACCCTGGGAATCGGGACCAACGACACGGAACTCATCCTCCAGAAGGACGAGACGCTGATCGGGAGCGTGCAGAACGCCAGCCTCATCGAGGAACGCGAGGTCGGTGCTCACTTCGTCGGTGGTTCGCAGGGCGTTTCGATCCCGATCGGATCCATTGGTGGACGCAGCGTCCGCTATCGCGTTGGTGGCATGAGAGGTCACCGCGTGGCCGGAGTGCCGACGCCGACGGCCATCGACGTCGGCGAGTTCTTCGTCACCGACCAGCGCCTCATCTTCGAGGGAGCAAAGTCCTCCAAGGAATGTCGACTCGACAGGCTCATCAGCGTGCACCACGTCGAGCCGGGTGAGATAACGATTGCAGTGTCCAATCGTGAGAAGCCAACGACCATCTACTACGGCCCTCGGGCCGCCGCGATGGTCGACTTCTACATCAATCTTGCGCTTGCGCGATTCCACGGACAGGGCGAGGCGTTCGTGAAACAACTGGTGGCGCAAGTCGCCGCGATCGACGCTCGCGAACCATCGTCTTAAGCTGCTGGACCTGAAGCACCGCGCACGTGAGTCCACATCGCGGCCAGGCAACACACTGGTGACGTGAGCGGGTACGACATCATCGGCCTGGTGAGCCAATCGAGTAGCCGCAGACCATGCCAGTAGAGGACGAGTGGGCCCTCACAGCACGATCATGTTCATGTGTGTATCACAGCAGACCGTAGGCTGCAGCCATGAACACAAACGAGGCAGAATCCTTTTCCCCGGCGCTCTCTGCGGGCCAGTACGTCCCGAGCAAACGAGTTTGGATGAAATCGAACCCCACTCTCACTGAAAAGTGGCTCCAGCAACAAATCCAAAAAGAGCCGGGAATTCTTGGTCTCGGTGAAGTCGAGATTAAGGACGTGGAACGTGTCCAGCCCCGCGCGGGGCGTCTTGATTTACTGCTCTACGACGCCGAAGCAACGACGCGTTACGAACTTGAGCTCCAGCTCGGTGCCACCGATGAATCACATATCATTCGAACGATTGAATACTGGGACGTTGAGCGGAAGCGCTATCCCCAATACGACCACGTAGCCGTCATCGTGGCAGAGGAGATCACTGCTCGATTCTTCAATGTGATCTCGCTATTTAACGGATATATTCCCATTGTTGCAATTCAGGTCTCAGCCATGGAAGTTGCTGGGAATCTAACTTTGATCTTTACCAAGGTCCTGGATACGCAACTTCTTGCTGTCGAAGAAGACGACCAAACCGTGGAGCCGAGGGATCGCAACTACTGGCAGACCAAGAGTTCCCCTGCCGTTCTCGCAACGGTCGACCGTCTGCTGGCATTGATCCAAGAAGTCGAGCCTAAGGCCCAGCTCAATTACAACAAGTACTACATAGGCCTGACTATCGATGGAGTCGCATCGAATTTTCTCATTATGGAGCCGAAGAAAAAGCAAGCCGTCGTCTTCGCTGTCCGCACTGATCGTGACGATGCGCTGACTCAACAGATAGAAGAAGCCGGTATAGAACTTCTCCAGTACCAAGTGAAGGGGAAGCAGTACCGGATTCGCCTCTCGGATACGGACCTTGACGAACACCGAGAGCTATTGCGGGAGTTGATTGAATCTGCACATGACTCGTTCAGCAAGTGACTCAACTGATTTCATAGGGCATCTGGTCTGTCCCCGAATGCGACTTGTGGGTCTGCTGTTCAGGTGACACACTTGGTGTAAAACTTTAGGCGACCTTTCGGTGACATTGATGGTTTCAAACTCTTCCGGGTTGGAACGACAATATTTCTGAGATACATTCCGGTTTTCAGGTCAAACTATCAACTTGACGTGCGGTGGCCTCATATCAATGCCAGTCTTGAGATGGAGCCGATCGTCGTCGACCACTTGAGTTAAGTTCTCGGATTACGGCAACTCGTCGGCTGGGCCGGGGATTTGACCACCAGTGAGATCACGGATCCGTCCGAGGATCGCCCGAACAAAGCGATCATCGCCACCAACGGGTTTAGCGTCGAGGTGTCGAAAGCGGCGCTGTTCAAAGAATAAGGTGGCTCGGCAGATGTCGAGATCATCGGGGAGTGCCGCATCGCGGTCCCACGCCTGGCGTACCTGCTCGTCGATCTCCGAAACAACGTCGAAGTCGCCGTTTCGGTTGTAGCCGTTGTAGGTGAGAGCGAAATCATTGATCTCGGACCACCAGCGAGCGTCGGGACCCGGGACTTCGATAGAGGTATGGTCCATTGGCCGAATTGTACTGACCAGATCAATGTCGCGCGCAATTGGCGATGGTGCCTCACTCGGTGAGAAGGCCCCTCTTTGATTCCTTCTTGGAGTGGTTCTCGTTGCGCTTTTCCTTCAGCGACTTGCCGACCATTTTGCATCGTATTGGCGCGGTGGTTTCTAGGCCATGGAGGCCCTGCTTTTTGGGGTTTTTGCGCTGGCCGTAATGAACACCCACGATGACGGCTACGTGGTCGTATTGAGGATTCGAGGTCGGCAACTTCCACAGTGTTGCGTGTGGTGAACACTGAGTGCCATGAGATTTACCGCTAACTTCACTGCATCGCTGAGCAAATAAAGTCCCATCCTCTAAATTACAGCCATGTAATATCGTTAAGAGGTGAGAAAGGCACGAGTGACACCCTTAGAAACCGGAATCGGCCCGATGAAATCTGGAGGGAAGAGCAAAACGCCCTCGTACGTTCTTCGACAGATTCCTGTTGATCGGATTCGCCCCGAAGATGGACTAGGTCGTAAACGCGATCGTGAAGGACATCGTGATCTTTGCCGATCAATTGAGCAATTCGGTGTATTGACTCCGATCACGGTCAGACCTGCTCCAGACGACTCTGGCGAATTCTTGCTGATTAAGGGCCAAGGGCGAACGATGGCTTGTCGACTGCTGGGTATGGCCAAGATTCCAGCCATTGTTGTTGACAATCTCTTCGCTGACGAAGCGAAGGTGCAACAGTTTCTTGTAGAGAATGTCGCCCGACTGCGTATGCGCCCGATTGATCGGGCGCTCCTGATTGCCCACTCTCGTCGAAACGGTGAGGAGACGGTCGACGTCGCCAGACGTTTTGGTGTCTCATCCGCAACGGTTCGCCGCCTCGAGTCTCAACTCGAAGGAGTTACCCCGAGCGAAGTGTCAGCTTTGAGATCTCAAAACCTAAGCCTTTCGCTCCATGCAGTCATCGCTCGCAATGTGGCTGCGAGCGAAAGAGCAGATGTTATTCGCGCGATTGGACCAAGTGGAATCCGTGCAAGAGACCTTCAAGAACTATTCGCAGCTATTGGATGGCAATCGCTGGTTGCGATGGGTCCTAGTAGTCGAGCCCAACGCCTGCTGCTTCTGAAATGGTCAAGTATGACTTTGATGAACCTCGCGAAAGGTGAACCAAAAGAGAGGTTGCGCCAGTTGGCGCTGGTTCTTCCACTTAAGTTGACGCAACAAAAAGATACCGAAAAGGTTGCGAACTGATGAAACGTCTTATGCTATCTCAAGATGTATTGGTCATTAACCAAGAAATGGTTAGGTCGAGCGGATCAAAGCTTTTTGAAGAGAGGCTTAGGGCATCGATCGAGGAAATTGGATTGGCCGAACCCTTAAAGGTTGCGGCACTTCCTGATGGCAAGTACTTGGTTGTCGACGGAATGATGCGCCTACGAGCGATATCGGAAATCCACAGGATGGAGCCTGCACGGTTCGAGTTCATACCCGCATATGTAGTGGAATACCTGAAGAGATACGAAATTCGTTTTCAAACTGACATCTATCAGGACTTGCTTCCAAGCCAATTGGCAGGTTTAGTTGAACATCTTCACCAGACAGAAAATGTTCGCAAGGCAGACATAGCTCGCTACATAGGTGTATCACCCCCAACGGTTCGGAACTATACGGGGTTGTGGCGAATGCTAGAACGAGGCGGACTGTTTGCGAACCTAGTCGAGCTAATGGACGTTGGCGTCATTCCAGCCTCGAATCCTTATGCTTGGCTGCGCTTAAATGCTAAGGGTGTTCGTTTCGTTCTCGAGTCCAGTTTCAGCGATGGAGTATCGGCTGAAGATTGGATAAAGAACCGAATCGCAAGCGCACGCCAAGGTACTGCGTCACGATTCCCCATCAAGTTCATCGAGGCGGCAACCAATGGACTGTCGCCAAAGTTTTACCGCGAACGTGAGGATGTCCGAATACAAAAACGTGACTTGGGGAGAAGACGGGCACGGCTCGCGCAGGCAAAAATTGCTCCTGATGCGATGGCAGCATTGGAACATCTGACCCGAGTATCCAAGCGATCGCCTGAACCTGTACTGAGAAGTGCTGCTCGGTCCCTCGTGAGGTATTTGGAGTGACTGCACAAATTGATTGGTTCGATGACGCCTTTTTCGACGATCCGCAAGTGGACTCACTCGATGGAGGGACAACCAGCCACGGTGCCCTTTGGCATGCCGTCGGTCCACGATGGGGGCACTCAATGCATTCGATGTGTTCCTACCACGGAATGTTTCCTCCTAGATTGGCGCATCACTTCATACAGAGCTACTCACGGGTGGGGGATCTTGTTGTCGACCCATTTAGTGGACGTGGTACTACAAGCCAACAAGCTCGGGTCGAGGGTCGCCGAACCATTAGTAATGACCTGAGTCCATTGGGATACGTTCTCTCGGCCGCGAAGTCCAATCCACCGACGTGGCAGGAAATTACCAATTTCGTACTCCAATTGGAACGTCGCTATCAGCGGCGTGCAATACGTGATATCGATGTTGGAGAAGATATTCGGATGCTCTTCCACGACAACACCCTGAGACAACTCATCTTCTTACGGAAAGAGCTTTCGAAGAGGCCAATGGTCGAATGGTCTCGCCAGGATCTTATGTTGGCTGGGGCAGTGTCCGGGATCTTGCACGGTGGCCATCGATCTGATGGATCGTCGATGTATTTGAGTATCAGCATGCCCAACACCTTTAGCATGCCTCCGGCATATATCAAGAAGTACGTAAATGAAAACGGCCTCAAGAAGATTGAACAAAATGTCTTTGACTGCCTCCGCGACAAGCTTGCTCGTGTCTACATGGATTCAATGGACGGTCCGCCGGGCAAAGCGTTCATGGATGACGCTTGCCGATTGCTTATTAGTGATTCGATTGAGCCAGAAAGTGTCAACCTCCTCCTCACCTCTCCGCCATACTTGCGAGTCGTGAACTACGGAGCTTCCAACTGGATCCGTCTTTGGTGGTTAGGTATCGACGATGTCAGTCGAGAGAATGGATCTGGAAGGCGATCGCTTGACTCGATGCTCGATCATCGTCACACGTACATCTCATATCGTGACTTCATGCAAAGAACCTTCGTAGGTATTCGACGATCTCTCCAGCGAGACGGCGTAGCCGTCATCGTGATTGGTGATGTTATTACCCCTGAAGGTTCATCGTACGATTTGGCCCGCCTGATTTGGTCGGATCTAGGGTATGGAAGTGGTATGCAATTGATTGACTTCATTGAGGACGATCTTCCACTCCATAGCAAGGTGAGCAAAATTTGGGGTGAGACCAAGGGGCAGGCGACTGACCGAGACTGCATTCTTGTTTTGGCGCGTGACGACGGTGAGCCTTTTGCGAACAGTCTTGAGATTGAGTGGGATGAGCCTTACAAGGATGGCGGACCAGATGCGGCTCACGACCGTGCGCGGAGATATCGAATTTCTTCGAACACCGCGCTCTCGCCGTAGCTTTGGCGCCAACTCTCCTACTATGTCCGGAGTGTTTTTAGTTGTGAACGACTTCGATCCGATCACTTCAAAATTAGTGACGTCAACCCACCCGAGTTCTAAGAGACAATCGGCATCCTTAAGAAGTCGTCCTTGATCATCTTCACGGTATCTGGCTGGATTGAGCCAATTTTCTCAGTACATTTCTTCTCGGCCAGAGCATCGTAGACACAATGAATCATGTACGCAACAATCGAATCGTGGGTGTCTAGTACGTCAATCCAGAATGGATGTTTCGTGTTAATAACGACCACGACATTGTCGCCGGGCATTTCACTTGAGTAGTAAGGATCATTGGGGCTAAGGTCGTTACCTAAAAAGATCTTGACATGAACATCGCCGATTTGGACTTCTCTGTCACCGGGCAAGATTCTGAGGTGCTCGAGAATGTGCTCCTGTGATGCCTTCGCCAGTTCCGGAGTGGGAACTTCTTTGATTGTCCACGTATCCGAGAACTCTTTGGTTGAGAGCGTTGAAGCCACATCATCCAATGCCGACGTGACTGCAACACCCGATGGGCCGACACCGTCTCGAACACGGAACGATAAAGCAGTCTGTCGATATTCAGCGAAAATCTCAAACAACTTGTCATCAATCTCGTCCTCCTCCTCTCCCTCCCAAAGAATTGCGTCCTTTTGCTGCGAGACCAGGAAATCGTCGAGAACAATTTCTCCGACTAGGCGCTGATTGACGAGGTCGTTACTACCCTGCTCTTGGCCAAAGAGCTTGGAAGGCTTCCATGCGGTCGGCTGCCCCTGGATGACCCGGCCTCTGCGCAAAATTGCAAAACCAGCTTTGTTACGCGTCCCTCTCGCTAGAACTGCACCCCAACCACTTACCTTCTTGCCATCCAGCTCAAACTCGAAGTGCCTTCGGTATTCGGTACCATCGACAGCCTTCAGTACCTCAAGGCTTTCTTCATAAGTAAGACACTCATCCCCCCACATCAAATCAACACCGTTGAACCTCGTGTCCATTCGGTACATGGACCTCAGATAGTCCTTCGTTTTACCAACTCGACGACTTCCATATGAACGATTGAGGCCAACAATCTCCACAATGGTGTAGTGCGCGTTTGGATCAACTTCTCTTGACTGTTCACGAAGATCGACGTCGCCAGTCGCTATTCTCTCAACGTCATATTCAATCTGATACTCCATAGAATTCCCTAAAGCTGTGGTCCGCAGTGTCCAGCTGCTACCCAACCAACACGCAGCCGTCTTCATTCCCATACCAAACTCATTGCGGGAACCGTGGATTGGATTCACGCGTCCATGAATCAATGCAGCAATCAAAGTCTCACGGTCCATGCCAAGTGCATTGTCCGTGATGCGAAACAAACCTGAGTTCTTTTCAAAGACGATACGAACATTGAATTTCTCGTCGGTACCTTCAAGTTCGGAGTCAAGGGTCTCTTTGTTCGAATAGTAGCTCTGAACTGAGTTGTCAATGAATTCCGCGAGTGCGTACCAGAGCTCGTAATTCAAACGTTTGTAGTTTCGAATCGTCTCGGTGGTGATTACGGCATTAATGCTCATCTTGGACCAGCCTCCATATGTCGTTACTCGATTTTCGAACTGTATAGGACTCTAACGAATGATCCGGCAGCGGACACCTCTCGGTGGGGAACAGCATCAGATGCTTAGCACTTCGAACGATTCGCCAACGAGTGAGTTGATCGTCAAGCATTAGTGGAATCTCTGCAGTATCTTCACTCAATTCAACCCCTACCAACTCGAGGCCATTTCTCAACGACGGAATTCGCCGAGCAATTCCGATGATCTCTTCATCAAGATTTCGAAGAATGTCACCGTTAACTCTGAACAAACGATTTCCTGCCGTATCTTCGAAAATCTCAAATATGGTCAATATTGCGTTGTAGTTAGACAAAACAGACTTCCACCTGTCCTTCATCTGTGGCACGATGACCATGACACGCGGCTGCAAGTTGGCGATCAAAATGCGTAGTCGGCCAACGTCAACCTCGGGAAAACTGTTTGCAATTGCCTGGACGTGTGATTCGTCATATCTTCCGTAGGCAAAGCAACGGACCTGAGGTTCAACATGTGAAGTCAGGTTGTGATGCTCAAGCTCCGCTTCGACAACGATCCACTCCCTGTAGTGATGATCAACCAGCACCAGATCGGGCTCGTGATTTCCATACTCAGATTCGACCTTTGGTGAAAATGGAACGCAGTGATAACCAGGAAATAGATTTAGAGCGACTCTAAGTATCGACTCCACGTATGAATCCTCAGGGAATGACGACGATTGTAAAGACTCGTAGGTTCGATTGTAACTAACTATCTTCATGATGCCCATGCCTCGAGATCTCAAACCAACGGGTTGACGCAATCTCCGTCAAGCGCTTCGCCTCAATCGCAAGACGCACGCCTTCCTCGTCAGTGGCGTAGATGGTGTAAATCGTTGCCATCTCCTTGTTCGAGGACTTGCGTAGCGCTCGCCCCAATCGCTGAATCCGTTGGCGCTGACTTGTGGTGGCCGCTGCGACAATTGCAATGTTTACTTCGGGCACGTCAATTCCCTCATCTAAAGCACGACAACATACGAGGACCGGAGACTGGCCCTTTCGAAAGAGTCTCAAGTTGTCCCGCCGAAGATCTGCAGACATTTTTGAATGATAAGTGACAGCGGGATAACCACGACTCTTCAATTCCGAAGCAATTTTCTCGGCACTTTTGATTTCCTCGTGAAAGATTAGAACTCGATTCATCGTATGTCGTTCAAAGAGCTGAATTGCAGCAGGAATTCTGGCAACTGCATTTTTCGACACAGATGCTCTTCTAAATGCAATGAGCTTCGCTCGATCCTCATCATTATTGCGGAGCGCCATACCAAGGGATCTTGTCAGTCTCACGATTTCGGCGGATTCCGTAAACGACAGTGGCACGCGAACATTAGCGAGCTCGAATGGACTTATGACGCCGTCGCGAGCAGCGTCTGACATCGAATACTTGAAGAACACTGGTCCAAGTCTCGGCACCAAGATCTCCGCGAGACCGTTGTCAAACTCTCTTTCGGCGGTGGCGGTTAGCCCAATTGTTGCATCAGCAGGAAACGAGAGTGCCAAAGAATTCGAAGGACTCGCGTATCGATGGCATTCATCTGCAATCAGCAGGTACCGAGATCCTGGCAACAATAGTGAATCGATTTCGGTACGTGCTGTGTTGATGACCATTACGTGGAACTGTCGAGTTACGTCAAGATCTTCTTTCCACACAGAGAATTCAGTTCGATTGATTCCTAGGTCATCTTGAAGTGCAACTACCCATTGGTCTTGCAAAGCAATCGTTGGGACCAAAATAATGACGTGGTCCATTGAAGATTCGATCCACTCACACACGCAGGCTAAAGCGAATCGCGTTTTCCCGCCAGCGGTGGCAACTTCAACAATCCCTTTGTAACCGCGCTCTATCCACTGATGCAACGCATCCTTCTGCCACTCGCGGAGCCCGCTCAGAACCTCAACCTTTTTGATCACACCTCCCAAGACCGCCTCGAATGTGTTCCAAGACCCACTGCGCTTCAACCCATCGTCGGCCCATCGCTCGAGTGGCTTGACCCGTTGTCAATCTCTCACAAGCTGGATCAAGAAATAGACCATCCTAAGCGAAAAGGAAATTCACGGTCGCTCGCAGAAGCCACTGACACAAGGCGAGTCTAGATGATGCCAGAAACTCGAGCGCGGAATGTCCAATGAGTGTGTCCCCAGCTGCACAAGTGACGGACCTTGACAACCCTCGGCGACGAGCACATGATTGAAACTGTGATTCTTCGATTGCATGCAACTCAAGACAGCATGTTTGCAACCTTAACGATCACGATCCAGTCGCTCACCGTTCTTCTCGGTGCAAACGCCAGCGGAAAGACCGCCTCCCTTTGAGGTCTCGATGGTTGTTTTAATTCAAGCCTTCATTCGGCCTCTAGTGCTGTGCGAAGACCGTCTTCGATTCTGATATCGCTCGAGGAGGCTGGGTACTTTGCTTGTTATATGTATAGAGAAGTTCATCCGATTTAGTGTGTAATGGCGCTCACGTGTTCGGGTTACAAGTCAATTTCTAAGATGCGTCCCCGTGAATCCAAAAGGTCGTCTCCGGAGAACGCGTATGAAGCCTGTCCCTGTGCAGTCTCCACCAACGTGAGTGCGCGGGCTCTCTGGGCAGCACTAAAGATACGTCTTCGCTGAGTCGATTGTTCGTGGTTAACAGGTGTGTCGTTAAGGATGGAGTCAGGCTTGTCAACGCCCCAGCAGTCTAAGTAGGCCGCGCCAGCCGCAACATCTACTAACCATCGCTCGTAGAACGCATCCGTCGGTGGAGCGTCACCGAAGTCCCGCACCCAGACGTCGCCACGTTCAATAGCGGTCGCTGCGAGTTCGCGAGCTCGCTGCTCAATCGCGTCGGCGCGATCGTTCAGCGCCAGCAGGACATCGGGGTCAGTGATCCCGCCGGGACGGGGGAAGATACCAGCCACGAGTTCGCTCGCCAGCGGGCTGGGATAACCCACGTCGGTCACGTAACGATCGATGCGGAAGTGCAGGACACTGGCGACGTCGTCGGCGTCGCCGAACGAACGGCCAGTCACCAGTATTGGCAGCTCGGTGTGAATGTCGAAGCCTCGATTTTCCGCGTCTCGCAGCTGCGCTAGCAACGCTCCGTACGCGGGGGATGCCTTGGCCTGAACCAACTCGGTTTCTCTGAGTCCTGACTCTCGCAACAACTCATCCCAGCGTGGACCTTCGGCCATGGCGACAATGGTCTCGTACTCGGCGACGAGTGCGGTAATGGACTGAGTCTGGGACAGACGGATCATGTCGGTCGCGGACACGTCGGCTCCCTCGTGGCGCAGTACGTCGGCGAGCACTTCCAGAGCGCTCGGAATCTCGGTCAGCCCGTCGTGGCCGGTTGACGGATCGGTGTCGTAGTGGGTGTCCACGTAGAGATGGTTGGAGTCTGATCCTCGTGTCAGGGCGACGTACAGGACCTCACGAGTGGTGGTGGGACTCGCGAAGGCGTGCGCCGTGTCCACGGTACGCCCCTGGGCGCGATGCGCCGTAGTGGCGTAGGCCAAGTCGACGTTCTCGGCGACATAACTGGCCGGCAAGACCACCGAGCCGCGTCCACTGACCCGGGTGACGGTCATGGAGGCATCTGGGTGCGTCGCCGCCACGATCCACACATCACCGTTCTTCACCCAGCTCGCGCCCGTCGTGAGCCGCCGGTTGTTCTCGCGAGTCACCACGTGGTCGTTGACTCCAACCGTCATGGCCCCCGCAATGACGACCCCTTCTTCGATGACGACGCCACCGGCGACACGTTCGGCTCGGGCACGAGCGTTCAGTTCATTGACGGTGGCGGTATCGCTGGCGAGCATCAACGAATGCAGGCCTCGCTTCGTGTCGGCCGACCACGCCGCGTAGAGGGCGTCGAGCATCTCGTCCCGATTTCCGTCCTTGATTCGTCCGTGCGTCGCGTAGGCATCGAGCGCCGAGCGCGTTCCATGGCGAACGCCGAGGCTGGCATCCTTTTCCCAAGCTGACTTGAAGCGACGAACGTCCGTCAGCGTTGGGGTGCTATCACCGCGGGCATTCACGAGGGTGCGAAACATTCCTCCGGCGTCCACGCTGGAGAGCTGGCCCCAGTCGCCGACGAGGACGACCTTGGCCTTCGCGTCGAACGCGGCTGACGTGAGTTCGTCGAGTGCGAAGGTTGAAGCCAAGCTGGCCTCGTCAACAACTACCAGTTGGTTTTTCCGAAGGGTCCAGCGAGCCAGTGCTCCTTCGCGTCGGCGAATTTCTTCGTACAGTCGGGGACTCGGTCCTCGGCCACTACGTTGTATCAGCCGTGCTTTCTCGCGTATTTCATCCAGTTCGCGAGTTCGTTGGCCGTGCTGGCGGTGCTCGTGGAGCCACTTGGGGAGATTGTCGGTTTCGATCCCCATGTCGTCGCCCAGGACCTGCGCCGCCGCTGCCGATGGTGCGAGACCGATTACCGAGCCCGCACCGTGCTCCAATTCCCAGGCGGCCCGCAGTCCCGCCATTGCCGTCGATTTGCCCGTTCCCGCGGGACCCACCAGAAGATCCAGGGCGCGGCCCGAGGTCGTGATCTTCTCCACGCAAAAGGCTTGGTCGAGTGAGAGCTTGAAGTTTCTCCCGGGGAGTCGTTGCTCCGTAACTTTCGCCACCATGGAGCTGCGGACAACTGCCGCGTCGAGGCGCTGGCCTGCGTCGAGCAGTCGTGCTTCGGCGTCTAGCAGCGTCTTTGAGGTATAGAGCCAGTGGCCAGTTCTCTGGAACTTGGAGGTGCCGTCACTGCGAAGAAGGAAACGCGGCGTGTGGTGCAAGTTGGGAGTGGTGATAGACAGCGCCTGATAAACGGCGAGGTCAGTGGCCCGAGCAGCGGTGAGAGTACGCTCCGCTGGTTTGGTGAAGCGCACACTCTGCATCTGGCGAAAGATCTCGGCTTGGACGTTGGCGCGAGAGAACGTAGGTCGCTTAGCGCTCACGACGTTGAGGGCCGAGTGAGCGATATCGAGCAGGACGGCGTTATCGAACTGGGCGCTTGTGAAGGCGTGCGCGACTCTGCCACCGAGCTCGTGTACCCACGCCGTGGGCTCATCATCGAGGTACGGCGTGGCGCGCGCGGTCCACTCCTCGGTCAGGTCCCCGAGGCCGATGCCCTTCTTCGTCTGGCGTGTGGAGAGGGTGGCGGTCTGGCGTAGCTTGATCACTTCGACGTCGGTGGGGGTGCGACCATGATCATCTTCGAACTGGGCGATGAGACGATCTTTTGCGGTAACGATCGAGGCGGTGCGCTGTGAGAATTCGTCCATGAGGCGCTTCGTGACCCCGGCCACTTCCCACTTCGGAGCGGTGCTCGAACGCCGGACGTGGGCTTCCCAGTCCCAGCCGAGTTCGGTCGTCAGCAGGTCCGAAAGAACGCCCTGGTGCATCTCGGAGAGCATCACCGTTGAGGCGAAGAGTCCTCGACTATCGAGGGTCCGCCATGCGCCATCGTCCTTGGCTTGTACTCGGTTGAGCACGACCACGTGATCGTGCAGTTGGGGATCACCGTCTCGAGAATCGAAGTGAGTGAAACTCGCGGCCACGACTCCGACGACGTCCTCTTCCACGCATCCCTGGCTTCCCGTCCGTGTGCGAAAGACTTCGCGCTCGGCGTAGGCGAGGACTTCCGCAATCGCCTCTTGATGGCACCGGTAAATAACTTCGCGGGTCTTACGGTCGGCGAGGGCCCAGGCCACAGAGACGCTCTTGGTGGGACTGAAGGTCAGATCGAAACCACCGACGGCCTTCGCGCTCGGAGCTCTTCCGAGCACTCCACCAGTGATTGGATCGGCGCAGTCCTGGAGCATCCTCTGGAGGTTCTCCGCG
>Ga0182030_10012229_pt1 | contig 17229 bp, 15 predicted proteins | sample 812S3MmetaG_FD_121299 | JGI IMG/M metagenome (GOLD analysis project Ga0182030, IMG submission 121299) | Permafrost microbial communities from Stordalen Mire, Sweden - 812S3M metaG (Illumina Assembly) | ecosystem: Environmental > Terrestrial > Soil > Wetlands > Permafrost | place: Sweden...
AATTCGAGCAACCGCACGCCGCGCTCGACCCCATCAGCGAGCGTCAGCAGACGCACGCCGGCGAACTGCGCGAGCAGGCCGGCGCGGGCGTCGACATCGCGCTTCTTCAGTTTGTTTCCGTACAGGTTAACCATGCGCGGCGGCGTTTCCTTCAGAGACCGTTGGCGCGGAATTTCCCGTCGAGGAATTTCTTCGCGCGCGGCACGTCGTCTTCGGCGAGGTGCTCGATGATGACGGGAATGTTCGGGTGCTTCTGCGCAAGCCGCTTCAGATAGAGATCGTAGTTGAGGCTACCAAGCCCCGGGGCCGGCAGTTCGATCTCGCCGACGCCGCGGAACGTGTGGCTCTCCAGCGCGTCGGCGTCGCCGATGTCGGCGTGCTTCTCAGACTTGTCGGTTCCCGAGCGCTTGACGTCCTTGGCGTGGGCGATGCGGATTTTGTCGCTCAGCGTGTCGAACACCTGATTGAGGATTTGATCCATCCGGTCGATGTTATGGGTCTCGAAATAGTTGGTCGGGTCCATCAGCAGGCCGAGGCCGGGATGATCGACCTGCGCGAACATGCGCACCGTCTCCTCGACCGAACCTACGACATTGTTGACGTAGGTCTCCAGCAGGAACACCGCGCCGTGATCGTATGCCGTCTGCGCGAGCTCGGCGATCACCTTGCGGCACGTCTCGAAACCCTCCTCCGTCTTGTTCTTGGGATCATGCACCCAGTCGGACTCGGTGTTGTAGGTGCCGGTCTCCGAGATCACGTAAGGCGAGCCGAAATCGCGCGCGTGGCGGATGATCTCCTTGAGATAGCCGACGCGACGCTTGCGCTCGTCCAGATCGGGATGAATGATGTTGGTGTAGCCGGAGACGCAGCAGATCGGCAGATTGGCGGCGCGGAAGACGTCGCGCACCTCTTTCGCCTTCGCGCGCGTGATCTGGCCGGCGCTGAGGTCGATGTCCTTGAAGTGCAAGTCGAGCTGCACGGTGTTGAAGTCGAGCGCGCGGATCTTCTGCGCGGTCTCCTTCAGGCCATAAGGAAAGTAGCCGGTGAAAATGCCCGCCTGCATCATGTCGCGCGTCCTCCCTGACCGATGTTTATATTTCCGCGAGGCTGACCGTGCGTCGCTCTTTGAGAGAGCGATAGGCCGCTTCGACCAACGCCACGGTCTTGACGTTGTCCTCCACCGTCAGCGCCGGCGCGGCGCCGGTCTCGACGGCGAATTGCAGTTGCTCCATCACGCCGATGAAAGCGTGCGGGAACCACATGGTCTCCCAAGTCGGCGTGATCCATTCGCCGCCGGTGGTCTTTGTCGAGGCGTAGGTCAGAGTGGAGGCCGCGCCGGTCGGCCAGCCTATGTTCCCCTTGGCGACGCCTTGCGTGCCGTCGATGCGCCAGGCGATGGACTGGTCGTCCTTGTAGCCGGGCTCGCGCGGCCCGGACCAGACGTCCTCGATCGACACCGCCATCGCGCCCGAGGCGAAGCTCAGCGTCGAAACGGCGATGCCGTCGGTATGCGCAAAGGTCGTGCGCGGGTCTTTGCGCGCCAGGGTCGTGATCGTCTCCACGTCCCCTAAGAGATAGCGCAGCACGTCGAGGTGATGCACGCTCATGTTGGAAAGCGTGAGCCGGTCGTAGGCCGCAAGGAAGCCCTGCCAGTGCGGGATTGCGTGCATGACGATCTCGGCGAACACGGGCTCGCCGAGCGCGCCGCTGTCGAGAATCTGCTTGGCGACGCGCATCGATTGGTCGTAGCGCATGTTCTGGTTGACCGAGAGGATCTTGCCCGCCTTTGCCGCCTCGTCGCGCAAGGCGATGGCTTCGTCCAACGAGAGCGCCAGCGGCTTCTGCGCGAGAACGGCCTTGACGTGCGGCTCAGCCAGCGCGAGGCGCACGAGACGCGGTTGTTGGTCGGGAGGGTAGGCGATATCGACGATATCGACGCTTTGGTCTGCGATCAGCGCCTCCGGCGTCGCATGGACTTTGGCGATGCCCCAACGCTCGGCGACCGCCGCCGCTCGCGAGGGCGTGCGCGAGGCGATGGCGACCACGGGAAAGCCGGCTTGTTTGTAGGCGGCGAGATGGCACTCGGCCATAATCATACCGGCGCCGATGCAGCCGATCCGCTGGCCGCGCGCGCGGATTTCGACGTCGGGCTGAAAGCCTTTCGGGTCGCCCATATCGCCTCCCTGCTGCTACGGCGTCTCTTCCGTACGCCTGCGGTGAGGGTAGCCCTCAGCCATCTATGATGGTATTTGACAGCTATTGCGGAGGCGGTCAATCTATTTTACGTCAAAAACGATCATTCACTCAAGGCGCTACTTGTCGCCAAGTTGGGGAATTGGAGGCGCGTTGCGAACCACGGTCGTCGATGTCGCGCGGGAGGCAGGCGTTTCGGTCGCCACCGTCGATCGCGTGCTCAACAGCCGCGCGGGCGTCAGCGAGCGGACGCGCGCCATCGTGTTCGAGAGCGCGCGACGGCTCGGCTATTTGCCCGAGGGCGCCAACGGCGCCGCGGCGGCGGTCGTACGGCTCGATTTCGTGCTGCCGGCCGGCGGCAACCAGTTCATGGCGACGCTGAAGGACGAAATCGAGTCTCAGGCGCGCGCCCGCCCCGGCCTTGAGATCAGCGTTTGCGCCATCGAGGGCTTCAACCCCGACACGCTGGCCGCTGCGCTGCTCAATTTTCGCGGCGAAACCGACGGCCTCGGCGTGGTGGCGCTCGATCATCCCGCCGTGCGCGAGGCGATCCGCGCGCTTTGCGCCAGCGGCGTGCAAGTCGCGACACTGGTCTCCGACATTCTCTATGTGCCGCGCGTCGCTTATGTCGGCGTCGACAACCGCGCCGCGGGGCGGCTCGCCGGCTACCTGATGCGACGCTTCGTCGGCGCGGAGCGGGCGGGGCAGGTCGCGCTTTTCGCCGGCTCGCTCAGCTATCGCGGCCATGAGGAGCGCGAGATCGGCTTCCGACATATTCTCGCTGAGGAGGCGGCGAACCTGCGCATCGTCGAATTGCGCGAGATGCACGACGATTCCGAGCGCGCCTACGCCGAGGCGGCCTCGCTGCTCGACGCCTATCCCGATCTGGCGGCGATCTACAACCTCGGCGCCGGTAATTCCGGCGTCGCCCGGGCGCTGAAGGAGCGTGGGCGCGAGCGCAGCGTCACCTTCATCGCGCATGAGATCTCGGCCGAGAACAGGCTGCTGCTGCTCGACGGCACGCTTGACGCGGTCATCGACCAGAACCCGCGCGTGGAGGCGCGGGAGGCGCTCAACATCCTGGAGCACGCGGTGCGCGGCGCGCCTTATGCGCCTCACCCGCCGCGCCTGCACGCGATCTTCAAGGAGAACATTCCCGACGTCTAGGCCGGCAGCGCCCCGCTGCGCGCCGCAAAGTTTCCGTTGACGAACTTCCGTCCGACTGCGTAGCTTGCCGGCAATGAATGAAAGCGGCGTCGCGATCAAGCGCGCCGGCGACAAGGGAGGGCGTCATGGAGCGTCGCACATTATTGAAGAGCATGGGCGCGGCGGCGACGGTCGCCGCGGCGGGAGCGCCGATTCGGGCAAGCGCGGCGGACAAGGTGACGATTGCGCTCATCCCCGGCCTCACCGCCGACGGTTTCTACGTGACCATGCACAAGGGCGCCGAAGCCGCCGCCAAGGCGGTCGGCGCGGAGCTGATCTACCAGGGCGCGGCCGAGTGGAACGTCGCGCTGCAGGTGCCGATCATCGACGCCATCATCGCGCGCAAGCCCGCCGCCATTCTCATCGCGCCCAACGACAAGAACCAGCTCGTACAGCCGCTGAAAAAGGCCTACGACGCCGGCATCGCCGTCGTCTGCGTCGACACCTTCATCGGCAATGGCGTGTTCCAGACCGGCGCCGGCGCGGCCGACTTCCCGATCTCCTACGTCGCCTCGGACAACGTGCTCGGCGGCCGCATGGCCGCGCGGGCGCTCGCCAAGGCCATCGGCGAGAAAGGCAAGGTCTATGTCGCCAACACGCTGCCCAATGTCTCGACGACCGACCAGCGCGAGGAAGGCTTCAAGGCCGAGATAAAGACCTACAAGAACATCGAGGTGCTGGAGACGCAGTTCAATGGCGACGACGCCAACAAGGCGGCGGCGCAGGCGCAGGCGATGATCGGCCGCGTTCCCGATCTCGCCGGCGTCTTCGGCGCCAACTTGTTCTCGGCCTCAGGCGCGGCCAACGGCGTGAAGGCGGCGGGCAAGGCCGGCCAGATCAAGCTGGCGGGCTTCGACGCGCCGGAGTCGATCGTCAACCAGCTGAAGGACGGAACCTTCGAGCTGACCATCGCCCAGCATCCCGCCGAGATCGGCTATTTCGGTTTCATGGCGGCCTACGCCAACGCGACCGGCAATCCCGTTCCGACCCAGATCGGCACCGGCTTCACCGTCATGACCAAGGACAACATCGACGATCCCAAGGTCGCGCGCTACATCTACAAGAGTTCTTGAGTTCTCGAGCGGCGCCGCGCGTCATGCCCGGGCTTGTCCCGGGCATCCACGCCGTCCCGCAAATTGCGTTGCGGTCGATTGGAGCGGATTCCTTCCCGCCAAAAGCGCGGCCGAAGTTGCGCGGAGCCGCGTGGATGGCCGGGACTAGCCCGGCCATGACGACTGCAGCAGCGACATCGATTTTCTGGGGCATCATGGTCGAAACCGTTCGCGGGCCGTCTCTTTTGCTGCGGATCGCCGAGCTGCGCGCTTGGTTGTTCCTCATAGTGCTCGTCGCCTTTTTCGAGGTCTGGCTGCGCCTCGCCTATGGAACGTCCTTCGTCTTCAGCGCCTACAATATCCAGGCGATCACGGTCTTCGCGGCCGTCCCGCTCGTGCTCGGGCTCGGCCAGACCTTCGTCATCATCTCGTCGGGCATCGATCTTTCGCTCGGCTTCGTCATGGGGCTCTCCTCCGTCATCGCCGCCCACATGGCCAATTGGGGCGCCGAGATCGGCATGGCGATGCCCATCGCGGCGCTGTTCGGCATCCTCTCCGGCGTCGCCATCGCCGTGATCCCGGGCCTCGTCAACGGCTGGCTGATCGCCTTTCTCGACGTGCCGCCGTTTATCGGCACGCTCGGCATGTTCGGCGTCTCGCGCGGCGCCGCCTATCTGTTCGCCGGCGGCATGACCGTCGCCATCAGCAACGACTGGTACAGCGCCATCGGCAACAACCGCATCGCCGGGGCGCCGGTGCTGGTCCTTCTCGCCGCCTTCGCCTGCCTTGTGCTGCATTACGTGCTGTCGCAAACGCGATTCGGCCAGCACACCTATGCGATGGGCGCGAGTAAGACAGCGGCCCGCCGCGCCGGCATCAACGTGAGAGCGCTGACGCTGAAAATCTATACGCTTTCCGCCGTCATGGGCGGCTTCGCCGGGGCGTTGTACACCGGCCGGTTCTCCGCCGGCGCGCCGCAGGCGGGCGAGGCGCTGCTACTCGATTCCATCGCGGCTGTGGTTATCGGCGGCGCCAGCCTGTTCGGCGGCTCCGGCACGATCTCGGGCACCATCGCCGGCGCGCTGGTCATCGCCGTGATCCAATACGGCCTCGTGCTCATCAACGTGGAGCCGTTCTGGCAGTTCATCGCGGTCGGCGCCGTCATCATCGTCTCCGTGCTGGTCGATCAGACGCAGCGGCGCTTGACCGGAGGGCGCAAGGTTGAGTGACGCTGTCCTTTCCGTCCGCAATGTCTCGAAAGCTTTCGGCGCCGTGCAGGCGCTCAACAACATATCGTTCGACGTGCTTCCGGGTCAGGTGGTGGCGCTCGCCGGCGACAACGGCGCCGGCAAATCGACGATCATCAAGATCATCTCCGGCGTTTTCCGCCATGACGAAGGCGAGGTTCTTTTCGACGGCCGGCCGATCCGCTTCTCGACGCCGCAGGAGGCGCGCGAGAGCGGCATCGAGACGATCTATCAGGACCTCGCGCTCGCCGACAACCTGTCGATTGGCGAGAACATCTTTCTCGGACGCGAACCCAAGCGCCGGCTGTTCGGCGTGCTACCCGTGCTCGACCGCGCCAGGATGGCGGCGGCGGCGCAAACGACAATGGCGAGCCTCGACTTTCACGTGACCCGCCTCGACGCGCCGGTGGCGGCGTTCTCCGGCGGTCAGCGGCAGGCGATCGCCATTGGCCGCGCGCTGCACTGGAACGCGCGGCTCGTCATCATGGACGAACCGACCGCCGCCCTCGGCGTGCCGGAACAGCGGCGCGTGCTCGCGCTGATCCAGTCCCTGCGCGCGCAGGGCAAGGGCGTCGTCTTCATCTCGCACAATCTGCGCGATATCTTCGAGGTCGCCGACGCCATTGTGGTGTTTCGTCGCGGCGAGAACGCCGGCGCGCGAAAACCGTCCGAGACGACGCATGACGAGATCGTCAGGCTGATGGTCGGGGCTTGAGCCGGAGGCGCGGTATGTACGGTTTGGAAGGGCGCACAATTCTGGTCACCGGCGCGAGCGGCGGGATCGGCGCCGCCACCGTCCGCCAGCTCGTCGCCGCTGACGCCAACGTCATCGCCAGCGGACGCAATGTCGCGGCGCTCGATGAACTGAAAGCCAAGACCGGCTGCCGCACGTTGCCGTTCGATCTCGCCAGCGAGGAGAGCGTGCGCGGCGCGCTGGAAGGGCTCGATCTCTGGGGCGTCGTCAATTGCGGCGGCTTCGGCGGCGAGATCGCGACGCCGATGGACACCGACATCGCCGTCTTCGACCGCGTGATCGGCGTCAACGCGCGCGGCGCCCTGCTGGTGACCAAATATTCCTCGCAATCGATGATCCGGCTCGGCAAAGGCGGGGCTATCGTCAACGTGTCGAGCCAGGCGGCGCTCGTCGCGTTGAAAGGCCATATCTCGTACGCCTCGTCGAAGGCGGCGCTCGATAACATCACCCGCGTCTCGGCGCTGGAGCTTGGCCGTTACAACATCCGCGTCAACAGCGTGAACCCGACTGTGGTGATGACGGAGATGAGCGCTTTCTACTGGGGGCGGCCGGAAATCGGCGAGCCGTTTCTCAACCAGATGCCGCTTCACCGCTGGGCGAGCGAAGACGAGATCGCCGCGCCCATCGTCTTCCTGCTTGGCGACGGCGCCTCGATGATTTCGGGCGTTTGCCTGCCCATCGACGGCGGCTTCACGGCCTGCTGAACGCCGCACTTTTTCAGCCGTAGGATTTCGGTAGGCCGAGCGCGCGCTCGGCGAGGAACGAGAGGATCAGGTTGGTCGGTATCGGCGCGACCTGATAGAGGCGCGTCTCGCGGAACTTGCGCTCGACGTCGTATTCCTCGGCGAAGCCGAAGCCGCCGTGCGTCTGCAGGCAGGCTTCCGCCGCCTCCCAGCTCGCATCCGCCGCCAGCATCTTGGCGCTGTTGGCCTCGATGCCGGGATCGAGCCCGCCATCGTACATCGCCGCCGCACGGTAGACGATGGCCTCCGCCGCCAGCATATGGGCATAGGCCCTCGCAAGCGGGAACTGCACGCCCTGATTGACGCCAATCGGCCGCCCGAACACGACGCGCTCTTTCGCGTAAGCTGCGCCCTTGGCGAGGAACCACTTGGCGTCGCCGATGCATTCGGCTGATATCAGGATGCGCTCGGCGTTCATGCCGGACAGGATGTAGCGGAAGCCCTTGCCTTCCTCGCCGATCAGCGAGGACGCCGGGATGCGCGCGCCGTCGAAGAACACCTCCGTTGTCGCGTGGTTCATCATGGTGCGGATCGGCTTGATCGTCACGCCGTTGCCGACGAGCGGCCTGAGGTCGATCAGGAACACGCTGAGACCCTCGGTGCGCGTCTTGACGGCCTCGCGCGCTGTCGTGCGCGCGAGCAACACCATGAGATCGGAATACTCGGCTCGGCTGGTCCAGATCTTCTGGCCGTTGACGACATATTCGTCGCCCTCGCGCGCCGCGGTCGTACGCAGCGCCAGCGTGTCGGTTCCGCTAGTCGGCTCGGTGACGCCGAAGGCCTGCAGCCGCAGCGAACCGTCGGCGATGCGCGGCAGATACTGGCGCTTCTGCTCAGGGCTTCCGTGCCGCAGCACCGTGCCCATCGTGTACATCTGCGCGTGGCAGGCGGCGGCGTTGCAGCCGCTGCGGTGGATCTCCTCCAGGATCGCGGCCGCCGCCGACAGGTTGAGGCCGGAGCCGCCATAGTCTTCCGGGATCATTGCCGAGAGATAGCCGGCCTCGGTGAGCGCCTTCACGAAGTCTTCCGGGTAAGCGCGGCGCGCGTCGAGATCGCGCCAATAGGCGCCGGGAAACCGCGCGCAGATCTGGGCGACGCCGTCGCGGATCGCGGCGTGTTCGGCGGAAGGTTCGAACATGGCTTTCGGCCTCATCCCGTTTTTCCGTTCCGGCGCGCAACGGAGCCACCTTATATTGCGGCGCCGGCGGTTCCCTGGCTATCGTGCGCGCCGTGATTTCTGGGAGTGGAAATGCCCGATCTTGACGGTCTTCTCGTCGTGGCTCTGGAGCAGGCGGTCGCCGCGCCCTTCGCGTCCAGCCGGCTGGCGGACGCAGGGGCGCGCGTGATAAAGATCGAGCGGCCGGAAGGCGATTTCGCGCGCGGCTATGACCATCTGGTCAAGGGCGAAAGCGCGTATTTCGTCTGGCTCAACCGCGGCAAGCAATCGGTCCGGCTCGACCTCAGGCGGCCCGAGGATCTTGCGCTGGTCGAGGCGATGACGGCGCGAGCCGATGTGTTCATTCAGAACCTCGCGCCCGGCGCCGCCGCGAGGCTAGGCCTGGGCGCTGAGACGCTGACGACGCGCCATCCCCGCCTCATCCACTGTTCGATTTCGGGTTATGGCGAGGACGGACCCTATCGCGATCACAAGGCCTACGACCTGCTGATCCAGGGCGAGAGCGGCCTGTTGGCGATCAACGGCTCGCCGCAGGAGCCGGCCCGGGTAGGCATATCGGTGGCCGACATTTCGGCCGGCGCGACCGCGCATGCTGCGATCCTTCAGGCTCTGTACGCGCGCGAGCGGACAGGCAAGGGGCGGATCGTCGAGGTCTCGCTGTTTCACACGCTCGCCGATTGGATGAACGTGCCGTATCTGCAGGCGCGCTACGGGGCGAAGCCGCCGCAAAGGGTCGGCCTCAAGCATCCGACCATCGCGCCCTACGGCGCCTTCGACTGCTCCGACGGCAAGACAGTGATTCTGTCGATCCAGAACGAACGCGAATGGGCGCGGCTATGCGCCGACGTCCTGGGCGACCCCGCCCTGGCCGGCGATGCGCGGTTCCGAACCAACAACCTGCGCGTCGCCCATCGGGGCGAACTCGACGCCCTGGTCGCCGCGGCGCTCGGCCGCCTCCCCCGCGCGCAAGCGATGGAAAAGCTGGAGGCGGCCGGAGTCGCCAATGGCGCGCTCAATGAACTCGACGATCTCATCGCCCATCCGCAGCGCCGCACGATCTCAGTGGAAACGCCGCACGGCGCCGTCGAGCTTATGGCGCCGGGGGCGCGCTCGCCGACTGCGACGTGGGAGCCGCAACCGGTGCCGGCGCTCGGCGAGCACGACGCCGCGTTGCGGCGCGAATTCGGCGGCGCCGGGTGAGCGGCTTCGCGCGCCGTCAGTCGACGAAATATTTGCCGTAAGCTCCGATCAACCCCTGCAGGATGCTCGGCGCCTGTTCGAGATGATAGTCGAGCCGCTCGCCGGCGCGCTTGGCGTCGCCGGCGTCGAGCGTGTCGAGGATATCGCGGTGCTCGACGATGACCTGTTGCAGGCGGCCTTCGATAGAAGCCAGCCGATGTACGCGGTCGACGCGCGCCTTGGCGATGAGGATCGTGCTCCAGACGCCTTGCAACCCCGCCGCGACGCAAAACGCGGCATGAAAAGATTCATCGAGGCGATGAAAGCTCTCGAAGTCCAGCTGCGCCAGAGCCGCCGACTGCTGCGCCACGATCTCGTGCGACCCGGCGCTAAGCCCCGGCGTCCAGGCCTCGGCCGCCCGCGCCAGCACAGCCAGCTCCAGCGCCTTGCGAATGAAGTGATTGTCGCGAACCGCGCTGAGCTTGATCGGCGCGACGATGCTGCCCTTCTGCGGAAACACCTCGATCAGTCCGTCCTCGACGAGTCGAATCAGCGCGGCGCGCACCGGCGTGCGCGAAACGCCGATCTGCCGGCAGAGCCTGTTCTCGCTGATCGACGCGCCGGGGACGAGACGCAACGACACGATGGCCTTTTTCAACGCTTCGTAGATCTGGTCGGCCGCCGGCCGGCGGCGATCGAGGGCGATGTTCAGCCTGGGAAGCGCGTCCTCGATGAGGCCCTCGCCCATCGCCTTACGCCGGGGAGCGTCGCGTCGCCGCTAAACGGCTGTGGCGGCGAAGCGGTTGCATAGGGCCGTCTTGTATACTAGCATGTTTGTAGCCCGCAAGAGGCTTTGCCGCCGCGCTCACGCCGCCTGGGAGGAAACCATGCTTCGCACGTCCAAATACCTGCTTGCCGTCGCAGCCATTGCGCTAGCGGCGGGAGTCTCTGCGCGCGCCTCCGATGCGACCCGCGTGGCGCTCGTGCCCGGCGGGCCTCACCCCTATTTCTCGGCCTGGGAGAAGGCGGGCGAGGACGCCAAGAAGGATTTCAATCTCGGCGCCGCCGACTACCGCGTGCCGCAGAAATGGGAGTTGAACCTGCAGAACTCGCTGCTGGAGAGCCTGCTCAGCCAAGGCTACAACGCTTTCCTGGTGTTTCCCGGCGATCCCGTGGGCTCCAACTCCACCGTGCAGGAATTGACCGAGAACGGCGCCCCGGTCATCGCCACCGCCGGCTGCCTGAAGGAGCCGACGACGGCCTTGTTCTGCTTCGGCACCGACACCGGAAACTCCGCCTATCTCGGCACGAAAGAACTTATCAAGGCGATGGGCGGCAAGGGGCGCATTGCGCATTTCACCGGCTTCCTGGTTGACCCGAACACGCAGCTTCGCATCGACGCCGTCGAGAAGGCGGCGAAGGAGACCAACGGCGCCGTCTCGGTGACGCAGGTGATCGCCGACATCGATGCGCCGGGGCCGGCGGAGGAGAAGATCAACGCCTATCTCGCCGCCCACGCCAGCGACGTCGACGGCATCGTCACGACCGCCTGGGTGCCTGCGGTCGTCGCCGCCAACGCGCTGCGCCGCATCGGCGACAAGCGCATCAAGATGGTCGGCATCGACCACGACGAGGTCGTGCTCAAGGCGATCAAGGACGGCTTCGTCAACGGCACCATGCTGCAAAATCCCTATGGCCAGGGCTATATCGGCTCCTACGCGCTCAATCGCATCCGCAACGGCTGCAAGGTCAAGAAGGACGCGCCGTTCAAGACCATCGCGCTCACCAACCGCTTCATCGATTCCGGCACCGTCTACGCCGACGCCAGCGCGGTCGACAACTATGTCGCCTCCATGCAATCGATCACCAAGCAAATCTTCGCCGGCTTCGAGAATACCTATCTCGACTGCCCGTAACGGCTAAGCGCCCACTTTGAACGATCCTCGTGTCCTGCGACCGGAAGGCGCCGCGATGACGGCGTCGATCCAGCGCGCGCCGGCCGCGCTCGTGCGCTCGGCGCTCAGCAACGAGTTCGGGCTGGTCGCGCTGATCGCGGTCTTCGCGGCGTGGTTCGCTTTGGCCACGCCAGGTTTCGCTTCGCCGTTCAACCTGTTCACGCTCGGCCGCATTGCGGCGATCGATGTCATGATCGGCTTCTCGATGATGGTCGTCATCGTGACCGGCGGCCTAAATCTGTCGGTGGGCGCCATCGGCGCCTGTTCGGCGATGTTCTTCGGCTGGCTCAGCCAGCGTTTCGGTCTGCCGCTCGTCTTCACGATTCCGGCGGCGCTTGCAATGGGAGCGGCGCTCGGCGCCGTCAACGGTCAGTTGATCGTGCGCTCCGGTCTGCACAGTTTCATCATCACGCTGGCGACCATGTCGGTGTTCTTCGGCGTGATGGTCTTCGTCACCCGCGCCGAGGCGTTCCGCGCGCTGCCGCCGGCGATTCTGGCGTTCGGCCGCCTGCGCTATTTCGGCTACGTGTCTCCGCTTCTCCTCGTCAGCGCGGGCGTCGGGCTCGCGCTCGCGGCGCTTTACCGACTGACGCCGCTCGGACGCGAGATGCTGGCGGCGGGCGCGAACGCCGCCGCGGCCGAGCTTTCGGGCGTGCGGGTCGGCCGTGTTTTCGTGCGCTGCCATATGCTTTCGGGCGCGCTCGCCGGCGTCGCCGCGCTGATGGCGATTGCGCGCACCGGCGCGGCGATCCCCTCGATGGCCGGCGATCTCGGACAGGATTGGTTGTTGCCGGCGTTCCTCGGGCCGGTGCTCGGCGGGACGCTGCTTTCCGGCGGCCGGGTCTCCGTGTTGGGCGCCTTCCTCGGCTCCGCCCTGGTGAGCGAACTCACCAACGGACTGTTGCAATTCCGCGTCGGCGAGTTCTGGTTGCAGACCTACCTCGGGCTCATGCTGCTGGCGGCTGTGCTCCTCGACCTGATGCGACGCAAGTTGGTCGCCCGGTTCGGAGCCTCGCGATGAAGCTCGCCGCGCTGCCGCGCGCCGATTGGTTCGGCCCGCTCGCCATCGTGATTCTGGCTAGCATCGTCATAACGGCTTTCGATCCATCGTTTCTCTCGCCGTTCAACATTCAGATCCTGCTGCTCGCCGCGTCGGTCAACGTCGTGGTGGCGATGTCGCAGATGATAATCATCGCCATCGGCCAAATGAATCTCGCCATCGGCGCCATTGGCGGCTTTGCCGCGATCACGTTTGCGGGCCTGATGCAGGTCTGGTCGTTTCCGCCGCCGCTCGCCGCCGTTTGCGCGCTCGGCCTGGGCGCGGCGGCGGGACTTTTCAACGGCGCGCTGATCGCCCGCACCGGCGTCTCCGCCTTCGTCATCACGCTCGCAAGCCTCTCGATCTTCAAGGGCGCCGATCTCGGCATCACCCGCGCGCAGCCGTTCTATGGCGTTCCCGCCAGCGTGAAGGCGTTCGGCAACGCCACGATGATCGGCCCAATCCCCTGGCTGGCGCTGCCCGCAGCCGTGGTTGTAATCGGAATGTGGCGCCTGCTCTACCGTCAGAAGGTCGGCCGCTTCATTCTGGCGGTCGGCGGCAACTCAAGCGCCGCGGAGCTTTCCGGCGTCTCGATTGAACGCACGACCTTGTGGGCGCACGGCCTCTCGGGGTTCCTCGCCGCGCTCGCCGGGATCATGCTGGTCGGCCGGTTGCAGCTCGGGCAACCTTCGATTGGCGACGATTGGTTGATCCTCTCATTCGCCGCGCCGGTCATCGGCGGCGCCGCGCTCGCCGGCGGCCACGTCAGCGTGTTCGGCACGCTGCTCGGCGTCGTCATCGTGGCGATGATCACCCAGGCTCTGGTGATCTTCCGCATCGATCCGTTCTTCGTCCAGGTGGTGCTCGGCCTGTTGATCCTGTGGACGGTCGGCGTCAACCGGCTGCGCGAAGTCCGGCTGTCGGGAGGTCGCGCATGACCACGCCGACCTTGGAGGTTAGCGGAGTCTACAAGAGCTTTCCCGGCGTGAAGGCGCTCGCCGACGTCGGCCTCGTCCTGCGGCCTGGCGCCGTCCACGCCTTGCTCGGCGAGAACGGCGCCGGCAAGTCGACGCTGATCAAGATCGTCACCGGCGTCTATCAACCGGACGCGGGCGAGCTGCAGCTCGAAGGCCGCGCTGTGCGCTTCAGCGGGCCGCGCGCGGCAATAGCCGCTGGCATCGGCGCCGTGCATCAGGAGCGCAACCTCATCCCGCGCTTCTCGGTCGGCGAGAACATCGGACTGGAGCGGCTCGGCGGCGGTTGGCTCAAAGGCGTCGATTACGCTGCCTTGCACGCCGATGCGCGCAAATGGCTCGACGTGCTGGAGTTGGACATCGACACACGCTTGCCGGTCTCGGAGCTCAATGTCGCGCGGCGCCAGCTGGTCGAGATCGCCAAGGCGCTGTCGCTGCGGTCCCGCGTTCTGTTGCTCGACGAACCGACAGCTTCGCTGACGCCGCAGGAAGCGCAGGTGCTGTTCCGCGTGTTGCGCAAGCTGCGCAGCGAGGGCGCGAGCCTGCTGCTGGTCAGTCACAAGCTGGAGGAGGTGCAGGAGATCTGCGACGAAGTCACGGTGCTGCGCGACGGCCGCAACGCTTGCGCCAACCAGCCGATGGCCGGGCTCGTAAGGCAAGATCTCGTGCGGTTGATGATCGGCCGCAACGAGATCATCCCGAGCGTTTCGCCGCGAACGCGCGAAGACGCGCCGACGCTGTTGGAGCTGCGCGGCGTCTCGACCGCGCTCGGCCATGCGAAGATCGATCTGAGCGTCCGCAAGGGCGAGATCGTCGGGCTCTACGGGCTGGTCGGCGCGGGGCGAACGGAACTCGCCAAATGCGTGCTGGGGCTCCACCGCATCACCGCGGGCGAGCTGCTCGTCGAAGGCGAGCCGCGCCGCATCGGCTCCGTCGCAGAGGCGATCCACCGCCACGGCATCGGCTACGTCAGCGAGGATCGCAAGCAGGAGGGCCTCATACTGGCTCACAGCGTTCTCGACAACGCTGGGATAACGGTCTGGCGCAAGCTTAGCGGTCGGCTCGGCCTGCTGCGCGACGGCGCCGTGCGCGCCCGCGTCGGCCCGATCATCAGCGAACTCGAAGTGCGCACGCCATCGCTCGCCCAGACGGTCGGCAACCTCTCGGGCGGCAATCAGCAGAAGGTCAGCGTCGCAAAATGGCTAGCGGCGGGGGTCAAGATTCTCATGGTTGACGAGCCGACGGTCGGCGTCGACGTCAAGACCAAAGCCTACATCCATGAACTGTTGCGCCGTCTGGCGCAGGACGGCGCGGCGATCCTGCTCATCAGCAGCGACATGCCCGAGATGATCGCGCTTGCCGACCGCATCGTCGTGATGGACGGCTACCGCATCACCGGCGAACTCGCCAACAGCCGCGTCTACGACCCCATGAGCGAGGCGATCATGGCCTGCATTCACCGGACGGCTGCGTAAGGGGGCCGTCGCGCGCTTGAAAGCCCCCGTCATTGCGAGCGTGAGCCGAAGCAATCCATGTTCGCGCCGCGCCGCTCTCACTGGCAGACCAACGATCTCCGAAAGGCTGGATTGCTTCGCTTCGCTCACAATGACGGCGTCGCCGTTTCTATTTGTTCGGCCTCCGCCCTACCGGCAGAATACCGACCAGATCGTCGTCTTGCATTTGCGGCACATGTCGGTCACCTCGTCGGCGACGCGCTTGAGGTCGTCCTGCGACGAGGCGATCAGCGCGGGCATATCGAGCGCGACGCTGCCGTCCGCATCGAACGCCATCGCGCCCAGCTTCAAGCTGACTTCGAGCGCCGCGCCGTCGCGCTTGACGTCCAGCTTTACGTTGGCGCCGGGCGCCAGCGCGCGGATCTTCGCCGACAGGTCCGCCGGCGCGGCGACCGCCTCGCCGTTGACCGCAGATATGACGTCGCCCGCCTTGATGTCGGCCGCCGCCGCGGGCGATTCGGCGACCGTTCCTTTCACCTCCGCGCCGCCGCCGTCGCCCGGCGACAGCTCGACGCCGATCCACCCGCGCGTCGCCGCCGGCTTGCCGCGGCAGGACACCTTGCGCGCCCGCAGGCTCGCCTCGGCGGTCTTCATTTCGGCATTGAAGACCGACTTGGCGCGTTCGAGCGCCGCCTCGGTCACGCAGGCGCGGATGCCCTGCGTCGCCCGCACGGCGAAATCGTCGGCCGCGCCGCAATGGGCGAGCACGGCCTCCTCGACGGCGAGGCTTTTCAGCCGGCGCCAGAAGAATTCGTCCTGCGACTTCGTCAGCCGCGAGAAGTCGAGGTTGCCATAAGGTTCTTCGTCGGCGAAGGCGGGCGCGCCGAGCGCCAGCGCCGCGGCAACAAACATCCACAAACGCATGTCGGTCTCAGGGTTCGATCAGCACGCCGGGGTTGAGGACGCCGTGCGGGTCGAGCGCGCCCTTGGCGGCGCGCAGCGCGGCGGCGAACAGATCCGGCCGCTGGCGGTCGTACCACGGCCGGTGATCGCGGCCCACCGCGTGGTGATGCGTGATCGTGCCCCCGGCGGCGATGACGGCGTCGCCCGCCGCGTCCTTGATCGCCTGCCATTGCTGCAACAAGGCGCCGTGGCGGCCGAGCGCGTGAAACGAGAAATAGGGCGCGGGGCCGTCGGGATAGACATGGGTGAAGCGGCAGGTCACCTCGCCCGCGCGGCCGGTCGCGTCCTGGATGGCGCGGGCCGTCGCCTCCTTCACCGCATCGTGCAGCGCCTCGAACCGATCCCAGGTGATCGACGTCTCGAAGGTGTCGACGATTAGGCCCGCGGGCGTCAGGAACTCGCGGGCGTAGGGCATGCGGATGAAGGCGTTGCGCCATAGCCCCGCCGCGCCGTCGCGATGTCCTTCGCTCGGCTCGACGTCGCCGCCGTGGTCGGCGCAACATTCGAGCGCGCGGCTCATCCAGGCGTCGAGCGGGTGGTCGGCGCCTTCGAACGCCAGCACCATGATCGCTGACCGGCCGTCGCCGGCGCCGGTGTTGTAGGCCTCGGTCGGGTCCAGGATGCGGCAATTGGCGGGATAGAGGCCGGCCTGCGAAATCGCGCGCACCGCCCGCGCGGCGGCGAAGAAGGTGGGGAAGCGCAGGCTCGCCGCGGCGCGGAAGGTCGGCTTGGCCTGCACCCGCATCCAAGCTTGCGTGACGATCCCCAAAATGCCCTCGGAGCCGATGAACATGCGGTCGGGACTCGGCCCGGCGCCGGAGCCCGGCAGGCGGCGGGTCTCGACGATCCCTTTCGGCGTCACCACCCGCAGGCTTTCGACGAGATCGTCGATATGGGTGTAGAGGCTGGCGAAATGGCCGCCCGAGCGCGTCGCGATCCACCCGCCGAGCGTCGAATATTCGAAGCTCTGCGGGAAATGGCGCAGCGTGAGGCCGTGCGGCTTCAGTTGCGCCTCCAGCGCCGGGCCGAACGCGCCGCCCTCGATCAGCGCCGCGCGCGAGGTCGCGTCCACTTCGCGGACGCGGCCGAGATGGCACAGGTCCAGCGTGATCGCGGCGCGGCCGTCCTCGCGGCGATGCTCGACGCCGCCGCAGACGCTCGACCCGCCGACGAACGGGGCGAGCGAGGCGCCCGCTTCGCCCGCCCAGTCCATCACGGCGGCGATCTCGTTTTCGTCGCGGGGATAGGCGACGACATCGGGCGCGGCCGCAAAGTCGCCCAGCAAGGCGCGGA
>Ga0182030_10012230_pt1 | contig 17227 bp, 17 predicted proteins | sample 812S3MmetaG_FD_121299 | JGI IMG/M metagenome (GOLD analysis project Ga0182030, IMG submission 121299) | Permafrost microbial communities from Stordalen Mire, Sweden - 812S3M metaG (Illumina Assembly) | ecosystem: Environmental > Terrestrial > Soil > Wetlands > Permafrost | place: Sweden...
AGCTAAGAGCTAATAGCCAAGAGCTGCCTTTAGCCCATCCGCAGCGCCGCCCGCAAACCGGGATCGTGGCGGACCCGCCAGATGCGGCTGTCGAGGTAGTAGTGAGTTAGTCCGAAGCCGCAGAAGAAGCCGAACGCCAGGTCCGATACCCGCCCCAATTCGAAGCCTGGAATGCGATAAAGCACACTGAACGCCAGCCCCACCGCGACGTAGGCCAGCAAACTGCGGCTCACCGCCGTGGGGATGCGTCCGTGAACTGCTACGCCCGAATCGGCATAGCGATTGCGATTGTGGAACCAGACGATGGCATGGTATTGCAAGTTGTGCACGATGGTCACGGTGGGGACGGCGGCCTGCCAACTCATGTACGCGAAGGTCAGCCAATGCAGCGGCACGATGGCCGCGAACAGGAGGAATTTCGGCACGTTCGCGGGTTCACCGGCCCGCCATCGCACCGCTTGCCGGCCCAGGTACACGATCAGGGTCGCCGCCACGATTGCCCAGCAGAAAGGTGCGAGCCGGGGGAAGGCTGTGTGCAAGCCCAACTCCTCGGGGTGATGGAGGAAGAATCGTTGGAAGGGTGGGAAGACCAGCATCACGCCCAGGAAGATGCGGTCGAGCGTGTTGTCGACAGGGCGAAGGTCGCGGCACTTCACCTTGTAGAGCACCATGAAGCCGTGGTGTTGGCGAATCACGTGATAGTAGGCCCAGACGCCCACCAGAATCGCCAGATATTTCACCGCTCCGACGAGCACCATCGCCGGACCGATGGTGAAAAAGAAGAGCAGGCTTCCATAGAGGAGTTTGGGATTGCGCGCGCGGGCTTCGCGGTCGAAATAGGTCCGGCTGGCAGTGGCGAAAATGTGCGTGCCGTCGAAACCGACCGACCAGAACCACCACAACAGCGTGATCGGGACATGGAGCCCCACGTACAGCGCCAGATAGAGGTAACCGGCGAGCGCGCTTCCGATGACCAGCGAGAGATCTACCCCGCGGCTGACGATCCAAAAGTTGCTGCGGGGCGCGGCAATGGGGGCGACGGCAATGGGGGCGACGGCGGTCACCCAGCCATCATAGCGTGACGGGTTAGCGCCTAACGGTGGGGCGGGCCCCAGGGCGGACCCCGGGGCGGACCCCGGGCGGACCCCCTGGTCCGCGCGGGACACCCCCGTCCCGGTCTTTTCTCGACGAATCAAGCTCTTTCCAACTATTGCAAGAGTCGACCGGGGGGGCGGCAGCGGACCGGGGCAGACGGGCGTCCGCCACCTTGTCGACCTCGAAAACTATCTGAGATTGGGCGAAACCGCGTACCGCGCCGCGGATGCATGAGCTGCGAGCGGAAACCGGAGTGCCGGCTCCCGCCGCCAAGCGGGACTTTCATTCGTCCGGCACCGCCGCGATGGATGTCAGCCCCACACGAGTCACGCCGAGCGCGCGGACTCGATATTACCTATTTTTTCTTGCCCGGCGTACCGGCGCGCGGGGTTGCGCAGTTCAACCCCATGCTCTTGCGCTGGTCGCAAGCCTTCACCGCGAGGTCGCTCTTGGGGTAGTTCTTGATCAGTTGCGCGAACTCGTCGGCGCCGTCCGTGCGGCGGCCTAGTTTCACCAGCGCCAGGCCCTTGGAATAGAGCGCGTCGGGAGTCTTGGAATTGTCGGGGTATTTCTCCAGCACGGTATCGAAATCCTGGACGGCCGTCTCATAGTCGCCCGTCTGTGCGTGGATGGTCCCGATGTAATATTGCGCATTGGGAGCGAGCGGCAGATTGCCGTAGCAGCGCAGATAGTCGGCGTACTCTTTAAGCGCCAGATCGTACTTGCCGGCGTTTTTGTCGGAATTGGCGTCGGGATAGAGTTGGCTGGCGGGCCCGCACGGCTCGGATGCGGCGGCTGCCTGGGCAAGTCCAGGGACGGCTCCGCCCTGCCCGGAGGTGTTCGAATTCGCAGCCGGAGGCGGTGGCGGAGGTGTCGCGATGATCGCCACGGCGTGCTGCAGATCGGTGAGTTGCTGCGATAACTTGCTCATCGATCCATTGAGATCGCTCACCGCCTGCTGCAGGGTGCGCATGTCCTGATCCATGCCGTCGATCCGCGAGGACAACCCGGCAACCGGCGTCTGTACCTTGGATTCCATGTCCTTCAGGCTTTGCTGCAGATTATTCTGGATGACCGCCACGCCCGTGGTGGATGACTTGGAAGTTTCGAGCGCCTGCTGCACCAACACGGTCAGCGCGGCGAGTTGTTTATCCTGCGATTCTTTCAGCAGCCGCAGCTGCTCTTGCAGGCCGGCCACGTCTCGCTGTAATTCCATGATTTCTTTACTGGCAGCGGACGCACGCCGGGGGACCAGCGAAAGCGCCACCGCGGCAACCAGAGCACAGACCGCAAAACGTCGGAACATCATGCAACTCTCCTCGGCGGTGCGGGGAGCCGAAGGATTGGTTCGGCTCCCAACCCGCGTTTTATGCCTCTGTATCTATCCTACTGCCCGGGTGAGAAGTGGGCCCGCCGGTTCTTCTGCCAGCAGGATTCGCTGGATTCCGTGCACTGCGGCCGTTCCTTACCGTAGCTGATGGTCTTCAGCCGGTCCGCGGGCACGCCCAGAGATACCAGAAACTCCTTGGCCGAACTGGAGCGGCGGTCGCCCAGTCCGATGTTGTATTCGGCCGAGCCGCGCTCGTCGCAGTGGCCTTCCACCGTGATGATGGCGTTGGGGAACTCCGCCAGGATGGCCTTCAGTGCGGCAGCATCGCGCGTGAGCGAGTCGCGCGCGTCACTGCGAACGTCGCTCTTGTCGTAGTCGAAGAAGGCATCCTGAATCTCGGAGCTGATGCGCTCCTCCACGCTGGCTTTGGAAGCCGGCGCGGCAACCGGGGCCGGAGCCGGCGGTGGCGGTGTGACTACGGTGACAGTGGCGGACGAAGTAATCGTGCCGCCGGGACCGGTTGCGGTCAGCGTGTAGGTGGTGGAACTGGTGGGTGTGACCTGCTGGCTTCCGGTGCTCCGCACCGTTCCGACGTTATTATTGATCGACACAGTGCTGGTCTCGCCGCTCACTTCCCAGCGGAGCGTAGCGGACTGCCCGCGCTGAATGGTGCTCGGCTCGGCGGTAAACTGCGCCACAACCGGAGCGGATGGCGTGGGTGCTGCGGCGGCAGGCGCCGGCGCGGGCGGTGGTGGTGGCGGCGGAGCCGGAACCTTCTTTTTGCAACCCGCGGCGAAAAGCGCTAACGAGACTGCAAGACAGATGAATGTGATCTTCCGTTTGCTGAACATGAACATCGCCTCCTGAAATTTATAGACTACTTACCCCAAACCGGGCGTAAATTCGATCCCTCGCTGGTAAGCTGCTGCTGCTGCGATCCATCCGCTAGCATTGACCAGATCTGCGGACGTCCGGTACGGTCCGACATAAATACGATGTGTTTCCCATCCGGCGCCCAACTAGGATTCTCGTTTTTCCCTTCACCGTGTGTCAACTGGATATAATCCCGCCGCGCCACATTCATGACAAAGATGTTAAAGGCGCCCGCCATATATCCACGCGTCCAGGCGTATGCCAGGAACTGCCCGTCGGGATGCCAGGAAGGATTGGAAGCCTCGCCTGTGCCATCCGTGAGACGCTCTACGTCGGTACCGTCGATATTCATGCGGTAAATCTGCTCGGGGCCCGAACGGCCCGATGAAAATGCGATCTCCGCGCCCGTTTTGGGGTTCACTTTAGGCTCCGCATCGTTTGAGCGGGAAGTTGTAATGGCATGTACATTGCTGCCATCCAGATTGGCAATATAGACTCCGCAGCATCCGCCCACCGACGACTGGAAAACAATCTGCTTTCCATCGGGGGTGAAGGAAGGCGTGGCCATCACCGATGCGCCGCGCTGGTTGTAGAATCGCTGATCCCGGACCGGATCCACCGAAAACACAAATATAGCAGGACTACCGTGCGCCCAGCTATTAAATGCGATCCTGCTGCCGTCGGGAGAGATTGCGGGGAAGTCGGAAATGTCATTGAAATGCGTCAGTTGCTTCTGATTTTTCCCGTCGGGATCCATCGACCAGATTTCCGCCACGGGAGCTTTCAAAGTTCCCGTACGGCGCACGAAGTAGATGCGCGTGCCGAACAGCGACTTGGCGCCGAAGCGCTCCAGAATATCGGCGGCGAACTCGTGCGCGGCCTTGCGGGCGCCGGCTTCATCCAAGGATTCCAAATACGTCTTGGCCAGCGCGCCCGCATTGGCCGGATCGGGGATGCTGAGATCCACCAGCCAGCCTCGCAGAACGAAGAGGTTGGTCTGCACGGCCGCGTATCCCACCGTCACATAATTGGCTTGCGTGGGGGGGCTCGACCAGTCCGACAGCCACATGCCTCCGCCACTGCTGGGTATCGGCGCCTGGCCGCGGCGTTGCGGTGGGTTTTGCGCCGGCGCAGCTTTGAAATCGGTCAGCTGCTGCGGGACGTTGAGCGGGTAACTCCCCTTGGGGAGCATCTTGAAAATTCCGGCGCTCAAGAGATCGCTCCACAACGTCTGATTGAACGCCGTCATGAAGTTTTGCGATTGGCCGTCGCCGCGAAAATCGGGCACCGCGAGGGAGGGGATGACCACCTGGCCGTTGATGACACCATAAAAGTCGTGCTGTTGCGCGGCCAAAACCGCAACCGCCACCGCGGCCGCTCCCGTAATCCAGACAATTCGTTTCATCTTAGTTCCCCAATACAAATTTCATTTCTACGTCGGCCTGATTGCGTGGAAAACCGGACGGCAATGCCGGCAGGTTGGCGGCCCACACGGCGCGTTGCGCCGCGAAATCCATGGTTTGGTTGCCGCTCGATTGCGACACTTTCACGTTTGTCACCGACCCGTTCCGCTGAATCGTAAAGGTGACCATTACGAAGGAAGAATTCCCTCCGCTGGTGGGTCTCCAATTCTGCGCGATATTCTGCCGGATGATATTGGCGTAATACCCGAACTGCTCGCCAAAGGGAGAATTGTTGCCAAGTGTGGGGCCTCCGCCGCCGCTGGGTGCTTGGTAAATCGGTGAACTCGTCCGCGCTCCGCCCGGAGTGTAAAGCTGGTTTTCGGAGCGCGGATGAGGGTCGCGGTAGGTGTTCTCCGGCTGCGGTCTGAGTTCCGGTTGCCGCTTGACCGATGCTTTGTCACTCTTGATCGGAATGGCATCGGAAGGCGGAGTCTTTACCTTGGGAATCGGCTTGGCCTTCTCTTTCGGCGGCGGCGGAGCCGGTACTTGCGACTGCGTATCGTTGGCCACCGGATTCTCCGGTCCTCCGCGATTCGGCAGCGGGATGCTTGCCACGGGATTGACCAGCATGCCGCCGATTCCCCCACCGTTGGGATCTCCCATGCGAATGCGGTGGCGATCTGCCCACGCCCCCGCGCTCAAGCCCCCCAGGATCACGATATGCAGCGTCATCGACACCCAGAACGGTCTCGCCAAGGGCTCGGGGCGCTCCAACACATCCGCGTTAGCGGCCATGACTAACGTCTCCTCTTGCCGGTGGAATCGTCCGGCTGAGTGACCATGTAGACCTGCAGTTTGCCGTTGCCCAATTCGGCGGTCACCTGGGCGATGGGGTCCCAGATGGTCTGCGCGTCGGCCCGCACATACACGCCCTTGGCGGACGGAAACTTCGCGTGGATCGCCGACACCAGCTCATGAATATTGATGTGCGCTCCGTTGAGCGTATAGTCGCCGGTCTTGTCGATCGTGAGGATCGGCAAGTCCATGGTGGTTTCCTTCACGTACGTGGTGTGCGGCACATCCACCTCGATGCCGTACTCCATCACATGCGCGGTGAGCATGAAGATGATCAGCAGCACCAGCACCACGTCGACGAACGGGGTTACGTTGATTTCCGAAAGCGTAGTGCCGCCGCCGCCGCGCCGCCGCGACCGGGACCCGCCGCCACCAACGGACATTCCCATACGCTACTCTCCGAATCCGCGCTCCACCATATTCAGAAACTCCAACGCGAAATCGTCCATGCGGGTGCCGATGTCGCGAATCCTGGTACTGAGCAGATTGTAGAAAATGGCCGCTGGAATGGCCGCCATCAGACCGACCGCGGTGGCGATGAGCGCTTCCGCGATGCCTGGGCCAACGGTTTTCAGACTGGTGCTCTGCTGCGTGCTGAGGTCCATGAACGCCTGGATAATGCCGAGCACCGTGCCGAGCAGTCCGATAAACGGGCTCGCGGTAGCGGTAGTGGCCAGCCAGCTCATATTGCGTTCCAGGCGCGTCATCTCTTCGCTCACGCCGATTTGCAGGGCACGCTCCACGGCGCTGCGATTGGTCAGCTTGTTCTTGCCGCGGACTTGCCGTTCCACTTCTTCATAACCGAAATCGAACACCGTCACCAGCGGCGACGGCCGATATCGTTCGGTCGCCACCACAACGGCTTCCAACCCGGAAGACTTGCGGAAGGCTCGCAAAAAGCGATCGTTGGTACTGCGCGCGCCGCGCAACGCAGCCCACTTCGAAAAAATGATCGTCCAGGAATAAATGGAAAAGCAGATGAGGACGCCCATGACGGCGAGCGTCAGGGCGCTGCCCTGGATCATCGACCAGATATTCACGTCTTGAAGGAGGAATGCAGGGGGAGCCGGGAAGCTCAATTCGTCTCCTGTTTTCAATCTAGCATACAGACGCGCGAGACTTGCGGAAAGACGCCATTAAACGTACGTAATGATTCGGCATAAATAGAGGCGCAGTGTCTTGAGGTTTGCCGGTCACCGACGTAGGCGGGCTTTAGCCTGCCGGGTCGAGACTCCGAACTCCTGAAGTCGCCCCTGCAAATTTGGCGGTCGGGGAAACTGAGTTGGGCCACAACGCTGTTGTGTGGCAGCCAATCCTGGCTGCAGGCGGGCTTTCCAGCCCGCCCGGCGGCCTGAAAGGCCGCCTGCAGGCAAGATTGCCTGCCACACGAAGCACGCATATCGCCGCTGCTTGGCTCACCTCAATTTCCACGACTTCAGGAGTTCGGAGACTCATCTCGACCCTCTTCAAGGGCTGGAGCAAGCACGGGGAAACGCCCTGATGAGTCTCGGCGCTGCAGACAAGAGTGTCTGCGCCACGTCCCGCCACTCCCTGCGGTCCGCTCCATCACGACACGTTATAATCGCAAGCATGCTGCAGGAGTTGGTAGTGGAGAACTACGCCGTGGTGGATCGCCTCCGCATCCACTTCCATAGTGGCCTCAACCTGCTCACCGGCGAGACCGGCAGCGGCAAGTCCATCGTGGTGGACGCCCTGGGCTTGCTCCTCGGTGCCCGTGCGTCGGCCGACATGGTGCGTACCGGGGAGTCTCGCGCCCGCGTGGCTGGCATTTTCGATGTACGGGACCATACTGCCATTCGCCGTCTTCTGGAGCCCTCTGGCCTCGAAATCGAAGACGGGGAACTGCTGGTGGAGCGCGAAATTCTGGCCGGGGGAAGTCGCGGGCGTTCGTCGGCAGCCGTCCGGTGGCCGTCTCGCTCCTCAAGGATCTCGCGCCGTACCTGGGCGATATCCACGGGCAGCACGACCAGCAGCTTCTCTTCATTCCCGACGCCCAGCGCGACATGCTCGACGCATTTGCCGCCAACAAGGAAGCTTTGGAACGCGCGGCAGCCCTCTTTCAGCAGTGGCGCGCGGCCGGCGGGGAACTGGAGGAACTGGAACGTAGCGAACAGGAAAAGCTGCGCCTGCTCGATCTGTGGTCGTTCCAGCGGAAGGAAATCGAGAGCGCCGCGCTGGCGGCCGAGGAGGACGTCTCGCTGGAGACTGAGCGCCGCGTTCTGCAGAACGTGCAGAAGCTCGAAGAGGCGGCGACTACCGCTTACGCTGCGGTCTACGATGCCCCTGAGTCGGCAACCTCGCTCACGCGCGTGGCGATGCGCCGTGTCGAAGAACTCTGCCGCATCGACCCTTCCATGGAATCGGTCCGCGAGAACCTGAAGGCCGCCGACCTCAGCCTGCAGGAAGCCTCCTACTCGCTGCGAGACTATCTCGGACGGCTGGAGGGGAATCCGGGGCGTCTGGAAGAAGTGGAGACGCGCCTCGCCGCCCTCGACAAGCTGAAGCGCAAGTACGGCCAGTCAATTGCCGAGGTGCTCAGCTTTCTGGACGAAGTCCGGCGCCAGATCGCCGCCGTGGAGCATGCCGGAGAGCGCATGGAAGACTTGCGGCGCGAACAGAAGCGGGTGGCCGGCGAGTTCGAAAAAGTGGCTGCCGATCTCACGGCCCGCCGCGTTGCCGCCGCTCGCAAGCTCGAAAAGAAAGTCGAGGCCGAACTCGCCGGCCTCGCCATGGCCGGCACGGTGTTCCGCGTGGCGATCAATCCCGCGCCGTGGAGCGCGGAGGGCGCCGACCGCGTGGATTTCCTGGTCTCCCCCAACTTGGGCGAAGAGCCGCGGCCGCTCGAAAAGGTCGCGTCCGGCGGCGAAATTTCGCGCCTCGCCCTGGCGCTCAAGACGTGCCTCGCCGTGCCCCGAAACGGCCCACCCCGCACGTTGGTCTTCGACGAAGTGGACGCCGGCGTGGGCGGCAGCGCCGCCGAAGGAGTGGGCCGGCGCCTAAAAAAGCTGGCGGTCGACAATCAGGTGCTGTGTGTGACGCACCTGCCGCAGATCGCTTCCTTCGCCGACCATCATTATGTAGTGGAGAAACACGAATCGAAGGGCCGCACGGAAGCCACGGTAGAAGAACTGGACGGCGCCGCGCGCACCCGCGAGGTGGGCCGCATGCTCTCAGGCCAAAAGCTGACGCCCGAAGCCCTCAAGCACGCGGAACAGTTGATTAAGATGAGCATCTGAAGAGCGAATGATGAGGAAGGGTACTGAAGGATAATGAAGTCAGAATAGCCACGCTCGCGGCCGTCGGCGCTTTATTCTGACTTCACGGACCCGCCAGGGGCCGCTTCTGACTTCAGTATCCTTCCATATCGCGCAAGCGATATAGGCGGCAAGCCGCCTAATGCATCTTCTCTAGAAACTTTCCCTGGCTCGCGTCCACGTAAATCGAAAAGCTGGACGTTCCCACCGACTCGCCCCAGATCACGCGCCACACCGGCTGCGGGAACTGGTTGATTTTTTCCAGTTGGAAAGAAATCGGCATGCCCGGGTGCTTCTGGTCGTAGTCCTTCGCCTGTTCGTCGGCCGTCTTGTAAGCCGCGTCGGTATCGATGGACGCCGCCCGAATATCGAATGCCGTGTTGACACCTGAACTGCCAGACCAGGAACCTACGCTCAGGCTAAACAGACCTTTGTGCAGATTGCCCTCCTCTTCGGCGACGGAATAGGTGAAGGTCTGCATCTTCCCCAAACTCGTGGACGTGAACGCACCCTGCCACGCTCCGGATTTTCCAGGGGGCGCGGGAACATCCGCCAGGGGGACGCTGTTGACTTTGAAAACCTGGGCGTCAGGGGCCCACGTGCGCGCCTTCTGGTACATCTTGAACAGGGCGGACTGCCCGGTCACCGGCTCCGCCGGTTTTTCAGGCTCCTTCTTGGCGGCCGGAGTCGACGAATCCGAGCAGCCGATCAATAGCAGCGAGGCCAGACCAAAGGCGAGAAATGGGATTTTCTTCATGGTCATTTTCATCTGAACGCATTCTAACAGGCGGCGCGTGGCGTCCGGTGCCGTACTGTTCCGGGGCTTCTTTTACGGTTGGCCTCGGTTTCTTGTGGGATAATTGTCTCAACTGGAGGGCTGGTATGGCTCCTCAATGCCGGATACGGGGAATGGCGGTAGCAATTACTGCAATTCTGCTTGCTCCCGCGTTTGGCCAAGGCACCTCCACCGGTTCCTCAACCGGCGGCGGTTCCGGCTCGAAGACGCCGGCTTCGACTACCCCTTCCATCGGCGGGACTAACCCCGCGAGCACTACGGGGCCGCAGACGATTCCACAAACCATACGCGTGAGTGGCCGCGTGGTAATGGACGATGGGACGGCCATCAGCTTTCCCGCCACCATTGAACGCGTGTGCAACGGCAGTCCTCATGCGGAAGGGTACACCGATACCAAAGGCTTCTTCTCCCTTACGCTCGGGCAAAGTCAGGATGTGATTGCCGACGCCAGTGAGACCCCCAGCGGGCCTAGCAGGGGTTCCATATCTCCCGGAATCGCCACCAATGGCACGACTTCGGCCGTTGGCTCCGGGTCGGGGCGCAGCATGAACTCGACGAACCCGTTCTCGAACTGCGAACTGCGCGCCAGCCTGGGCGGCTACACATCGCAGACCCTCAGTCTCACCGGACGGACGTCGATGGACAATCCGGACGTAGGTAGCATTGTGCTCCATCGTATGGGTGCCTCGGAGACTGCAACCACCGTCACGGCCACCACTCTGAGGGCGCCGAAAGAGGCGCGCAAGGCTCTCGAGAAGGGCCTGGAACTGGCGAAAAAGAACAAGCTGGAGGAGGCCATTGCCAGCCTGCGAGAGGCCGTCAAAGTCGATCCGGAGTTTGCGTTTGCCTGGTGCGAGCTCGGAAAACTTCAGCTTGCCGGCGACCACATTCCGGACGCGCACGACTCCTTCGAAGCCGCCGCCAAAGCCGAGACCCGCTGGCCCGAACCGTTCCTCCGCCTCGCCCTAATGGCTGTAAAGGCGCACGACTGGAGGGAAGTGGCCGCCACCACCGATCACGTTCTGCATCTGAGTACCTGGGAGTATCCGGAGGCCTATTTCTTCAATGGCGCGGCCAACTTCAACCTGCATCGTATCGACGTGGCGGAGAAGGCCGCGCTCGCGGCGGAGAAACTCGATGTGCAGCATCTCTTTCCGCAGATCGAACAACTGCTGGGTATGATCTACGTGGAGCGCCACCGCTATGCCGACGCCGCCGAGAGGTTTCGCTCCTACCTGATGCTCGCGCCCAATGCGGATGACGCTCCGGCCGCGCGCCAGCAGTTGGCCGTCATGGAAGGGCTGGCCGCCGAGTCTTCGCAGATGGCTCAGAGAGAGCCGAAACAGTAACTTTGCGCACGAATCTCCCAACCTCGCGCGTGCAATCTAATAGCCATAACCAATCCGACTTCGAAGTTTCATCTCGTGTTTACACTGGTTCGCGAGAATGGTCGCATGACTTCGGTTCCTACACCAGCGGATCGGCGCTCCCATCGGCGCTACGCTCTTGAAACGCCCATGCGGTATCGGACAGCGAATGGCCCTCTCAATGCGGCCTGGAAAAGCGGCCGCGTGCTCAACATGAGCGCCAGCGGCATCTTCATTCAGGTGCCCGAATCGTTGGCGGCCGGCACGAAGCTCGAACTTTCCATGGACTGGACGGGGCTTTACCACGGCCGCCAATCCATGCGTCTTTTCCTCATTGCATCGGTCACCCGCACCGGCGCCCAGGGTGTCGCCATGCGCATCCTCAGCCATCGCTTCCGCGACGCGAATCCGGCGCGCTTCCAACGTGTCCAAACGGCAGTAGCGTAGCCGCCTTCTGAAGCACCGCCCCGATTCGAAGCACCGCCACGATTTCAAGCACCGGCACGATTTCAAACATCGCCACGATAAAATCGGGCCACGATAAAATCGAGGCATGTACATCCGCGTGAACGGCCGCGATAACGTGGCGATCGTCGTGAGCCCCGACGGCATCTCCTCCGGCGATGCTCTGCCCGGCGGTCTCACCGCGCGCGAGGCCATTCCGCAATCGCACAAGATCGCGCTCGCCGATCTCGATCGCGGCGAGCCCGTGCTGCGCTACGGCCAGACCATCGGCCACGCCAACCGTCCCATCGCGCGCGGATCGTGGGTACGCAAAGAGCTCCTCGATCTTCCCGCCGCGCCGCGGCTCGACGACCTGCCGCTCTCGACTGCCGTCCCCGACCCGCTGCCGCCGCTCACCGGCTTCACTTTCGACGGCTATCGCAACCCCGATGGCAGCACCGGCACACGCAACCTCCTGGGAATCGCTACCACCGTGCAATGCGTCGCGCCCACTGTCGATTACGCCGTGCGCCGCATTCGCGAGGAACTGCTGCCACACTTCCCCAACGTCGACGACGTGGTGTCGGTGACCCACTCCTACGGCTGCGGCGTGGCCATCGATGCGCCCGGCGCGGCCATCCCCATCCGCACCCTGAAACACATCTCGCTCCATGCCAACCTGATGGGCGAACCCATGCTGGTGAGTCTCGGCTGCGAAAAGCTGCAGCCCGCGCGCCTCATGGGCGATCGACTTCCAGTGCTGGGCGAAGCCAACGTGATCCGCCTGCAGGACCATCGCGGCTTCGCCGACATCGTCAACGCCATCCTGCATTCTGCCGAGCGCCGCCTGGAGCAGCTCAATCGCCGTCAGCGTGCCCCGTGCCCCGCGGCCGATCTCGTCGTCGGCCTGCAATGCGGCGGCAGCGACGCCTTCTCGGGAGTCACGTGCAATCCTGCCGTGGGGTACGCCGCCGATTTGTTGGTGCGCGCCGGCGCCACCGTGATGTTCTCGGAAGTGACCGAGGTGCGCGACGCCATCCATCTGCTGACACCGCGCGCCGCCACGCCCGAAGTGGGCCGCCAGTTGATTCGCGAAATGCGCTGGTATGACGACTATCTGGCTGCCGGCGCATCGGACCGCGCCGCCAATACCACGCCCGGCAATCAGCGCGGCGGCCTCGCCAACATCGTGGAGAAAGCGCTGGGCAGCATCGCTAAGGCCGGCAGTACGGCTATCCAGGCGGTGGCCAGCCATGGCGAGAAAGTTACTGCCCGCGGCCTGGTTTTCGCCGCCACTCCAGCCAGCGATTTCATTTGCGGCACGCAGCAACTGGCGTCGATGAATCTGCACGTCTTCACCACCGGCGAAGGCAGTCCCTACGGTCTGGCCCTGGTGCCCGTGGTGAAAGTGTCGTCGCGAACCGCGCTGGCCGAGAAGTGGCACGACCTGATCGATGTCGACGCCGGCCGCATCGCCACCGGTCATGCCACTATCGAAGAAGTCGGCTGGGAGTTATTCCGTTTCATTCTCGCAGTCGCCAGCGGTAAGAAGACGTGGGCCGAGCATTGGCGATTGGCGAACGCGCTTTCGCCATTCAATCCGGGGCCGGTAACATGAGGGCGGTCTGGGGGATCAGCCGTGAGCAACGCCATCGCGCCCCGCGGCCGTTAACCTAAACTGCCAACTGTCCGGATCGGAGTACCACACCGGCTGCCAAAATTCCCGTCCCCTTCCGATCCGCAGACTTTACAAGAAGGCATAAAATTCTCACACCCCACTGTACGCTGGCGAGTATCCACTTTCAATCGGCCGGGCGGATACGCCCGATAGATGGACCGAACCGCCGGGCGTGCCGATGAGCGCGGATCAACGCCGGTGCTGTTGTTCTAGAGCATCCGCCTTCCACGTTTCAGCTTCTATGTCCGAGTCGATCTCCACTTGATTGGCGTCATAATAAGCGAGGGCCGCATGCACTCGCGCCAACGATACGTTGCCAATCTTCCGCAGGATCTCCTCGGGAATCAGGCCCATGTTGTGCCATTGAGCGATCCGGCGAACCGAGACGCCCGTCCCTGCGACACAGGGCCGCCCGCCGCGAATATCGGGGCGGCGCGAGATCAGGCTGCCGATCCCTGTAACAGTTGCCATCGAAGTCAAATATAGCGAGCTTCAGCTTTTTCGATAAGATAGGGAGGAAGCTTCACGTGAATATCGCCATCGAAATCCCGGATGACATCGCTCAGGCGCTCGCGGCACAGCCAGGTGGCGCATCGCGGGCTGTGCTGGAGGCGGTGGCAGTTGAGGCCTATCGGTCTGGCGCAATCACCTCCGCGCAAGTGCAGCAGATGCTTGGGTTACGCTCTCGCTGGGAAACGGAGTCCTTCCTGAGGCGCGCCGAAGCGTTTCACGACTACACGATGGATGACCTGGAACGGGATATCTCAGCGATCCGTGATGCGCGCCGGCAGTGATTGCCGTCGCCGATACATCGCCGATCTGCTACCTCGTTCTAATCGGCGAGGTCGAGCTTTTGGAAAAACTATTTACCAGGTTTTTTGTACCCGAGGCTGTCGTCGCCGAGTTGTGGACGAAGACGCTCCTGAACCCGTTCGGAGTTGGGCGCGGAGTCTCCCGCCCTGGGTTTCGGTAAGAGATCTGCCTGCGGCCTTGGCAGTCGGCCTGGAGAAACTTCACGCCGGAGAACGTGCAGCGATATCTCTTGCGGAGTTCCTCGGCGCCGATCTGGTCCTTTTCGACGAAAAGGCCGCGCGCCGTGTGGCTACAGATCGCGGCCTTCGTGTTACCGGCATCCTTGGCGTGCTCAGCGAGGCCGCTTCACTTGGGCTCGTCGACTTGGCACCGGCGATCGACCGTCTGCGAACAACGAACTTCCGGTGTTCTGCCGCGTTGCTCAAAGCGACTTTGGATCGGGCTGTGAAACAGTAGTCGAAGGGAGCGCTTTCGCACCCCACCGCTTGGACATAACCTCAACCGCCATCTGTTTGCTCAGATCACTCGAGTCTGGGCCTCAAGTCCTTAATGGGTGGTCAACAAGACACGGCCGCTGCTGGACCCAGCCAGGAGCCGCCTTATCTCGGCACAAACTCCTCCACCGCAAACGACTCCCGCACCACCTGCCGCAATTCCTCAATCGAGCCCAGGTGCCCCGCGCCCAATGCCTGCACCAGCGCGTTCCCCGCCGCCGTCGCCTCCGACGGGCCGGCCACTACCCGGCGACCCGTGACATCCGCCGTCAGTTGATTGAGCAATCGATTGCGCGACCCGCCACCTACAATGTGGATCACGTCCACCCTCTGCCCCGTCAACTCTTCGAGCACGCCCAGCACTTCGCGATACCGTACCGCCAGACTATGCAGAATCACGCGGCAGACCGCACCCGGCGTGCCGGGCACAGGTTGTCCTGTGGAGCGGCAGTATTCCATCACCCGCTCGGCGCTCTGGCCGGCAGCCTGAAACGCCTCCAATGCGAGCACCGTGTCCGAAGGCTCCGTCTCGCGCGCCATGGCGATCAGTTCGTCGTAGCTGTATTCTTTCCCCTCACGTGCCCACGCGCGCCGGCACTCCTGCAACAACCAGAGCCCCGGAATATTCTTGAGTAAGCGAATCGTCCCGCCCACTCCCACTTCGTTGGTGAAGTTCGCCTCGAGCGATGCCTGGTTGATCAGCGGTCGCTCCAACTCCATGCCCATCAAGCTCCACGTGCCGGAGCTGATATAGCACCATCGCGATCCGTTCTCCGCCGGCGCCGCTGCCACTGCCGATGCCGTATCGTGGCTCGCCGTGGTATAGACCGGCGTGTCGTGCGCCACACCGCAGGCCTCCGCCACCGCGGGACGCAACCACCCCAAGTGCTGCCCAGGGTCCACCAGCTCCGGCAGAAAGCCGATGGGGATATCCAACTTTTCGAGTAGCTCCGTGGCGAACTGTCCGCGCGCGGGGTCGTAGAATTGCGACGTGCTGGCGATAGTCCGCTCGGCCGCCATCCTCCCACACAGAAAATAGTTGAACAGGTCGGGCATGAACAGCAGCGCCTTGGAGTGTGCCAGCAGCCACGGCGCCTGGCGGTGCACGGCCCAAAGCTGGTAGAGCGAATTCAGCTCCATGAACTGAATCCCCGTTGCCGCGAAGATTTCGGCGCGTGGCACCGTGGCGAACATCTCTTCCGGCAGTCCCACGGTGCGCGCATCGCGATAGTGCCGCGGATTGTCGATCAGCGCGCCATCCGCGCCCAGCAGGCCGAAGTCCACGCCCCACGTGTCGATGGCGACGCTTTCCACCCGGGCCGTCAGGCGCGCGGCCGCCCGCAATCCTACCAGCATCTCCTGGTATAGCCCGATGGTATTCCAATAGAGCCCAGTGGGCAGATTCACCGGAATGTTGGGGAAACGGTGTACCTCCTGCAGCTTCAGCAGGTGGCCCGAGAGGTCGGCCAACATGGCCCGTCCGCTCTCGGCGCCCAGATCGATTGCCAGATATTGTTGAGACATGAAATGTCTACTTCGATAGAAAGATTACCAGACCTCCGCTCATGATTAGCAGTCCACCGGCTACTACCGCCCCTCGCAACGGCTCGTGCAGCAGGAAATACGAGATGCCCTGCGCCGCGATGAAGAAGAACACCACGTACAGCCCGAGCAACTCGCCGAAATTCCATGGCGGCCGATTCACCGTCCATCCGTAAACGAACAGCACCACGGCGCCCACCGCGAACCAGCCCACCCGTTGCCACGAAAGCGTGTGAATCCCTTTGCGGACGAGCCAATCGCCGCCTGCCTCGAGCAGGGCAGCCAGGAACAGCAGCAATATCGACGCGAGTTTTGACATCTTTATATAAGAGCACAGTGCGGCGGCTCGGCCGCCGATATCGCTTCGCGATATCCGGGGCGAAGCCCCGGCTGCTAGCATGTAAGCCATGCGCACCAAACTCCCGTGGATTGCCGTGCCCGCCCTCGTCGCGCTGGCCAGCCTCTGGACCGTCGCAGCCCCACCCGCCCCGCTCGCCGACCTTCGCCGCGACTTTCAACATCCGCCCGACGATGCGCGCATCATGATGCGCTGGTGGTGGTTCGGCCCCGCCGTCACCAAGCCCGAGCTCGAGCGTGAAATGCGCCTCATGAAAGAGGGCGGCATCGGAGGTTTCGAGGTGCAGCCCGTCTATCCGCTGGAACTCGACGACCCCGCCACCGGCTTCCGCAACCTGCCCTACCTCTCCGACGAATTCCTCGATGCTCTCAGCTTCGTTGGCGCCAAAGCGCGCGAACTCGGCCTGCGCTACGATCTCACGCTCGGCAGCGGCTGGCCGTTCGGCGGTCCGCACATTCCGCTTTCGCTCGCCGCGCCACGGTTGCGCATCGTGCACGGCGACGCTCCAACACTCGTGGAGGGGGAGTCGCTCGTTGCCTCATACCCCGATCGTAATCTCTACTTCGTTGCCAGCCACACCGGCATGAAGGTCAAGCGTGCCGCCGTCGGCGCCGAGGGCTTCGTCCTCAACACCTATGACCGCGCCGCCATCGACGCGCACCTCCACGCCGTCGGCGATCGCCTGGCGCAGTCCTTCGGCGCCAACCCGCCGCACGCCATCTTCAGCGACAGCCTGGAAGTGGAGCACTCCGACTGGACCGGCGATTTCCTCAGCGAGTTCCGCAAGCGCCGCGGGTACGACCTCACGCCGTACCTGCCTGCCCTCGCCGGCGACATCGGCGAGAAGACCATGGCCATCCGCCACGATTGGGGCCGCACCCTCACCGAACTGGCCGACGAGAAT
>Ga0182030_10012231_pt1 | contig 17225 bp, 13 predicted proteins | sample 812S3MmetaG_FD_121299 | JGI IMG/M metagenome (GOLD analysis project Ga0182030, IMG submission 121299) | Permafrost microbial communities from Stordalen Mire, Sweden - 812S3M metaG (Illumina Assembly) | ecosystem: Environmental > Terrestrial > Soil > Wetlands > Permafrost | place: Sweden...
GAGATCGATTCTTCCTTGGACCTCGACAAAGGCGACCAGCAGGGAGCCGACTCGGACCCCGATCTCAAGGACGAGCCCAATATGGCACGCAGGGCGCCGGCAGCATCGCGAGGCCGGGAGGAAATTGCGAAAATGGCCGAGGCATACATGCGGACGTCGGGAACCGCTATTCGGGAAATGCCCATTGTCGAGCGCACACCGCCGCAGACAGGTCTAGTTACCGGCAGGGCCGTTGCGAAGGATGAAGGGCACATCGCAATTGCGACGGCGGCTAACAGCTTCTTTGTCGTACTGGCAACGTCTCTGGGCAGCGGTGTACAAATCGGCGAACGACTATCTTTGCGCTTCCGGCAAGGCCGCGCATCGATCGACAACCGCCGTGATCGAGGACGATGTTAATTGGGCATGTTGCTCACGCCGTATGACATTGTCCTCTCATTGAGTTGACAATTCGTGGAGCATCGTAGCATCAGTGCGCCCGGCCGCTTGTGTGGGCGTTCGTAGTCGCTGTCCGCCTTCACGCGTTGGCTGTCAATCAAGCTCTGCGCTTCCGTGGCAGTGCCCGGAGCATTGGAGCATTCGAGCCCTGATCGCAAACTGATTTGCCATTCTTCTTGAAGGCCTCGTGGAGTAGAAGACAGACCGTGTTCTTGCCGAAGCTGCCTTTTTTCGTGAGAAGGGTAATCACCATGAAGAGGGGAGTGTGTCTCTATAATAGAGGCATAGACGACGGTTGGAGTCTGCCAAGGCTACTCAGTGCGTGGATACTCTACAGACTGGCGAGAGTCTCCAGCCCCACGATTGCCGGCAGCGAGTCGGCCCAGATCCCAGTCGGTTAGTCGAACAAAATCGTGAAACGCGCACCCAGTGGTTCGACAAACCACGCTGGGCGAGACGGCTCCATTCGACTCGATTGCATGCGCCCGAAGCGTCATAGTGTGGCCATTGGGGCAGGTTAGTACGGCCTTGAAGCATCTGATCGTTGCAGGATCGCATGCCTTCCAAGTGAGAGGCGGCGGGTTGCCGGCGCCACGATAGCGGCACACGTTGGTGATGCTGGGCCGTTTACGGTGGAACTTCTCAACGTCACGGGTACGGGGGATAGTCTTTCGCGTCAACAGTCCGGTGAGCCATCGAATTGCTGAAGCTAGGCAGTGCTTAATATACATCGGTCACGCCGGCGATCAGATAGTATTGCGAGTTGCGGGAATTCACCGCATTGATTTCCTGCCCCGACCAGGCTGAGTCCTTAAAGCCGCTGCTGTCGACATGTAACATTTCAGTTGCTTCTGCGCAAATCGATTACGATTCCCAGAGTTGTTGCGCAATCTTGCGGAACAACGGCTCACCGCAGACTGGACACGCAGGGCTAGGTGGGATTTGTCGCTGCAGCTTTGGAGTAAATGGTAGCCAGGGGCTAATCCTCCAATAGTTGAAAGGAGGGGCTTCGCCAGCAACACGTCGGACAGTCTCGATCGCAAGCAGAACACCCGCGAGCACCGACACGAAGGCGAAGGGTGCGAACACCTGCCGGTCTCCTTCGGTTCGAAGGGCCGCCTTTGCACACAACGCCTTGAAGAGACTTTCGTAAGCCTCACCTTCCAACGTGGCCGCGGTCAACCCGCGATCAGGATAACGGGCGAGAATAGTCTTAGCTGCAGTTGGGTTGATCACGCCGTTTTGGACATCTTCAATTGTCACACCGAGTGCTCCAGCTATATCCCGCATGCGGCCGGCTTCTGACTCGTCGGGGAGATAGATACATCCAAGGCACGCTCGGCTGCTAGGCTGCTTGTTGAAATGAAGAATGATTTCGCGAATGTCTGTGGTGGAGGCATCGAAGACCTCGCCAGGAATCTCGGATTGCAGGGATCGCCGCGCCCGTCGGCTGTCGACTCCGACGACCAACCGACGAAGCCAACGCGGATCGGTTCTCTTTTCTGGCAGGTCCTGCAAACGACCAACTCTGGGTACTAGCCTTAGGTGGGGGAACGAAGGCTGGGCCCGAGCCGCCAATCGCTTCGCTTTCGGCAAATTGACATCGGTTTCGAGGAACCAAAGCTGGCGGTTGAGGTTGCCCGCTTTTACAACATCGAAATCAACGATATCGAGCTGTCCATGAACGTCAAACCAGCGTAATGCCCACAGATATCCATTGCCAACTGCACCAGCGCCCGCGAGATAGGCTCGGCCGAGGTCAATCCGGCGGGAAATGAGGTCTGCCGTCACGCCAAGTGCCTGCAGATCGAGTACTAGGGGGTCCCGACTTGGCAATGGTAATCTGTCGCCTATCGCAAGTCGAAGTACGGCAGCGGCTGTGTAACATGCAACGACGATCAAAACCGCGGGATGGACCGGTCGGACACCCGGCGAATTCGGGCGTTGCCTACCAATACAGGCGGCGTCGCCATCCGCGCTCACCCAGATCCTCGGAGCCGCTGATCGTGGCGCAACCTGCCCAATGACTACTTCAACTGTAGCGTCCTTGGGATCTACGTCGGCGCCGGCACTCTGGAGGGTGCGAACCAGAAGTTCAGATACGTGGCCGCCTAGGCGCACACACAACGGCTCGGACTCGTCGGCGGTTACCAAAGCACCCGCCTTAAGCAACTGTTCCGCGTGCTCGGTATCGATGCCCAGAGCCGCCGCCAAGCTGTGCGCGTTCTCTTGAACCGCTTGAGAATTCAGACGATAATTCGACATTTCGTATCCAGAGAGCTAAACGGGATTTCAAGCCAAGTATTGTCTTTCTGAAGTTCGAATAGCCCGGTGTTTGCCAGAAACGATGACACACTAATTTGGCTCGCAAACCATGGGATGACGAACGAAAGGGCACCCACGTGTCGTATGAGGGCCCCCGTATCATCGGCAATCGAGTGGAATGCCTCGGCGGGGTGGGAATGGACTTGAGCAGCAATGATGAGATGATGCTCGCGGAGGTAAGCCTTTATGGCCGCCATCTCGTCGGCAGGAATGTGGAACCGGTCGCGCTGCGCTGTTTGCCGGGGGCGGCGGGCTTCTTGAACATCGATGCTATTAGCGCTACGGCGCCCCAGCCAGAGCACAATGCATTCCCGCCCGCTGCGACCCGCAACGCGCAGATGGTCGATCGTTTCGAGTACAACTGTGCTAGGGCATATGAGAGCCGACATTGCTGTTTATCCTGTTCCTTTTAACCAGGCGTGCCAGTAGCGCGTGAGGAGGCCGCCAAGGTCATAGCCTGTTTGACGGCGATAAGCATCCCAGTGATCATTGATATGGCTCGAATGCGTGTGGTATTCGCGCGATCCGGGCGAGCAGATGAAAGGTAAACCGGTCGTGGGGTGTTGGCTCACATTAAAGACCCCGGTGCGGTTCGGTGAGATTTCCGCCGGCGGAGGATTAGATGGGAGAGGCACACCAGCAGCGGATAGGAGTCTAAAACTCGGCGGCTCCGAGTTCCATTCTGAGCAGTCCGCACACAAGCGCAGCGGCGTACGCCCGTCGGCTGTAAAACTTAGATCGACGTAAGGATACTCCAATTTGTGAACTAGCCAGCCCCTCGATGAGGCCAGCTTGGCCGAGATGTGTTCGACTTGCGTCTGGAAGAGGGCCTGAGATGCGAGGGTGTGCATCTAAACCCCGCCACCGCCTTCAGCAGGACCCCAATCGATCACGACACATCCCATTAGCCCGTTGGCCTCATATGACAGGCCCGGTTCGATGATACGCTTGTTCACCGTGACGACCCACCCGGTGGTGTCGGTGAGTTCCAGAGCTTTGGCCGCTCTCGCCAATTCGTCGGCTACTGGTTGATTGATCGGGACCCGTGCTGGGTGACCCTCGGGATAGAAGCCCGATGTGGTGGCGACCTCGACAGCCAGGTGGTTGGAATCGGGATGGTGGCTCTCGACGTCGCGAATTTCGTGTAGCGCTTCCTCAACCTCGCGATCTGCGGCACGTTCCAAAGTGCGACCTGCTTCAAGATCGGCCTCGGCCTGCTTGAGATGCGCTTCCGCCTGCTGTAATTCGTCGTTCGGTTCCATAAAGTCTCTCCTTTACATCAAATTGACTATGCGCTATCCTACTTACGCGATCGATGAACGGTCGCGATTGCGAATATTCAACGATAGACTAATTGTATTAAACTATAAGCGATGAGTCAACAGGACAATGAGGTTATCGCTCCCGGATTGGGGAAGCGACTCACCGAGCTTCGCGAAGCGCGGGGATTCACCCAGAGGCAACTCGCTGAAAAAGCAGGGCTTAGCGCGGCATTTTTGAGCGAAGTTGAAAACGGAAAGCGAAATCTCAGCTCGGGCAAGCTGCTGCGCTTGGCCGACGAGTTGGGGGGGTCGCTCGACTACCTGATGCGAGGGGAGCAGGCGCCGGTTCGAGGGCGGACACCAGTAGAAATTCCGCCGGAATTAGACGACGTGGCGCAGGAGCAAGGCTGGTCTTATCAGGAGGCGTCTGCTCTTCTTCAGGCCAGACACCTGATCAAGGCGCGCCGCAGTCCGGGTGGAAGCGATGTGCCGAAAGTCTACAACAAGGAAGATTGGCTCGACTTGTACAAGAGGTTATTCGAATGATCGATTTGATTCGGCATCCCAAGCTGCGTCAGATTGCTCGCGACCTTCACATCCCGGAGAGCGAAGACGCGATGCGCGACCTCCGCGATCACGCAATCGAAACCGTACGTGCGATGTTGCGTGAGTGGACTCTGGAAAGTATCGAGGATCTTCGCAGACTGGTAGCGGATCGCCTCTCAGTGAAGCTTGAGTTCGTTCGCACCGATGCGGACGTTGCTCGGCTTGCTTCGGAGTATCAGCACTTCTTTCTCAGATTTCGACGGCTTCTGCAAAAGGAGTTCATTACCGGGGATACCGAGGGACTGCTCATCGATAATCCGAGTCCCGATAAAGGGGGTCGGCGATATCTCGCGATCATCGACGCCCGCGGGGCCCGCGCACCGCGCGCGTACTTTACCGCATGGCACGAGCTCGCGCACCTTCTGCTGTGCCCGCCGAAACAAATGCTATTCGAGGGGTTTCGGCGTTCCCCCACCGACACTCTCAAACGGAAAGATCCCCTGGAGTCGGCCGTTGATCAAATTGCCGGACTGCTAGCTTTTTGGGAACCAATCTTCAAACCCGCACTGTGCGATGCTTCGGCCGGAGGCCTGAGTTTCGGCGCCATCGAGACGGCGAGCGATATTGTGGCGCCCGGCGCCAGTCTCTACGCCGCGAGTCTCGCTGCAATCCGGCTCTGGGAGGGACCAGCAATATTCTTGACCGCGGAAGAGGCAACAAAGACTGATGGCACTGGGTACGCGCTACGGGTCCAGACTATTATTCCTAACGATCTGGCGAAATCCGCCAATCCGCGGATTCGGAAGTGTATGCGCGTTCCGCCAGAGTCGTCCTTGTATCAGACCTTCAAAGCCAACGTTGGTTCCGAGCGTGTCACTTCCGAGAACCAGGAAATCTGGGAGGTGTCGGGTTACGGGAACTTGCCTTCCCTCAGATGGGAAGTTCAATCGTTGCGCCGAGGGCCAGCTGTCTATGGACTCCTCAAGCCTTTGCTGCGTCCGCAGGTCGAGCCGTACTGTGGGCGACTGTTCGTTGGCAAGAATTGAGAAGAACAGCATGAAGGCTACAGCACACATCCTCGGCGGCGTAATCGCCGCAACCTAACCCGGCTATGGGAAATCTCGACCGTGGGACACCAATGGCTTGAAAAGCTAGGGTGAAGGTGTCGGCAGGACCGTCCCAAGAAATCCGCCCCATCATGCCTGTCGGGCTGACGCGGTCAATCGTGTTCGCTGAGAGACCGGACGATCCGCAGGCGTGATTTCAGATACAATCGTACCAGTTTGGACCTTTGGAGATTGGTGCGAGGACCGCGCCCATCATGCCACGGATTTTCGACAACATCGATCAGCAACTCCTGCCAACCCTCAAGACCACCATGTGCGTTTCGCATCGGGCGGATTTCTGCGTAGGGTACTTCAACCTTCGCGGGTGGCGGCAGCTTGACGAGCACATCGAGCAGTGGGCCGGAGGAGATGGCGAGTGTTGCCGGCTGCTAGTTGGTATGCAGACCCTTCCGCAACAGGAACTTGCGGAGGCGTACAGCATCATCAAGCAGGATGGCGAACTAGACCAACAGACCGCCGTACGCCTAAGAAAGTCGCTGGCCGGCCACTTTCGCGACCAGTTGACTCTGGGCGCGCCGACCGACGCTGACGAAGCTGGATTGCGCCGGCTGGGTGCGCAGATCAAAGCGGGCAAGGTCGTGGTGAAGCTGCATCTTCGACACCCCCTGCATGCGAAGCTCTACCTGCTGTTCCGACACGACCCCGTGAGTCCGACCATCGGATTTCTCGGCAGTAGCAACCTTACGTTCGCCGGGCTATCAAAACAGGGCGAGTTGAACGTCGACGTAACAGACCACGACGCCTGCAACAAGCTGGCGCTGTGGTTTGAAGACAGGTGGACCGACCGTTGGTGCCTGGACATCTCGAAGGAGATCGCCGACATTATCGACCAGAGTTGGGCCCGGCCCGACGCCATTCCACCACACCACATCTACGTGAAGATGGCGTACCACCTCTCGCAAGAGGCGCGGGAAGGCATCATCCAACACCGCATCCCCAAAGATTTCGGTGACAAGCTTTTCGAATTCCAAATCGCGGCAGTGAAGATCGCAGCCCATCATGTCCACAAGCGGGGTGGCGTACTCCTCGGCGACGTGGTCGGCCTGGGGAAGACCCTGATGGCAACCGCGCTCGCCCGGATTCTAGCTGACGATTTGCTCCTGGAAACGCTGGTTCTCTGCCCACTAAACATCGTGCCGATGTGGGAGGACTATTGTCATGAGTACCGCGTGCCTTCCTGCAGGGTACTCTCCTATTCAAAGGTGATCAGCAAGCTTCCCGAACTGCGTAGATATCGGTTGGTTATCCTCGACGAGAGTCACAACCTCCGGAATCGCGAGGGCAAAACTTACAAAGTCATTGCGGACTATCTCCAAAAGAACGATAGTAAGTGCGTCCTGCTGTCGGCCACGCCGTACAACAAGGACTATCTGGACCTCGCGAGCCAGCTTCGGCTCTTCGTGCCCGCAGACCAGGACCTCGGCGTCGGGCCGCAGCGGCTCCTGCAGGAGATGGGCGAGATCGAGTTCGTTCGCCAGCACCAGTGCGGCGTTCGAACGCTTGCCGCCTTTGAGCACAGCCCACATCCGGACGACTGGCGCGAACTGATGCGCCTATACATGGTTCGGCGAACACGCGGCTTCATCAAGGAGAACTACGCCGAGACAGACCCAGCGAACGGTCGCAAATATCTGAGGTTTTCCGACGGTACGCGCTCCTATTTTCCAGACCGCATGCCCAAGAAGGTGCCGTTCAAAGTTGATGACTCTGATCCAACCGATCTGTACGCAAAGCTCTATGGCCCAGACGTCGTGGATCTCATCAACCATCTAGACCTGCCGCGCTATGGTCTTGGTAACTTCGTCCTGGAGAAGCCCAAAGAGAGGCCTACCGCTGAAGAAGATGATGTGCTCGCCAACCTCTCGGTGGCTGGCACCCGGCTGATGGGTTTTTGCCGAACGAACCTGTTCAAGCGCTTGGAGAGCAGCGGTTATTGTTTCCTACTGTCCGTAGAGCGCCACATTCTCCGTAATTTCGTCTACCTCCACGCCGTAGAGAACAACCTGGAATTGCCAATCGGCACCCAGGACGCAGGTATCCTCGACACGCGTGCCAACGATTCTGATGAGGACGGGCTGTTCGATGGAGACGGCACTCCCACTGGCCCTCTTCGATCCGAAAAGGACTTTCGGGCGCGGGCCGCTGAAGTCTACAAGCTTTACGCGGAGTCCCATCGCTCACGGTTTGGCTGGATTCGGACACTTTTCTTCAAGAAGGAACTGGGCGACAGCCTGTTGCGAGACTCGCGCGCGCTGCTCAAGATCTTCGACAGATGTGACTCGTGGGACCCGAAGAAAGACACGAAACTCAAGGCGCTGATCAAGCTTGTGGCGGAGAAGCACAAGCACGACAAGGTTCTGATTTTCAGCCAGTTTGGTGATACCGTCGAGTTCCTTGGCCAGCAACTCAAGAACGCCGGCGTGCAGGCCATCGCAGCCGCAACCGGCGATTCGCCCGACGTGACAGATCTCGCCTGGCGCTTCAGCCCGGTTAGCAACAAGAAGCAGGAACTCGTCCAAAAGGCGCCGGAGCTGCGAGTTATGGTCGCCACCGATGTGCTCAGCGAAGGCCAGAACCTACAGGATTGCTTCGTCGTGGTCAATTACGATCTGCCGTGGGCCATTATTCGCCTGATCCAGCGTGCCGGCCGTGTCGACCGCATCGGTCAAAAGTCCGACCGGATTCTCTGCTACAGCTTCCTTCCCGCTGACGGTGTCGAGCGCATCATCCGCCTGCGTGCGAAGGTTCTGAACCGGCTGCGGCAGAACGCCGAGGTAGTTGGGACGGACGAAGCCTTTTTTGACGACGACAAGAACAACAAGGCAGTCACCGACCTCTACCACGAGAAATCCGGCCTCCTCGACGACGAAGAGGATTCAGAAATCGACCTGGCTTCCTATGCGTACCAGATATGGAAAAACGCCATCGACACTGATCCGACCCTGAAAAAGTCTATTCCGGACATGCCGAATGTCGTCTACTCGTCCCGGCAACGGCGGCAGGAGGAGGACGGGAGCCAGGGCGTTCTCGTCTATCTCAAGACACCCTCTGGCGCGGACGCTCTTGCCTGGGTGGATGGCAATGGCGCGCGCGTGACGGATTCGCAGTACCGCATCCTCAAGGGCGCCGAATGCGAACCAGGCACCCCTGCCGTCCCACGGCTCCAGAACCATCACGACCTGGTCGAGCAGGCAGTCAAGGATCTGGCCGAGGAAGAAAAGACCATTGGAGGGGGACTTGGCCGCCCATCGGGAGCCCGCTTCAGGACTTATGAGCGGCTGAAGCGCTACGCCGATCAGGTCAAGGGCACGCTTTTCGACTCGCAGCAGCTCCAACGGACCATGGAGGATGTCTACAAGTACCCATTGCGCGAATCCGCTGCGGATACGCTCAACCGCCAGATGAAAACCGGCGCTGACGACGAGACGATTGTCCGGCTCGCGATGACCTTGCGGGAGGAAGCGCGGCTCAGCGTCATCCATGAGGACGGCGATGATGATTCCGGGACCCAGATCATCTGTTCCTTGGGCCTGACCGGAGGCGCGGCCAGTGGCAATTGATCGGGAACGCGCGCGGCAGTACCTGAAATCATTCGACTTCCGGCGCCTTTTCCTCGATCAGCTTGGGTGGGACAAGCATGCGGATTCTCTCGAAAAGGTGGTCGATGGCCGGGCGTACCGGTTTCAGGCGGTCTCCGAAAAGCGCGGCGTCGTCGTTTTGACTTGCGACTCGATACCTGACTACGCTACTCGCGTCAAGCTCGACAAACAGATTGCGAAAGACCACTTCCAACATCTGCTGGTCTTTGCAGACCGACCGGCTGGCCGCCAGGTCTGGCAGTGGATGCGTCGCGAATCTGATCGGCCGCTCGCAATCCGCGCCTTCACGTACATCGTGGGGCAGCCCGGTGAACTGCTACTTCAGAAACTCGACCACCTCGTCTTCACCATTGATGAAGAAGATACGATCCGGCACGGCCACGTTGTCTCGCGGATGGATGACATTTCCCGTGTAGAAAGGGTCACGAAGAAGTTCTACGAGCGGTTCAAGGCTGAGCATGATCGGTTCCTGAAGTTCGTCGATGGCATACCAGACAAGCAGATGGAGGCCTGGTATGTCTCGGTGATGATCAACCGCCTGATGTTCCTCTACTTCATCCAGGCGAAGAGCTTTCTGAACGGCGACCAGGACTATCTCCGCAACAAGCTGAAAGAAAGCCGCGACCGGAAAAAGGACGGCTACTATCGCGATTTCCTCTGCCCGCTCTTTTTCGAGGGTTTTGCCCGCAAGAAGGAGGAGCGCTCCGCGGCGGTGAACAAACTGCTCGGCGCGATACCATACCTGAACGGCGGGCTTTTCCAGCGGCACCAGATCGAGGAACTGCACGGGAAGAAGATCCAGATCGCCGACACTGGCTTCGAGCACGTCTTCGCATTCTTCACGGAGTACAACTGGCACCTCGACGAGCGCGAGAGCCGTGACGACCGTGAGATCAATCCGGATGTGCTCGGCTACATTTTCGAAAAGTATATCAACCAGAAGCAGATGGGAGCGTACTACACCAAGGAGGATATTACCGGGTACATTTCCAAGAACACCATCATTCCGTTCGTCCTCGACGCCGCCCGGAGGCACTGCACCATTGCTTTTGACAAAACGGCAGGTATTTGGCGCCTGTTGCAGGATGATCCCGACCGGTATATGTACGCCGCCGTACGGCATGGGGCCGACCTGAAGATGCCGCCAGAGATCGCGGCGGGGCTGTCCGCCGTGGAGAAGCGGACGGAATGGAACAGGACCGCCCCGTCCGAGTACGCCTTACCGACGGAACTCTGGCGAGAAGCTGTCGACCGTTGCCAGCGATCCCAGGAGCTTCGACGGAAACTGGCCGCGGGAGAGGTCGCGGAGGTGAACGATCTCATTACCCTCAACCTCGACATTCGTCAGTTTGCACAGGACGTGATCCAGTACTGCGAAGGGCCGGAGTTGCTGCGCGCTCTTTACAAGGCCATTTCGAAGGTGTCGGTACTCGATCCGACATGCGGCTCCGGGGCGTTCTTGTTCGCCGCTCTCAACATCCTGAAGCCACTGTACGAGGCATGTCTCCAGCGGATGCAGATGTTCGTCGACGAATTGGATGCGGGCCCGGCACATCACCCGAAGAAGTTCGAGGACTTTCGGCAGATCCTGGTGGAATCGAAGCAGCACCCAAAGCAGGACTACTTCATCTTGAAGTCGATCATCGTCAACAACCTCTATGGCGTCGATATCATGGAGGAAGCAGCCGAAATCTGCAAACTCAGACTCTTCCTGAAACTGGTGGCTCAGGTTGACTCACCGGAAGCTATCGAGCCGCTTCCTGACATCGATTTCAACATACGCGCTGGCAATACTCTGGTCGGCTACACCCGCATCACAGAAATCGGCGGCGGCCAAGGGAATCTCCTCCTTGAAGAACAGAAAAGAGCTGTCGAGGACAGCGCCAAGACGCTTGATAGCGCGGTAGAGCTGTTCCGCCAGCAGCAGACCAGACTGAATGGAATAGTAACGATCAAGGACAAGCTCGCACTTAGAAGCCGGTTCGCGGAGCTTGAGAATGAGCTAGACGACTTTCTCGCCGCTGAACACGGCGTGAAACAATCGGCCGTTGCGGCGTGGAAACAAAGCCAGAAGCCGTTTCACTGGCTGGTTGACTTTCACAGAATCATGACAGGAGGGGGCTTCGATGTCATAATCGGCAACCCCCCATACATCGAATTGAAAGAAATTGACACCTCCTCGATTCGCAATTACAAGTGTTTCGATGCCGGGAACCTATACGCGGTCATGCTCGAACGCTGCGCGGCGCTGGCGCCGACCTCGGGGCGTCTTGGATTCATCGTGCCGGTTTCTTCCATCAGCACAGACAGATATGCGCCACTTCAGAAGCTCTTAGCCAGGCGCAGTTTACTCGTCTATAGCTCTTACGATGATCGGCCCTCACGGCTTTTTGATGGACTTGAGCACATTCGCCTTACGATACATCTGTTCTGCAACGAAGAGGTTGAGGGCGGCAGCCATTACTCAAGCCGCTATAACAAATGGGCATCTCCATTCCGCCCGTTACTTTTTCCAGCGTTGGGCTTGCAGCACGCTAGGCCGGCCCTCGTTCCGGGTACCCTGCCTAAGCTCTGTTCTCCTCTTGAGGTGTCGATCATCAAGAAGCTTCAAGCGGAGAACTACCAGCTCGGACTCGCTTGCAATAGCCACGGTGACCACGCGATCTTCTACAGCAGGAAGGTTGGTTACTTTCTGCAAGTTCTGGACTTCGAGCCGAGGGTTTTGGACGGCAAGGGCAGGAAGAGACCACCGTCCGAGTTCAAGGCGCTGTATTTCGATTCGCGCTGTGCTGCCAACGCTGCATTGTGCGCGTTGAATTCGACATTGTTCTACTGGTTTGTGACGGTTTTCTCGGACTGTCGGCATGTCAATAAGCGAGAGGTCGAGGCGTTTCCGTTCAAAGTGGAAAGAGCCATCAAGGGCAAACTGCGACAAGAACTGGACCGGCTGGCCGCCAAGCTGATGACGGATCTGGACTCTAACTCGGAAGATCGGACGATGAGGTTTGCTCACGACACGCTGACCGTCCAGTGCATTTTTCCGCGCTTCAGCAAGGTCATCATCGACGAAATTGACGCCGCTCTGGCCGATCACTACGGATTCACGGGGGAGGAGCTCGATTTCGTTGCCAACTACGACATCAAGTTCCGTCTGGGCGCGGATGCCGAAGGGGAGTGATGGCCACCCTAATCCTAAATGCAGAGATCACTACGATCATTCTGAATGACACACGTTCTTCCGTCCCAGCAAAGGTGTGGGTGGCTGGCCCGGCACACATCTTAGACGACGACAAGACAGGCTTCGTCTGTTCCTCCCAGTGTCCGGGTGGGCTGATCCTGAAGACGTTCGACGCCATCACTGCGATGCGTGACGCGGGCCGGACGCTGATCGGCGGATTCCATTCTCCGATGGAGTGGGAGTGCTTGGGCATTCTGCTTCGGGGGCGCCAGCCGGTGATCTGGGTCCCAGCTCGCAGTATCGTCGGCATGCACCTCAAGCCCGAAGTCCGGCCCGCCTTTGCTGCTGGCCGCCTGCTAATACTGTCGCCGTTCGAGCCAAAGCACAAACGAATCACGGCAGCCCTGGCCGACGCCCGAAACCGTTTTGTCGGCGCCCTGGCCGACCGCGTATTCGTCGCGCACGCCGCTCCCGGAAGCCGGACGCTCGGATTGTGCGAAGCCCTTCACGCCCAAGGTAAGCAGATCATGACCGTGGACGATTCGGCGAACGCGGCCATTCTAAAGTTCACCGCTGCAGCCTAGGAAATCGTCAAACAGCCAACCTCGCCCATCCATTTATTGACTCGATATTCTCAGGTGTTCACCCGCATAACCGACAAGGATGCGCTTCTGAGCCGGGAAGTCGAAAAAGTGAATTCTGGTGTCTCCTCGCTTCAAATGCCACTGAAAGACGCGGCGTACACCATCGGGGCAACGAAACATCCTCTCCTCGCTATACATATTTAGCGTGGAGACACTCTCGCCTGATGCATGGGGAACTCCTTTTATATTGAAATTCCCGGTGTTCCAGGAGGTGCAGTAGTTTTGTAGATCCTGCAGGCCGCGACTGACAGCTTTGAACCGCGGCTCGTTACCGCCGAGACTTGTGATCTGCCGTTCTACCGAATCGCAGAAATCGAGATTGGGGAAACGCCTTCCTCTGTCGTTCCATAACTCAAGGCCGTTCGCGGGAGGCGGAGACTGGACGCGACTCAACCAATCGGTGTGTGATGCCAAATGCGCAGCCCGACATGCATGGGCGACATCAAGGGCACGAGTCTTGACGTCATCGCCATCAATCCAGGACTTCTCGATGGTGACGCTCGCAACATCCCACGGCTCGCCGGTTCTCAGGCTGACCGCAAGGCCATCCACAAGACATGCGGTTGACAGACCATGCGCAATCTGGCCGGTGCATCGGTACTCCGCGTCTCCCAATTCTAGATCATCGACCGAGAGACACTCGCGGTAGAGCATACTCCTGTCCACCAGCAAGCCTATTCGCAAGCGCCTATCTCGGTCTGCGGGGACGCATTCTCCAATCCAACGCCCAATTGGATAGCCGTCGCTGACGTGGAGCTGAGAAAAGCCGTCTGGAGTGACCAGGACCCGTCTCTGCCCGAGCCGCGGGTCCAGGAGAAGGTCCGAAAGTTCATCCATATATCGCCTTCCAGTTGCCCGGTCAGGAGCCATCGGGGACAGTGACAGATCATTGAACACCAGGAATGCAGGCATGTTATTCGGCACCAAGGAGGCGGTCCAGACTCCGTTCCATTTCGTCGAAGAAGCCCTCTGGCCACTGAGGCAGGCGCCCGGTTTCGTCGACTGTCAGCAAAGTCAACGAAGGAGACTTCCCGCCAAGCTCCCATTTGCTGTGGTAGAGCGCAACATCTGCGGGAACAGCCTTGCGCCCTTGGACGGCCAACCGAATCCCGTTCAGCACGTGATCGCTATGGGTTTCGACGAGGATCTGAATACCAGCCGCGGCAGCCTGGCACAGAAGTTCTCCCATTCTGACTTGGCCGCGGGGGTGCAGATGGGCCTCCGGGTTCTCAATAATCAATAGGCTGCCGGGCCGAGCGGCCAGCACCGACACGACAATTGGAAGCGCGTAGGTGATACCGAAGCCCACATTTGTCGGGCGATATTCCGCACTTACGACCTGGTGACCGAGCGAGTACATTACGCTGAGCGTCATCAGATCCATCTCGGAGTGGCGTTTCACGCGGAGCCGTACGCCGGGGCTTATCTCCGTCATCCACGCTTCCACTTGTGACTGGAGCGTGTTCGCAGTAGCTGCAGGATGGCGCAGCCCCTGCACCTCAACTACTTCGGAACCGAAGAGCGAGAGAAAATGTGCCACGAACTCGCCGCTGGAACCGATCTGGCGATGATGGCGCGCCTCGTAATCAGACATCCCGAAGGACGTTCTGGGGCCGATGCGTTCGGCTCGGAGATATTGAAATTCATCGCGGAACAGGCTTGTCTGCCAGATCTCACCGTCTGATTCAGAACTGCTGAGAGCCAGAACATCACTCTCTTCCCTATATGCAAAACGCAGTTTGAGCCAGGCTGGCAGGTCGTCCCGAAGGTCAAACCCGATTTCATCCACGTCAGCCTCTTCAAATAACACGTCCTTCGCGGTACCCAGTTGCGCGAGTTTCCCATTAAGCGTCAGACCTTTGTTGGGCAAAAGGTTCTCAAGGTACGACTGCCTAAGCAGCAGAAGGGCCTGGATGATCGTCGACTTTCCTGAACTGTTCAACCCTGCGAGCAGCGTGAGGGGTTTCAGAACAACCTCCTGCAGTTCGAAACATTTGAAGTTTGTCAACAGAAGCGACTGGATCATTGAAGTGTCTCCCTGATGATGTCGTTGATTTTCGAGAACCGCAGGCGTACTTTTTGAGGGTCGCCGGTCCCGTAGGAAATGGCGGCGGCGAAGCTTGTATCATCGAGCAACGAAAGGAAGCGTTCTTGAAGGTCTGCGTTCTTCTCTTGCAGTCGATCAACTTCTTCGGGTGGCAGTGCTTCAATATTGGCTGACCATACTTCGAACAACGCCCGATTGATCGGATTGCGCCTTTGCGACCATCGAGTTTGCTTCCGGAAGGCCTTATCGCCGAAAATGCGATAGCAGTCCACCATCGCCCGCCGAAACCGCCGGTGGAGGTCTTGTATCTCCGCGTCTGGGAGGCGATTGATTTCAACCATGCACTGGTTTAAGAATGCATCGATATTATTGGCTCTGTAATCGCTGTATGAGGTGCGCATGAAAGCCAGAAAACGCAGGATGCACTCTCTGTCCCCCATCCGATCGTCACGAATTCCGTTGTTCGTAGCTGTTTTAAACTCACTTGATTGCGCGAGCTCCTGCAACAGGATGCAGGCCTTCCCCTGATTCAGCGCGTGCCGAATTTCCTGGCTTGATAGGGGCAGTCCGCCGGTGTTAATTCTCTTGAAGATATTGAATTTCACTTCCGGAGGCGTGTTCTCCTGGATCAAAAAGACGGTGACCTGGGTTTCCATAATTCTTCTTTGCAGATTGCGCGGCAACTGGTCGAACTTCTTGCCGTTGCACTCTTTGCCCAGGAATTCTAGGCCGGTGAGTTGGAGGACCTTGTCGATCACGAAGCTCTTTAGCGTGGAGAGGCGTTGAAGTCCATCAACTATAAGCCATCTGCTCTCATCGCTGCCATCCATATAGAAGGCAGGTAAAGGGATTCGAATCAACAGAGACTCGATGAGCTGACTCTTCGCCTTTGCACTCCAGATTCCGCCTTTGCGCTGGAAGCCGGGAGTTAGATCTATCTCTCGGTTCCTGATGCGGTCCATCAAGAGTGAGATCACCATTGGTTTGGTCTCGACTCTAATCCGTGCAGGATCGAATGGTTGCGTGATTTCGAAGCCGCTGCCGGTATCTTCCTCTTCAAGCCCCGTGCCACCACTCTCACCAAGCTCTTCTCCATCGGAGTCTTCCGTAATTGTCTCGGGTGATTCAGTAGCTTCGACGTGACTAGCATCCTCGTGGTCGAGCGCATTGTCGTCTGTGGAAATATGTGCGATGGCCTGGGAATCCCCCGCAGCCGCGCGCCCGACACTGGTCATTCCTGCGCTCCAGACAAATCGCGAGGGCCAGCCACGCCGGCCCTCCACAAATTGACCGCACCCTAATTCCTGAAGCCTTCTAAAAAGAGCGACGATCTCGCGCCGGGGGAATGCATGGCCGTCCCCCCTTAGAAGGATCAGGATGCGATCAACCTTCGTTTCCGACTGGTCACGCTCACGCCTCGTAGCATGGTCGAAAAACGCTCGGGCTACCGGGCTCTGTTGATAGAGTTGCCGGAGCATGTCGATATTCGGCGATTCGGAATCCATTCGCGGCTCTCCAGCCAAACGCTCATCCTAACAGGAATACGCTCCCGCGGCGGCGAGTCGGGAAGAACGAGGCTCCTCCGCTGTTCAACCCGGCGGTTTCAGTACGCTGGCCGCGCTACAAGATGAAAGAGGGGCAAGACGCCGCCCTTTTCCGCGGGATGAAGCGCGGGTGCTGCTCGATAGCATCAAGGTCTCGGCGACGGTGGCGGAGAATGATGGTCGGAAAGAGAAGAAGCCCGCATCGTGGGGCTCCGTGGTCGGGCGCTCATCGCGCTTATGACGTACACTTTCGGCCGAGTGGGGGTCGCAATCGGGGATGGATGTCGAAGATCAATACGTCCATGGTCGGCGCTGGCTTCAAAAACGGTGTCCGTTCCGAGCAGGCGCGTCCCCGGGTTCGATGTCTGCTGTTTCGCCATGACCTCTAAAGACGGGTGCGCGACGTAGAAGTGGAGATCAGGCCGCCCGGCGCGCCTCCCAGTAGTCCTCGAAGCGGCCGTTGAAGTAGCAGCATCGCAACGCCAAGATGGCGTTCGCTCCGCGCACGGTCCAGA
>Ga0182030_10012232_pt1 | contig 17225 bp, 11 predicted proteins | sample 812S3MmetaG_FD_121299 | JGI IMG/M metagenome (GOLD analysis project Ga0182030, IMG submission 121299) | Permafrost microbial communities from Stordalen Mire, Sweden - 812S3M metaG (Illumina Assembly) | ecosystem: Environmental > Terrestrial > Soil > Wetlands > Permafrost | place: Sweden...
AAAGCGCCGGCCTTCCAGTAACCTGCGACGTCGCCCCGCCCTATTTTGCCCTCTCGGAGATCGATATCGGCGATTACCGTACCTTCGCCAAGCTCTCGCCGCCTCTGCGGACCGACGATGACCGCCGCGCGCTGATCGCCGGGATCGCCGACGGCACTATCGACGCCATCGCCAGCGATCATGCGCCACAGGACCAGGACGCCAAGCGCGTGCCCTTCGCCGCGGCAGCGCCGGGCGTCGTCGGGTTGGAGACGCTGCTGCCGATCGCGCTGGAGCTTTATCATAAGGGCGCCATCGGCCTTCTGGACCTGCTGGCGCGCATGACATTTGCGCCGGCCAAAATTCTCGGTCTTCCGCTGGGGCAGCTAAAGGTCGACGCGGCGGCCGATCTGGTCATCTTCGATCTGGACCGCCCCTGGGTGATCAATGCCGACGCATTCCGCTCGAAATCCAAGAACTCGCCCTTCGATAAGCGCCCGGTTGCGGGTGCGGTCGTCATGACAGTCGTCGACGGGCGTATCGTCCACCAGAGTTGAGCCATGCCGCAACCGATTGAATTCTTTTTCGATTTTTCGTCCCCCTATGGCTACATCGCCAGCCGCCTGATCGACGATTTGGCCGCCCGCCATGGGCGGGAGGTCGTTTGGCGACCGATTTTGCTAGGCGCGATCTTCAAGCTGACTGGATCGGCACCGCTGACGACGATCCCGATGAAGGGGGAATATTCGAAGCGCGATTTCGCACGCACAGCGCGGTACCACGGTATTGCCTTCAAGATGCCCGACCCGTTCCCGTTTTCGGGCGTCCAGGCTAATCGCGCCTATTACTGGCTGGACAGCACCGATCCGAAGGCGGCGCGCGGCCTGGCCCACGCCCTTTACGATGCAGCCTTCTCGGGCAAGGATATTGCGAGCCCGCAAGCAGTGATCGAGATCGCCGGCGGGTTGGGCATCAACCGCGCCGCGGTTACAGCCGGAATCGCGTCGCCCGAGGCCAAGGAACGGACCCGCGCCGAAAGCGACGCTGCGGCGGCCAGAAATATCTTCGGCTCACCCTATTTCGTGGTCGACGGCGAGCCTTTTTGGGGCTCAGACCGGCTCGACCAGATTGAAAAATGGCTGGAGACAGGCGGTTGGTAGAGGGCGCAACCGCCGTTTTATTGGCGCTGGCAGGCGGCTATCTTCTGGGTTCAATTCCGTTCGGATTTGTACTGACCAGATTGGCGGGATATGGCGACATCCGCTCTATCGGGTCCGGCAATATCGGCGCCACCAATGTCCTGCGCACGGGCAACAAGCCGCTGGCGTTGACTGTTGTGCTGCTCGATTCCGGCAAAGGCGCGATTGCAGTGTTGTTGGCTGTTCAGGCCGGGGAAAACGCGGCGCTGGCGGCTGGATTGGGCGCGGTATTAGGACATCTTTACCCGGTGTGGCTGGGCTTCAAAGGCGGCAAGGGAGTCGCTACGACTTTTGGTACCCTGCTGGCCCTGGCCTGGCCGGTCGGACTGATTGCCTGCGCGGTATGGCTGATTGTTGCGGTCATCTTCCGGATTTCGTCAGCCGCCGCCCTTACAGCGATTGCGACGACACCGCTTGCCGCCCTATTAATCAGCAAGGCGCCTGCCTTAGCGATCGTGGCGCTTCTGTTCGCAGTCCTGGTGTGGGTCAAGCACGCCGCCAACATCAGCCGTCTGTTACACGGCACGGAGCCAAGGCTGTCATTCGGCGGCAGTAGCAAGTGACCAGCTTTTCCCAACGCACGCTATCCGACGATGAGCAGATCGATTGTCTGCGCCTTAGCCGTACACCGCAGGTGGGAGCGATAACCTTCCATGCGCTGATAAACCGTTACGGCAGCGCCGGCGCAGCGATAGAGGAATTGCCGCGCCTGGTCGAGCGAGCCGGGCGGTCCAAACCTGCCGCCATTCCGGCTGCGTCGGAATTACAGCAGATTGAGCAGGCAGCACGGTTGGGACTGAGCAATATTGCGGCCTGCGAGCCCAACTATCCTGCGGCGCTGGGCGCCATCGAAGACGCACCGCCGGTTATCGCTGCCGACCGCGATATTTCATCGTTCCGACGTCCGTCGGCGGCCATCGTCGGGGCGCGCAATGCCTCGCTTAACGGGCGGAAAATCGCGGCCAAATTGGCACGCGACCTCAGCGACGCGGGACTGGTGGTGGTTTCCGGCCTGGCCCGCGGCATCGATACCGAGGCACATAAGGCTTCCCTGCCGAGCGGGACGATCGCTGTCGTCGCAGGCAGCGCCGATATTGTCTATTCGCCGGGAAATGCAGCTTTGCAGACGCAAATCCACGAGAGCGGATGCGTCGTCAGTGAGGCGCCACTTGGCACAGAGCCGATGACGCGACATTTCCCGCGCCGCAACCGCACCATCTCGGGGATCGCGCCAGGGGTACTCGTCATTGAAGCAGCGAGGAAATCCTGCTCGCTCATCACAGGTCGTATGGCTCTTGAGCAAGACAGGGAGGTCTTTGCGGTCCCAGAGTCCCTGCTCGACCCACGCGCCCAGGGTTCGAACAATCCGATCCGACAGGGCGCCACCCTGACCGAAAGTGTTGAGGATGTACTTAGCGTATTATCGTCCGGCTACATCCAACCGACAGGTTCTTTCGTAACACAATCATCGCCGGTGACGCCGGCAACCGGCGTCACCGAAACCCAAGAAGCGCGACGTCGGGTGCTCGAGGCGCTCAGTCCGATGCCCGTCGCGGTTGACGAATTGGTACGGGACTGCCAAGTGTCACTGCCGGTCGTACTGACTATTTTGCTGGAATTAGAACTGGCGGGGCGGTTAGAACGTCAATCAGGGCAGCGATTCAGTCTTATTAACTGACTGCAGATACTGCCTATAAGTTATTGAATAGATAGGACTGTCCCAATTTCACATAACGTCGTCATCGTCGAATCACCGGCCAAAGCCAAGACGATCAACAAATACCTCGGAAGCGATTACACCGTGGTCGCCAGCTATGGCCATGTACGCGATTTGCCGTCCAAAGACGGGTCGGTGAAGCCCGATCAGGACTTCGCGATGGAGTGGGAAATCGGCGACCGTTCCGCCAGGCCGCTCGATGCCATAGCCAAGGCGCTGAAGGGCGCAACCCAAGTTATTCTCGCAACCGATCCGGATCGTGAAGGGGAGGCAATCTCCTGGCATGTGCTGGAACTGTTGAAAGAGCGCAAGCTGCTGGCGGACCGTGGTGTCAGCCGAGTGACTTTCAACGAAATCACCAAGAACGCCATTCAGGAGGCGTTCGCCCACCCTCGCGAGATCAATCAGGAACTGGTCGAGGCCTATCTGGCCCGCCGCGCGCTGGATTATCTGGTCGGCTTTACTCTATCTCCGGTGCTATGGCGCAAACTGCCCGGCTCCCGCTCGGCAGGCCGCGTGCAATCGGTCGCATTGCGTCTGATCTGCGAGCGCGAAGACGAAATTCAGATCTTCAAACCGGAAGAATATTGGACGATAGCCGCCTTGATGGCGAAATCAGACGGCCAAACTTTCCCTGCGCGTTTGCATGCGTTGGATGGCAAGACATTGGGCAAATTCGCCCTTCCCAACGAGGCCGCCGCCAAAGCCGCCGTCGCCCGTATAGAGGCCGGCAATTATTCCGTTGCATCGGTCGAGCGAAAGCAGATTCGTCGTAACCCTGCCCCGCCCTTCATTACTTCGACGCTGCAGCAGGAAGCCTCGCGCAAACTGGGTTTCAGCGCCACCAAGACCATGCGTACCGCTCAGCAGCTTTATGAGGGAATCGACATCGGCGGTGAAACCGTCGGCTTGATCACCTATATGCGGACCGATGGCGTTCAGCTCGGCCAAGAGGCAACCCAGCAGACCCGCGCTCTGATAAATTCAGGGTTCGGCGCGAAATATCTGCCCGCCGCCCCCAGAATCTATAAAAGCACCGCCAAGAACGCTCAGGAGGCGCACGAAGCGATCCGCCCAACCGACCTTTTCCGCCGGCCCGAGGCCGTCGCCAAGGGGCTCGATCGCGATCAGCTGCGGCTCTATGAGCTGATCTGGAAGCGCACCGTCGCATCGCAGATGGAAAGCGCCGTCTTCGACCAGGTAACAGTCGATATCATGTCTCACGATCGATCTGTAACCCTCAGATCAACAGGGCAAATTCAGGTCTTCGATGGATTCCTCAAGGTCTATCAGGAGGATCGCGACGACGTAGCCGGCGATGAGGATTCGGAAACGCCCCGCCTGCCGCCATTGGCCGAACGCGATGCGTTGGAGCGCCGCTCGGTGACGCCCGACCAGCATTTCACTCAGCCGCCGCCGCGCTATACCGAGGCGAGCCTGGTGAAAAAGTTGGAAGAACTCGGCATCGGTCGCCCCTCGACCTACGCGTCGATCATGCAAGTTCTGCAAGACCGCGATTACGTGAAACTGGAGCAGCGTCGGTTCATACCCGAAGATCGCGGCCGGCTGGTCACATCGTTCCTGACCAATTTCTTCCGCCGCTATGTCGAATATAACTTTACTGCTGAGTTGGAACAGAAGCTCGACCTGGTGTCCGACGGCAAGCTGGATTGGAAGATCCTGCTGCGCGACTTCTGGAAAGCTTTCGCCGAAACCGTCGACGAAACAAAAAATCTGAAATTCTCCGAAGTCATCACGGCCTTGGACCAGGATTTGGCTCCGCATCTGTTTCAGCAGGTCGGCGATGGCCCCGACCCGCGCGCCTGCCCTGCCTGCGGCGAGGGACGATTGTCGCTGAAGCTGGGCAAGTTCGGCGCCTTCGTCGGCTGCTCGAACTATCCCGCATGCCAATATACCCGCCCGCTGGTAGTTGCGAACGGCGATCAGGCTAAGCAGGAGGGCGAGTCGATCGGTCCTCAGTTATTGGGCGTCGACCCGGCCACGGGCCTGCCGATTACGCTCAGACGCGGACCTTACGGCGCCTATCTGCAATTAGGACCGGCCGGAACAGTCGCACCCGCTCCCGAGCCGGAACCCGAAACCGAAACCGAAGCACCCAAGGCCAAGGGTAAGGCAAAGGCAAAGGCAAAGGCAAAGGCTAAGGTGGTCAAGGAAAAGCCCAAGCGCGTATCGTTGCCTAAGGGTTTGCAGCCGGCCGATGTCGACCTGGCGAGCGCGCTGCGTCTCTTATCGCTGCCGCGAGACATCGGTATCCATCCCGATAAGGGCGAGATGATCACAGCCGGGATCGGCCGTTTCGGTCCCTATCTGAAGCTGGGACCGCGCTATAAGAACCTTGGGCCGGAAGAAGATGTGTTGACCATCGGCCTGAACCGGGCGGTCGATCTGCTGGCCGACGAAGGCGGAGCAGCAGGCGGCGGCGCACGCGGGCTCCTGCGTGCCATGGGCGAACATCCGGTCGACAAAAAGCCGGTGACATTGAACAAGGGGCGCTTCGGACCTTATGTCCGGCATGGCGCTGTTATGGCGTCGCTTTCCAAGAAGCAATCGCCAGAAGAACTGACTCTTGACGAGGCAGTCGCGCTTTTGGCGGCGAAGGCGGCCGCCGGACCGGCCAAAGGCGGCAGGTTCGTCAAGGCCAAGGCGGCCAAGCCGACAAAGGCTGCACCAAAGCGCAAATCGGCGACCGCTTGACCGGACCTAAAAAGCCGCCGCCGTTCCCAACCCGCGAGCAGGTGCTCGAATTCATTCGCGAGAGTCCGACCCCGGTCGGAAAGCGCGAGATCGTTCGCGCCTTCCAGATTACCGGCGATCAGCGACCCGCATTGAAGAAGTTGCTTGCCGAACTCGCCCAGACCGGCGAAGTCGATAAGGGGCGAGGTTGTAAAATTGCGCCGCCGAAAAGGCTGTCAGAAGTCGCCATTGTCGAAATCTTCGCCCTGGACGATGACGGCGATCTGATTTGCCGCCCGATCGAGTGGAGCGAGGCCGGCCCCCCTCCCCGCATTTTGATACGGACGACACAGCGGGGCGCGGGAGATCTGGGCATCGGCAACCGCGCCCTGGTCCAACTGAAGCATCTTTCACCGGATTTCTACGAAGCCCGCCCGATTCGCAAACTGGAGACCGGCGCAGCCCGCATTTTGGGCATTTTCGAGCGGACCGGCAGCACCGCCAAAGTACGTTCGACCGACAAGCGTAACCGCGTGGATTTGACCATTCTACCGCAAAACGAAGGCGGCGCGGCTGTCGGCGAACTGGTCATAGCCGAAGTACTGCCGGCGACGCGCCTGGGATTGCGACAGGCCCGCGTGGTCGCAAGGTTGGGTGACGGGAGTGCGCCGGGGGCAATCAGTCTGATCGCCATTCATGGACGCAGCCTACCCACCCAATTCACCGACGGTGCGGTCAAGGAGGCTGAAGCCGCGACAGTTCCAGACCTAAAGGGCCGGGAAGATCTACGCGATATCCCGCTAATTACCATCGACGGCGAGGATGCCCGCGATTTCGACGACGCGGTGTGGGCTGAACCGGACGCCGACCCCAGCAACGAGCACGGATGGCATCTGATGGTCGCCATCGCCGACGTGTCGCATTACGTGCTCCCCGCCTCGGCATTGGATCGTGACGCCTACGACCGCGGGAACTCAGTTTATTTTCCAGACCGCGTCGTGCCGATGCTGCCGGAAGCTCTATCCAACGGGCTGTGCTCGCTGAAGCCGCACGAGCCGCGCGCCTGCCTCGCATTTCATCTGTGGATCGATGCCAAAGGCCGGCTGATCCGCCACAGGCTGGTACGCGGCCTCATGCGATCGGCAGCACGCCTGACCTATGAGCAGGTCCAGGCGGCGGTGGACGGCGCGCCTGACGACACGACAGGACCACTCGTCGAGCCTATCCTGCGCCCCCTCTACGGCGCTTTCGCGGCCCTACTGAAGGCGCGAACGGAGCGTGGCACGCTGGAACTCGATTTGCCCGAGCGCAAGGTGATCCTGGACGACCAATGCCGGGTCAAGGCGATCACCGCACGCACGCGGCTGGACAGCCATCGATTGATCGAAGAATTCATGATCGCCGCCAATGTCGCGGCGGCGGAAGACTTGGAAGAGCGCAACCAGCCCGGACTGTTCCGAGTCCATGATCGGCCGGACCCGGTTAAACTTGAGGCGGTTCGCCAGTTCATCCAAGGAATGGGACACGGACTGACCCTGGCCAGAGGCCAGGTGATCACCCCGGCTCAGTTGACCCGCCTGCTGACCCAGGCCAAGGAACTGCCCGAGGCGCAGCTGATTTCGGACATCGTTCTGCGGTCCCAGGCTCAGGCTATCTATAGCGACAAGAATATCGGCCATTTCGGTCTGGCGCTCAGACGCTATGCCCATTTCACCTCCCCGATCCGACGCTATGCCGATTTGATCGTGCATCGAGCGCTGATTCGAACATGGAAAATAGGATCCGACGGGCTGACCGAAGCCGAACTGCCCCGCCTGCCCGAGATCGGCACCCATATTTCGATGACCGAACGCCGCGCAGCCGAGGCAGAACGCGAGTCGGTCGACCGTTTCACTGCCGCCTTTCTGGCCGAGCGAATCGGCGCGACCTTCAGTGGCCGGATCAGCGGCGTCGCCCGCTTCGGACTATTTGTCAGGCTGGATGAAACCGGCGCGGACGGGATTGTGCCGATTTCGAGCCTGCCGGACGATTATTATACCCATGAAGAGGCCAAGCACCGTTTGGTCGGCCGCCGCAGCGGCCGGGTCTATCGGCTGGCCGACCGCGTTACGGTCAAGCTTCTGGAAGCCGACGGCATCACCGGAAGCACCGTTTTCCAGATTTTGAGCGATACGGGCAAGGAAGAGCCAAGCCGCCCGCCGCGCCGCAGCGATCCGAGGCGCGGACGCCGGCGATGATCAGTGGGTGGTATCGGGCGGATTATACTTCTCGACGAAGCCGACCATCGCCTTCAGCATCTCAAGCCGCGTCGCCGAGCGCGACAACCAATGATCTTCGCCTTCAAGCCTGACCAGTTCGACCGGCTTGCCTGCACTTTTCAGGGCAGACGCCATATCGGCGCTTTGCTCCGGCGGTACGACAGTGTCGTTCTGCCCGTAAATCAGCATTATCGGAGCATCGGCGTTCTTGGCCTGCGCCTGCGGTGACAGTGCGTTCAAGGCGCTGTCGTCGGGCGATTTTATACCCAGATATGACAGCCAAAAGCGCATTGCCGGGTCGGCATAGTGCTGGGTATCGCCTCGATCTTTGGCCTTCACCGAATACATCATGTCATGCATATCGGTGACGCCGCCATATGAGGCTGCGCAACGATAGAGGCCATGCTGGATCGTAACGCCGGCTAACGCCGCGTATCCGCCGTAGGAGGCTCCGACGATGCACGTGCGCCGGAGATCTATGACCCCCTGCGCTGCGAGGGCCGCGACCCCGTCAGAAATATCAGTTTGCATCTTGCGCCCCCATTCGCCGAACCCTGCGTTGCGGAAGGCCATCCCATAACCGCTGGAGCCACGGAAGTTTGGCTGGAACACTGCGTAGCCACGCACTGCAAATGCCTGCGCCCACCAGTCGAAATGGGCAAAGTCTCGAGCCTCAGGACCGCCGTGCGGCAAGACTACCAATGGGAGATTGTGTGGGGTCACGCCGGGCGGAAGAGTGAGGATTCCTTGTATCGGCAGTCCATCGGACGCACGATAATCGATTATCTGGGTCTTACCGATCATATCGTCGGGAACCCGCGGATAATCGTCTTCTATAGGATCGGCACGGCCCGCCTTGAAATCAACCAGTTGCCAAGTGCCGGATGTATCGCTTCCGGTCACATGCAGCACAACCCTATTCAAATCGGCGCTAACCGACGCCAGAGCGATTGCATGGCCCGGAAACGCTTTGGAAAGGCTTTTATAGTGCCGGTCCAAAGCGGGGTCGAACATGATCGGCTCATTATCGTCGACCGAGACAGCGCCCAGCAGCAAATGAGTCACAGGAGAATGGATCAGGGTCATCGCCTTTCCGGAAGGCAAGAATGTTTCAAGCCGCCCGCTATCGAGATGCAACTCTTCGATTTCGCCGTCGTTTCCTCCTTCTTTCACCAAAACGGTGCCCGGTGAGCGCGACAGGCCCAATAAACTGAAGTTAAAGGGCGAGTTCCCTGTCATTACCGGCTTAGAGGCTGAATCCGGCAGGAAAACCTTCCAGTTTCCATTGTTGGGGTCGTATTCGGATTCGACGACGATCTGTCCCGTGCCGTCCAAAACCCAGCTGCGCAGTGAAGGCGTCCCGCGTGTAACGCGCTGAACCGCCCCGGTCTCAAGATCGACGCGGTAGAGGTCCGCAAATCGCTGTTTGAAAAAGGCACCCTGCCCGTCCATCGAACGTTCAGTCGGGACGACCCCGTAGTAACCGAACCAGCTTCCGTTCTGTTGAACAAAACCGTAGCGACCAAATATTGCCGGGAGATAGTCGGTTGACGAGCGAAGCAGCGGTTTCGTGCTCCCATCCCTCACACTGACAACAATCCCCTGAATGAACTCCTGCTCGGATTCCGCTCTTATGCTCAACCGGGCCGTTCTGTGCATATAAACAATGACATAATCGTTTCCTGCCCATTGGAGGCCGGCAAGTTTGAGGTCGCCGACGGTCGCCCCGGCGATCAATTTCTGCTCGCCCAGCCGTTGCACCGAAAAAAGGCGTTTGTCACCTTCCGTGCTGACCATTGCCAGCATGGTCCCGTCAGGCGAGATCGCAACCGACTCGGTCTTGGGAAGAGAGCCGTAAACTTCGAGCGGTGGGGGTGGGGCTGCCAGGACTGCTACGGGGAAAAGCGGCATCAGAAATCCCGCAAGTCCGATAGCTCGCGCGATTGCGCCCAACATCCCCATTTATGTCTCCCTCTGGTCTTATCTCGCGGCATTCGATGGCCGCATAACCCATTTACGTCAGAAGCGACCGTAACATGCGCTGCCGACATTGACTTAAAAAGCGAAACGCGTATTTTCGCGACCTTCGCAGACCGCTGGACGGTCGCCTACAGGATTCTGGAATTATGGCTAAGCCGTCGACCGTTTTGATCAAGATGATAAGCACCGCCGACACCGGTTACTTCTACGTGAAGAAGAAAAACCCGCGCAAGACGACCGATAAGCTTGAGATGAACAAGTACGACCCGGTCGTGCGCAAGCATGTGCCGTTCCGCGAGAGCAAGATCAAATAGTTTTCCCGCATTGGGGGAATTGAAAAGCCGCCAAATGGGCGGCTTTTTTTTGCCTGGTGCACGGCCAAACAAAGGAGCCGGAACATAACACCTTGGCTTCCATTGCTCATCATGGGCGCTGAATTGGATATTTCATCGATGCTTTCGATGTATTTTCCAGCGCAGTAATTCAATCCTGTCCAGCGTCTTAGGATGGGCGACACAAGTCGGTGAGCAGCCCGGAATCATAATTGTAGCGACCATTTTTGATCCGGTGGATTTTGCTGGAAAGGGGAGCGATGGCGAAGTTTGGCTTAGTAGGTGTGGCGGCGATCGCCGCGGCTGTCGGCCTGGGGGGCTGGCTGCTGATTCACCATTTCACCAAAACAACCACGCCTGCGCCGCAAGTCGCAATACCTGTCACGCCGGGAAGGGTCGCGACCAAGGACATGCCGGTCTATGTCCGGGGTCTGGGAACAGTCCAGGGCTTCAATACGGTCACGATCAAGAGCCGCGTAGACGGTCAGATCACGCAGGTGCTGTTCAACGAAGGTCAGGAAGTGAACGCGGGCGATCCGCTATTCCAGATTGACCCCAGACCCTATCAGGCCAGCCTCGAACAGGCCCAGGCCAATCTACAAAAAGACCAAGCCCAGCTTCAGGGTTCACGCCGCGATCTCGACCGCTACGCCAAGCTGGTCGTCCCCGGCTTTCAAACGCGCCAGAGCTTTGAGGATCAGAAATCGACGGTCGGGCAAGGCGAAGGATCGGTCAAAGCCGACCAGGCGCTGATCGACAGCAGCCAGCTCAACCTGGATTACGCCAATATCCGCTCGCCGATAGCCGGCCGCACGGGGGCACGACTTGTCGATATCGGGAACTTTGTCCAAGCCGCGCAGGGGACGAATCTTGTGACGGTCACCCAGCTGAAACCAATATTCGTTACCTTCACCGTTCCCCAGGAGGAACTGGACCAGATTCGCCAAAATCAGACGCTGGGGCAACTCCCGGTCGTCGCTTATGCCAGCGACGACAAGACCATTCTGGCCGAGGGCAAGCTGACCTTGATCAATAATCAGGTCGACACGTCGACCGGGACGATCCAGCTAAAGGCGACCTTCGACAATGCCGACGAACGGCTTTGGCCGGGAGAGTTCGTTAATGCGCGGGTCATAGTCTCAGTGCGTAAGAAAGCGCTGACTGTGCCGTCGCAAACCGTCATGCAGGGACCGAACGGCGCCTACGCTTATACGATTCAACCCGACAATACGGTCAAGCGGCAGGACGTGGAGGTGGCTGCCACACAGGACGGGCTGGCGGTCGTCGAAAAAGGACTGACCGCAGATGACAATGTCGTCATTGACGGACAATACCGCCTAACCAACGGCAGCAAGGTCAGGACCGACCAGACGCCGCCCGCCAGCTGACGCGCAAAACGAGAATGTGAGACCGTATTCAAGATGAATATCTCGGAAAACTTCATCCGTCGCCCGATCGCGACATCACTTCTGATGATGGGAATCTTGATTTTCGGCTTAGCATCCTACCCGCTGTTGCCGGTCTCGTCGCTGCCGACCGTGGATTTCCCGACGATCTCGGTCTCAGCACAATTACCGGGTGCAAGTCCGGACACGATGGCCTCTTCGGTAGCAACGCCGCTGGAGCAGCAATTCGCCGCGATCCCGGGCTTGGCGCAGATGACGTCGACCAGCGGTCTCGGCTCGACCAGTATCACGTTGCAGTTCGACCTGAACCGCGCGATCGACGGTGCAGCAGAGGATGTCCAGACCGCGATCAATGCCGCCGGCGGCCTTTTGCCCAAGGACCTTCCGAACCCGCCGACCTATAAGAAAACCAACCCGGCCGACCGCGCGATACTGGTCTACGCCATCCATTCCGACGCAATGCCGATCTATAAGGTTGACGATTTCGCCTATACGATCGTCGCCCAGAAACTGTCGACGATCTCCGGAGTAGCCGAGGTCGACATCGCCGGGCAACAGCAATATGCCGCGCATATACAGGTCAATCCCGGTGCGCTGGCCTCCCGAGGGATCGGTCTCGAAGACGTTCATAACGCACTGGCGGCGGCGACCCTCGACGAGCCCAAGGGTAATCTCGAAGGGACGAATCAGCAATTCGCACTCGACACCAACGATCAGCTTTTCAACGCCCAGGCATACCGGAACGTCATTATTGCCTATCGCAACGGCGGACCGGTCAGGCTGAAGGATGTGGGCGATGTGATCGACTCGTCCGTCCTGCCCAGAACCGGCGCCTGGTTTCACGGACAAAGGGCGGAGGTGTTGCTGATCCGGCGACAGGCAGGATCGAATACGGTCCAAGTCATCAAGGACATCAAGGCGATGATGCCCCAGTTGCAGGCCGCTATTCCACCTTCGGTCAAAATCGACCTGGTTTCGGACCGATCCCAAACAGTCAGCGCATCAATCGACGATGTCGAATTCACCTTGGCGCTGACCATCGGCCTGGTCGTGTTGGTTATATTCCTTTTTCTGCGGAATTTCTGGGCAACCGTGATCCCCGGTGTCACCGTCCCTCTGTCACTCGTCGCCACTTTCGGCGTCATGTATGTGATGGGGTATAGCCTCGACAATCTGTCCCTCATGGGCCTGACCGTCGCAGTTGGATTCGTGGTCGACGATGCAATCGTCATGATTGAGAATATCGTGCGCTATATTGAGGAGGGCGATACCCCGTTCGATGCAGCGATCAAGGGGGCGGGTCAGATCGGCTTCACGATCATATCGATCACGCTGTCGCTTTGCGCTGTGTTCATCCCACTGCTGTTCATGTCGGGAATCGTTGGCCGGCTATTCCGCGAATTCGCCGTCGTCGTCACCTCAGCCGTATTGGTGTCGGGATTTATCTCACTGACGCTGACACCGATGATGTGCTCGTTGTTCCTAAAGCACGAGAACAAAGAAAATCGCGGCCGCTTTTACACGACGCTTGAAAATTTCTTCGAGTGGCTGGTCAACGGGTATGACCGGGGCCTTAAAATTGTCTTTCGTCATCAATTCGTAACGCTCTTATCGACCTTGGCGCTGATCGTACTTACCGTCGTGCTCTATATTGTTGTGCCAAAAGGCTTTTTTCCTGAGCAGGACACAGGCTTTGTGTTTGGCCAAGCCGAAGCGCGTCAGGATATTTCCTTTGAAGCAATGTCGAAGATCACCAACCGGTTCACCGAAATTATTGGTCAAGACCCGGCGGTCCAAGCGGTGGTAGCCTTCGCCGGTGCGACCGGCGGCAACGCCAGCGAAAACACCGCACGGATGATGATTCAATTGAAGGATTTCAAGGATCGAGATGTGTCGGCTCAGCAAGTCATCCAAAGACTGAGGCCGAAAGTTGCACAGGTTCAAGGAGCGAAATTCTATCTGCAGGCTGCTCAGGACGTGACCGTCGGCGGTCGGCTGACACAGACCGAGTATCAATACACTCTCTCAGACACAGACACGGAAGAGTTGAACCATTGGGCGCCGCAAATCCAGCAGGGCATGCATAAGCTGCCGGAGCTGCAGGATGTGGCAACCGACCAGCAGATCGCATCGCCGCATATTGCTGTCGATATCGATCGAGACGCCGCCTATCGGCTTGGCCTGTCGCTTTCACTGATCGATCAGACCCTCTATGACGCATTCGGGCAGCGCCAGGTCGCAACGATTTACACTTCGACCAGTCAGTACAAGGTGATCCTGGAGGTCCAACCCAGCTTCCAGGCCGATGCATCCGCACTCTCGAATATTTATATACCAAGCAGTACGGGAACCGAGGTACCGCTAGGTACCGTGGCCCACTTCTCGACCAAGATCGAGCCCCTAACCGTTAACCACCAGGGGCAATTTCCATCGGTGACGCTATCGTTCAACGTAACTCCCGGGGTTTCGCTAGGCGATGCGGTTGCCAAGATTCAGGCACTCCAGGAGCAACTCAAAGTGCCGCAAACGCTTCAGGGCGCCTTCCAAGGCAATGCGCAGGCCTTTCAATCGTCCCTAGCATCTACGCCATTGCTGATCGCGGCGGCGGTACTCGTGATGTATATCGTCCTGGGCATGCTCTATGAAAGCTATATCCATCCGATCACCATTCTGTCGGCCCTGCCGTCAGCCGGTGTCGGCGCACTGATTACGCTTATTCTATTTGGTTACGATCTCAGCGTTATTGCCTTGATCGGCATCATCCTGCTGATCGGAATCGTCAAGAAGAATGCGATCATGATGATTGATTTCGCGCTGGATGCCGAGCGCAACCACGGGAAAAGCCCGCTGGATTCCATCCATGAGGCCTGTCTGCTGCGGTTCAGACCGATCATGATGACCACGATGGCCGCACTGCTGGGCGGTCTACCCCTGGCCATCGAATCAGGGGCGGGATCGGAACTGCGCAGACCGCTCGGCATTGCGATCGTCGGCGGACTGATTGTCTCGCAATTTCTGACGCTTTATACGACGCCCGTAATCTATCTCTATCTCGACCGCGTGAATGTCTGGCTAGCCCAGCATGGGCTGAAGCGCGACAAGCAGGATGCCAAAGCGAAACACCGCCGGCCGGCCAAACCCGCGCTTGCCGCAGAGTAAAGCGAATGTCACGCCGTCTGGTTCGACGGCACTTCGTTAGAGATAAGTTCTATCTCGACGCGATTGCGGCCGGCGTTCTTCGCCCGATACAAGGCGGTATCGGCGCGTTTCAATACGGCGTCGACCGGCTCGCTGGTTTCGCCGGCCAAAGTCACGCCGATGCTGGTGCTAACGGTCACCGCCGTCCCGTTTGGCGTGCACACGATTGGTTCGTCGGCGATCACCGCGCAAAGCCGCTCGGCAATAGTGCCCGCCATTGCCAGATCGATATCTGGCAAAATGACAAGAAATTCTTCGCCGCCGATGCGCGCGACCAAATCGAAATTGCGCATATGGCGGGAAATACGACGCGCGAACTCCATCAGCACCATGTCGCCCGCAGCATGCCCGTAAGTGTCGTTTACCTGCTTGAAATGATCGATATCGAGCATCAACACAGCAAACGTCTTTTTCTGCTCGCCCGATTTGAGAAGCAGGCGCTCCAGATGCCCCATGACATAGCGCCGGTTGAACAGGCCAGTCAGAGCATCGGTCAAAGCCATCGATAGGCTGGCGGTATAGTTGGCCACCAGACGATCCTGATAGCGCTTTTGGCGAATCTGACTGCGGACACGGGCCAAGAGCTCGTTGCGATCGATCGGCCGCAGTACATAGTCGTTGGCGCCGAGTTCGAGCCCCTTGGCGACCCGCTTCATCTCCTGCTCGTCGGCCAGGAGCAAAATCGGAACCTGCCGCGTGCCTTCCCGCGAGCGAAGCTGAGAGCACAGCCGCAGGCCGTCCTCGGCCGCCAGAAGCAGACTGATCATCACCAGATCAAAACCCGGTGGATCGTCGATTCCCACCAAGGCATCGGCACTGCCCGACTTAACGGTCAATTCGTCCTGATCGTGTGCCAGAGTCGATACGATGCGCTCGGCGACGGCGCGCCCATCTTCGACCAGGAGAATGCGCGCATGGTCCGCAGCCTCCTCAATGATCGGTCGGTCGTCTTCCAGCATGGCGAATTGATGGGAGGTTTTTTCACGCAGCCGCCATTGGTCGGAGGTCAGCTTGAGCCGGATCAGTGAGCGCGCACGGGCGAACAAAGCAATGTCGTTGACCGGTTTGGTCAGAAAATCGTCAGCGCCTGCCTCCAGACCGCGAACACGGTTTTCCGAATCCGACAGGGCAGTAATCATCACGATCGGGATATGGGTGGTTTTCGGGTCGGATTTGAGGCGTCGGCAAACTTCGAAGCCGTCCATGCCGGGCATCATCACGTCAAGCAAGATCAAATCGGGGGGAGATTCGGCGACCTTCTGGAGGGCCTCCGGCCCCGAAGATGCGGTTATCACGTCAAAATATTCGGCTTGAAGCTTAGCCGAGAGCAGTTTTACGTTGGGAACCAGATCATCAACGACGAGAACGCGCGCGGGCATGATCGTTCACCGACGCCCAACGGTTAGTGCAGATGCTTGGCAACCGTTTCCAGGAATTTCGTCACCGAAATCGGCTTGGCGATATAGTCCTGACATCCACCCTCACGAATTTTTTCCTCATCGCCCTTCATCGCGAACGCCGTTACGGCGATGACGGGGATGTCCCTTAATTTTTCATCTTCCTTCAGCCATTTCGTTACGTCCAGTCCAGAAACCTCAGGAAGCTGAATATCCATGATAATTAAGTCGGGGTGATGCTCGCGGGCCATCTTCAGGGCATCGATTCCGTCTCGTGTTTTCAGTGTGGCATAACCGTGAGCCTCCAACAGATCGTTGAAAAGCTTCATATTGAGTTCGTTGTCTTCGACAATCAGAATTGTTTTCATCGGCCGCATTCATCCCGCATCTTGAACTCGCACCTGAGATCGGCGCACGACGGATGCGTTCCGGCATGCGCAAAAAACCGATCGTGCAGACCAATAAGCGCGATTTTCAGAAAATAACAATTATGGTTACATTTTTACTAAAGTCGCAGCGAAGGATAAGTCTCACCTCCGACTAAAGCCGGTCATTCAGCAGTGCGGCCTGGGCAAGGATTGGATTGCCTGCAATTGCCCGTGGACGCTGAAATCTTGGTAGTCATAGTCATAATCACTGACCACACCGTTATCATGTACAGTCATGGTCATTTCATATTCAGGCTGCTCACGCGCCTCGGCCGCGTTAGTGCCGTCAGCCGGATCGTCGGTGCCGGCAGGTGGGTAGAAAGCGACGCGCACGCGATGGCGGGGGCTATCGAGTAACGGGTCCTTTAAAGCTGAGTGGGTTTCGTCCGCGGGCTTCAAGATCACCGCATTAAAACGAGCCGCCCCGCCGCCTTCGCTGCCGTCGAACATATCGCCGGTCATGAAATGCTCACCTTTGCGCGCGTACTCTATCAGCTTCACCTGCTGGGCGGTTTGGAACAGAAAATGCGGCGGTAATTTGATGGTCAGGTGGTCGGGCTTTGAATATTCCGCAGTGCCTGCATCGCCCGGTCCGTTACGCTTTGCCCGACCGCGAAACTCGCTGACATCGCCATCC
>Ga0182030_10012233_pt1 | contig 17224 bp, 16 predicted proteins | sample 812S3MmetaG_FD_121299 | JGI IMG/M metagenome (GOLD analysis project Ga0182030, IMG submission 121299) | Permafrost microbial communities from Stordalen Mire, Sweden - 812S3M metaG (Illumina Assembly) | ecosystem: Environmental > Terrestrial > Soil > Wetlands > Permafrost | place: Sweden...
CGACATGCATGAAGTGCTCGCGCACGTCCGCGCGCATGCCAAGCCCCACTTTCACTCGGAAGTCATCCAGAAGCTCTCCGATCTGCCGCAGCCGGTCATCTCCGCGGTGCAGGGGCACTGCTCAACGGGGGCTCTGGAGCTCGCGCTGGCCGCGGACCTGATCGTCGCCGCGGAGTCCGCGCGCTTCTCGGACGTGTACGCGCGCTGGGGGCTCACGCCGGTGTGGGGGCTTTCCCTCAGGCTCCCGCATCGCATCGGCAGGGCAAAGGCGAGCGAGATGATGCTCACCTGCAGGAGCTACACGGGAGCGGAGGCGATGGCCATGCATCTCGCGAATTTCTGCTTCCCCGACGAGCGCTTCGAGCCCGAACTGGCGCGGCTCGCGGACGACATACTTGCCAACTCCTGGTACGCCAACCAGGTGAACAAGCGCTCGCTGATCGCCATCGATGGGTTGAGCCTGCGCGAATCGCATGGGCTGGAGCTGTTCAAGAACGAAGGACTGGCGCCGGATGCGGTGAAGCGGGTGGAAGGCTTTTTCGCTCCGCGAAAGGACGGCGGACGCTAGCGCCTCCATGTCTTTCGCCTCAACCACGGCGACTACACCGCCGCCATCCAGGGCAGCACGTGTCAAGTTGCCGCAAGGCGCGGAGCAAGCGTGACCGTCGCGCGAGTCGATCCCGAGCACATTCTGGGTTCGCTGATCGCGTTCACAATAGCCGCGATTCTCGTTGTAGCGGGTGTTGCAGGTGTTCTGACGTGCAGTATGTAGTAGTGTTTGATATGGCGAGGGAGTCGTACCCCGCTCCGGTGCTGCCGACTCTGTTTGTGGGTGCCATCGCTTTAGCTCTTGTAGGCTGCGCGTTGTGGCTCACATTCGCAAGTCGTCTCTCACCACTTCTGCATCGGGTTCGGTTTTATAGCGCCGGCATAGCTTTGGGCCTGTGCGTTGTCCTTCTCGCTATGCGGGGGATTGAGAATCGGCATGACAACCTTGTGGAGTCGGCCAGTTCGGGCAAGGTTGGAGTTGTAGAGGGTATTGTCGAAGACTCTCATGTCATGCCGGCCACGGGACATGACACAGAGCGGTTCACTGTCGGAGGTGAGCGCTTCGCTTACTCGGACTATGAGATCACTGGTGGATTCAACAACGCTGCTAGTCATGGCGGCCCGATCAGAGCGGGCCTTCCTGTTCGCATCACATTTGTGCAGGAGTCGAGGCGCAATGTCATTGTCAAGCTTGAAGTTGGGCGCACTTAAACGATGCCAAAAATGACCCATCATGGGCATGTTGATCAGCAATGTGGCCGGCGTCCCGGTAGTCGATCGCCGGTTCCATTAAAGTTCAAAAATTGTCCCTTAGAGCGATGCTCACCTGAAGCCACATGTCCCAATAGATTGGTATTAACTGCCACGAAGTGGGGGTCTCTGGGCTCCCCGACATCCTGCTCATCGCGATGCGAGCGGTTATCCTCAGCATATTAGCGGCGGTGTTCAGCGCGTGCAGCACTCAAGCCGTCCCTGTCACCACGCTGCACGATCATACTCAATTGTCTGCATCCGGGTTGATGACTCCCGGCCTTGAAATCTGCATTGATCTCGAAACCGGTATCGTAACTGTACGTACCTCGCGGAGTGGTGTAACACAAGCCGGTCATAAGCCGAACTGGCACAAGTCAACAAATCGACTCAATGCGCAGCAGCTACAAAGTCTGAAGGACACGATCCGCCGCGACGTGCGTAATGGGCTGAGATCAAAGGCTTGCGATGAGGAGGATAAAGCCACTAAGGAGCGGGGTAACCGAAGCCGGCCGCGCGATCAGCTATGGACCGGTGAAGATGATTCCATGACTTCTTTAGATTTCCAATTAGAGGGTCAGTCCGGCGGTGCCCCTGAACGTCCTTGCGAGTCGGCAGCGTTCAACGACCTTTGGAATGCGGTGTAACACGCTTCTGAGTAACCGACTTGCGCTTATGGGGTAAATAATTCGACCCCTTTGTATTCTTAAGGATATTTGTCTGTTCTCAAATCTCTCGCCGACCGGCTACGGATGATTCTGCTGATCTCATCAGCACGTCCCCGCGGTTTCCTCTCTCGAGGATTGCCCAACCCCTGCCCATCAGCCTCGACGAGCTCGGACAGTTGCGCACACGCGGGCAGGAGTCGGGCAATCCTTAACGACAGGCGACCTTCAGCGGAGCTGTTGAAGGATCCGAACGCGGCCAAATGTGTCAGTACTTGGCGAATTACGCCAAACGCCGCGTCAGAGTTAACATTGCGCGAGTTATGATGCCGCGTGGCTGCTCATACCCCCCTCCACGGCCTCTCATCCGAAGTCATTGCGATGATTCGCGGACAGATTGAGGCCGCGATTGCAGCGCTCAACGGTTTGGTCGTCCCTGAGGATTCAAGACGTCTGACGGCGGTCATTGTGATGCTGGAAGAAGTGCTCCCGGAGTTTAATGACATCGGCCGTAAGCCGTGGCGTGCGGTACCTTGGCTCGACTGCGCAAGTCATCTGTTGCAAGTGATGAGCGCCCCAGGTACCAACGGCGCTCGGGAACACGTGAGCGCTGCGCGCGATCTACTAGTTCGCGAATAGATTCTACCCTCGGTCACGCAGTAGGACGATCATCATGAGGGCGTGGCGCACGGTGCAGTTCAATTCATCCGGACTGATTGACCGTCGCGCTTCGTTTGGTGTTGCACGGTGGCGGTGACCTGCGGCCCACGGCGCTCGAACATCCGAACATCATCGTCCCTTTGTAATTTCGGTTAGGGGTGCACTTACCCGCCATCGCGCCGAGGGTCTGCGGCTTTCAAGTGTCACCGCCGCCATCAGCCCGCATAGGTAGCGGCCTTTAGGTCTCTTTGACGACCTTCCTGGGATCCTTATCATCGCGCAAAGCGATGTACTTGGTATGCCTGAGCTTGTCAGCGCCGGTCCATTCAGCGAAGTCGATGCGGACCACGATCTGCGGTTTCACCCAAATGCAGGATTTCATTTTCTCGGCGGTTAGTCCCTGGCCCCAACGACCCGGTTCCTGCTCCGGCAGGTTGACGAAGGGACATTTCGCGATCTTCAGCGCCTTGATCCTGGCAAACACCTCGCGGCGAGTGGCTGGGATGAATCCAGCGCGTACGCGGCTGGAAAATATCAAATCTTTGCCTCGGTAGAAGCCCACGATCAGCGCATCAAATGGATTCCCCGGGGTGAATCCGCCGACGACAAACTCTTGGCCAAGATTTACCCTGTATTTACTCCAGAGCCCTGTCCGCTTGCCTGGCTCGTACACGCCGTCCGCGCGCTTGGCGACAATGCCCTCAAGTCCATGCTCCTTGACGAACTTGAGCATCTGGCTGGACGAGGTGCCGGAGGCCGACTGGCTAATGTGGTCATTGCGCGGCAGGATCTTCGCCAGAATCTCTCGTCGCTCGGAAAGAGGCCGCGCGGTCAAAAGCTTGCCCCTGTAGACCAAAACATCGAACGCGTAGTAATGGATCTTAAGCGCAGCAGACTTGAAGTTCTGCAATAGGTTGAAGTTGGACCGACCCTCATCGTCCATGGCGACGACCTCGCCGTCTAACACCGTCTCATCGGGCACCTTGATAAGGGCATCGGCGATGTACCCGAACTTTTTGTTGAGGACGTTGCGCCGGCGCGAATAGACGGTGACCTTTCCTTTGGTTTTAACAGCCTCGAGCCGGTAGCCGTCCAGCTTGATCTCGTAAGTCCACTGCGGGCCTTCGGGTACATCGGCTACCGGCAAACAGTCCATCGTTTCAATAAACGATGCCACGACCGGGACATTCTGGGACTTGGCCATTGTTGCATTCTATCGGCAATACGCCGGCGGGACCTCTTCACTTCAAAAGATCACGGCTCTGTAAGGCCAGATAGGGAGCGCTCAGCGCAAGCCTATGTGTTCTATTGCGGATAGGCTTGCACCATTCAAGCGATTGCGGACGCAACCTACTTTCGGAAGACGCATCGCTCCGGGAAAAAAGCCAAGCGGACATCACCTTTGGGACGAGTCCCACACTCCCTTGCTGAGCGCGCCTACGGCAGCTTATTCCCCCGATCCCATACTGCAGTGGTCAACAATTTCAACCTTTTATCGCGCAGGCCTCAATCATGGAGTTTAAGCGGATGAGTGTAATTAGCTTTCTTGAAGAAGCGGGTGAGAAGCTCTTGAGCGTGGGCACTGGCAAGCCGACCGACTCACAAGCGTCTACCGCGACCGCCAACGTGCCCCAACTGAACGCCGCAGCCGGAGCCGCTATCACAAAATATATTGCGTCCCAAAACCTGAGTGCCCAGAACCTGAACGTCACTTACGACGGTGCTTCCAAGACACTTACGGTATCGGGCGTGGTGCCGGATCAAGCAACGAAGGAGAAGATAGTGCTCTGCTGCGGCAACGTTCACTCGGTTGCGAAGGTCGACGATCAGCTCACCGTTGCTCAAACACCTTCTCCGGCTGCGAGCTTTTACCAAGTCAAACCTGGCGATTCACTCTCCAAGATCGCCAAGGCCGTTTACGGTGATCCCAATGCGTATTCGAAGATCTTCGAGGCGAATACGCCGATGCTTTCCGATCCAAACAAGATCTAATCCTGGTCAGCAGCTACGCACCCGCCGAAAGCTGAGTAGCGTCACACGGTGGGGAGGTATCGGCTCCTCATGCCGCCGATCTTCGTGAAAGGCGTTTTTCCAGCGCATGGGGGAGCTGGGCCATCGTATGGAGACCGAAATCAACGCAAAGCCGGCCGCAGGGGAGGCATCAATGCTCGGCCAATTCGAGTTCGCCGAGGGCTCGCGCATTCTGGCCTCGCGGATATAAGGGGCTCATGACCTTCGCCACCTGGCGTGCACCGCCGGACGACCCTCACCGTCCCGCCAAGCGCTCGCGCATGGTGCGCATCGCGATCAGTCAGGAGGCCATGGAGGATTACGCCGCGGGGAGCGAGGAGATTCGAATAGCCAGCAACGAGCGCTTGATCGCATGGCTTCGAGGCCGAATCGCGGCATTCGATCCCACCAAGATTCGCCTTTAGGGGTCGAGCCCGCGCCAGTGACCTGGCCTTTGGGTGACGCTCGAGCTCAACGGCTGAGGGCCTCACGCGACGGGTGACTGTTAGCTTACCTGCGATAAGCTATCTCGGAAATGCGAATTTCTTCACGCCGGTTACGCCGCAAAATTAGTAGTCAGGCATTGCAACAAAAGGCACCCGCCAACCTAAGCATGGCGTAGGGAGAACCGCATGAGTCTAACTCGTCGATTTTGCGTTGCGCCGATCTTCCTCCTCCTGGGGCCTGGCGCTGTCCTCGCACAATCCAGCGTGGATGCTAGGGTGGAGAAGCGTGAAGATTCGATTAGCTCTCGAAAGCCGCGTGGCTGCTCTCGAAGAGCAACTTCACAGGCAAACGCCCGGCGTCGGTTCAGACAAAGTCAACTGGCGCAAGCTTCAAAGAGGCCTCTCCGAAAGCGACGTTGAGAAGCTGCTCGGTAGCCTTTCCAAAGTAAATGCGTTTGGATCCTTCACTGTTTGGGATTACGGGGATTCGGTTGGAGGGAGAGTTCATTTGACGCAAAAACGGGCGCTGTCACGGGGTGGCACGAGCCCTAATGCAACGTGCAGCTGCCCCCGGACTGGGAAATGAAAGTTAGTCTCCGTCTCCGTCGGTGAACGGGTCATGGGTTGTACGCAGAGGGAGATGATCGATCATGGGCTTTGGAGTTGGCGAATTGGCGTTGTTCTTGCTTCGTTTTTCTAGTTGGCGCCGTCTTGGGCTTGCTGGGCGGGTGCGCGGCAAAAAGAATTAATTCGAATGATGCCGGGATGCAACTCTGGCTGGCACGAAGGCAAATCCAAACGCTCTTGAAGTGGAGAAAGGGAAAGGCTCTGTGATTCACTGGATGTGCGTGGTGCAGTTGGCGAAGAGTTGAAAAGTTGGGCAGTTTGTTGCTTTAGTGAATCATTAGCTCGCGACGATTTGGCCGACGACCAGTACAGTGGGTTGTATCCACTGCATTCGACCAAATCCACGTCGCGACTCGCTTAATAATTGGCGCGATGCTCTCCGAATTCATCGATCCGACGGGTTGCTTAAGAGCTTATCAAGCGCCTCGGGGTCGACTGGCTTAGTCATATGCCGATCGAATCCCGCATCCTTTGAGTGCTGGCGATCCTCGTCCTGGCCCCAGCCGGTCAATGCGACCAACCGAATTGCCGTTCCCCACGTTTCTCGCCGAAGCGCCTGAGCGACCTCGTATCCGCTACAGTCGGGCATTCCAATATCGATGAAAGCCACCTCTGGACGAAACGTCTGAGCCAGGGTTACGGCCGCGCGACCCCCATACGCAACCCGGACTTCGTATTGGGCCAATTCCAATAACATGGCAAGCGCATCTGCAGCGTCCTTATTGTCATCGGCCACCATCACTCGGCGGCCTGGCGTCCCATCTCTCGGCGCGTCGCTCATCTGAGCATCGGGTGACGCGACAGCGCTCAGGGGCAAACGCACGATGAACTCGCTTCCGTGTCCCAAGCCGGCACTGCGCGCCTCAATGGCGCCGCCGTGCAATTTGAGGAGGCCCCTCACGAGCGACAATCCAATGCCAAGCCCGCCGTCGGAGCGAGAAGATGCCCCGTCGATTTGAGAAAACATCTCGAAAATTCGACTCAGTGCTTCCGGCGAAATACCAATGCCATCATCTTTTACGATAATGCAAAGCGTGCCCTGTTGGACGCTACCCGACAACTCGATATGACCGGCAGCATCCGTATATTTGGCGGCGTTGGTCAACAAGTTCGACAATACCTGCGCGAGACGCAGCGGGTCCGCCTCGAATACCAAATTCTCAGATGGCAACGTGACCGTCAGCTCATGATTCTTACTATCAATCAATGGCCGTGCCGCTTCGACGGCCGCGTCGACGACCTCGGTCAACGTGACTTGAGTCTTTTTGAGATCCAGCTTGCCTTGGGTGATCCGGGCGATATCCAGGAGGTCGTCGAGGAGCAACGCCATATGCCCTACTTGGCGCTGAATGACATTCTGCGCCCAGTGAAGCTGATGCGCCGCCAATTTCGGGGCAGCGAGAATTTGGGCGGCCGTCCGAATCGGTGCCAGGGGATTTCGGAGCTCATGGGCCAGGGTTGCGAGAAAGAGATCTTTGCGATGATCCGCCTCCCGGAGCGCTGCCTCGGTGGCGTGCAGCGCTTCGAATTGATCACGCAGCTGGTACTGGCGCGCCCGGGCACGCAGTGCCGCCTGCACTGAACTCAACAGCGTGCGAGAGGTGGTAGGACGCTCTAAGAGCGTGACGTTTCGCAACGAGTCAAGCACGCGCCGAGTGTGAGGTTTCGGAGAGCCCGCTTCGCACAGGAGAATAACGGGGATATCCGACCAAGGCGGCTGATGGGATAACGCGTCGAGCAGATCGCCCATGTGCCGATCCGAGAAGGCAGCATCGGTCATTAAGATGGCGCCGACGGCATGCTCAGTCTTCGCCGCTACGGACTGCGCACCTTCACACGAAATCGCAGAGATTCCCGCTCGTTTAAGAAGTTCAAAGGTCGCCTCCCGATCGCGCCGTGTCGGCGCCAACAACAAGACTTGATAAGCGTCCATCGACGTGGGCCTCAGCGAGCATGGCCGTCAGGGCTGAGCTGCCGCTCATCGTGGTCGGATGCCGCTTTCACCTCGATGGGGCCGCCCGTGAGCACGCCGCGGAGCCTCAATAAGGGGTCGCTCAAGTGGATGCCGCTTTGGTCAAACCACAATTCTCGAATCGAGCTCTCATGCCCACCTGTGCGCTTCTTGAGCACCGATATGGCTTTACGCACGGTACCGGCGAACTCGAAATAGCGCAGCAACACGACCGAGTCTGCAAGGTAGCTGGCATCCACGGGCGAACTCATGTTGGCGCCAATCATGCCCGTCTGGGCGACCGTGAAGAAAGTCGCGACGCCCTGATTGTTCAAGTAGGACAAAAGCTCATGAAGTTGCGCCGTCAGGTAGCTGTTTTGCGGCATCGCATTAAGATAACCGTTGAGGCTATCAATGATGATGACACGCGCCCCGCCTTTCTCGACGCTATTGCGCACCACTTGGGCGAATTCCCCCGGGGAGATGGCCACCGGGTCGATTTGGCGGATCGCGATTTCGCCCGGCCCCGAGCCTTCTTTGATCTGTATTCCAAGTCCCGCGGAGCGGGCGAGAAGTGCCGATTTCGTTTCATCAAATACAAAAGCGGCGGCGTGATCCCCTCGCGCCGCCGCGGCGGTGGCGTATTGCAGCGCCAGGGTGGACTTTCCGGAACCCGGCGGCCCAATGAGGAGCGTGCTCGTCCCGCGATCGATGCCGCCGCCCATGAGCGCATCGAGGGCCGCGACGCCGCTCGGCAAAAACGCTTGCCGGTAGGACGAGGTGTGGTCCGCAGCGACCAAACGCGGGTATACCGTGATGCCGCCGCGGCGAATGGTGAAATCGTGGTAGCCGCTGATGAAGTCGCTCCCTCGAAACTTAATCACCCGCAGTTCTCGGCGAATTTGTCCGTAGGCCGGCGCGCTCGAATCCAAAGCGATCACACCGTGCGCAATACTGTGTAGCTGCAAGTCCGGTCCTTCGGCCGTGCGGTCATCGAGCATTAGCACGGTGCAATCTCGCCCCACAAAGAATTGTTTCAGCGCAAGAATTTGCCGCCGGTATCGCAAGGAACTTTGAGCGAGCAAGCGCAGCTCCGACAGCGAGTCGATAACCATGCGGCTCGGAGTGGTGCGTTCAATCGCCTCGAGGAGCCGTCGAATGGTTTCACCGAGCTCGACCTCCGAAGAGGGCAACATGGTGAGCTGCTCATCGCTTCGAAGTTCATCTTCATCGGGGACCAATTCGATGATCTCGATGCCCTCTAGTGACCAGCCATGAGAGGCGGCGCCCGCCTCAAGCTCCCGTTTGGTTTCCGACAGTGTCACGTAAGTGCACTTTTCACCGCATCGCGCTCCATCGAGCAGGTACTGAAGTGCCATGGTAGTTTTCCCAGCCCCGGGAGCGCCATCGAGCAGGTATAGCTGGTGGGGGGAGAATCCGCCGCAGAGCACGGTATCCAAGCCGGGAACGCCTGTTTTTGATCGCTTGCTATGACTCATTAACTTCTCTCGGAGACTCATTTAACCGGGAAGATCAATTCCAAACGTTGAACGAAACTTCCGACGTTATCCAGCACAACATACACATACGAAGGATGCTCCTGAGTAACCGTGTTGCCGCGCTTGCGCTCGAGGTAGAGGGCGGCATGAAGAGCCTTCACTCCTTCAAATTCTGTCGAAAAGAATTCTTCCGTACAGACGCCATTTGCCCGGCGGGTAAGCATTCTGAACGTGCTTCGCTGAGTAATTGACGCTACGGGCGGGGAACTCGGATTACTCATGGCAGTCCAGCGGTTCCGATGCGATTCGACGAAATCTGCAGCATGCTATCCCGGCCCCTGGTGGTAGGCATCCTCGCCTGAGAGCAAAGATTCCAGGGCATCGACGTCAATCGGCTTGGTGAGGTGCAAGTCGAAGCCGGCTTCTTTAGCGCGTTGTCGATCACCATCTTGGCCCCACCCCGTCAAGGCCAATAATCGGATTGTCGTTCCCCACGGCTCGCCGCGCAGCAACGTTGCGATCTCATAACCGCTCAGTTCCGGCATGCCGATATCCAGCAGTGCCACATCAGGACGAAACGACTGGGCAAGGGCCAGCGCCGCGCGACCGTTATAAACCACGCGGACCTCGTGACCTCCCATTTGCAGTAGAGTCGCCAGACTATCGGCGGCATCCTTATTGTCATCGGCAATTAAAACGCGCCGGCCGGTCCGCGATGCGGGCGATGCCTCGCGAGGCGAGACAGTCTCATCGGTCGCGGTGAGTGCCGTCTCGGGCAAGTGCACCGTAAACTCACTGCCCCGGCCGATCCCTGCACTTTTCGCCTCGACGGTTCCTCCGTGCAACTCCACCAGTCCCTTGACGAGCGCCAGTCCAATACCGAGTCCCCCATCGGAGCGAGCTGAGCCCGCATCCACCTGCGAGAACATGTCAAAAATTCGATCCAGCAACTCGGGCGGAATACCGATGCCCTCATCTCGGACGGTAAGACGCACCGGGCCCTCTTCCACAGTAGCGATGAGTTCGATCTGACCTCCTGCATTGGAATACTTTGCCGCATTGGTCAGCAAATTGGACAAGACCTGGGAGAGCCTCAAAGGGTCGACTTCCAGCCACACGGGGTTCGAAGGCAAGGCGATCGTCAAGCGATGGTGTCTTTCGTCCAGTAGTGGGCGGGATGCCTCGACGGCGGTATCGACGATACTCGTCAGCGTGACACGGTCCTTTTTTAGGGCGAGTTTTCCCTGCGTGATCCGCGCGACATCGAGCAAGTCATCGAGTAGCAACGCCATTCGGCCCACCTGGCGCTGGATCACGGTGCGAGCCAATTGCAACTGCTCGGGTTGGAGGCGGGGCGAGCCTAAAATATGTGCCGATGTCCGAATGGGTGCCAGGGGATTGCGCAGCTCATGGGAGAGCGTCGCCAAGAACTCGTCCTTGCGTCGATCCTGCTCGCGAAGTTGACGGTTGAGGTTTCCTAGCTGTAGCTGATCGAGCTTCTGTGCGGAGACATCGACGGTCACCCCGTCGAAGTGCGTCGGCGTGCCGTCGCTCGCATAATCGGTGCCGCCGAGCGCGCGTATCCATTTGATTGCGCCGGTGGTTGGATGCACGGTGCGGTAGACGATGTCATACGGCGTTCGATTGCAAATGGATGTATCAATCGCTTCGCGGGTCGCGGCGCGATCCTCTTCGTGAATCCTCGCGTAGAAATCATCGATGGTGATGCGCGCCGTTGGTGCGAAGAAGAAGTGATCCTTGACCCGGTCGTCCCACAGGAGTTCATGGAACGGCAAGTCGCAGTACCAAAAGCCGACCCCGGAAAGGCGAGTCGCATAGTCCAATCGCGAGCGATTCAAGGCGAGCGCTTGTTCCGCCGCGGCCCGCTCGGTAACGTCTCTGACCAGAGACACGACGCCCAGGACCTCCCCGTTCGAACCACGAGCGGGGATCGAGGTGACACAACGGGTTCGCAGTTCGCCGCTCACCGGAAGTTTGACCAGTTCCTCGAGGTCGCGGACCTCCTCTCCAGCAAGGGCTCGCACGATGGGATTTTCATCCACGCGACGGGGAGTGCCGTCGGGACTGAATATCTCGATACTCGCGGCGTGGGTGGTGATCTCGCGCCCATCGACTGCTCCGAACGCTTTTTGGGCTGCCGCATTCGCCAAGATCACTCGACCAGAAGCATCGTGAAACCAGACCTCTTCGCTGATGTTATCGAGCACGAGAGAAAGACGGTTCCGCTCCTCGCGAGTCTCGTCATAGACGCGCTGCATGTCTTGCTCGGCATGCCGGCGCTCGACCCCATCGAACAACCGCGCCGCCACGGACTCAATCAGTGAAATTTCATCTTTCGACCATTCTCGAGGCTGGGCGGCGTTGACGAACAATGAAGCCCGGAAGCGCCTGTCGCGCACCAGCGGGACGGACACGAAGGCTCTCGTTTGAATGGCTTCGTAACGCGCCACGTCGATATCCGGCGCGTCGGCCACATTATTGTGGATCACGGTGACGCCCTGGCGCTGCAACACGATATTCCGAGGACCGAACCCGGACAAAGGGTAGGGCCCTGCCAGGGGGACAACTCCGTCCACGTAGGTCGTCTCGAGGACGATAGTCTCATCGTCGGGCTGCACGATGCCAAAGCCAACGCGGTTCGCTCCCAAATGTCGTCCGAGTAACTCGATCCCTGCCGAGACTACCGAACTCGCATCTCTCTGGCTTCTGAGCGCATCGTCGAGCTCGACTAAAAAAGATTGGCGCCGATCGGCGAGCACCTGCGCGGTCGTCTCGTTGCAGATGACCAGCACGCCTCCGACTCCGGAAGGCGCGGCGGCATCCTCGATGGGACTGTAGCTGTAGGTCCAATACACATCCTCGCGGCGCCCGTGGCGGATGATCGGCACGAGCTGATTCTCATGCCAGGTGGCTCCGCCGCCGCCAAGTACATGATCGAGTTCAGGACCGATGATGTGCCATATTTCCTGCCAGCACTCGCGCCCCGGAGCACCCAACATAACCGCGTTCTTTTCGGGTCCGATTGAGCGGGCATACGCGTCGTTATAAAAACAACGGTATTCCCGTCCCCAGAAAATGAATAGGGGATGCTGGGTCGTCAGCAAGATCCGGATCGTCACGCGCAACGCAACCGGCCAACGTTCCGGATTGCCCAAGGGGTGGGTATGCCACGGAAAGGCGCGCATGCGCTCGCCCATAGTTCCTCCGCCGGCGAGAAACTCCGGGTCGAAGGCCCGATCGGATGTTACCTGCTGCTCCATGCGACACAGCCGCCCGCGTGTTCAATCTCCTAGCGTCCGCGATTTGCCCCATTGCAAAGCGTTTGCTAAACGAAGAGCGATTCCGTTGATCGCGCGCGGTGCTTCCGGCGGTCTACGTATCCCCGATCACTGCTCATCCCTTCTGGCTACACCAACTCGCTCGGCCGCGTGATGCGGGAGCACGCGTGATTTTAATCGCGTAATAGTGGGTCGTCTAGATGATTATTGCTGGTAACGACAACGCCGTCGTCGCCTACGATAAAACCTTCATTTGCGCATTTTCCCCGGCGTGACGCCCTTGATCAGCCGAAATGCTCGAATAAAGCGGGTGGAATCCTTAAAACCCACCTGCGCCGCCACCTCGGCCACCGACAGATGGGGTCTTTTTAGAAGGTCATGGGCACGCTCCACCCGGCGGCGCAACAAATATTGGTAGGGGGTCTCACGGGTCGCCTTCTTGAACACCCGCAGAAAATGAAAGCGACTTAAACCCACAAGCTTGGCGAGATCGTTGATGCCGATATCTCGGCTCAAGTTGTCCTCGACGTATTGCCTAATCGTTTGCTGATGGGCCGCGCCCAGGCGGCCGGTGGTGTCGTCCGCGGATGCGAATGCCTCGCGCTGGAAAGCGCAGAGCTCCAGCACACTCAACAGACAAAGTGATTCCACGTGCATGGAGTCCCAGCGGGCAGGGCCTGTCAGCAACGCCGCCTGAAGTTTCTCGAGCGTTGAACGCAGCGCAGGATTGGTGAAATACACATGGCTGAGCGACGGGACGTTCTGCAACTTGTGCATCACTTCATCTTCCATTCGTCGTGGATCGAGATACAGGGCGGTAAACGATTGCTTCGATGATTTCGGAATGGACCAGCCCCAAATGCGACAGCCGGCGGGTAGAAACGTCAAGGTGCCGCGCAGATCGTTCCGATGCACGAGTTTTGATGCGTCGCTGAACGTCTCGCCGGCGGCCAGTCGCAACCCGTGCAGGGCCAGATAATGAGACCCGCCCACCCATTGATATCCGTATCCCTCTCGGCTGTCGATCCGAACGTACTGTGCCGTCATACCGGCGGCATCGAATACGGGCGCCGGCGGCGAAGATGACTCCCATAGGGGGGTTAACTCCACCTGGCGTAACCGGCGCGATCGGGGAGGAATAATCAACCGAGATTTGAGATCGTGAGCCCGTTGGTTCAATGCGCTATTCATGAATAACGATTGTGGCCTCCACAATTCAGCCGGCTGAGTTTGTATTTTACCCCGCTTTCGGCCTATCCACAGCCCGTCAGTACTGCAATGCAGCAAATCCAGCAGTTAAGTACGGTATCGAGCAGACACCCAATTTTGGCCCCATTTGGGCTTCGCGGCTACACCGAGAGTGATAGCCCGCCGGGGAATATTCAATGCAGGAGACCAACGGCGCTAGGGCTGGATTCGAGGCGCTGGCTAATAAGTACCCCCATGAAGACCGGTGTGCCGACGACGGCAGATCTCGCGAGAGAGCTAGTAAAGGAGCATGAGCGCTCAGAGCTTTCAGCCCCAGCGATCCTGGAGAAGGATATGCGCACTCTCAAGTTACAGAGCCCAAACCGGCTAGCATCCTAGCTCTGAAATAGTTGCCCATCGTGGCGATCAGTCTATTACCCACGGAGGGTTCTTCCCCGTTGTCGTTCGGGCGCGGTGGGCCAGCCGCAATAGCCGGGCTCGGGGGATGGCAGGACCCGCGGGTAGATCACCGGCGTATCGAGGCTTACGAAAGGTCTTACAGCATCGAGGTCCGGTTGTGCAAAGAGGCGCCCTTCCTTACAGCGTTTTCAGGACGACCTTGCCTTTTTCCCAGACATAGATAGGCGTGCCGTGCATGCGAGCAGCTTCTCACATCCCTTCGCCGCGAGTCGGGGGACGCGCCGACGCCGGCCGCAACACTCTCGAGCTGCTTGGCGCACGTGGTTGGTTTACGGCGCTCGTTCGACGAGTTTTTGCGCCTGACCTAGGACTCCTTCGGCTTGCTCTGGTCATGGTGTCGCCATCGCCCTACCCGTTTCGAGATATTCCGCCCACGCCTGCTTCTTGCGCCTTTCCGGGAGCACTCCGCGTTAGAGTTTTACGCCGGGGCCGGATTCTTGACTAATGCCCGAAGCCGACGAATCTCCTCGCGAGAGGCGCTCAGATCTGCAACATCAAACGCCAGAGAATGGAGACCGACCACCCTACCGTCAATGAGGTCTGGAATAAGAAGGAGATTGCTGTAACGGGGTCCGTCATCATCGTACAGAACCTCCTCCCGCGCCGTTGCCTGACCAGTGAGCGCGCTCTCGATATCATTCGCGGCTCTGCGGTATCGAGCCTCACCAAGAACGACTCGCATGTGGTGACCGAGCGTTCGATAGCGCAATGTAGTAGATTCCGCTTGAGCGGCAGCGTTGGCATAGCAACTGATCAGATCTCGGTTCCACGAGACTATCCGCGCCGGCACGACGTTCAGTATCGTTTCCCAATTTGCATGGGCGCGGCGCAGATCGCTCGCCAGTTGTTCGCGCTCCGTGACGTCATGCGCGAGCGCATACACGCCTATCACCGTGCCGCAGGCATCGCGGTCCGGCAGGTAACTCACCTCGTAGTGACGTGTCACCCCGCCTTGCAGAACATCCATTGGTACTGTGGCCTCCTGGCCGAACAGGGCGCTTTGACGGCTCGGGTATGATGCCTTGTACAGGTGTTCGCCGAGGAACGACATCGCCGATGCCCCAATCGGATCGTTTCGACTTGCGACCAGGGATCGAAATACCGAATTGGCGAATTGCACCTTACCTTTGCGATCAAAGTGCGCAATCGCAACGGGTACGTTGTTGGTAATGGCGAATAGCCGGTGCTCGTTTGCACGAGTCTTCTCCTTCTCCGCGTCTGACTGTCGCCGATGCAATGCCATCTCGATCGTGCTGCGCAGCTCGGCCAGTTTCACCGGCTTCAATAGGTATCCATCCGGTTCGGCGAGTTTCGCGCGGTCGATCATTGGGTCATCCGCATGGGCTGTCAAGAACACCACGATGACAGGATCTTTCCGCTTCAGTATCGTGGCCGTCTGAATCCCGTCTTCCGGACCTTTGATCCGGATATCCATCAACACAACATCAGGCCACCGCTCCTCGGCGCAGGCGACCGCTTCTTCAGCGGATGCCGCGATCGCGAACGCGTCGTACCCAATTTCGCTCAACGAGTGCTTCAGGTCATTGGCTACGATGAGTTCGTCCTCGACGATCAGAATGCCTGCGGGCGTTGCGGTGCTCATGACGATTCCTCCAAGCACAATGAATGATCGTCGTGCGATAGATACGGGACGCACTGAGCGCGCTGCGGCAGACCGATAGATTCGCCTGCGGCATAGTCATGAAATCCGGCAATCGGCAGCAGCCGCGCGAAAACACGGAGGGATAGAGGGTCGACTACGAAGCCAAAAAGCTCCGAATTCAGGTCACTTACTAAAGCCTCCATGCAACTATCGGCCAGGACGAGTTTCCGAGCCGAATCAAGCGCGACAATAGTGCGTCGTGCCTCCTGGACGAGGAACTTGTACCGGTGACTGATCAACCGCCGCGCCGCGATACCGCGCGAAGTCACACTTCCCATCCTTAGTTCTAGACGCGAGAAATGCTACGCGCATCAGGATCTTACTCACAAGACGAAATCACATTAGGCAAAAGCCCTACAGACTTCGTCGATCCCGCACGCCGGCGATCCGAAACGCCCGGGGCGCGACCCCGGGCTGATTTTTCGGTGCCTATTCAGAATCTCAGGTTCGGGTATTGGCGCTCGCAACCCCGGTACCCAGTCGTGAGATCGCCGAAGGTATCTCATCCGAATCGTCGTCCTCATTCTCCCGCGTATAGCGCGAAAATTCCTCCTGATAGCGAAACGTGATTTTCGTCTGGTCCGCCGCCGGCAATTTCTTCTTCAAATCCACAAACCAGTTGCCCTCTTCCTCATAGACATGGTGTGCCACTGCGCCGCGGATATGCTCGAGTTTGTCCAAGTACTCTTGACTCATCGGGTCCAAGTCCTCTAGCAATCCCATCTGAACCTTCGCGGCAGATTGTTCCGTATAGGCCTTAGTTGAATGGGATTCTTCACCGGCTTTCACTAGCGCGGGATATATAGTCGCTTCTTCCGCGATCGAGTGGCCGGTAAGAAGCAACGCCAAGCGCTTTTGCGCACGCACGCGGCTCGCGGCATCCGTGGCCGCTTTCACCCCAGCAAATGCGCCCTCGATCTGCTGATGATGATCGATCACGAGGGACAACCAATCACCGTCCGTTGCGGCACCGCTAGCTTTGGCCCGCGCTTCAGCCCGTTGCTCGTCACTTTCCGGCGGCGTCACGGCCGCAACGACCTTATCAAGAATGGACATAGCTACTCCTATCCATGTTGGAATTAGGTTGGAATCTGCTGCCATCGAGGGGGGCAAATTCACCTTTGCCCCGCAGGCGCAAAAGCTAGCGTCTAAAAGCTTCGGAAGGCACTCCTCAATCGCCGCCATGTCGCGTCAGAAGCGTCTGATACAGGACGCTGTGGATCCTCTCGCGTCATTGGCGCTTAGAGGACACTCAAGCTCCTCGAGCCAACCATGCGTCCATGGACCTTCGTCGGGATCCATCCGCGCCACAGGTCCTGCTTCAAGTGCACGCGGTGGATACGCCATGGTCGCACGCCTTCGTACCCCGCGACCTCGATCGAACGGGCGCTCCTGGAACCCTGGAACTCGCCGCGATCGCGGCCCGCCGTCGATGGC
>Ga0182030_10012234_pt1 | contig 17223 bp, 17 predicted proteins | sample 812S3MmetaG_FD_121299 | JGI IMG/M metagenome (GOLD analysis project Ga0182030, IMG submission 121299) | Permafrost microbial communities from Stordalen Mire, Sweden - 812S3M metaG (Illumina Assembly) | ecosystem: Environmental > Terrestrial > Soil > Wetlands > Permafrost | place: Sweden...
CAGCGGCTTGTGAACCACAGGCCCCTCGCCGGCCTGGAACTCGAAGTCCAGCCCCATCGGTTCGAGCGGCAGCAGCAGGTCGGCAAAGATGATTGCTGCATCGACGCCCAATTTTTCTGCGGCGGTGATAGTGACTTCGGCTGCGATCTGCGGCTGCTTGCAGATTTCGACAAGGGTGTGGTGCTTGCGAACGTCGCGGTACTCCTGCATATAGCGGCCCGCCTGGCGAAGAAACCAAACGGGTGTGCGGTCCACGGGGCGGCGCAGGCAGGCGCGGATGAAACGGCTGCCGTCGAGAATGGTTTCAATCGGCGCGGAGGAGGCCGGACCAGGGTTGGTGAGATCCATATGAATAAGATTTTACCGGGCTTCGGTCAGCTAGCGCGGCTGGAAGATTTCCCACCTGTACAGACGCTCAAACCGCCGGTCCAGAAGTGTGATCAGCGTGGTCATTCCACAGATCGTCAACCATCTTCGTAACGCCTGTTCGGAATTCGCTATCTTCGGCAAGCAGGCTCACCACCAGCCAGCCCGACGCAGGCATCCCGAAGAAGTAGCCCGGATGCACCCAGACTCCGCGATTCAGAAGCGCCAGGACGGTCTCCTCGTCGGGCCGAATTGCTGGAATCCGCAAGACCGCGTACCATCCCGCCTCAACCTTAAGCCTCTGCACCTCGGGCAGGCCGGAGAACTGCCGGTCAAGCTCTGCCAAATTCCCGGCAACCCGCTCCCGAATCTGCCTCTGAATCTCCGCCCGCCCGCCAAGCCATGCCGGCAGCGCGCACTGGACTGGAGCATTCACGGAGAGAAACGTATCGGCAATCACTTCCAGCCTGTCGAGAGCGTTTACCCCATCAGGTCCAGTTGCCACAATCCAAGCCGCCTTCATCTGCGGCAGCCCGGCTATCTTGCTCAACCCGCTAACAACAAAAACTGGAACCCCATCGATTCCCGAGGCGAAGCTCCCGCCTGTTGATTTGAGCCCATAGTCCAGAAAAACCTCATCCACAATCAACGAGAGGTCAAACTCGCGGCAGATCCGCCGTAACTCCTCAACTTCCCAGCGCTTGGTAAAGTGGCCGGTGGGGTTATTGGGGTGGACGATAACAATGGCCCGCGTCTCGGCAGTAATCGCCTGCCTCAGGCCCTCGATATCAATCTGCCAGCCATCGTTGTAAACCAGTGGCGCAGCCTTCAGCCGCACGTCATCGAGCCGGGCCAGAAAGTCGAAGAGCGGGTAACTCGGCTGCGGAATCAGCACCTCGCTCCCCGGATCGCAAAGCAGCCGAAACAGAAAGCTGTAAGCCTCGCTGGTGCTCGTGGTCAATATCGCGTGACTCGGGTCAATCTTCGCGCCATGGCGAGCGTAGTAGGCGCACACTGCCTCCCGCGCCAGCAAACCACCCCTCGGCTGAGGGTCGTAATCGAGCGCGCGCGGGTCATTCAGAGCTTCAAGTAAATCCCGCGAGTAGTTGAATCCGCAGTGAGTTGGGTTCGATGCCGTAAGGTCGGCAATCGGCAGGCCAGCCTCAAGCCGCAATCGGTGCGCCCGGGCCAACTCGCTCTCCTCCAGATTCCAGCCTGTCCGTTGCGAAAATCGCATGAACCTCTCTCAGCCATCAGCCGCTCAAGCAACGCGGAACCATCTCATCGTGCAGAATAGAACAGAAGGCCCCGGCACGAATGAAGGGCGACGCGCCCAATCATTTCCGAAGCCGCATCAAGCACCGCATCAAGAACCGCATCATGAATCGTATCCCAGGGAGTTGCCATTGCCGCTACGCGCAGTAATCTTCGACTACGGAAAGGTACTCACCGGCCCGCCAGACCCGCACGCTCAGGAGGCGATCCTCAAAATCACAGGTTTAAGCCCGGAGAGCCTCGACAAGCTTTACTGGGCTGACCGTCCCGCCTACGACGAAGGCAAGCTCACCGGGCTCGCCTACTGGCAGAAGTTCTCCAAAGATGCCAATCTCAATCTCACTCCCGCCCAACTCGACGAAATCAACGACTGGGACGCCCGCATGTGGACCACGGAGAACCCCGCCATGCTGGCCTGGCAACAGGATCTCAAGCAGCGAGGCATCCTCACCGCCATCCTCTCCAACATGGGCGACCACGTTCACCGGCTCATGCAGCAGAAACTCGACTGGCTCTCTCGCTTCGATCGTTGTGTCTGGAGCTACGAGCTTGGAGTCGCCAAGCCGGACCCGGCCATCTATCTCCACACGCTGAAAGAACTCCGCATCCAGCCTGAGGAAGCGCTCTTTCTCGACGACAAGCAGCCCAATATCGACGCCGCCCGCGCCCTGGGGATTCGCGGGATTCTCTTCACGGATACTGAGACATTGCGCGCCGATCTCGCCTCCCACGGCCTGGATAAGGTTCTGCCCTTACTCGGATGAGGGAATCCTACTCATAGGATTTGGCCGTTCCTGGCGTTCATTGCGAAGCTTGAAAAGTGGAAAAGCGATTATTCCGTGCTGTGTTTCTTCCCCAGCTGATAGGAGATTGCGGTGGTATACGTCATCTCATCCGCACCCGGATTGCTCGGCACCATGAAGGCATTTGAGATATGGAAGTGTTCTATTCCAGCCCGCATCTCCCATCGGTTAGTCAACCGAAGCTGAAAGCCTACGCTTTGCTGCAGACTGAAGTTCAGGTAGGATGCGTACTGCGATACGGTCTTCTTGTCGAATGCGATCAGCCCGCCCTTCACTTCGTAGAATGGCTTCAGGGGCCGCCCGTCTCGCCACATCATGCGCAGACCGATGGGTGCTATCCCAATGCCGTAGAGCGTGGTGAAAGTGATCGGAAGTGCCACTGGATTTCCCCACACGGTTGCATTGGCCGGTTGCTTGAACAGCGAAACGGGCAGAAGCTCCGCCACATAGTCCATGCGCGCGCCGATGAACTGCCCCCAGGAGTGCCGGTCGTATTCCAGGCCTGCAACATGGAGATAGCTCCACCGGGTGTCGGCAAAGATATTGAAGTGCCCAAAAGAATTGGTGCTTTCAAACACCAACTCGCTCTCTACGGGGCTGCGCGGCTGCGCGGGGGCCGGAGAAAACGAAGAAGAACCAAGGCGGGGAGTCCACACCAGGCCAGTGGAAACGCTGGCGAAGTTCTTAGGCAGGAAACCGCTGTAAATAGGAGTGGGATTGGTGGTGGATAAGGCAAGCGCTAGATTCTCGTACCGATAGTCTCCCTCTACGCGAAAGGAGAAATGAGGATTGATCGGTGTGTCCAAACCGCCGCCAATCTGCGTGGCGAAGGATGCCTTTTGGCCCGCGCTCCCATTGGGCCCCCAAACCTGGTTCGTACCCAACTCGCCGAAAAGAGCTTCGCCGAACAAGGTCTCCCGGTGAATCTTGTGCTCGTAGTGCCCGCCGCCCATGAGGAAGTAGCTGGTTTGCTTCCCTCCGTAGTTGGTTCCATTGAATTGGGCGAAGTCGATCTTGAAGCGCAGGTTGTGCCAGCCGGGAAATGCCACGCTCGCGTCCCAGCCGTTGAGCCCGCCCTGATGGCCGGAAACGCCGTTGTAAGAGTTGGAAAGATAACTGTAGCCGCCTGCGATCTCATACGGCGCAGGGGAGGTCTGGGCATTCGCCACGGCAGGCCAGGCGGTCAGGGCCCAGGGGATCGGAGCCCAGGCGATCAGTGAAAAAACGAGTAGGAACTTAGAACGCATTCAGAACCTTCGCACAGCGGGGAATGAAGAACTGATAACTCTTACTTAGTACGATCAAAAAGCCCTATCCGATGCAAAACCGCACGTTTTTTTCGAAAGAGCCGACTGTTCATTGAAGCTCAGATTCGCGAACTCCTTACGAGATTCTAATTGCTGGGCGGACGACAGTGCCTTTGGCCAGTGGTACGAAAATACTCAGGGAGAACCGGGCAATATTCAAGTTGCGATTCAAGTTGCGCCTCTCGTGGTACTACCCAGCTTCACCTTCCTGAACAGTCTATCGACAACATTTTCTAATGCTATAGCAATTTCAGAATTCGGAATACACTTCCAGCCCGTTACACTTCCCTCATGGCCCTCCGACTCCTTGCCGCTACAACCAGCCAGGGCAAGCTCCGCGACTTCCGCACCGCAGCCGCGGCTCATTCCGTGGAAATTCACCCAATTCCCGGTCTAGAAAAGATACCAGCCCCAGAAGAAAACGGCGCGACTTTCGCCTCCAACGCCGAGCTGAAAGCCGTGTATTACTCGAAATTCGCCCCTGGGGAACTGGTCGTAGCTGATGACTCGGGCCTGGAGGTCGATGCCCTCGGCGGCGCACCCGGCGTCCGCTCCGCCCGCTTTGCCGCCGATGCCGGACTTATCGATTCGCCCGATGCCAACGACAACACCGATGTCTGGAACAACATGCTGCTGCTCCAGCGCCTGGCCGCCGTCGAGACCAAGAACGCCCAGGCCGAGAACCCGTCGGCCCGCTATCGCTGCGTTCTGGCCTGTGCCCGCGACGGCAAGATTCTGCACACCGCCGAGGGCCACGTTGAAGGCGTGATTCTCTCCGCCCCGCGCGGCACGGGAGGATTTGGCTACGATCCGCTCTTCTACCTGCCAGACCTCGACCGCACCATGGCCGAGATCGATCTCGAGACCAAACACAAGCTCAGCCACCGCGGCATCGCGTTTGTTTCTCTGCTCGACAAAATCGGCGTCTAAGTTGCCACGAAATCAAATATCGGACCACCCCGTGGAACGCTATGTTGACGGGCGTGATGCGAGCCGAGAATAATGCAAGAGGAACAAGTCAAGTGGAACAATTTAGAATGATTTCGTCCCGCAACCAGCAACTGGTATCTTCCGCAAGCCGGAGCCGCACACCGTTCCGCAGACTTTAGGAGCCTCGAACATCATGGCCACCGCTCACTCGCCTGCCACGCCGACCGTTCAAAAGGGCGTTCCGCCGCTTCGCGCAGGGCAGGGAACCAGCTTCTTCTTCCGCAAGCTGCACTCTCTGCTTGGCGTCATTCCTTTGGGCGCGTTCCTTCTCGAACACCTGCTGTCGAACTTCGAAGCCCTCAAGGGGCCCATTGCCTACGGCGATCAGGTCAAGTTCCTCAACGGCCTTCCGCTGGTTCGTGTGCTGGAGTGGGTATTCATCTTCCTGCCCATCCTTTATCACGCGCTTTATGGCGTGTACATCTGGCTGCGCGGCAAGGCCAATGTCATTTACTACCCCTGGGCCGGCAACTGGATGTATGTCGCCCAGCGCTACACGGGGTTGATTGCCTTCGTTTACATCGCTCAGCATCTCTACCGCCAGCGCTTCACCGGCATCATGCTGCCTGAGAACCCTTACGCGTCGTTCCATAAAGTCCAGGTCGAGCTTTCCAACCCCTACATGCTGGCCTTTTACATCATCGCCATGATCGCCATCTGCTGGCACTTTTCCTATGGCGTCTGGCTATTCGCCGCCAAATGGGGCATCACCCCCGGCAACGTAGCCCGCAGGCGCTTCGGCTTTGTGTGCCTGGCCGGCGGCATCGTGCTTTGCGTCATGGGCCTGGCCAGCATCTGGGCCTTCGTTGGCGGCCAGTACCCCAACGTGCCGGCGGATATAAAACCATCGACGACGACGAGTTCGACAGCGCATCCCGGCAACTTCGTAGCGGCAGCAGGACTCTTTGGATCGACAGCAATCGGTTGAGTGATCGTTCAAGCCACATGTCAAAACCGGGCATGAGAAACTGACCACTGTCCACTGATCACTGACAACTGTTTTTAAAAGGAAGACTTCATGGCAACACCTAGAATCATCGTGGTTGGCGGCGGATTGGCCGGACTCGCAGCGGTCATCAAGATCGCCGAAGCCGGCGGCAACGTCGATCTGTTCTCCATCGTCCCCGTCAAGCGTTCGCACTCGGTCTGCGCGCAGGGCGGCATCAACGCCGCCAAGGACCTCAAGGGCGAGGGCGACTCCACCGGAAAGCACTTCGACGATACCATCTACGGCGGCGACTTTCTGGCCAACCAGACACCAGTCAAGGCCATGTGCGAAGCAGCGCCCGCCATTATCGACCTGCTCGACCGCATGGGCGTTCCCTTCAACCGCACTCCGGAGGGTTTGCTCGACTTCCGCCGCTTCGGCGGCACGCTCTATCAGCGCACCGCCTTCGCTGGCGCAACCACGGGCCAGCAGCTTCTATACGCACTCGACGAACAGGTTCGCCGCTACGAGGCCGACGGCAAGGTGAAAAAGTACGAGGGCTTCGAGTTTCTCTCTGCCGTCCTCGATTCCAAAGGCGTAACCCGCGGCATCACTGCCCTCAACCTCCGCAGCATGGAATTGAGTTCCTTCCCCGCCGACGCAGTGATTCTGGCCACCGGCGGCATCGGAGCGATTTTTGGCAAGAGTACCAACTCTGTCGTCTGCACCGGCTCCGCGCAGGCAGCCGTCTTCCAGCAGGGCGCGTACTACGCCAATGGCGAGTTCATCCAGGTACACCCAACATCCATCCCCGGCGAAGACAAGCTCCGCCTCATGTCGGAGTCGGCGCGCGGCGAAGGCGGCCGCATCTGGGTTCCGCGCAAGGTCAGCGACAAGCGCCCCATCAAGCAGATTCCTGAGTCCGACCGCTTCTATTTTCTTGAAGAGTGGTACCCCAAGTACGGCAACCTCGTCCCGCGCGACGTCGCCACACGCGCCATTCACCGCGTGGTCTATGAGCTTGGACTCGGCATCGACGGCCAGCCCATGGTGTACCTCGATGTCTCGCACATTGACCGGGCGACGCTGGACCGCAAGCTCGGCGGCATTCTTGAAATCTACGAAAAGTTCGTCGGCGTCGATCCCCACCTGGAGCCCATGAAGATCTTCCCCGGCATGCACTACACCATGGGCGGCATCTGGGTGGACTTCAATCAGATGACCAACATCCCCGGCCTCTTTGCCGCAGGGGAGTGCGAGTACCAGTACCACGGGGCGAATCGCCTGGGCGCAAACTCCTTGGTGAGCTGCATCCATGGCGGCTTTATTTCCGGACCCAATGCTCTCAACTACGCCAAGAGCCTGCCCGCAGCCGAGGGAGACGGCGGCCATGCTGCCGAGATCTCCCGACAGGCTGAGATCAACAAGGCTCTTATGAATAACGAAGGCACGGAGAACCCCTTCCGCCTGTGGCGCGAACTGGGTACAAGCATGACCGAGCACGCGACAGTCATTCGTTATAACAAGGGCCTCAAGGAAGCCGACAACAAGGTCGTCGAGCTGCTCGAGCGCTACAAGAAGGTCAATCTAAGCGACCGCAGCCAGTGGGCCAACACCAGCTTCGCCTTCGCTCGCCAGTTGAAGAACATGCTCGAGCTTTCGCGCACCATCACCCTCGGCGCAATGATGCGCGACGAGAGCCGAGGCGCTCACTACAAGCCGGACTTCGCGGATCGCAACGACGAAAAGTTCCTGAAAACCACCAAAGCCAGCTTCACCGGCGACGTTGCCGGCCCAAAGCTCGAACTCGAAGAAGTAGACACGCAGTACATCCAGCCGCGCCCACGCAGCTACACCGCGGCCAGCTAATCAGCAGTTTTTTGAAGGCATGTTTTTGATGAAAGTTTTGTGTCAGGACACGACTTCAGTCGTGCCGAAATGAAGATGAAATTTCCGGGCTTTCGCCCCTGCGAATCGCCTCCAGAGGTTGCAATAGAAGATGTTTTGAAAGGGCACGACTTGAGTCGTGCCGAGAATCGGGCAGAAAAATCGCGGGGCTTTAGCCCCTAAGGCATGTTTCAAGCGCACATCATCCCAGGCAAAGAGGAATCATGGCAACCAGGACCGTAGCAATCGAGATCAAGCGCCAGGCCAGCCCTGATGCGCCGGCAGTGTGGGAGAAGTTTGAGCTGGAATGGCGTCCGGGCATGAACGTCATCTCCGCAATGATGGAGATCGCCGCTAACCCGGTTACCGCCGACGGCCGCGAGACCACGCCCATCACCTACGACTCCAACTGCCTCGAAGAGATCTGCGGCTCTTGCGCCATGCGCATCAACGGCAAAGCCCAGATGGCCTGCTCGTCCTTGATTGATAACTTGCAGCAGCCCATCAAGCTTGAACCTCTCTCGAAGTTCCCCCTGGTTCGCGACCTACAGGTCGATCGCTCCGTCCTCTTCAAGAACCTCGCCGCCGTGCAGGCCTGGGTCCCGGTTGACGGCACCTATGACCTCGGCTCCGGCCCGCGCGTCTTCCCGCAGGAGCAGGAGGCCAACTATCCGCTGTCCAACTGCATATCCTGCACCTGCTGCATGGAAGTCTGCCCGCAATTCAACGAGGAAACAGGCTTCGTAGGCGCAGCCACCATCGCGCAAGTGAAGCTCTTCAACAACCACCCGACAGGGAAGGTCTTGAAGGAAGAGCGTCTCCGCGCCCTCGCCGGCGACGGCGGCATTCAGGAGTGCGGCTTCGCCCAGAACTGCGTAGAAGTCTGCCCCAAGCAGCTCCCGCTGACAGAAGCCATCTCCGACATCAGCCGCGACGTCCTGATCCAGAAGGCCAAGGACTTCCTGCGCGGCTAAGAACCATGAGCCTCTTAGGCGAAACTTGCCTCGATCACGCCACGCCCCTGCGACATCGCAGCGGAGTTCATGGGGCCAGCCTGCCTCCTCGTTGAGCTAAGCACTGAACAGCGTCACAAATGCAATGCTTTGGGTCCTATTTCCTTCCCGTCAAATAGCGAGGGAATTCGACAGCTGCATTTCCATCGACAAAACCAGTGATAACCTGTTTCAACTTTCCCCCGCCGAAAGACCTCACCAAAAAGCCTTCTGCCAAGGTGTAGTCCTGGTCTGATCGCCACAATAATTCGCCCCCCTTGCAATCTATCAAGGCGAATTTCAGTCTCATCCCCGCTGCGGATACTATGCCTGCGCTTCTGCTCCTGTAATCCTCGAGGCTCGCTTCAAAGACGCTATCCACACCGAGTGCCTTGCAGGCTTTTATGCGGTCTGGCGCAATGGCATCCTCCGCCGAGAAACCTGAGGCAAGAAGCCTCTTCCTGGCCTCATTCAATGAGAGAACTGGGTATCCCAGGCGGGGCGAATTTCTGGCGACGTGGCCAGCGAGTTGTTGTTCGACTCCATCCGTCATCTCCTCCATGAGCTTCTCGCTCTGACCTTTGTCCCGTCGATTATCCTCAACTCGGATAACCGCGATCATTCCTGGCTGTAGTTCGTCAAGCCGCGGATTCTGATAGAACTTCGCTTTCCAGGGATCAGCCCCAGCTCCGGTTAAAGCCTCAACAGCCTGCGGGCATATCAACTTCCACCCAAACTGAAGCTTCTCCCTCATGTCATGCCTGTTTAGGGATGCGCGGCTGAGCGCATCAAATCCGCTTGCGTCGGCGGCGGAGATATCCACACCCGAAGCAATGAGTGTCTTCAGCGTTGGCAAATCGCAGGCTACAGCCGCGTACCTCAATCCCTCAGGCCCGGTTGTCGGAACCTCTTTCTTGCTTTTGGCCTCGGCGCATTGCCAGGCAAAGCCAGCCGTTAGAAACCCCAAGGTCAATGCCGCGCAGAGCCTCATTCTGGTCATTCTTGTACTCCCTTTCCTTTCAGAGCTATTTCCATCTTGCGAGACTTTCCACCGCCATTCGGTCGATACGAAACCTGGACTTCGCCACCATAATCCCCCGGACGGGTTGGATGAAACTCAACTTCCAGCACGGCCTGGGTCTGCGGTGGGACTGTAAGCGGAAGGGTTAACTTTGACGCGACCCGGAATCCCGAGGACGGCACCGACAGAGACTCGATCTCGATCTTTGAGTTAGTTCCGTTTGTAATTTCCATGACGTTCAGGGCAGATTTGTTGACGCCTACGTCACTAAAATCCAGCTTCCTCGGTCCCATCCCAGCAGTCGCCCCGGGCGTCTTCATCGCCCTGAGAAGAATATCCGACGTCAGGTCGAATGCCGTCCCGCCCAAGCTGGTTCCTAGTACTGTTCCGGTACTCGCCTGCGCGGAAGCCGTCGCCGCCAAAACGGTCAAAACTGCCAAGAAAATGGCAACGGACACCGCAGCGGGCAGAACTGAGAGAGCCGAGGGATTTTTCATTGTCCAAACCTTACACCTCATTGACTGACCTTTGCAACGAATTTTCCCCGATAGCTAATTTCTAGACCGCAGTCCCCTTATTCACCTTGCCTCGAGTGCTCCGTGCCTCATCCGCTTGCCTTTTTTCTGGCGAGAAGGTGTGAGACCACAAATATCAATTCCCAAATTATCCTATTGATTCACATCAGGCATGAAAATCGCTAAAGCGCTTCAGCAACTTACTCGCGTCGGCGAGTACCAAGGCAGCGCCTTGATGACCTTCGCCGTAGTCACCACCTGCCCCACATGCCTCTGCGTGTGATCCGCCACATGAATCATGGCTCCGCCCAGGCTGGTTGGCAACTGCTTCCGCCCCACCCCGCGCGGAGTATTCAAATCCGCCGTAGCCAAGTTCCGAATCCGCCCCGCCGCATTCGAAAACGAAGCCTCAACCTCGGCCAACAGCGCCGCCAGCGATTCTTCTCCCGCACCCTCCGCCTTCATCGCCGCAATCTGCTCCCCGGAAAGCTGCCCACCCTCCGCATAAGTGAGAATTCGGTCCGTGGACCGTGCAATATGCCGTAGATGAAACGCCACAGTGGTCAAACCAAGCGGCGCCGAGTGCACCTCAGCATCCGAAAGCCCGTCAGTCCACTTCGTAATATCGTCCAACGCCAGATCAAGCGCATGAAGCACAGCACGCGCCGCTGCCGGCACATCAGGATAAGAACCGCGAAGCCAGGGCTCGATGTACGGGGCAGGATTCAATACAGGGGAAGTGCTCATGCGGATAGTCCTCAGGAAGAAAATTGTGCCACAAACTGGGCCGGGGTGAGAATCGTGATGCCACGCCAGGGACTCAGAACGAGCAAATCGTGATCGCTGGCTACAATGGCGTCCGCTCGCGCAGAGAGGGCGAGCGCGAGGATGAAATCGTCCTTCGCATCGCGGCAAGAACCGTGCGTCTCATCTTGGATCGATTGCGGCACAAGGACGAATTGTGCGTCGACGCGAACGGTTTCCAGCAGGGTAAGCCGTGATTCGAGATCGACGTACACATTGAAGTGGTCCCGGTGCAGGACTTTTTCAAGTTCGTTGACACTTTCAATACTCACGCAAAGCTCAAATTCACTCAATGCTAGCGTGAATGCTTTTCCCGGGATCGACAAGGGTCGAAGCGCCGCGCCGACCAGAGTGCTTGTATCGATAACAATCCTGCCGGCCATTGCGCACTTATTTCTTTACGGCTTCGTTTTCCCGGCTTTGTTCCTGCCAGAGTTCTTCCCGTATCTCATGAACCATGCGGTTCACATCTTCATCGGTCAAGGAAGCGGCAGCAGGAGTCATGCTCTTGAGCGCCTTCTCTCGCCAAGCCTCCAAATCCTTCACGACCTTGTCGCGTCGCTGACGAATCATCATAATGTCGTCCATATCCCGAGGGGAAACGACATAAGCCGCGGGCCGCCCATGACGAGTAATCGCCACCGGCTCTCGTTGGGCTTCATCGAGCAGTTTTCCAAACTGATTTTGTGCTTCGGCCGAGGTTTTGGTGAGCATGGCGCCTCCAGATATAGCTATTTTAGCTAAAATAGCTATATAATTCAAGTCGACGCGCTTGTTGTCGCCGCCTCTGAGAAGCCTAACCTCGCTCCAAATGGTAAATTGAACTCGTTCCTCAGGAGAAATTACGTGCGTAGGATTTTCGTAGTCATTACAGTCCTCTTGTTCTCAGGCTGCAAATTGTTTGCGCAAGTCATGCAATCCGATGTCGATGCAGGCTCGAGAATCACGGGCCTGTTTTGATTCCCCCCGTACTGACAATCCTGGCACCGAAGCACTGCGATGAACTTGACGGGATGGTGAGTTTTTACGCGTCAATTGATACCGCGGATGTCCCCCATGAACTCAGATCGATCGAGGCGAGCGACCGCCGTCTGGTGGACTTTGCAACGCAACTCGCCGAGAGTCAACGCTTCAAGCCGGCCATGCTGCCACCCCGAAGCCTGTCCCAATCGAACTAACACTCGGCTTGCATACCTGCGCGCAGGACGAAAAAGATCCGGTCGATCCAGATTTCTACCGCCTGACATTGCGCACACATCCATCGATTGCGCTGGAGGTGATTGCACACCCGCCTGCAAACAGTGTTGTTCTCCAAGCGCGAAAAGAAGTCATTCCAACCGAGCAAGTAGGCGTTCACGTCAGTGCGCCACTCCCAACAGTTATCGTCGATCCGCAACTTCCTGTTTCCAGAAAATTACCGAAGCGCGGATTTTGTCTTGTGGGCATCACGATTGATGAAAATGGGATTCCCAGCAATGTTCGCCTCGTCCGCAGCCTTGAACCCGAACTTGATACCTACGCCATGGAGGCGGCGAAAAACTGGCGATTCAGGCCGGCGCTGCGAGACGGCGGCGCTCCGGTTGCTGTTGAAGGAACGGTAGTGGCGAACTTTCGTGACGTTGATAAGGAATCCACTGCCTCTGCCATTTTCGTCCCGGAATCACCTGAAAAAGCTGGCGCTGCCATCGACCGCCATGGACAAGAAAGATTGTCAGTGGAAATTGTGAATGGCGATGAGGTTTTTGCGAGATATGCGCCGCGTCGGCGCATACCGGGCCACTGCCTCGTCTCCCTGGTTGTCAACGGAAATGGGGCTCCTCACAACGTTCACATCGTTAAAGGCATCGATTCTGGGCTCGACATGGATACTGCCGCCATGATTGAACATTCGCAATTCAAGGTAACAATGCCGGATGGCGAGAACCCGGCGGAAGTTGGTCTCATTATTTCCGTTCACTACAGCAATCAGGTTGCATGGAGGGACTTGATCGCCGATATTCTGCCGTTTGTCATTTGATAACGACAATATCGAGACACTGATACATCTATGAAATTGCAATTTGAGAAGCATCGCCGCTATTTTGAATCAAATAGCGTCAAGTATTTCCTCTACCCGGCGCTCTTCACCCGCACCACCGTGATCTTCTCAAACCCCTCCTCAAACACCGGCGGCTTGAGCTTCTCTGCCATCTTGCGCATCACGTCCTCGCTCACCGAGCGGTCGCGTTGCCGGTTCCGGGCGAGACATACCTCAAGCGGGACATCAAAGAACACCGCCTGCGTCTCGTATCCAAAGCTCTTGGCCATCTTGATCCACTGGCGGCGTTCGTGGGTTGAGAGGTTGGTGGCATCCACATAATTCATCGGCATGTGCGCAATCAACCGTGCCCGCAGAAGCGACCGCAGCGTCGAAAACACCAGCCCCTGATAGCGCTGCTCCTCGACATCATCGAACAAAATATTCCGCAGCAGATCCGAAGACAGCGGCGTGACCCCGCGCCGGCCAAACCACGTCGTCTTGCCCGATCCAGGCAGTCCGATGGCCAAGATCACAGATCCCTTAGGCGCGTTGGGCGCGCGATCCGCCTCTGGCCGCGCAGCCTGCGGCATGTCCGGCTGAGTTTCAATTTCCAGCCGCCCTGAGCCGACCGGCTCGTTCCACTCCGGATGCGCAGCCGGGCGCGGTGCGTGTTCCCGCTGTGGCAGAGGGGCCGGTTGGCGAGTTTCCTGAGGCCTTACTTCTTGGGATCTTGACTGCCGAGCCGCTGCATCTCCTGGCCGTCCCGGAGCTGCGTCCGGGTAGAGCGGCACCAGCGGAGCTGGTTGATTCAATGGGACTTCCTGTCCGATTTTGCCTGTCGATTCGGAGTTATTCGGAGCGCGTCTGGAACGTCGTCTCATTACGATTTGGAACCTTGCCCTTCAGCCGTACACTGCACCAATACAGCATGACTCATTGTTACCCGAATACCACATCCGCCCACGCCGCTGCAAACACTGTGCAGCTGGTCACATACTACCCAGCAGAAGAAGTTCCATCCTGAAACGGAGCAGTCCGTGCCAATCATGGGCCGGAACTTGATTTTGCCATTGCCACGAACCGCAAGATGTTAGCATGAAGAGTTTGGTGGAATTGCCTCCATGGCCACCTTCAGACTACCCAATCCAAACTTCAACCGCAGCAATCGGAACCCAAAACCCCCGAACAGATTACGAAGGAGAAAACTCACATGGCAGTAAAGGTTGGCATTAACGGCTTTGGCCGCATTGGACGTAATGTATTGCGCGCCGCGCTGGGAAACCCCGAAATCGAATTCGTCGCCGTCAACGACCTCACCAGTCCGGCCACCCTGGCCCACTTGCTCAAGTACGACTCGATCCTCGGCAACCTGAAGAACGAAGTCTCCGCTGGCGATGGATTCATTACCGTCGACGGCAAGAAGATCACCGTGTTCTCAGAGCGCGACCCTGCCAAGCTCGACTGGGCCTCTGTCGGCGCTCAGGTTGTGGTTGAATCGACCGGCTTCTTTACCGATGCAAACAAGGCCAAGGCCCACATGGGCTCGACGGTAAAGAAGGTCATCATCTCTGCACCTGCGACCAATGAAGACATCACGCTGGTGCTCGGCGTGAACGACGACAAGTACGACGCCTCGAAGCACAACATCATTTCGAACGCGAGCTGCACCACCAACTGCCTGGCGCCGGTCGTCAAAGTGCTCCTCAAGAACTTCGGCCTGGTCAGCGGCATCATGACCACCATTCATAGCTACACAAACGATCAGGTCATTCTCGATACGCCTCACAAGGACCTGCGCCGCGCGCGCGCAGCGGCTCTCAGCATGATTCCCAGCTCCACGGGCGCAGCCAAGGCTCTCAAGCTCGTGATCCCTGAGACGGCAGGCAAGCTCGACGGCTTTGCGATTCGCGTACCCACCCCAAACGTCTCGGTCGTCGATCTGACCTTCGTCCCGGAAAAGCCCGTCACGGTCGAGAGCATAAACGCCGCGATCAAGGCCGCCTCAGAGGGCGAGTTGAAAGGCATCCTCGGCTACGAGACCAATGAACTCGTATCCAGCGACTTCAAGGGCGACAAGCGCAGCTCCATCTTCGACTCGCTGTTGACCAAGGTCGTAGGCAACACCGCTAAGATCATCAGTTGGTATGACAACGAGTGGGGCTACTCCAACCGCGTCGTCGACTTGATCGGGTTCCTGGAATCGAAGGGCCTCTAAGCACGTCTCAAAACAGGGACATTCCCCTCCTGGCCTCAAGGTATTATGCGGCCAGGAGGGATAGAACGTCTTCGGAGCCATCCCGCTATTCGGCAAGGACCCTTCCATGCGAGGTCGCAACACTCGATCACGAAGGATGACGAGTTCCGCACGACTGTTTTTATTTGCGCTGTTGTGCGCAGCAGGTCTACAGGCTCAGACGGCTGCCCCATGGCAGATTGGCCCGTTTACCCGGCCCGACACCGGCAGCCCGGTCATCGCGCCGCGGCCTGAATCTGTTTTTACCGATCCCATTCTTAAAGCGCCGGCACACTGGGAGGCGCTTCATGCCTTCAACCCCGCTGCAATCGTTCGCGATGGCAAGGTCTACGTTCTTTACCGTGCGGAAGACTCCTCCGGGTCGATGGAGATAGGCGGCCACACCTCGCGCCTTGGCCTCGCCGAATCCACCGACGGCTTTCACTTCACTCGCCGCGGTACTCCGGTCTTCTACCCTGCCAACGATTCCCAGCGGGACCGCGAATGGCCAGGGGGTGTTGAAGATCCCCGCCTTGTCGAGAGCGAGAATGGCACCTACGTTCTCACCTATACCCAATGGAACCGCAAGACCTACTCCGTCGGCATTGCCACTTCGCGCGACCTCATCCACTGGACCAAGCACGGGCCGGCCTTTTTTACCGCATCGGGTGGCAAGTACTCCGATCTGAAATACAAGTCTGCCGGGATCGTCACCCGGCTCGACCCTTCCAAAGGCCGCCTCATTGCCGCAAAGATCAACGGCAGGTTCTGGATGTACTGGGGCGAAGGTGCAATCCATCTGGCCACATCGCGTGACCTTATTCACTGGACGCCGGTGGAAGACGCACAGGGATCTCCCATTGAAGTCCTGCATCCTCGCCCCGGCCACTTTGACAGCTCGTTCCCCGAGACAGGCCCACCATCTATCCTCACGGATGCGGGTATTGTCGTCATCTACAACGGCAAGAATGCGCCAACCGACGGCGATCCTGATCTTGGCCCAAACGCCTACGCGGCGGGTGAGGCCCTGTTTGATCCGTACGCGCCAAACCACCTTCTTGCGCAAATCGATCATCCAGACCTCAAGCCCGAACTGCCCTACGAAAAAACCGGCCAGTACGCAGCCGGAACCACATTTGCCGAAGGGTTGGTCTACTTTCGCGATCAGTGGTTTCTTTATTACGGATGCGCCGACTCACTGGTCGGCGTCGTCACCGCCCCGAAAACCCCGTTTCCCGGCATGACGAGTTTCAATCGCTCTCGCACTAAACCCGCATCGCGCATCAGGACGGACCTCGCAGTTGTGATGCCTAACCGGAAGTGAATCGCTTGCCGGCTATAAACTGGGAATGAACAACTAAAAATCGCGAACCTCTCTCAAGAAGGAAATCATCATGGCAAAGCTTTCCATCCGCGACATCGAACTGGCTCACAAGCATGTCTTCATCCGCGTTGACTTCAACGTTCCGCTGTCAGAAGACGGCACGACCATCACCGACGACACGCGCATCGTAGCCACGCTGCCGACCATCATCTACGCGCTGCGGAACAAAGCCAAAGTCATTCTGGCCTCGCACTTGGGTAGGCCCAAGGGAAAGCCAAATCCAAAATATTCCCTGCGACCCATCGTCGACCGCCTGCGCCAGCTTCTCGATCACGAACTTGGCGAGAGCGTCAACGTAGCCTTTTCTCCAGACTGCGTCGGCGAAATCGCCGAAGAACTCTCCCGCCAGCTTGAATCGGGCCAGGTTCTGCTGCTTGAAAATCTCCGCTTCCACGCCGAAGAAGAAGCCAACGACCCCGAGTTCTCAAAAGCTCTCGGCAAGCTGGCCGAAGTCTATGTGAACGATGCATTCGGCACCGCGCATCGCGCCCACGCATCCACGGAGGGCGTAACGCACTACCTCAAGCCAGCCGTCGCTGGCTTGCTGATGGAAAAAGAGATCACCTATCTCGGCAAAGCTCTTGAGCATCCGGAAAAGCCATTCGTCGCCATCATCGGTGGCTCCAAAATCTCCGGCAAGATCGACGTGATCGACAACCTGCTCGACAAGGTGGATACGCTGGTCATCGTCGGCGGCA
>Ga0182030_10012235_pt1 | contig 17222 bp, 6 predicted proteins | sample 812S3MmetaG_FD_121299 | JGI IMG/M metagenome (GOLD analysis project Ga0182030, IMG submission 121299) | Permafrost microbial communities from Stordalen Mire, Sweden - 812S3M metaG (Illumina Assembly) | ecosystem: Environmental > Terrestrial > Soil > Wetlands > Permafrost | place: Sweden...
ATAGCGCCGCAGTCCCTGCCAGATCAGGTAGTTCACCGGCCCCCAAACGTGGCCCTTCCAGTATTCCTGCGTTGCGTATTCAGGATCGTCATAAGGCAGAGTCGGGATCAACCAGGGTCCCCAGAATTTCCCCGGATCGGTGAGAGTCTGCAGAACGCGCTGTGCCCGCTCAGAATCGGGGGCGCCACAGATGAGCGGATAGAAGTTCATCGGCGTAATGCGAGTCAAGAAAGCCCCCGGCTTGCTGTCTTCACTCCATAGCCGCGTGCAATAGAGCCCTAACTCGTCATTCCAGAGCGACGCATTGATGCGCCGATTCATTTCCAGATGCTCGGCATGAAGCCGCTCTGCATCTGCCGGCCGGCCGAGCACAACCGCCATTTTCGACAGGATCTCTGCATCGAGCGACCAGAGGGAATTCAAGTCCACCGCATCGGCCGTCATCTGTCCCCGCTCAAACCCGGCCCCATCGAAGTGCGGTGTGTCGTCCCACCCGGTCGCCAACCGGGCTAGCCTGAAATCAACCTTTGACCCCCACTCCAGCAGGCCGTTCTTATTCCCATCGCTATGTTTCGGCCACCAATCATGCCAGCGCAGCAATCGAGGATAGACCTCTTGCAGAAACTGCTGATCACTCCAGCGCTGGTAGAGTTTCCATGCGCAAAGCGAGGTAACCGGAGGATTGGAACAGGCCGAGTTGACGAACGATCCCGTGCCCGTAGGCCACTCGGTCACCTGCGAGATCATGCCGTCAGGCAGTTGATAGCGCAGTACAGTTCGTATCGTCTCCATGGCTGTCGACGGATCTTCAATGGAGGCAAGAAGTCCATTGAACGAGCTGTCCCATGTGAAGTAGGGAAGAAAGTCAGGATCTTTGACCAGCCAGCCGCTTCTCCCGATGACATTACCGACCCGTTTCGTCAGGCTGCTGTAGAGCCGGTTGTTGTTCAGATTGTCGGTGATTGCGCCGACGAAATCTCCCCAGGCGCCATGCGCTTGGGCGCGATGGGCCGAATAGCGGGAGCGGGCAAGATCGATGGTCGCGTCGACCGAACTGAGTGCCGGCAAAGCTGAAAAACCCGCAACAAAACAGGCGGCATGATCTGGCGTTATCTGCAATTCGACGGACGAATCTCTGTCCAGATGAACTGCGTGCAGGGATGCAGGATCGGCCCGCAAACTCCACAGGATGTACTCTCCATCGGGGGTGATTGCGTACGCATCCAGGCCATCGGTCGCGGCGCGAACGACATGGAAAAAGGGGCGCCACGGATTGGTGGGGATTGTCATCTGGAGTTTTGCATTGCGATCGGCGCGAATGCGAAACACAGCAGCCTCCGGGCCCACTCGTCCCCATTCGACAGTGAGATTGGCGCCGTCCGCTTGCGTATTCCATGTACAGTACGAAAAGTCCGGCGAAGCAGAGCCGGGGCGGCCTGTGCTGTCAGACCCAATGTCCAGCACGATTCCTGCCTTGTTGTCTCGGATAAAGGCGACAGCTCCGGGAAGAAGGGCATGGACATTGCCAATGAGCGTACGAGCTCTGACCACGAGAGGCGGCTCGGGAACGCGCGCATCCGTGTTCTTCGCGGCAGCTTCCGCGCCGGCAATTGTCGAGGGCTGCACCTTGCCGAAAATCCGTGGCGAAAGCAACGAAGCGGCTGCACCGGCAAACGCTGAGCCGAGAAATCCACGCCGTGAAACTCGTCCCAACGTTCTTTTGCTTGCCATTTACATCCCCTTGCAGATCATAAGAGATTTGTATGGATTGGCCCCGCCAGGTTCATACACCAATCGATCCGTTGTTCTCTGGGGCGCGAGGTCGAACTCCAACAGCCGCCAGTGTGAGTTGCGATTTCATTTCCAGAGTTGAACCTGGGTTGCTCCCGCAGGGAGAGAAACCTCCTCGATCCCATCACGCCCGATGCCGTCAGCCCCCCACAACGTTCTTGGGTGCAGCCCGGCGGGGACAGTCATGGCACAGTTCGCGGGCTGCCCATCGCTATTTGCGAGAATCGTCAGATAGCTTCCCTCATTCTTCAGAACACGCAACAGGCAGTTCGGCTCCGGCTGCACAAAACTGAACGGCACGGCGGCGAGCGTGGGCTGCAGCGTGGAGTGAAGATAGTTGGCCAACGGCGCCGGGTCCCCCAGCCATGCGCCTAGCCCAACCAAAGATGGAATCCAGATCACCCTGCCACCCTCAGCTACGGTGCGTACAGTCGCCGTTGTCTCTCCCTGCCAGGTTGCAATTGGTTTGGCTTCAAGATTGTGAATCGTCCCCAACCACAGATGTGCCGGCAGGGATGGTTCCGCATTGTTCCATTCAATCTGTGGGGCAGTTGGCAGCAAAACCTCTTTAAGCTCTGCTCCGGTAATCTTTGCCAACGGAAAGCCTGCCAGTGGCCATGCCTTCCCGTATGGATCGTAGAAGCCGGTCAGCCCGGTTACGATCAGCGTGTTGCCATTGTGAACGAAGGCGTTCAGTTTATCTATTTGCGCAGTGGAGAGCGCCCTCACGTCGGGCAGAATCACCGTTCGATGAGCCGGTTCGACCTGGCTCCAGGCAACGTCGTCGAAGTGCTTGATGCGCGGGGGCACTCCGGACTCGGCTAGCGCCCGATAGAGACCCAGAGTTTCCAGCACCTGCGCATTGCGGTCTCTCGCCGGGTCGGCACTGTAGGCAAGGTTGTCTTCCAACGTCATGGTCTCAAGGCTCAGCACGAGCGTCACGTCGGGCCGAACGGCCTGGCTGCCATCGAAAAAGTCCTTGTTGTTTTCCAGGATTTGAGCAATCTGCGAAGCGGTTCGCAGCCGGGCGCTTGGCTGCTGCTGAAAATCGAGCAACGACCACTCTCCGGCTTCCACCCCGCTCGAGCGGGCGTTCAAGAGCCAGAACAGGACGCGGTCTGCGCCTGTGCCCAGGCTGGTCCACACCCACTGGGCCACATCATCCGCTGTTGGATCCATTGGCCGAGTGCCACTTGCGATGTTCGTACCCCCTTGCAGTTCCGTAACCCAATGGCGTTTCGGCTCGATGCTCCCGTCGACCAGATCGTTGACATAGGAAACCCCGAGAGCGTATTCGTCGGGATTCAGAAGTCCGAAGTGCCACGCTGGATGTATCGAACAGCCGAGAGTGTCAAGAAACGACCGCCATTTAGGAAGGTCGTCCGACGACTTTGCAAGATTCCCCACCAGGGAATGCGGGTTCATATGCAGCGGATGCTTTGCATCGTTGATGCGCACCTGTTGCGCGAGCCATTCCAGTTGCTGTGTCTGATAGCCCCGCCAGAAGGTCATCCAATCGATCGAGACCGTCTTGTTCCAGGAGTTCGGTTCCTCGTCAGGAGTCGCCTGCTGACATGAAGAGTAGTTTTTTCCCCATGCAAGATTCAGTCCATCCACTGTCTTGTAGCGATGGGAGAGCCATGACCGAAATCCGGTAATGGCGAGCGGCTGCGGCGAAGCGGCCTGGCCAGGTTCGTTCATCAGGATCCACGAATCAAGCGCCGGGTTGTCGCGATAATGGATGACAACGTGCGCAATGTAATCGGCCGCCAGGCCCTGGGCGGCTTCGGAGCCGGTGACAGAATAGCCCTGCGTTCCATCACCGCCCAGGAACGGCGGCGGCCCGCCGGGCGTCAAGGTGGCGACAATGCGCACGTGATACTTCTCTGCCGCCCTGAATGCCTCGTCATAAAGTGTGAAATCCCAGACATCCTTCTTCGGCTCAAGATCGGGCCACATCAGAAAAAGCCTCGCCACCGGCATATGCGCATCCCTGAGTTCGCGAAACCACCCATCGATCTGCGCCGGTGTCTGGCCAGGCTCTATCCAGATTTGAGCACCGATCAGAGGTGTCTCCGCTGTCCCCGTGAGGGTACTCAACCATAGCGCGAGTACTACAACGATCCATTGCATTCCAACTAGATTAGGGGTCTTGCTGCCCATCAGGGGTCCTCTCTATCTTGGTCCTTCTCAGATCTCAATCCCAGTGCCGCATCTGCTACATCGGAAGACCGCCTGGATCAGTCCGTTTCCGAGACAAATAACCCGTTCCCCAGGTAAAAAATCCCGCCCTGCGGCACTTCTCGCAGGCAAAAGTAAACTCCCACCCTTCGGGTTAAGGGGCAAGTGGAACGCCGCTTGTATTGAAGCCCGCGGCAAACGCTGGCGAGTTCTGCTGCAGTGTGTAATCACCGCCGGCGGCATTGGTGAACAATGGATCGGTCAGCAGTGTGTTTTGATCCAAAACGGCGCTGCCGAAGATCGGGTCCGATGCTATGGAGAAATTTTGAAACAGAACGTTGTAGTTAATGGTTCCTGGATTGGCGTCCATGTAGCCCGGACAGGAGTATGCGGTCCAGTCCCAGAGATCGCTATTCTTGCCGCCGTTTCGGTAAACGATATTGTGGGTAATTGAGAAGTTCGTCGGCATCAGATCGTCGCAGCCCCCCACAAACCCATAAGCGCCGATCGAGCCGGGGTTCGCTTCGGGAGCCGGAATCGACACGGCGGTGTTGTTCACAAAAAGGGATGCATAGTTCAAGGCGGTTGTGGACGCGCCACTGGTTGCGCCGTTGACCAGCGCAATCCCGATTCGATGAATCTGATGAGGGGTTAGCGCGGCTTGAAAGACATAGTTCGTGAGCGCGCTGGACGCCGTACCGCTGCCAATCACGACGCCATCGGCCTGCACATTGAATTGAGCGCTCGGCCCCGCGGTCGCTGTGCCGGAAAGTTGAACGACGATCGTGCTCGTGGCCGCGCTCTTGGGAAAGTAGGATGGCAGAAGGTCGATGCGCGTAGTCCCGTTATACGGCATGTATCCTGAAGATGCTGTGACGCCGTTCGATCCCTGATCGTAGAGCGCCGGTGGCTGTAAAATCACCACATTGTTGCTCGCCGCGTTGCTTTGGCAACCACCACAGAGGTAGACTCCCTGGCTGCTGCCGACCTCGATCACGTTCTTTGTAATCGACACTTCGCTCACGTGGTCGTCCATCATGATGCCCCGTGCCAATCCCGCTTGCACGTAGTTTCCCGAGCCGTCGCGATCCAGGCCGCCGACATTCTCAATACGATTCCCGGTAATCGTGGTGTTCTCCACCACGTGACCCGGGATGTTCCCTGCATAGGAATAGATCGTGCCGGTATCGTTGGTTTGCTGGCTGGTGTTTTGGATCGCGTTATTGGAGACGACGTTTCCGGTGAGAGAAACGCCATCCGATGGATATAGATCGATACCCCACCGTCCGGAACCGTTGATGGTATTGCTGTCGATGGTGTTCGAAGCGCTGTTCTGGAGATGAATTCCGGTTGACCCCGCGTTCACGCTCCCCAGACCGGTCAGGATATTTTTTGTGATGCTGTTGTTGTTGCTGTTGGCCACAAGAAAGATTCCCGATCCACCGAGTTGATTGAAGGTGTTTCCGGTGATCGTGTTGTTGGACGAGCCGCTCAGCGAAATCCCATTTCCCACATTCAGAAAGGTGTTTCCGCTGATTGTGCTTTTGCTCAGGCCCACACCCTTGATCGCCGCCAACTGGTCGGTGAAGGCGCCAGAATAAGGATTCTTGTCGGAAGTGGTCGCGGAAAAAGTCAGGCCGCTGATCGTGATGCCTGAAACATTTGAGAACGAGATCAAGGTGCTGAGTTGCGCGGCAACCACGGTTCCTGCAGCCGGGGTCCCGGAGTTCGCTGGCAGCACGTAGACCTTCGAAGTGGAGGGATCGTAGGCGAATTGCCCTGGAACACTGAGATCCGTCGGATCGTTCAGGACTCGCCAGCTCGAGGTATGGCCTGGCTGGTTGCAGTTGGCTCCATCACTGATGGGATTCGCCAGCGTAATGGTGTTATTGGCCGCATCGACGCTCATGATGGTCGTAAAGTTGTCGCTGTAGCGATGATCGCTGATGACCTGTACAACCGCACCAGGCTTCACGGATGCGCTCAGGTCGGCAGGCAACACACTGATCGTGGCGCCGGTGGTGCAGGCCTGGCTTGGGTTTACAATCCTCCAGCCCGATGTGTATGGCTGGAGGGGATTGTACCCAATGTCGGCCGCAGTCTGACGGACATCCGATATGGTGAGGTCCAGCCCCACTGGATGGGCAGCGGTTGCCGAATAGATACCGTCCCCCTGGCTGGTCCATCCGGTGAGAACTTCTCCACCGCTCAGAACGGCAGTCGCCCCGCTGGCGGCTTGCCATGTTTCACCATTATCGGCGGACGTAAGAGCAAGTGGGGCGGTGAGGGAATAAGTACCCGAATCGATGATCGTGGTCTTGGTGGAGGACTGCTGCATCGCCTGCTGCGCACGAGCCGGCGTAGCAAAAGGGTTCGCTTCGGAGCCGTCCCCCGTTTTGTCGTTTCCGTGGGGATCGACGTAGAAAGTGGTCGGCACAGACGGCGCCGTTACGGTGAGCATCACGGTATCGCTAGCGGTGCTGCCCGCTGAGTTGGACACGGCCACGCCGAACTTCGCTCCGTTATCGCCCGCCACCGTCGCAGGCGTAATGTAACTGGAAGCCGTCGCTCCAGTGATGGCTGCCGAATTCTTGTTCCACTGGTAGCTCAGCGTTCCTGTGCCTGTTGCTGTTACCGAAAAGGTGGCCGTTTGTCCAAGCGTTACAGTCGCGCCGATGGGCTGAGACGTAATCGTTGGCGGTGTTACGCCGCCTGCCGGCGGTGCGCCGCTTCCTGTTTGCCCGCAGCCAATCAACAGCGCAATGAACAGACCAGAGCTTCCCAGGCATTGCATCGAGAGAACCTTGGCGGACACTCTTGTCGAGCGCGCAACACTCATCGAAAGACTCATCGGATACTGTTCAATCTTCCACAATTTGCTTTACGCCCGAGCGTGGATCGGAGGCATCTCTGACCGTCCCATGCTGCACACCAGGACGGTCAAGAGGGCACGTGCAGGCGAGAGGCCTGCACGTACCATGGTTAAGGGTTGATGCGCGAACTAAAACTCAAACCGCGCGCCAACCTGGCCTCTGCGATTTCCAGAGACGCTCGTAACATTGCCGAACTGCGGGCTCGTATAACTTTCGTTGATTCCCGAGTACTGATGACGGTTGAGAAGATCAAAGAACTCCGCACGAATGCTTGCCTTGAAACGGCCGTCGGAGCCGAAGGCGAAGTGCTTCACCGCAGAGAGATCCTCGTTATAGTTCGCAAATCCACGCCAGGTGTTGGAGTAGGGCAGCTGATTTCCAAGTTGCCCATACAGCGGATTGCTGGTGTTCAGCGTCTGGTCAGAGAACGCGGCCGGGCTGAAGTACTGGTTGCTGACATCGTTCAGGTTGGCGAGGTCCAGATGCTGGAAGTGATTGGCAAGCGACACCCCGGTCGTGTTTCCGAAAGTCTGAGCCCAACCGGGATACGCGTTTGCGGCTTGAACAGCGGGCATCGGCAGGCCACTGTGGTAATTGATATCGCCACTCAGCGTCCAGCCGCCTACCAGGTAATCCAGTTTTCTGCTTTCCTGCAACCAGTGTCCATTCCTGCCGAACGGCAGATTGTAGGAGACATAGCCTTTCACCTGATTGCGCACATCTCCTGGCGAAACCAGGTTCTTGAACTGGCCGTAGCTGTACGGGTCCTGGAACTCGGAGCCACCACCGCCAACCACATACTGGCCCCACTCGTCCACCTGATTCACGCCAAGGACATTTCCCTCCGCCTTGGATAGCGTGTAGCTCAGATCCATGGACAAGCTGCTGCCGGCCCTCTTCTTGACTTCGACAATGGCAGCGTTGTAGGAAGAGCTGCCAACCGGGTTGCCTGTGACCTGAAACGCACTACCCCAGCAAGCGTGCGCCTGGGGATCGAGATCGATCGCGGAGACAGCGGAATATCCTCCACAGCCGCCGTTCATCGCCGGCAGGAACGGATACCAGGGTACCCCCGCGGCTGCGGCGGACGCCTGACTGTTGATATTGTCCCCAGCATGGCCGCTTATGAGCAGCGGATAATACTGGCTGAAGGTGGGAAAGTTCTGTGGGAACAGATTGCCGTCGTGCAGAGCAGAAGCCATGTTCCCCATGTAACGTGCATCCACGACTGTATTCGCATTGATTCCGTATTCGACACCCACGTTCCAGTTCTGCGTGCGGCCAAGCGTGAGCGTGTTAGGCGAGGAATAAACCTGCCCCCAACCGAAGTCGGGTGCATTCGCGTTTTTAGCTGCCGGGATCGCTACGCCGGGATAAATGTTCGCGTCCCACTGGAATGAAGGACTGACGTTGGAAGCGCCAGGCGCCGATTGGTTCGAGCCAAAACAGTTGAAGCAACCTTCACTCTCGTAAGGAACTCCGCCCCACATGTTCTGGCCGATCGGAACATAAAACAAGCCCCATGCTCCGCGCAGCACCAGTTTATGAGAAAGCTGATATGCGGCGCCCACGTGCGGGCTGTAGAGGCGGTAATCTTCCAGCGTCTCGAAGCTGCCCCCAGGACCGGCCAGGTAGGAAATGTTGCCTAGCAGACCTGGATTGCCGGCGGAAGCTACCCAATTCGGATTTTGTGCGTTGAAGTCCCAGTTCGACTGATTGCCGTTCTTTTCATGAAGCCTGCCGTTCAAGTCCCAGCGCAGGCTGACGTTCAGCGTCAACTTGTTGGTGACCATAAACTGATCGGAAACGAACATGTCGACGCCCGAACGGGTGGTGTTCGATCCTGTCGTGACACCCTGACTGGCCGACGCGGCATCCCCGACCATCATGTTCGCAAGGCCGTATCCAAGGCTATTCGAGACGGTGGTGTTGTTTGCGACATTCTGAGGCAGACCGGTCAGGTCGTTGAAGTTGTAATTGAGAATTCCGCCCGGATTTTTGTTGAGCTGATCATAGGCGGTAAACTCGCCACCGAACTTCACGATGTGCCTGCCATGCACCCAGGACATACTGTCCTTGAAGCGCCACTGCTGCCAGCGTATGTCGTCGTTGAAGTCCTGGCCGACGGTGCTCTGCCCGACGCCGAGGGATGAGGCATAGCTGAGGTTGGGGTAGGTGGAACCTGTGGCGCTGGAGAAGGCGCCACCGGCTGGCGCGGGTGTAACGTCGGCCTTGTTGTTCCAGTTAAAGGCAACAATGAAGGTGTTAACCACTGTCGGGCTCAACGTGTAATTGTCCGTGAGGTGAACGGTCGCGAACTTCTGCGGCGCTCCCTGCGCATCGGCAAATGGGCCGCCCGTCGATGATCCGCGCTGCCAGAGATTGCCGCTGTTGTGGTTTCCGAGGCCGACGCCTTCGCTCTCGGCCCAGTTGATCGAGCCGCTGACGTGGTGCTTCTCAGAGAAGTTGTGGTCAAGCTTGGCGTCGAGGTTTTGCACCTCGTTGGTGCTGCCGGAGAATCCCCAGTAGTTGTTGATCAGGTTTGAGTTCGTGGGAGCGTAATCCTGTTTGTAAATGCTGATAACGCCCTTCGCCTGCGCGCTGATGCTGCCGGAAGGAATCATGTTGCCGGCAAACACCGTGCCGGGCGCCGCTGGGTTGAAGATAGCTCCGTAGTAGATGGGATTGTTGGCGGCGTCAAGATAGCCGGTGGGGCAGGGTTTGCCGGCAGATGTGTACGAAGCGCACGAGCCGGTGCCGCCTATCGCCTGGTTCGCCGTTAGCCCGGCGACACCGGCATAGGTCAGCAGTTGGCTGAAGTCCCCATTCAGCATGTTGGTCGTCGGAACCGTGGTCTCGTTGGCTCCCCACGCCATGGTGTTCTGGTTGTAGCGCTCATAGGCGGCGAATATGAAGGTGTGCCGCCTCCAGATGGGTCCGCCCCCACTGAAGCCCCAGTCCCTCAAACGATCTGTCGGCCTGCGATACAGTTGCTGGTAGCCTTCCACAGATGGCGTTGTCGAAGTTGCCGGCACGGCAGCTGGGCATTGCCCACTGGAACCCGCTCCCGCGGCATTGCAGAAAGCCATCCAGTAATTGTTCGACCAGCTGTTGGCATCGAATGCCTCGTTCGTCAAGAAGCCGAAGGCGCTGCCGTGCAGCTTGTCGGTGCCGGACTTGAGCTCGTACTGGAGGGTGCCGCCGCCTGTCTGCGACGACTCGGCATCGATTCCGCTGGTCTGCACCTGCACCTCGCGGACGGCCTCCACGCCAGGGGATGCATTACCCCAACCGGAACTGGCGGCCCCGCCGCCTTGATAGCCCGCATCCGCATCGACGCCGTCGACCATCACGTTGTTGGATTGCGACAATGATCCGGCAATGCTGATACCCGACGATGCGTCTCCGTTGACGCCCGTACCGACATTGACCGAGGGGACAACCATGACGGCGAAAGCCTGTGCATTGCGGCCGCCGGCGATCGATAGCGGCAACTCTTGAATGGCCGAACCTTCCACGCTTGTGGCTTCGGTGCTTGTGTAGCTATCCAGCGCGGCGGCGTCGCTGGTAACGGTCACCGTCGCTGAAGTGCCGCCGACCTGGAGATTGACATCAACCTTGGCTTCTTGTGAAGCCGAAACGGTGACGCCTTCCCGTTCGTATTGCTTGAAGCCTTCCATCCTGAACATGAGCGAATATTTGCCGACCGGGAGATTGACGATCTGGTAGACACCGCGATCATTTGTCGCGCTGCCGGAGTAGTCCACCCCGGTAGACGTGTCGGTGACCGAAACCCGGACGCCGGGAAGTACAGCTCCCGTTGCATCGGCGACCACGCCGCTGATGGATCCCCTGTCAGCCTGTCCCCAGCCATTGGGGCAGGATTGGCCTGCGAAAATCACCAGGATCGCGATGAGGGCAATCGTGATGTGACTTCTCATTAGCGGCCCTTTTCTCTCTGCTGCCATTTCAACTTCCAATACCGTTTCTGCCATTTCTTCCTCCGTTAGCGTTTCTGTTGACGTGCTTGTCCGCGCACAGGATCGGTGCAATCCCCTTTTTTTGTTTCCTCTTCGCCCGGGCTACCTCTTGTCCTGCCTTTTCGCTTCAGAAGAAGGCTTACTCCCGCGACATCGCATTGATACGCACTTGCTTCAGTACACCGCAAGGTCCGATACGGTCTTTCACAGAACGTTAAGACCCTAAGGTGTTGAAAATATTGGAGGAAGTTTTGATTTTCTTCACCGTATAGCACTGGCGAGCGCGACCAGATTCATTGACAATCAGCAGAGACGCTAACTATAGCGCGACTGAACCGCAAAGAATGAGAGTTTCAATGAGTGACCGCCCTTACCAAGAAACAACGGGAAATCGCACTGGAAGGGCTCGCACACATCCTGGAGAGCGAGTATTTCCGTGGCAGCCAGAGGTGTTGTCATTTTTTGGATTATTCCGTCCGTTACGTTCTGGACGGGAGGCCCATTGACGAACTCAAAGAGCGCACGCTTGGCATAGAGGTCTTTCACAAAGCGGGAGATTACGATACGGCGCAGGACAACATTGTCCGCGTCACCGCCAATGAAGTGCGGAAGAGGCTTGCCCAGTAATACGGGGACGAGCATCGCAATCGAACTCTGACTATCCAGCTTCCGTCGGGCACCTATGCAGCCAGTTTGAACTGCTCGGAGGCGGATTTGTCTCCCCAGGCCTTGGCCGCCTCCGCAACCGAGCCTAAAGTATCTGACCTTGGCAAAAGTGACACCGGAGTTGTTCGCCGTTCCCGGTTCGGCTGGCTGATCATTGTCGTACGCGTGCTTGCCGTATCCGCTTTGTCAGCTCTGATTCTTTACAGGGAGCTGCACGCAAACGATGTGGTTCAAGGTGTCTGGTCCGCAGTTCTCGACAGTACAAAGGTGGCTGTAATCTGCAATTCGGAACCGATCGCTTACCGTCCCAAGTCCAATATGGATGTTTCTTTAGGGCCCGAGGATCGCGTGATACCAGTTCCGGATGCGTTTATCGGCACCGGTGATGCGCTCGCTCTGGCTGATGTCGTCAACTTCCTCGGGAAACGCGGCAAAGAGTGGCAGTTACTCCCTGGGGACTCGACTCCTTCAGATACCCTTCTGGCCGGACCGATTATTCTCGTTGGCGTACACGCTAATAAATGGACTCCTACCATTACGAAGAACTTGCGGTTCTTTTTCGGCGTCGGAAACGCTATCTATGATCGGTCGAATCCAAGAATCAAATGGTCGCTTGACCAATTGACTCCGGACTGGAAGACCAACGAAGACTATGCCTTAGTGTCGCGCTTCACCAACCCCGGTAGCGGCCAGCCTGTCATATGTGATCGCGGGCCTAACAAACTTCGGCGCCCAGGCAGCTGGAGATTTCCTTACCAATCAAAGTCTCCTATCGGAAGCGATGCAAAGTGCCCCAAAGGATTGGAGGCACAAGAACTTTCAGTTCGTTCTTCATACACAAATCATCGGAAACTCGCCCGAGCGGCCAACAGTGATTGCATCAAATTATTGGTAGCAGATTTTGCAGATTGGTCCATTTTCACGGGACCAATCTTGCCGTTTTAGAAATTAGGGCGTGTGTCACTAACTCTGATGAAATAATAGTTAATGGAGGTCACTGCGGGGCAGCACTAAAAGTCAAGGATAGCCTGCCGCTTCAGCGCGGGAATGTGAAGCTGTAGAACCTCTATGTACTCAATGCAATTCTATTTGTGCCCGAATACGGTTGCTAACGGCGTCGTCTCCCTGCTCGGTTCGGCGATTGGCACAGCATTTATACGCGTATGAACGTTATCCGTATGTTATCAAGGACAACAGACAACGTGAGACTGGACCGGACACAGATCAAAGCAAAAGGAGCGCTTCCGCAGTGTGGAAGCGCCCCTTTCCTTTGCAGCATGTTGCTTGTCATTCCGGTAGCACCAACCTGCCCTTCACATTGAAGGTTTTGGTCAGCACCTGCACTCCGGAGTACGGTTGGCCGCCGCCAACCGAAATCGCATACTGGCCTTCGGCGATGATAGGCTCTCCTGCTTTGGTCACCATACTCATGTCGCGCGGGCTTAGTTCAAACCGCACCTTCCGCGAGGCCCCGGCCTCCAGATACACCCGCTGGAACGCCCGCAGCGCCCGCAACGGCGCTCCTGGCACGTCGGGGAAGCTCAGGTAGAGCTGGACCACTTCATCGCCCGCCCGGCGGCCGGAATTGGTCACCGTGACCTGTGCCACAACCGGGCTGCCCGCCGCCATCGCGTCGGTGGGAACGGTCAATCCGCTATAGGTGAACGTCGTGTAACTCAGCCCGTAGCCGAAGGGATACAGCGGCGTCCCCTCAAAGTAGCGGTAAGTGCGGCCCTTCATCGAGTAATCTTCGAAAGGCGGAAGCTGGCTCACGTCCTTGTAGAAAGTTACAGGCAGCCGTCCCGCCGGGTTGTTGCGCCCGGAGAGCGTCTCCGCCACGGCCGCTCCGCCTTCCTCGCCGGGGTACCAGGCATCCAGAATGGCGTTGGCGTGCTCCTTGGCCCAGTTCACACCCAGGGCGCTGCCGTTGGTCAGAACCATGACCAGCGGCTTGCGGGTCGCAGCCACCGCCTCCAGCAGGTTCTGTTCAGGCTTGGGCAGGTCGAGGCTGGTGCGGTCGCCGCCCTTGAAGCCGTCCTCATGCACCGGCATCTCCTCGCCTTCGAGCTCGCTGGTGATGCCCACCACGGCTACCACCACATCCGCGTCCCTGGCCGCGGCCACGGCCTCCGGCCTGGGCTTCAGGTCCACCATGGACCACACCAGTTTCGCATATGTTAAGTGCTTGTCGCCTTGCCCATACTCCACCAGCACCTGGGCCGGTTTTCCCTGCTCCAGATGTACTCGTCCCAGCTTAGTTTCCACGCTGTCGGCGTTCCATTCCGAAGTGATTTCCTTGCCATCGAGTGAGATGCGGAATAATCCGTTGCCTTGAACGCCCAAGTTGTAGTCGCCGGTCTCTGGCGGCGTGAGGGTTGCCTCCCAGCGAATGGCGAGCGGCTTGACCCCGGCTACCTCGATCGGCAGCGGCGCGGCGGAAGCATCGATGCCCGGCTCAATGCGCGTAACCAGCACTGCCGGTTTGGTATCCTCATCTGCCATCAAATCGTGTCGCGTATAAATGGCTTTCGCGCCCGGTTTGCCATCGACGGTCAACAGCGCAGCCGGCACGGGCGTCGCTTCCTTGCTCAGAAACTGCGTTCCCGGCACATAAGTAATGGTCGCGGCGGGAAACTCGGCCTTCAACCCTTCCAATACGGAGACAGTGTGGCTGGGAATCCCGTTGTAGTTGCCCAGCAGGACCTTGGTCTGATCGGCCAGCGGACCCACCACCGCAATCCTGATGCCCGAGGTTCTGAGCGGCAATACGCCGTCGTTCTTCAGCAGCACCATGGACTCATTGGCCAGTTTGCGAGCCATCGCCCGATGCTCGGCGCTGTCCAGCAGCTTCTCGTCTATCTTGCTGAACGGCAACATCTCCGGCGGATCGAACATGCCCAGCTTCATCCGCGCCGTAAACAGCCGGGTGAGAGCCACGTCGATCTGGCTCTCCTTCAGAAAGCCCTGCTTTACGGCATCCAGATACGGCTTGTAATCGTGGTCGTCGGTCACCTTGACGGAGCCGTCAATGCACTCATTGTCCATGCCGCGCTGCAGGCTGATGGCCGATGCTTCGGCCTGCGTCGGCTCGTAGTGGTGGCCGCTGAAGATGTTGCGAACCGCTTCGCAGTCCGAAACCACATAGCCCTGGAAGCCCCACTTGCCGCGCAACTGGTCCTGCAACAGAAACTCATTGGCGCAGGCCGGCTGGCCGTTGATGCTGTTGTAGGCGCACATCACCGACTCCGCCTTGGCCTCGACTACTGTGGCGCGGAAGGCGGGCAGATAGGTATCCAGCTCGTCGTGTTTGCTGACTTGCACGTCCGCTGTGTGGCGCGTGGGCTCCGGCCCGCTGTGCACCGCAAAGTGCTTGGGCGTGGAGATCACCCGGTAATAGCGCGGATCGTCGCCCTGCATTCCGGTCACAAAAGCCACGCCCATGCGTGCGGTCAGGAACGGGTCTTCCCCATATGTCTCCTGCCCGCGGCCCCACCGGGGATCGCGAAAGATGTTGATGTTGGGCGCCCAGAAGTCCAGCCCTTCGAAGATGTTACTGTGCCCGTCGCGCACATCCTGCTTATGCTTGATGCGCGCCTCCGTCGAGATCACCACCGCCATCTCGTGAACTGCCGCCGTATCGAAGGTCGCCCCCAGACCGATGGGTTCGGGAAACTCCGTGGTGCCGTTCACCGCCACGCCGTGCAGAGCTTCGCTCCACCAGTCGTACGCCGGCACATTGAGACGCGGAATGGCCCGCGCCTGGTTCACCAGTTGACTGGCCTTCTCCTCCTGCGTCATCCGCCCCACCAGGTCCGCCGCACGCTGCTCAGCGGGCCGGCTGGGGTCCATGTAAGCGGGCTTCCGCGCGTTCTGCGCCTCGGCCACCCACACAAATCCGCAACACGCCAACCCGGCAACCACTATTCGCAATCCAAAGCTCTTCATCGTATCCTCACCTGCGGACTTTTCGCTTCGCAGTCATTTTTGCCGCAAAACTCCAAGCCCTAATTTCGGTTTTCAAACTGACGGCCTCACCAGGCGCCGTCGCATTTCCATCAAATTCCGAAGGGTTCGCAACCATGACAATAAGCGGCGCACAACATCGTGTCTTTGTGGTCACCACATCAGAAGCCGGGGCTTCGATTCGCAACTGATTTCTAGTCGGTACCTCTAAATACCATCCTGTCTTCTGAGAATCTTTTCACGCCATCCTTCCAGGCTTGCACCGCTATAACAATATCCCCGGACTCCGTTGGAGCCTTGAATGCGATCTTCACGCTTCTTTGTTCGCCCAGAGGCACCAGCACTGGAATAGTTCCACGACGTAAAACACGAGAAGGCGTTCTGGCTTCCCACTTTACAGTTACAAGTTCTCCTGACAGATCATCATTAAAGACAGTCAGAGTTCGCCTGACTAACTGGCCTGCGTGGAGTTCCGGCTTTACAACTGGCCAGTCTCCGTTCTTGTTGCTGGCGGCGTTGAGCAGATCGAACTCAAGGTCCGCGACCGCGACCGGGGCATAGCACTGCTGAATCAGTTTGATGTTCGGATTGGTCCACGGATCGGAGATCGCCGGCAGAATAAACCAAGTCGCCGGCGCGCCGCGCTTCTTGACCTTTCGCTCCAGTATTTCCGTTGCCGCGCTCTCGCCGGGCACGTAGTTTGGCCATGCATTATTCAACACATAGTTTCGTAAATCGGCATTCCCTTTCGCGCGTCTTAGCCGAATGGTCGTAGCCATCCAAGCAAATCCTTGTAGCGTATTATCTGCGTCCCAGATTGCCTCGGTTTCGCCGTAAGGCCGATCAAGACGCGCCGAACCACCTGTCAGCGGAAGGCCGCCAAGGTCGTTCACATAGTGCTCCATGTTTATGATCCCGTGTCCCAGGTCCTCATTCACACCGTCTGCAATGATCGGCCTGGTCCCATCCACTTGCTCGATCGCGGCGATCGCTTCCTGCATCGGTTCAGACCATTCGTTGGCGGCGCTCCACAGAACAATTGCAGGGTGGTTGCGATCCCGAAGAACCATTTCACGGTCCATTGCCAACATGCTGTCGTGGCCGGCCTTCCAGTCTTCCTGCCCCCCCTCGGAGCCCCGCAACGGGCTTTCTCCTACCAGCATCAACCCTTCTTCGTCCGCAACATCGAGCATGTACGGCGTTGCCGGAATCTGGTGAATTCTCATCACATTGAAATTCAGTCGAAGCAGATTGTTCACTGCCTCCGGCCATCCTCCATTGGTTTCAGTCGGCCTTCCGAATCCCGGCTTGACCCCGTATGCGTCGGTTCCAAAATTCGCCTCCTGTTGATTGTCGCCACGCAGGTTTACATGAACGCCGTTCAACTCATAGTGGTTTCCAACGACCCTGAACTCCCTGAAGCCAAAGCGCGCTTCCTTGCTCTCAATGAAACGGCCCGATGCGTAGAGCTGCAAAGTCAGAACGTGCAGTTGCGCCAAGTAACCACGGCGATAAGGCACGTTTGGCCACCAATAACTTTTCGGACCCAGGGGCCACACGATGGAAGCCAGACAGACGCTCACGGTTCCATGCGCAGGTATTGTCGCTGAAGCAGAATGCACCTTCGGATAGCGGATGAAACCCTTGTTCCAGGACTGAAGCTCGCCAGTAATATCGACCGCTTGCGGATGGTCTTCGGCGTTTGATATCGATGCGGTGATGGACAGGAGGTCAGGATTGTGGTTGGTTATGATGTGCACATCTTCGA
>Ga0182030_10012237_pt1 | contig 17221 bp, 19 predicted proteins | sample 812S3MmetaG_FD_121299 | JGI IMG/M metagenome (GOLD analysis project Ga0182030, IMG submission 121299) | Permafrost microbial communities from Stordalen Mire, Sweden - 812S3M metaG (Illumina Assembly) | ecosystem: Environmental > Terrestrial > Soil > Wetlands > Permafrost | place: Sweden...
TCAACCCTCGCGCAATATATCCTGGTTTTTAATCAGAATTTATCTGAGCCGGCTTTCGCGACTCGGGACGCCTGTTGCGTCACCCGCTCATAAAAAGTAGGCGGCTCATACGTCCATCCCTCTTCCAGCCGGCGCGCTTCATGGCGCAGCTTGCGATAGACCAGCCGTCCCGCCAGCGGCGCGGTCAGACGCGATATCAACCCGAAGTTCGCATAGATCTCCCGCAGGACCACGGTGATCTTCTCCCGTAGCGCCGGGCTCGACTTGAACCACCTGCGTCCCGCCCAGAGAGCGCTGGCATAAGTGACCGCAAGGTCGTGGGCTTCGCGCGAATAGCGCTCCCGCACCCGGGCATCCGGGTAATTGCGATAACGCAGCCAACCCTTGAGCGTCGTCCGCGCCACGCGCACCACGCTCGGGCCGTTTACCTCAAAATCCCGCGCAAACGCCTTCTTCAGAAACTCGGTCTCCATCCCCGGCGGGATATGAGGATGCTTGTGGCCAAAGCGGAGTTGGCCGTGGGTATCCGCCGTGTCCAGGCAATCGGGATCGGTGAGCGTCCCGTTGGCCAGATGCTCGGCAAACAAAGGCGTCCCGGGCACCGGCGTATAGAGCATGAACTGATGGAACTCGGTATTGTGGCTCACCGCGTAATCGATGGCTGCGTCGATATTCTCCGGCGTATGTTCCTCAAGGCCGATGATAGTCGAGCCCAGCACGCGAATGCCATGGGCTTGCAGGGTATGTACAAGGCCGAGCGTATCCGTCCCGGCCAGCTTGACATACTGGCTGCTCTTGCCTTCCAGGCCCATCCAGACCCACGAGATGCCCAGCTCGACGAGTTGCTCGATGGTATAAGAGCAGAGCACCTTGGCGGAGCTGAAGACATACATCGACCAGCTCTTGCCATGCTCTTTCATCAGCTCCAGCAGCCGCAAGGCGCGCGTCCGGTGCAGCAAAAAGTTCTCGTCCATCACGAAAAACGACTGGACCTTCATGTCGCGCTCCAGGCCGAGCATCACCTCGAATAACTCGTCGCCCGTTTCGTAGAAGTTAATGAAACGCCCCTTCCCGCCGAACATGGCGGAGGTCGCGCAGAAGTTGCATCCCATGGGGCATCCCACGGAGGGGATAAGTGTCGCCGCGACCATGCCCTCTTTCTCGGAAAGGTTGATGCCCATCGTGCGGGCTCCCACGCCCGAGAAGATGCGCGGGTGCTTGATCGGCTGCTCCGTATCCTCGCCCAGGAACTCCCGGAACCATCTTACCCCTTCGCCCCGCACCACGTGGTCGGCATTGACGCGCTCCTTGAGCCGCGGAATCCCGGCAATATGTCCGCCGACGATGATCTTCGCGTTGGGCAGATGCTTGCGGATGAGCCCGCACATGATCTCCACCTTGCGATAGTTCGGCGGGATCGCGCTGATGGCGACGATGTCATAATCGTGATCGCGGATCTCTTCGATGAAACGGGCGAGGACGGGAAAATCGAGGAGCGCGCTGGGCGCCGAGATGTTCGCCTGGATGAGCATGAGCCCCCAGGAGCGATGGAACATCCGCAACGAGAAGGGTCCTTGCAGGCGGGTGACCTGGTTGTGGTAAAGCTCCATCGGGTTGATGGCGCGGCTACCGTACTCATCATCTTGCGCGTATGGCCCGAACACGCTCGTAAAGAGGATGTGCGGATTTGCGCCCGGTGAAGGTTTTTCCAGGGTTGGCGAGGCTATGTCAGGTGAAAGAGTGATCCATCAATTTATTCCCGCCAGAAGGAAGCGTCGAGGAAGGAAGAGGCACATTTAATGCGAATGGTAGGACAAAACTTGGTTACTGCTCAGGACCATAATGCACGGCCAGCCACACGGCATCCGATGACACTTCCTCAACCCGGTGTCTTATATGGCGGGCGATTGCCAGGTAATCTCCCGCCTTGAGCTGAATAAGCCGGGCAGCACCCCCATCCTGGAATTGGAGCGTGGCCGTGCCCTGGAGCAGAATCACCCATTCATCCTCCGCCTGGTCATACCAGAAATCCTCCGGGCTGTGCTGCCCGTTGGATACGATCCGTTCCACGCGGACCCCGGAGGCCTGAACCAGGGTCAGGAAATCTTCCCGCCCCGGCGAATCCGGCAGATCGGCGTACAAGTTTTTGACCGGAGGCGTCATCTTGATTCAACCCGGCAACTTTTGCGGAGGAAGCGCGCCGCGCCGACTTGCGCCGCGAGACTTGAATAGGTACACTTCCTGAATGGACCTTTCACTGGAAGAGCTTTCCAAGCAAGTGATGCGCCTTCCCCGTGAGACCAGAGCGATCCTTGCGGACAGGATTGCTGAAAGCCTGAGTTCCGCTGACCTTGACGAAATTCAGCGTCTCTGGGCGAAGGAAGCCACCCGGCGTCTCGAGGAAATTGAGTCCGGCAAGGTAAAGGCCATTCCTGGCGAGGATGTTCTGGCCGAAATTCGCCAAATCGCGGGGGGATGACATATGAGTTTCATCCTGCTGCCCGGTTGGAATTTGTGGAAGCGATAGGATTCTACGAATCTCAAAAACTGGGATTGGGGGCTTCATTTTCCCGTGAGGTGGTCGCCGCAATAGAGAGGATGATCCAGGCTCCCGATCGGTGGCCCCTGATTACTCCAAAGCTCCGACGGTGTCTTGTCCATTCCTATCCGTACGCCATCATTTACCGGGAAACCGGCGAAGATGTATTGATTGTTGCGGTTGCCCACTCCAGCCGCCGGCCGGGATATTGGAGCGAGCGCTCAGCGTAGCGCCATCGCCTCCGCCCCGCGCAAGTCCCCAATCAGCTCCACCACCTGCTTCTCGATTGTCGCCAGCCCGTCGTCCGGCTTCACGTCGGGCTGATCGCCCACGTCCCAGAACACGACGCGCTCCTCCCACTCTGGAAAGAGCGTCCGCATCATGGGCCGGTGCTCCCCGTCCTTGAGCGCGATGATCATCTGGGCGCCCGCCAGGTCTTCCACGCTCAATTGCCTCCGGTCCGGCGCCGTGTGGCGCACGTCCATGTTCCGCGCTGCCAGATGCTGGTGCGTATGAGGGGAGAGCACGTACTGCGGGGGCACCATGTGGATCGCCAGCCCCCGCGAAATTGCCCTCCAGGGCATCCCCAGCGCCTCCGCGTGATGGTTGAATACCGCCTCCGCGAAGCGGCTTCGGTAATAGTTTCCCGTACAAATAAATAAAACCCGGCTCTCCATAGATTGTCTTTCTGTGACGCAATTTGCGTGCCCCGGGGTTCTCGACAGCAACTCTGCCATATCTTCTCATTTCCGCAAACGATTGATTTTCCGTCCCACCCCGGCAACATTGCTCCCCCTTACGGACCCTATTATGAGCGACCCAAAGACAGCCATCACCCCGCGCCGCGACGAGGACTTCCCCGAGTGGTATCAGCAGGTGGTCCGCGCCGCCGAGCTCGCGGACAACTCCGACGTCCGAGGCTGCATGGTCATAAGGCCCTGGGGCTACGGCATTTGGGAGAGCATGCAGCGGGTCCTGGACCGCATGTTCAAGGCCACCGGGCATCGCAACGCCTACTTCCCCCTCTTCATCCCCCTCAGCTACATGGCCAAGGAAGCCGCCCATGTGGAAGGCTTCGCCAAGGAATGCGCCGTGGTCACCCATCATCGCCTGGAGTCCGATGGCGCCGGCGGCCTCCGGCCCGCTCCCTCCGCCACGCTCACGGAGCCTTTGATCGTCCGCCCGACCAGCGAGACCATCATCGGCGCCAGCTACGCGAAGTGGGTCCAGTCGTACCGCGACCTCCCCATTCTTATCAATCAATGGGCCAACGTCGTCCGCTGGGAGATGCGACCCCGGGTTTTTCTCCGGACCACCGAGTTCCTGTGGCAGGAAGGCCATACCGCCCATGAGACCGAGGCCGAAGCCATCGCCGAGACGGAGAAAATGCTCCAGGTGTACGCCACTTTTGCCCGCGAATACCTGGCCATACCGATCTATCCCGGAGAAAAGACCGAGTCCGAGCGCTTTCCGGGCGCCGTCCGGACACTGACCATCGAGGCCATGGTCCAGGACCGCAAAGCCATCCAGGCCGGCACCTCGCATTTCCTGGGGCAAAATTTTGCCAAAGCCAGCAACATCCAGTTCCTCTCCCGGCAGAATACGCAGGAATTTGCCTGGACCACGAGCTGGGGCGTCAGCACCCGGCTCATCGGCACGGCCATCATGGCCCACGCCGATGACGATGGCATGATCGTCCCGCCCCGCCTCGCCCCCACGCATATCGTGATCCTCCCCATCACCCCCAAGCCCGATACCCGCGACGCCGTCCTGGCCGCCGCCGCTTCGCTGGCCGAGGCCCTGCGCGCCCAGTCTTTCACCGGCGATCCCATCTCCGTGGAGGTAGACCAGCGCGACCTCCATGGCGGGACGAAAAACTGGGAGTGGATCAAGAAAGGCGTCCCCATCCGCATCGAGCTTGGCCCCCGCGACCTCGAGAAAGGCACCGTCGCCCTCAGCCGCCGGGATCGTGGCATCAAGGAAAAGCAATTCCTCACCACCGCCGAGGTCGTCGCGCAGGCCGCGTCCATCCTGCAGGACATCCAGGAGAGTCTCTACCAACGCGCCCTTGCCTATCGCGACGCCAATACCCGGCCCATCGACACCCGCGAGGAGCTGTACGCCTTCTTCACGCCGCAAAATGCCGACCGCCCCGAAATTCACGGCGGCTTCGCCCGCTCCCATTGGTGCGGCTCCGCCGAATGCGAGGCCCGCATCAAGGAAGACCTGAAAGTCACCATCCGCTGCATCCCCTTCGACGCCCAGCCCGAGTCCGGCGCCTGCGTCGTCTGCGGCCAGCCCAGCGGAAAGCGCGTGCTTTGGGCGAAGTCGTACTGATTTATTGCCGGTAAATTTCCCGGCGGTGCCCAATTTCCACCACCAGAACGATGAGGAACATATCCTCAATCTGATACACAATGCGGTAATCGCCTACGCGAACGCGGTAAAGCTCGTTCCCGCCTTGCAATTTGATGCTGCCCGGGGAACGTGGGTTAATGGCCAACTCCCCTATGGCATCCCGCAGACGGCGATATAGACGCCGATCGCGAACGCCATCGAGATACTTTTCAGCCTTTGGCTTGATCGATACCGTGTACGGCATCCAGCCTCGCTTTCACTTCTTCCCATGGTATCGGCGCCTCGCCATCCGCCAGCGCTTCCTTCGCGGCAGCAAGGTCCTCCGCATCCTCCCGCGCCTCCAGATCAGCCAGGTCTTCGATTAGCGAAACCACGCGGGCAGCTCTTTCTTCCGAGAGAGCCTGAAGCTTCGTAACCGCATCGGACACCGCGATCATGCCGTCAGATTCTCACACGAACCCTTGAGCGTCAACCAGCGCCAACCAGTCTCAACCCGGCTGAAACGCCGCGAACAGTTGCCGAATCTCCCCGTCGATTTCCTCCGGCGTCGCGACGGTTTGCGCCACTTCCTCGCGCAACAGATCGCGGTAGCGCCGGCGCATCCGGTGCACGGCCACTTTTACCGCGCCGTCGCTCATCCCGCATTTCGCGCCGATCTCCGCGTGCGATTGCGCGGGCGCGTCGCCCGTCAGGAATTGCTTCAACTCGTCGAATATCCTCTCCCGCCCCGCTTCCGCGCATTCCGTGCGCAACCGCTTGAGCGCCTGCTCCAGCACCGTCAGCGCCCATTGCCGGTCGAACACCTTGTCCGGGCTCGCGTTGTCCGCCGGTTCGAGACGGCAGCGCGCCTCCTCACTCAATGCGTCCAGCGCGATGACCGCCTGACCGCCGCCCCGCTTCTGCGCCCGCGCGCGGTCCCATTCATTCGCCAGGAAATGTTTTACCGCCGCGAGCAGGAAGGACCGAAACCTCCCCTTCCCGGGGGCCGCGTCCGAGAGGTAATTCTTCGCCAGCAGCCGCGAGAAAAACTCCTGGGTCAAATCCTCCGCGTCATGCGGATCGCGCCCCTGCCGCCGGATGTAGGCGTAGAGCGGCGGCCAGTAAGTCCGGCACAGTTCCGTCAGCGCCCGCATCGCCGGCTCGGGATTCTCCCGCCGCGCGGCGGCTAAAACCAGCGTCCAGCGGGTAGCGGCCAGCGATTCATCGTCCATAACGCCGCATCCGCTCCGGCCGGCGAACCAGTTCATAGATAATCGCGCCGACCCAATGCGTGAATACGATGATAAGGATCCAGATCAACTTGTCATTTCCTTCCGCCGGTTCGTTGGTCGCGCAGTCAATGAGCGCCCAGATCCAGAGCACCGTCCCGCCGATGCCGAAGACGAGAAACGCAAAGAAAATGAAAAGAGGGAAAAGGGCGATGAGGCTCATGGGGGTGTTCTGTTGCGGGACAGCATTATCGCTCTCGTTCGTGCCCGTGTTTCATGAGCACCCGACGCGGCAAGCCGCCATCCACCGATGGCCCGATCCTTGTTGAAATCCGCTCTGAGATCAATGGGATGTTGACGAAGATTCCGGGGAATCATCGAGCTGCTTCAATTTGAGCGGCCCGATATAGACGACTCCGCGCCCCGGCAGGAAGATGTTGAATTCGAGCCGACTCGGCGGGTTCGTCGAGCCGGTGCGGTTGAAGGGCAATGAGAAATCCCGCCAACTGGACGTGCCGGCGATCTGCCCCATCGGCCCGGAGCCAGCCGGCGCAAGCGTGCGCGAAAAGTACCGGCCTTCCGGCAGGCTCGGACGAACCGGAGGAAAGCAGTTCCACATTTCCAGATAGCCCGCGCCTTGAACGCCTTCATATTTAATCTCGCCGCCGAGAGCATAATTCATCGACGCAATCGGCGGCTTTTCGATCTTCATGAGCGTCAGGTGCAATGGCAAATCGTTGGTGTTTGTGATTCTCAACTCATTGCGGCCATCGGCGTTCACCAGATGTTGGTGGAAAATGTTCTCAGCGCCGACCAACGGCCATTCATACGTCGCGAGAATCTGCTCGGCCGGCGCCGCCTTTTGATCTTCAACCTGCGCTCGTTGTGTCGCTGGAGTGGACGCCCCAAGCCTCGATCCTGAAATCCATCCCGCGATATAAAACAGCACCCAGATCGTCAGACTTATCCCGCCCCAGATCATCCCATACCGGCCCATGCGCGACCTCCGCGCACCCAGCCCCAGCACCACCGCGCAAATCCCCACCCATAACGTGGCCCATAGCATTAACTCCTGCCCATTGGGCGAAAGCCACGGCGCCACCCACGGCTTCAGCCAATAAAACAACGTCGGAATCAACCCGCTCAGAAATCCAAGGTAAACCGCGATATAACCCGCCGCCTGTTTCTTCCGGGCATCTGGCGCCCACAGTCCCCGCCCGTCCGGCCACACACACGCCAGCTTCAGACAGCTCGACACAATCATCGAACCGAGCAACACCATCAGGCACACCCGCCATGGTGCTCCAAGGTCACTCGCATTCCATGCCAGCCACATCACGACCGCCACAATCCCGATGCCGTCGATAACCGCCGCCCGCGCCGCTGCCCGCAACCGCTCAAAATTCCCCCGGCCGGTCCCTGCCAGCGCCGCGATCACCCCGCACCAGAGCACCCCCCACGCCCCCATCGCAATCCCCGCCTCCTTCTGAACATAAGCCGCCAGATAATTCCCCGCACAAATCCCCGATATCGCCATTAACACCCCCCCGCCGATCAACGGCAACCGGAGCCGATCCAGCCCCTGCGGCGTCATCCCCTCCACCGCCGCCCCGCTCAACCCTTCCTTGCTCCGCTGCGGACTGCCCGCAATCGTCTCCACCTGCGTCCTCACCTCGCTCGCTTGCTGGTAGCGCAGTTCCGGCTCCTTTTCCAGCGCGCGCAGCACCACCTCATCCAGCCGCACGTCGATCTGCACTCCATGCATTCGAGACGAAGGCGGCGCGAATTTCCCCAGCGGCAGCTCCCCCGTCAGCATTTGGTAAAACACAACGCCCAACGAATAAATGTCCGCCCGGTGATCCACGTCGCGCGGGTGCTCGATCTGCTCCGGCGCCATATAGGCCGGCGTGCCCATCACCTCGCCCGCGCCGGTCAGCGTCATGTCCCGCGCATCGCTGCCCATGATTTTCGCAATCCCGAAATCGGCGATCTTCACCCGCCCTTTTTTATCCAGCAGAATGTTCTCCGGCTTGATGTCGCGATGCACGATCCCCTGGTCATGCGCCGTTTGCAGCGCCTCGCAAATCTGCGGCACGATCGCCAGCGCCTCCCGCGGCGTGATCTTCTCCGTCGCCAGCAACTGCCGCAAGTTCAGCCCGTCGACATACTCCATTACAAAGTAAAACAGCCCCCCCGTTTGCCCGAAGTCATACACCGCGACGATGTTTGGATGCCCCAGCCGGGCAAGCGCGCGCGCCTCGCGGCTAAACCGCTCCGCAAACGCCGGATCCCGGTCCGCCGCCGCCGGCAGTATTTTCAAGGCGACAAACCGGTCGAGCTGCGGCTGCCGCGCTTTATAAACCACCCCCATCCCCCCGCGCCCGAGCATTTCCAGAATCTCCAACTGCGGAAAATACCGCGCCAGCTCCTCCGGGGGCGGAGGCGTGAAATCGGCGGCCGGAACGCCCCCCGCCGTCTGCGTGTCGAAGGCGCGTTTCAGCAAGCAGGCCGGGCATAACCCTTCCGGCGTGCCGGCTGGTAGAGGCGCGCCGCATTGGGCGCATTTTTTCTCTTCGCTCTCTTCGCTCATAAAGGGGGTCGGTTTCCTTGTACGGAAATCCTTCCACCCGTTACAGAAGCGAAATCAGGAAAAGGTTACAGCGGGAATTAATTTCGAATTTTACCCCGCCCCCTCAGTACGCGTGCTCTACCTCTTCCAATTGCCGAATCACCGTAGTCAGCCCCGCCTCAACGGAGAATATGGTCCGCCCCGCCCCGATGCGATCATTGGGCCTCAGCGCACGGCCCGTGCTCCGGTGTCCATTGATCCACGTGCCGTTTTTCGAATCCAGATCGCGCAGCACAAACATGCCCCCTTCGCGCACGATCGCAAAATGCCTGCCCGACATCTTGTAGTCGGGAACCCGCACCGTCACCCCTTCATCGCGTCCCACGACGATCGGCGCATCGCTCAGCTCCCAGCGCCCTAGCGCGGAGCCATCGGGTTTGATTCGGTAAAGATACATTTCGTCCTCCTTCTCTTAAGAGAACCAAACCCCGCAAAAGGTTACTCCTCCCACCTTTTTTATTTTCAGCCCGCCACCGCCGCCGCCGTCTCCCGTTCCCGCCGCTCCAGCACCTTCTCCGGCGAGCCAATTTCCACCACTCGACCTGCTTCCATCGCCACCATCACATCCGCCCGGCGCGTCGTGGAAAGCCGGTGGGCCACGATGAACGTCGTCCGCCCGCGCATCAGCCGGTTGAGCGCCTCCTGCACCAGCGACTCCGATCCCGCGTCGAGCGCGGAGGTCGCCTCATCCAGGATTAGCACCCGCGGGTCGCGCACCAGCGCCCGGGCGATCGCCAGCCGCTGCCGCTGACCGCCGGAGAGCGTCGAGCCCCGCTCGCCCACCACTGCGTTTACGCCACCCGGCAGCCTTTCCACAAACTCCCACGCATGCGCGTCCACCAGCGCCTGGCGCAGCCTCTCCTCCGTCACATTCGGCGCCCCATAGAGCACGTTTTCCCGCACCGTCCCGGGAAAGAGCAGCGTCTCCTGCGAGACCACCGCCAGGTATCTGCGGTAACTCCGCAGGTCCAGCTTATTCATATCCCGCCCATCGAGCAGGATGCGCCCGCTCGAAGGCCGGTGGAATCCCAGGATCAAGCTCATGAGCGTCGATTTCCCCGACCCGGACGCTCCCACCACCGCGACGGTTGTCCCCGCCGGCACCGCAAGGCTCAGGCCATCGAGCGCCGGCTGGTCATCCTTGTTCGGGTATCGGAAGCACACCTGGTCAAACAGGAACTCCCCCCGCACCGCCGTCACGCGCGTCTTGCCCCGGTTCTGCTCCAGGTCCGGGCATTCCAGCACCTCCCCTATGGAGCGGATCGACTCAAATCCGCGCAACAGCATCGGCATCGAGTTGACCATCCCCATCACCGTCCCCGCGATTGAGTTAAAGAAACCCGAGAGCATCACCAGTTCACCCGGCGATACCTTCGCCAGTCCCACCGCGCTGGCGGTCCCGGCCAGCAGCAGCCCCAGCAGATACATCCCACTGAAGAGCACCCACGCCGCGGACCCAAAGACCGCGTTCTCGAAATCCAGCCGGAATCCCACCTCCCTCAGCCGGTCGATGCTCCCGCGCACCTTCGCCAGCTCCACCTGCTCCACCGCGTGCGCCCGCGTCAGCGGCACCAGCTCGATCATCTCCGAGATCGACGTGGACATCCCCTCGATCTGCTGCCGGAAGTCCTGGTTGGCCAGCCGCAGCCGCCGTTGCATGAAGTGCCGGATGCCCACCGCGATCGGCACCGTCAGCAAATAAAAGGGCAGGAACCAAGGCGCCTTCATCGACGTGATCACAAACGTCGCGGTCAGTATGACTGCCGAGCCAAGAATCAGATCCACCAGGCTCCGCACCATCTGGTCCACATTCTCCACGTCGCGCAGCACCTTGGTTTGCAACTTGCCCGCGCTCTGGAAACGGTAAAAGGAAATCGACAGCTCCTGGAGCCGCCGGCAGAGCGCATACCGCAGCCCCGCCTCCACCGATCGCGCCGCGACGCTCACCTTCCGGTAGCAGAGCGTGTGGGTGACGATGTTTTGCAGCAGCGCGACACCGCCTCCCAGCCCGCACCAGAAGATAATCGTCAGCGCCTGTGCCCGCGGTTTCAGCAGTGTATCGATCACCGTCGCGACGATCAGCGGCAGAATCCAGGTTGGCGACGCCTTGATGACGTACCAGAACGCCGCCTGGAGAAGGTGCTTCGTCTCAGGCCGGTAGAGCCGCACGAGCGTCTTCCAGGGAGTATCAGCAAAGGAAACGCTCTCCTCGATGGGATCGGCCATCTCCTTGCCTTGCGGGCCGGACCGGCCTGGGACGGGTATCGTCATTGCAATTTGACGGCAACCTCCCAAATCGATTCATCAAATGCAACAGCCGCTCCGAGATATGGAGCATTCTCGCTCCTGAGAGCGGCAACCTACTCCTCGTAGCCCATCGTCTCCATCTCGCGCAGACGCTGGATCAGCACCGTCTCGCGCATCACCGCCTCAGGCTTCCATTGGAGGGAATGCAGCTTCTTTTTCAGCGAAGCCGATTGGGCGGCTGAAAAACCAGTAAGTGGATGGCTCTCATTCATGCGTACCTTCACGCAAGCATTGCCCGTGCCCCGCGGCAGAGGATTGAGCGCTATTTCTTCGACGCCCCGCCCCGAAAGGCAAGCACCAGCATGACCAGCCCGAAGAGCGTCATCACCAGCCCCCACCAGAGGTTCATATTGATGCCCAGGGAGGGCTTCGTCAGTTCCGCCCCTCCGAACAGGCCGGTTGCCGTCAGGATGAGCCCGAAGAGCGTAAACATGAATCCCACCGGATATCTAAGATCGAAGTTCATAATGAATTTTTTCCTTAATCTGCGGTTCCCTTAACCAAAGATGATGTTGAGCACGACGGTGGCCGCGAGGACCAGAACGCCGAGCGTGACCGGTTGCATGTACCACGGTTCATTCGTCCGGGGCTGCTTAGGCGTGAGCGAATAAACGAGGCCCTTCAGTTCCTCGTCCGTCTTGAGCCGCCGCGTCATGAGCGAGATGGCGATCGTCAGCACGAAGCAGGTCGTCCATGCCACGATGGCGATCCAGAAGTTCTGCCCCATGGAACTCTGGAACAGGAACTTCGGAGCGATCCACCCCCCCTTGATGAAGCTGACCGTCTCCCCCCTTGCCAGCGAGAGCCCCTGGAACACCGCCGCCGAGCACGTCCCCAGCACCAGCCCCGCAAACGCCCCGTGCCCCGTCGCCCGTTTCCAGAACATCCCGAGCAGGAACGTCGCGAACAGCGGCGCATTCACAAACCCGAACACCAGTTGGAGCATGTCCATGATGTTATTGAACTGCCGGGCCGCCAGCGCCGCCACGATGCTGATGAGGATGCCAGCCACCGTCGCAATCCGCCCCATCCAGAGGTAATGCTGGTCCGACGCATTCTTGACCAGGTAGCTCTGGTAAATGTCATAGGTCCAAACGGTGTTGAACGCCGTCACATTCCCCGCCATTCCCGACATGAAACTCGCCATCAGCGCCGTAAACCCGATCCCCAGCAGCCCCGTCGGGAAATACCTCCCGAGCATGACCGGGATCGTCATGTTGTAATCCGGCGACCCGTCCGCGGCTAGCGGCAGGAACTGCCCCCCGCTCGCGTGATGCATCGCGATCGCGATCATCCCCGGCAGGATCACCAGCGCCGGGAATAGCATCTTCGGCACCGCCGCGATGAGAGGCGTCCGCCGCGCCGCCGACATGGAGTCCGCCGCCATCGCCCTCTGCACCACCAGGAAGTCCGTGCACCAGTACCCAAAGGAAAGCACAAACCCCAGCCCCATCACCATCCCGAACCAGCCGATCCCCATCGGGTTCTCCATCGCCCCGCCCATGTGCACCCACGAGCGCGACCACGTATCCGGCGCGAAGGCCGGCACATGCTCGGTCGCCACCGGGATGAGCTTTTGCTTCAGCGCCGCCCAGCCTCCCACGTCCTTGAGCCCCAGGAAAACCAGCGGCGAGAATCCCAGCACGATCATGAAGAACTGGAGCACCTCATTGTAAATCGCCGACGTCAGCCCCCCCAGGAAGATGTACACCAGCACGATGAAGGCCGACACGAAGATGCACGTCCAGAAGTTCCAATGCACCAGCGTCTCCAGCAGCCGCGCCAGCGCGTACAGCGAGATGCCGGAGGAAAACACCGTCATCACCGCGAATGACACCGCATTGAACGCCCGCGTCTTCTCGTCGAAGCGCATCTTCAGATACTCCGGCACCGAGCGTGCCTTCGACCCGTAGTAAAACGGCATCATGAAGATCGCCAGGAAGACCATCGCCGGGATCGCCCCCACCCAATAGAAGTGGCTCGTCATGATCCCGTACTTCGCCCCGGAGGCCGCCATGCCGATCACCTCCTGCGCCCCCAGGTTTGCCGAGAGGAATGCCAGCCCCGTGACCCACGCCGGGATCGACCGCCCGGAGAGGAAGAAATCGCCGCTCCCCTTCATGTAGCGCTTCAGCGCGAAACCTATCCCGAGGACGAACAGGAAGTAGATGCAGAGGATCGAGTAATCGACAAAGGTAAGATGGATGCTGGCTTGCATGGGGGCTTTTTCCGGGTTGAAAGCGGCGCCGGTTTCTCTGTTTTCCGATTTGCGGCGGCCATCGGCGTCACGCACAAGGGGAAGGGAACACAGGGAGGCCGAAGCCTGGGGTTGGGTTTATCTTTTCAAGGGGGACCCGGGGACAGGTCGAACTGACAATCCAAGTCGCTATTCGCCCCGCGCCTCCGCCGCAAGAATGAAATCGCGGGAGGAGGAAAATTGCTAATTGAAGAAAAGACTTATCCCTTTTCGAAGCGTTCAGGAGTCGATTGATACCACGAAGCCAGCGGGGAGGCTGTTTTTCCACCTGATTGGGGCACTGGCAGAATTCGAACGGACATTATTCGCGAGAGGATGAACGCGGGTCTTTAAAGCGCACCGGTAAGGGGGCGGATAGGGGCGTCCGCATTTGCTGGATTCCAAAAAGACGGAAATGGCTACGTCTCTCTACGCCAACCGGAAGAGCAACGTGCGAGATATTTGCGAAATTCTCGGAATTTCGAAAGCAACGCTCTACCGTCAGTTGAAATGCACAAAGACCGTCCAGAGCCGCATATCCGAATAAATGTCGGGGGAATTTATTGAAAAACATTGCCTTTTATGTTCCTCACACCATATATTGAAGGCAGTGAATCCGCCTTCAATATATGGTGTGCATTTTCTCATACACACGAGTAAAACCTCTTATGCATCCCGCTCAAAAAGTATGGCTTCCTTGTAAAGTCAGTGAAGGCATGTTCTCGAATGAACATGCCGTTGAAATCAGTATTTCCGGTCAAAATGTGTCTCTTTTCGCAGATTCCTCTTTAATTCGGCGTATCGGGAATGAGGAATATTATCTCTTGGTCACATATTTAGGCGACAATGGAAAACCGAACCACAAAGCAGTTTTATTGCCCTCGGAATGTTTTGAAACTGGCTCTCCGTGGCTGAGTGTGCCTGAAGAGTTGCTTAAAGAAGACTTGCAATTAATTGCTGCTTGACGGCCAAATGGACGACCTAAAAAGGGTTCTCCACCATGGTCTTAAGCAATGTAGAAATTGTCAAAGCTCTCGAATCAGGCGTATTTAAGATAAACGGCCTTTTGGCTCGCGACCCATCCGAAAGGCCATTTAACGCCAGTGCGGTGGACCTTAGGCTAGGGAACGAAATCGTAATTCCGAAATGTGACCATCCGATTCAACTCGACCTCAGAAGAGGCGGTATCGCGCGATTTTGGGCTCAGAACTCGGAAAAATTGAAGATTCGTGAAGACAACCCCTTCTCTTTGACCCCGAACAGGTTCGTCTTGGCTAACACCCTAGAAACCGTTGAGTTTCCAATCCACCCCGAAGGACGCCAGTGTTACAGTGCACGAATCGAGGGTAAAAGTTCGTTAGCACGGTGCGGGATTCTTGTTCATTTCACAGCGCCAACCATACATGCCGGATATGGCGGGCCGATTACCTTGGAAATGATTAACCTTGGCACGGTTGATTTTTTACTCATTCCGGGAATGGCAATCTGCCAATTGATTATCGAAGAGGTAAAAGGGTCTCCGACTGAGGCGCCTAATCAATTCAAGGGTCAGATAAACGCGGTGGGTGAGGTGCCACCAGAGGAGCCTGCCAAAGCTTAGATGGTTCGCCGCAACTTCTCGGTAACGAGATTTTAATGTAATGCGTGACACTTTCGACAGTTTCCCCTACCTGTACTTCGGGTCCCGCGCCTGCTTCCGAATCGCCTCGAATAGGCGTGGGATGATCATCTGGCTCGCCCGGTTCGCCAGGAATGCCGGGACTACGCCCCCGCTGTCCGTGTAGATCTGGTAGGTCGCCTGCGTGGAGTCCCCCGCCGTCCCCGCCGGCTCCAGCAGCCAGCTTCCCTCGTTCACCTTTACCCGCACCACCCCATGCCTCTCCGGCGGCCCTGCCTCATTGTCCGTCTGCCATGTGTCCCGGAAAGTGATCCCGTCCGGCCCCTTCGTCGTGCCGTGCTCGACTCGCACGGTGTAATCCCGGTTCGCGACGAATGGCACGTCCAGCCGCTGGTAGGTCGTCACTTCGTTCCCAGCCTCGGAGACCGCCCGCGATTCGGTCACATACGGCATAAAGCTCGGATATCTGGAGATATCGGCCAGCACCTTCTCCACCGTCCCGGGCGGCGCGCCGATCACCCCAGTCCCTCTGAACTCCTTGATCCCGGACCCCACCCTTGCCCGCGAGTAGAGCGCCACCCCGGCCTTGTCTTCGATGTGCTGCCAGCCCGTGTCCGCGCTTAAAGTCAAACCCACGGTCGGCCCCTCATCGGTGCGCCCCAATGGCGCGCCCGTGAGCAGCAGCAGGCAGATGATCGGTACGTTAGGACGAAGTGACAAAGGGATGGGTTGTCACATCAACTTCGCGCCAAGCTCCGCAATCGCGCTTCGCTCACCCTTATTTAAACTCACATGCGCGGAGATTCCCTGCCCTTTGAGCCGATTCCGGGTGTAAACCAGGCCATTGCTCCGGCTGTCGACGTACGGGTTATCGATCTGCCCCGGATCGCCCACCATCACCAGCTTGGACCCGCGCGACATCCGGGTGACCACGGTCTTTGCCTCCAGCGGCGTCAATTGCTGCGCCTCGTCCAGCACGAAGAACCGCCTCGGGATCGACCGCCCGCGGATGTAGCACAGCGCCTCGATCTCGACGACGCCCTGCTCGATCAAATGCTCGTACGGCTTCCGCACGGAAATCCCCCCGGTATGCTGCGGCATGTCCAGGACGATATGCTTCTCGTGCTTCTTCGCCCGCTTATGCTGCCCGTGGTCGGCCGAGAGGCCCGGCGGCGGCATCAAGACCTCCAGCGCATCATAAATCGGCTGCAGCCAGGGCCGCATCTTCTCCTCCAGGCTCCCCGGCAGAAACCCCAGCGTATCCCCCATCGCGATCACCGGCCGGCTCACGGTCAGCCCATTGTAATGCTTCGCAAACACCGAGTGCAGCCCTGCGCCCACCGCCAGCAGCGTCTTCCCCGTCCCCGCCGGCCCGTAGCAAGTCACCAGGGCGATCGCGGGATCAAGCAGCGCATCGAGCAGGCATTGCTGGCCGAGATTGACAGGCCGCAGATCAATCCCTCGCGGGATATGCAGAAACTCCGGCACCAGCAGCCTCTTGAGCCGCCCTTCGGTAAAAAGCCGCGCCGGCATGGTCTTCCGCTCCCCCGCGCACAGCAGCACATATTCATTGATCACAACCCCTGCCAGCCGCGGGTCCCGGATTTCCAGCTCCCCTGAGCTGGCAAAGCGTTGCAGCTCGTGCGGATGCACCTCGATACACCGCAGGTCATAGCTCTCCACGTCCCGGGCTTCCACCTTGTCGTTGAGGTAATCCTCGCACCGCAGCCCCACCGCCAGCGCCTTGAGGTGCATGTTCAGGTCCTTGGTCACCAGCACCGTCGGGATGCTCTCCGCCTCCTGGATCAGCAGCACGTAAGCCAGGATGCGGTGATCCACCCGCTCGGTATCCGGAAAGATCGCCCGGAAGCGGTTCAGCGTCCCGTTCCCCTTCTCCGTAAGGTCAAATACCGCCAGCCGCAGCGTCCCGCCCCCCTCCGTCCTGACCCCCTGGGTCACCGCCTTCCCCTCATGCCCTGAGAAAATGCGGCTGAACGCCCGATGGACTGCCCGGGCATTGGCGCCCCGTTCGGATTGCGCGTTCTTGAATTTGTCCAACTCCGCCAGCACCTCGACCGGGATCCAGACATGGTTGTCCTCGAACCTCTGGAACGAGAACGGGTCATGGAGCAGCACATTCGTATCCAGGACAAAGTTCTTCACCGCCACGGGGGCCACCACTCGCCCCCGGCGCGCCACCCGGCTCAACGCGGACTTTGCCGGCGCAAGGCGGGGGGAGTCCAACGCCGAGGGTCCGTGCGGGACCAGTCCATTTCCGTTGCCGGCATCGTTGAGTGGATCGAATTGATTCATGAATTCAGGAGAA
>Ga0182030_10012240_pt1 | contig 17215 bp, 15 predicted proteins | sample 812S3MmetaG_FD_121299 | JGI IMG/M metagenome (GOLD analysis project Ga0182030, IMG submission 121299) | Permafrost microbial communities from Stordalen Mire, Sweden - 812S3M metaG (Illumina Assembly) | ecosystem: Environmental > Terrestrial > Soil > Wetlands > Permafrost | place: Sweden...
CTGTCCGTGAATCGCGCGCCCTGCGAAAAATTGTTCGGTATGCCGCCGATGAGATAACTCGGGTTAAAACCATTGTGCTCGAACACCCACGCCAGCAGCGAAGTCGTGGTGGTCTTGCCATGGGTGCCGCTGACCACCAGCGAGCGTTTGCCGCGGATGAAAAATTCCGCCAGCAGTGCCGCCAGCGAGCAATATCGCAGCTTGTGGTCGAGGACGTATTCCGGCTCCGGATTCCCGCGCGAAATGGCGTTGCCGATGACGACGAGATCGGGTTTGTGCGCCAGATTGCGTTCGTCATAGCCGTTCATCACGGCGATGTTTTTGCGCGCGAGAAACGACGCCATTGGCTCATAAACATTCTGGTCGGAGCCGGTGACTTGAAAACCTTTATCCAGCATCGCGGCGGCGGCGGAAGCCATCGCCGTGCCGCCGATGCCGGTGAAATGGACGGATTTGATCTCGGATGAAAACATGAAGGAGAAATTTAACCACCCAGACGCCCAGGCACAAAGTTTTTTGACTTTTTGAATCAGCCGGCTTTTCGCGCCCAGCGGAGCTTGGCGGGCGAGGAACGCGGGTTGTCGCGGCGCTCTTCCGGCGTGGGACGGATCACTTCCGGCGCAACTTCGGCGTAAAGTCCGTCGCGCAGGCCGGCCTCAAAGGATTTTTTCACGCGTCGGTCCTCGCCGGAATGGAACGTGAGGATCGCCACGCGTCCGCCGGGATTCAGGCACGACGGCAGATGGCGCAGCAGCATGTCGAGCGCGGAAAACTCGTCGTTAACCGCAATCCGCAACGCCTGGAAAACGCGGCGCACGGTGAGGTCGCAATCTTCCTTGCCCAGTCGCGGCAACGCGGTGCGGATGGCAGCGGCGAGCGATTTTGTCGTTGAAAATTTTTCCCGGGCCAGCACGCCGGCAAGTTCGGCTGCGCGCGGTTCGTCGGCATTTTCCTGAAACAATTTTGCCAGCGCATCCGCCGAAGTTTTTCCCAGCAACGCCGACGCCGGAAAGCCGCGCTGCGGATTCATGCGCATGTCGAGCGGGCCGTCGGTCTTCACGGAAAAGCCGCGCGCCGGATCGTCAATCTGCATGGACGACACGCCGAGGTCGGCGAGGATGCAATCTGCGCCTGATAAATTTTGCGCGGCCAGCGCCTGCGGCAGCCCGGCGAAGTTATTGCGGATGGCGGTGAAAACTTCCTGGCCGAAACCGGCGGCACGCAGCCGGGCTTCCGTCTTCGGCAATTCAATCGGATCGGCGTCGAGGCCAAGCAATCTTCCGCCGGGCAAGATTCGCGCAATAATTTCCTGAGCGTGACCGCCATAGCCGAGCGTGCAGTCCACGGCGATTTCACCGGGCTTTGGCACGAGCGCGGCCAGAATTTCCGCAACCATGATGGGCCGGTGCATGCCGGCGGGCGTTTTGCCGGACGCGAGGACTTTGGCGACGGTGCCGGCATAACGCTGCGGATCGCGCTCCTTGTATTTCTCCTCGAACCGGCGCGGATTTTTACCGGAATAGCGCACGCGCCGGCGATGCGGCGGCGCGGGCGGCGGACTGGTTGACGATGGCAAATTGTCGTCGTTCACAAAATCAATTTTTCGCGATGGCATCGGATCCGCCATTTTTCGATCGCGTTTCCGATTCGGCCAGTTCGAGCGTTCCATCCGGCAGCAACGAATAGCGGCGGCCGGCCCAGAAAATTGTTTTGCCGAAATATGCGCTAAAAAATGTGATGCCTTCCACGACATCCACGACCGGCAGCAGCCACCAAGCGCGCGGCCAGTCCGGCATTTTTACGACCGGCTGCAATCCGGCGGCAAGCAGCCAGCGAGTTGCCACCACCAAAACTAGAGCGCTCCACGACCTCCAGGCGAGCGGTTGGATCAAGGCGAAGTTGAGCACCCAAAAAACCGGATAGGTGATGATGACGCCGGGAAATTGCGCGCCGCGCGAACGGCGGATGGTGCGCTTCCAACGTTGCATCCGGGTGAACGCCTCTCCAAACGATTCCGCCGGCACCGCGCAATCCAGCAGCAATGGCGGCACGATGACGCGCAGGCCGAGCCGTGACGTGCGGTTGCCGAGTTCGTAATCGTCGGCCAGATGGTTCAGGAAATTTTTGAAGCCGCCGATTTTTTCCAGTGTGGCGCGCGACACCGCCATCGTGTGGCCGATGGCCCAGTGGATGCCGGTCGTTTGCTGCGCGAGCATCCATTGCGGAAGATAATTGAAACCATAATGCAGTGCGATCATTTTGCCGCCAATCGTGCTTGCCGCGATGCCGCGCGGCAGACAGGTGAGGCAGCCGACATCCGGTTGCGCGAGCCGCGGCACGAGTTGCCGCAAATAATCTTTCGGCGCGACGACATCGGCGTCGGAGAAAAATAAAAATTCTCCGTTCGCGGTTTTCCACATAGCTTCCATGATGCTGGTCTTGCGGTTGGTGCCTTGCAGTTTGGCGAATATCAGTTGGATTTTTGGTTTGGAAAATTCTGCTTGCAGGCGTTGAACGATTGCCACCACCGGATCGTCCGACCGGATGGTGCCGATGATGATTTCAACTTCACCGGTATATTCAATCCGGCAAAACGACGCGAACGCCTCGTAAGTGTTCGGCCCGGCACCTTCGACGGGTTTGAGAATGCTGACCTTCGGTGCGGGTTGCGGGTGTGCCGGCAGATTTTCATTTCCAAAATGCCTGCGCGTGGCAAGCAGTCCAAGCGTGACGGAAGCCAGACCCATCAGAACCAGAATTCCGACGAGGACGGTCGCGGCCTGCCAAAGCAAAATCATGGAGCTTTCGCCTGCGTCACCGAGCGGGCGACGAAAAAGACGCCGACGAGAATCAGAAAAATTCCGAACCAGCGCATCGCGTTCACCGGTTCGCCCAGCATCCATTTGCCCATTATGGCAGTGCCGACGTAGCACAGGCCCATGATGGGAATCACGACGCTGGCGTCCCAGCCCCACTTGAACAGCGTCAGCGTGCCGAGAAACTGGATAATCATAAGCACGATGCCGGCCGGAAGCTGCGGCGATTTTACCAGCGCCTGCACGGTGGGAAGGCCGGAGGCGGTCAGCGTACCGAAGCGGTCCATGCCCATTTTCAGCAGGATGTTGCCGGCGGACAGGCTGGCGATGGAAATCGCAAACACCACCACGGCGTGAAATAATGGTCTCATCAAAACGGCTTCAGTCTGTTCGTTCGCAAGCTCGATTCAAGCGAAAAGGTGCGGCGGCGAAATGCTTTCTTGAAAGTCAGCCGGGCCGGGCAATTTCACTTCGCGCCGGTGCCGCGCAGGACGACCGGAACGGTGAGGATTAAAATTTGCAGGTCGAGCCAGATGGACCAGCGGTCAATGTATTCCAAATCGAGCCGCACCCAGTCCCTGAAATCGGTGATCTGGTTGCGCCCGCTGATCTGCCATAGGCAGGTGAGGCCGGGTTTCACGCTCAACCGGCGGCGGTGTGCCAGGTTGTCGAAGCGCCTGACTTCGTCCACCGGCAGCGGGCGCGGGCCGACAAGGCTCATCTCGCCGCGCAGGACGTTGAAGAGCTGCGGCAGTTCGTCGAGGCTGTATTTGCGGAGGAATTTCCCGACGGGCGTGATGCGCGGGTCGTTGGTGACCTTGAAAACCGGGCCGGACATTTCGTTCATGGCGGCCAGTTCGTGCTGGAACTGCTCGGCGTTGGTGTTCATGGTGCGGAACTTGTAAATCGTGAACGGCGAGCCATTGATGCCGGAACGTTTCTGCTGGAAAAACACCGGGCCGGGCGTGGAGAGCTTGATGGCGGCGGCAATCGCCAGAAAAATTGGTGACAGGACGACCAGCCAGAACAGCGCGCCGAAAAAATCGAGAAACTGCTTGGCGAGACTTTGCCACGAGGCTTCAGGCGTCGTGCGGAAAACCAGCAGCGGGCGGCCGAGCAGTTCGTCGAAACTGGTCCGGGAAATCTGCGTGCTGAAAAAATCGGCGATGAGCCAGACCTCGATGCCTTCGAGTTCGCAGGCGCGGATGACGTATTCAATCTGCTCGAAGTTGGTGTGCTTGGCGCTCAAGATGACGCCGTAGACGGAGTGGTCGTGGAGCAGGTTGACGATCTGCTGCACGGGCGTCTCGATGAGGTCGAATTCGGCCATGACCTCGACACTGGCATCTTTGTGCTGCATTAATTCCGCCCGCATCCGGGCGATTTCCCGCGCCGTGCCGACGAGCACGAAGCGGCGTTTGGTCTGCGACTGGATCATCCGGCTTAACAAAACCCAGCGCACGATTTCTTCCTTCACATAGATGAGAACGAAACTGATGGCGGCGAAGAAAACAATCATCCCGCGCGGGGTGAGAAACCGAAACAACCACATCGCCAGCACCAGGCCGATGGATGTGATGGCGCAGCCCCTGATTAACGGCCAGATGATTGCCCAGCGCGGGCAAAGCACGGGGCGGTTGTAGAAATTCTGCGATTCAAGAATGAGCGGCCCGACGGGAATCAGCGCGGCCCAAAGCCAGACGAGTTTCTGGGCGTCCAAAGCCTCGTCTCCGATTCCGGGCCGGTGCAGCCACGCGGCGATTTGCGGATCTAGGCGCAAGACATACGCCATCCAGAAGCTCAACGCAAACAGGATGGCATCTGCCAACTGGTGAAACTGGGTCCGGATCTGTCGGTCGCGTCGCAACATGGTTTACATCTTTGGCCGTTCAACGTCCGGCCGGCGGAAATTGATATTCCGGCACGGCAAGGGCAATCAAGTTTTTCATCCGTTCAAAAGTCGCTTCTTCCTGCCCCGGCGCGCAGACGGCAAAATAGGAGACGTAAGCCCAGCGTTGCAAAACGCCGGTGCGGACAAGGTCGCGCGCCAGCCACCACATCCGCTGGTAATTATCCGGCGTCTCCTCGCCGTCGGCGACCAGCCAGAAAACATAAATCCCGCCCACCTCTTGCTTCTGCCCGTCGGGCGTCTGAAAGGCATTGCTGAGAATCCATTTGGCAACCGGCAGTTGATAGTTCTGCGTGTCCGTCACCGGAATGCTGACGAGCGATCTGTCCTTGATGCCCCAGCCCTGGCCTGGCAGGCAGTAATCCGGCTTGTGGATGCTGGTGCGGTCGGTGCCCATCAAAATAATCGTGTTCTGAACCCGGAAGCCGTCCGGCGCCGTGTAGAGGCGTTCGGCATAACTCGTGTCCGGCGGCAGAAAATCCAAAACAACCTTCGGCTCCGGCACGTTGGTGGAGGTGAAATCGAGCACGCGCTCCGGCAGATTGATTTTCTTCATCACACCGCCGGGGATCGCCTCGGTCTTGAGGCCGGGCCGGCCCAGTTTCTGGTGCGTTCGCAACCAGGACAATGCGCCCGCTGTGCCGGCGATTAAAATCAGCGCAACCGCAAGGATGATCCACTTTTGATTCTTCACGGGTGATTTTCTCCAGTGGATTTATTTTTTGCCTCGCGTTTTTCCAGCCAGCGCCCGACCCAGAGCAGGCCGATCATGCCGGGAATGTAGGGCAGCAGGCTGATGATGCCAAACGGGCCGCCTTCGTGGACATAGTTGCCCCAGTCCTGGCCACCCATTGTCGCCGCAAGAATGATGGCCAGCAGCCGCAGCATGTTTCCCAGCACGGAGAAAGGGACGGCCAGCACCATCAGAAAAATCCTATTTTTTGGCGAGTTGAGCAGACCAAACGCCACCACTGTCGCCAGCAGAAAAACGGCGATCAAACTTCTTATCCCGCCGCACGCCGCCGCGACGTCATACCCGTAGGCGCCCGACGGATCCAACAGTTGCGTGCCTTGGCGGATGACGCCGATGCCGACCAGGTGCGACACCATTTCCACCAGCCAAGTCACCAGCAACCGCAGCGGGAACAGGATGAAATTCAACTGCGTTGCCATCGGAACGGAGAATATAAAAAGTGCAAAAGGATAGACGCTGTGCCGCAGCCAGGCGCGGCCCCAGGCCAGTCCCGTCAACGCGTAGATTCCCCCGAACAGCGCGACGATCGAAAAGATCGGCTGCTGGACCAGAAAACCAAACAGATGCAGCGCCAGCGCCGCCGCCAGCAGCAACAGCCCCGGCCACCAGAGTTGCAGCGGCAGGGCGAGCAGTTCCTTTCGTTTCCACCAGAACAGGCCGACGACCAGAAACGGAATCAGTTCGCCATAGCTGCTGTCGTTATTCTCGCCGCCCACTGTGTAGAGAAAGTGAAGCCAGGCAAACAGGGACGGCGTGTGGACGTAGCTGAAGATGGAGTTTCCCCAAAATTGGAACAGCAGCACCCACGCGGCGAGCAGCGTGAAGAACAAAACCTTGTTCGGCAGACGCTGCCAGCTTTCCAACGTGTCCGCCCACCAGTCCGGTGCTGCTGCCTTGGTTTGAACTTCATTCATGCGTGCGTAATTCCAGCCTTGAGATAACAAAATGGGGGAATTTGCTCAAACAAATTCGCAGCGGCGGCAGGCGCTTCCGGCATTATTCGAGCGGATATTTTTTCAGGCCGGAAAGCTGGCCGGCGATTTTCCACAGGAACAGTGGGTTGTTTTTCCGGTAGCGATTGGCCAGCCGGCGCGGCTCGCAGAGCAGGCGAAACAGCCATTCCAGCCCGCTCCGTTGCATCCAGCGCGGCGCCTGCCGCACGCGCCCGGCGTGAAAATCGAACGCCGCGCCGACTCCGACCATCAGCGTCACGTCCAGCTTCGGCAGGAATTCCACCATGAATCTTTCCTGCTTCGGCGTGCTCAAGCCGACCCACAGAATGTCCGGCTTCGCGGTGCGGATCGTTTCCTGCAAATCTTTTTCCTCCGACGCATTCAATGGCCGGAACGGCGGCGTGAAACAGCCAACAATTTGCAATTTCGGAAAACGCGCCGTCAGCTTGTCGCGCAAATCTTCGGCCACGCCCTCCGCGCCACCAAAAAAAAAGTGGCGGCACGGATTTTTTTCGCTCCAGGCGCAGACATCGAGCATCAGATCCGGCCCGTAAACTCGGCGCATTTCGGCATGACCGTGGATTTTGCCCATCCAGACCATCGGCATCCCGTCGGGCGTGCAGAGAAAGGCGCCGTTCAAAATGCGCCGGAATTTTTCATCCGTCTGCGCCTCGATGACGCCATGCACGCCGGTGACGCAAATGTAGCCCTTGCGCCGCGTGCGCACCGACTCGGCGATGGCCGCCAGCGCCGTTTCCAAATTCAGCACGCTGATGCCGACGCCGAGGACGTTAACGCGCTTCGTCATTTACGATTCGAGATTTAAGATTTACGATTTCAAGGTTCATGCGGCGCGTAAATCGTAAATCGTAAATCGTAAATCACAAATGAAATTGCTTGTTTTTGCCCACACGCCGCCGCCGCACCACGGCCAGAGCTACATGGTCAAGCTCCTGCTCGACGGCTACGGTGGCGACTGCCGCCGGCAAACGGAAAAATCGCCGGACGGCTACGGCATCGAATGTTACCACGTCAACGCGCGTTTTTCCAAAACCCTCGAGGATGTCGGTGAATTCCAGGGCGGGAAAATTTTCCTCATCTTCTGGTTTTGTTTGAAGGCGCTCTGGTGTCGGTTTCGTCATGGAGTGACGAGTTTTTATTATGTTCCCACGCCCGGCAAGGCCGTCGCGCTCTACCGCGACTGGCTGGTCATGCTGCTGTGCCGCCCGTTTTTCAAGAACATCATTTTGCACTGGGAAGCCGCCGGTCTCGGCAAGTGGCTGGAAACTTGCGCCCAGATCCGTTCCCGCGCCATCACCTACCGGCTGTTCAAGCCGGTGGATTTAAGCATCGTGCTGTCGAACTACAACATGGCCGACGCGGAGAAATTTTTGTCCCGCCGCATCCGCGTCGTCAACAACGGCATTCCGGATCCCTGCCCGGATTTTGCGGCAACCATCCTGCCCCGGAGCCGGGCGCGCCTGGCCGCCCGCATAAAATTATTAGCCGGCGAAACCTTAAGCCCGCGCGAAACGGTCGTGGACGGTGCCGACCCGGAAACCATCAAAGTTTTGTTTCTCGCCAACGGACTGCGGGAGAAAGGACTTTTTGCCGCCATGCGCGCTGTCGCGGTGGTCAACCGGAAATTCGCGGAGAGCCAGCGGAAAGTGCGGATGAAGCTAATTTTTGCCGGTAACTTCATGACGTCGGAAGAACGGGAGGAATTCGAGCAGATGCACAAGGAATCCGAATTTGCCGCCGCCGTGGACCAGCTCGGGTTTGTTTCGGGCGACGAAAAAATCCGCGTTCTGCGCGAGGCGGATTTGTTCTGTTTTCCCACGCTTTACCTTGGTGAAAATCAGCCGGTCTGTCTCATCGAGGCCATGGCCTTCGGGCTGCCCATCGTCACCACCCGCTGGCGTTCGCTGCCCGAAATGCTCCCGCCGAATTATCCCGGCCTCGTCAACGGGCACGACCACGACGAAATTGCCGCCGGCTTGTTGAAAATTGCCGTGCTCGATGCCAGCGAACCTCTTCGCGAAACTTTTCTCAACCGCTTTTCGCTCGAACAATATCTCGGCGGCATGGCCGCCGCCATTCGCAGCGTGGAATAAATTTACGATTTACGATTTTTGATTTATGATTTCAGTGTTGGTTCACGCGCCGGACAAATCATAAATCGCAAATCATAAATCAAAAATGGTCATCGGCCTGCTCCAGCTCAATTCGACCGTCGGCGACTTCGCGGCGAACCGCCGGAAACTGCTGGACGGCTACGAACAGGCCGTGGCACGCGGCGCGGAATTCGTCCTCGCGCCGGAACTCTTTCTCTGCGGCTATCCGCCGCGCGATCTGCTCCTGCGCGCCGATTTCATTGACGCCAACCTCGCCGCGCTGGCAGAAACCGCGAAAAACACCGGCGCGATTCCACTTTGCGTCGGCTTCGTCGAAAAAAATTCCGAGCGGCCCGGCCGCGCGCTGAAAAATGCCGCCGCCGTCTTGCAAAACGGGAAAATCGTCTGGCGCACGGCCAAAAGCCTGCTGCCGACTTACGACGTATTTGACGAAGATCGTTACTTCGAGCCGGCGAAGAAAGTTGAGCCGTTCGTTTTCAACGGGCACAAGCTCGGCATCACGATTTGCGAAGACATCTGGAACGACGAGGATTTCTGGCCGGAACGCATTTACCGCCGCGACCCGGTGCGTGAACTCATCGCGCAAGGCGCGGAAATCATCCTGAACATTTCCGCGTCGCCGTGGCACGACGGAAAGGAGCGCACCCGGCTGGAAATGCTCCAGCGCGTCGCGCGCGACGAGCAAATCCCGCTGGCACAGGTCAACGCAGTCGGCGCGAACGACGAATTGATTTTTGACGGCCACAGCGTCGCGCTGGCTACCGGCGGCGATGTGATTGCGATGGGCAAGGGATTTGAAGAGGAAGTTTTAATGGCGGATTTATCGCCAGAAGCCAGAAGCCAGAAGCCAGAAGTCAGAAGCGAATTTCATTCGCGCGAGCAGCAGATTTTTTCCGCACTGTCGCTGGGCATCCGCGATTACGTTCGCAAATGCGGCTTCAAATCGGTGATTCTCGGATTGTCCGGCGGCATTGATTCGGCGCTGGTCGCGGTGCTGGCCGCCGACGCGCTCGGCGCGGAAAATGTCCTGGGCGTGGCGATGCCGGCGCGTTATTCGAGCACGGGCAGCTTGAACGACGCCGAGGCACTGGCGAAAAATCTCGGCATCCGCTACGAGGTTTTGCCGATTGAGCCGCCGTTTCTGGCCGTGGAGAAACAACTGGAAAAAGTTTTTGCCGGCACCAAGCCGAACGAGGCCGAGGAAAATATCCAGTCGCGGCTGCGCGGCGTGACGCTGATGGCGCTCTCGAACAAGTTCGGCGCGCTCGTGCTGACGACCGGCAACAAGTCGGAAATGGCCGTCGGCTATTGCACGCTTTACGGCGACATGAACGGCGCGCTCGCGCCGATCGCGGACGTGTTCAAGACGGACATCTACAAAATCGCGCGCTGGGTCAACCGCGAGCGCGAAATCATTCCACAAAATTCCATTGCCAAACCGCCGAGCGCGGAGTTGCGGCCGAACCAGACCGATCAGGATTCGCTGCCGCCCTACGAAATTTTGGACGCGATCCTGGACGTCTACGTCGTGAAAAACCTAGGCAAGGATGAAATTATCCGTAACGGATTTGCGGCGGCGACCGTCAATGACGTGGTGAACAAGATCAATTTCAGCGAATACAAGCGGCGGCAGGCCGCACCGGCCTTGAAAATTTCTCCGCGCGCCTTCGGCATGGGCCGGCGGATTCCCGTGGCGCAAAAATTCCGGGCGCAGAATTGACGCACTTGGAAATCTGACTTATGATTGAAATCAGTCGGAAATGCTCCTCCAATAGAAAGACTGAATATGATTTTGGCCTATGTTGATCCCGGTCTGGGTGCGCTCGTGTGGCAGACCGTCATTTCGGCGTTTGTCGGCTTGTTGTTTTATCTCAAGAAGACGCGCCGCTGGATCGTGAATTTCTTCCGGAAAATCTTCGGGAGCAGGCCAATCGAACCGAAAACGCCTCCCCCGGTGGTGGAAAGTGTGGAAATCAAACCGGATGCCCGGTGATGCCGTCGTCTGCGCCATCATTTCGTGATCCGGCGGGATGTTGTCATGTGTTCAACCATCGCGTGCTTCGTTTCGTTGCCGCCGCCGCGCTTGCCGAATTCGAGGATTTTCTCCAGACCGCCTCTGCAAACAAATTCATCGCAGAAAGGAAACTGGTTGCCACCCGCCGGCTGGCTGAGAACGAGACCGCTGAATTGCGCGCCGTGTCCGAATTGAAACCGGTTTTCGCCGCGCTCGACGTCGGCGCTGTGTTTGAGCACGGCCGGATTTCCTTTGCCAGCCATCCGCACGAATGGTCGCCGGAAATGCTCCGGGAAGCCGGACGGCTCACGCTCGACCTCGCCCGCGCGGCGCTGGCGGACGGCTTCGGACTGAAAGACGCGACGCCGCACAACATTTTATTTCGCGGGCACGAGCCGGTGTTCGTGGACCTGCTGTCATTCGAGCGGCGCCATCCGGGCGACGCCATCTGGAAACCTTACGCGCAGTTTGTCCGCACCTTTCTGCTGCCGCTGCTGGCGAACCGGCGCTGGGGATTGTCGCTTGCGGAAATTTTCACGACGCGGCGGGACGGGTTGCAGCCGGAGGAAATCTACCGCTGGTGCGGCCCGCTGGAAAAATTCCGGCCGCGGACGCTTTCACTGGTTTCCATCCCGACATGGCTCTCGCGCAAGGCGGATCCGGACGAACAAAAAATTTACCAGTCGCAACTGCTCGCCGATCCGGAGAAGGCGCAATTCATCCTTGAATCCCTCTTCAACCGGCTGGAGCGCCAGCTCCGCGCGCTCGCGCCGGCGGTGCGGAAAAATTCGACGTGGTCGGGCTACATGACCACGCACAGCTACGACGACCCCGCGTTCGCGGCGAAGGAAAAATTCGTGGCCGAGGCGCTGGCGGAATTCAAGCCGGCGCGGGTGCTGGACGCGGGCGCGAACACCGGGCATTTCAGCGCGCTGGCGGCGCAGGCCGGCGCGGCCGTCGTGGCCGCGGACCTGGACGCGGCGTGCGTCGGGCAAATCTGGCGGCGTGCGCGGGAGAAAAACCTGGACATCCTGCCCCTGGCGGTGGATTTGGCGCGGCCCAGCCCGGCGCTCGGCTGGCGGAACCGGGAGCAGCCGTCGTTTCTGGAACGCGCAACCGGCGCCTTTGACGGCGTGCTGATGCTGGCACTGATCCATCATCTGCTCGTCACGGAGCGGATTGCGCTTGAAGAAATCCTCCGGCTTGCGGCAGAATTAACCAACCAGTTACTTGTGATCGAATTTGTCGAACCCAATGATGCGATGTTCCGCCGGCTGACGCGCGGTCGCGACCATTTGCACGTCGGGCTGAACGCCGCCGTGTTTGAGCGGGCATGCACGGCGCATTTTGAAATCGTGCGCTCCCGGGCGCTGCCGGGCACGCAGCGGCGGATGTATTGCCTGAAGCGAAAGGCCGGCCAATAATGCCGCACGCGCCGACCATTCCGCTGCCGGAACCGCTAAAGCAGAAAATCAAGGACGCGTTGGTGGCGTTGTCACTGGCCAACCTGTTGTTTCTGCGTCCCACGTTCGACCTGCTGTTCGACGACGACCGTTTTTTCAACCGGCTGCTAGTCACGAACCATGACCTGCTGGCGCTGTTCGCCAACATTTTCGGGGCGGCGGCTTTAATCTGGCTGGGGATGCGCGCCGTGCATCGTTTCCGGCAGCCGGTGATCCAGCTGGTTTTACATCTGGCGTTTTTCTCGCTGCTGCTGATTCCGGCGGATTTTGTCCGCGCCAAATTTTACAGCATCCCGGATTACCTGGTGCTGGCGTTTTTCCGGCAGCCGGTGGTGATGTTGTGCCTGGTGGTCGTGCTGGCGCTGGTGCTGTGGCAGCACCGGCGGGCGGCCATTCTGGTCGCGGGGTTGCTGGGAGTCATGTCGGCCTTCGCGTTCGTCATTGTCATAAAAATCGTCCTGTTGGCGCTGGGTGTCACTCATCTCCGGCAATGCGAATCAGGGACGCTGGCTCCGCTTATGGCGGTGCGCCCCGGCCAGCCGCGCGTCGTGTGGATGATCTTTGACGAACTGGACTATCGTCTGGTTTTCGAGGAGCGGACGACCGGCGTGGCGCTGCCTGAATTCGACCGGCTGGAAAAGGAGACGTTGCATGCCACGCACGCCTATTCGCCGGGCGACGGCACCCAGCTTTCCATGCCGCCGGCCATCCTCGGCGTGCGGGCGGCGACGGCGGTGAACGGCTGCGACCTGATGGTCACGCCGTTTGACACCGGGATCACCACGAGCTTCAACGGCCTGCCGAACGTGTTCTCCTCCGCGCGCGAACTCGGCTTTAACACCGCGCTGGTGGGCTGGTATCTTCCGTATGACCGGCTGTTGAGCGGCCAGTTGAACTTCTGCGCCTGGTGGCCGTGGATGCCTTACGAGTCGGCGCGCGGGGAAAACTTTGCCGACTCCCTGCACCAGCAGTTCATGTCGCTGGCGTGGCCGTTTGATGTCCGGCTAGCGTTTGCCGAATTGTGCCATCAAAGTTTGCAGGCGGCCGTCACGGTAAGCACCAATCAAAATTACGGGCTGACTTTGCTGCATCTGCCGCCGCCGCACCGGCCCGGAGTTTATAGCGCCACGCAGCACCGGTTTTCCATCCGGGACACGCTCTTCAAAATGAACGGGGCGCAGGGCTACATCAACAACCTCGTGCTGGCCGATGATGAACTTGGCCAGATCCGCCGCGCGATGGAGGCCGCCGGCCAGTGGGACAACACCTGGATCATCGTGGCGGCCGACCATTCCTGGCGCTCCTCCAGCGGCTTTGACGGCAAACGCGACTTGCGAGTGCCGTTCCTCGTTAAGCCGCCCGGCCCGGCGGCATCGGACACGGTTTTTGCGCCGCAGTTCAACACCGTTCTAACGCATGATTTGATTCTCGCCATGCTGCGGGGCGAAGTGACCAACCAGGAAAATGTCGCGGACTGGCTGGACGCGCACCGCGCGGGGCACGACTTCATACCCGGAAAGATGGCCGAATAAACCAGTGCGTTCTACGGTTTGCCAAATTTTCCGGCGGCTGTTAGAATTTTCGCGTGAAATTTTCCATCATCACGCCGAGTTTCCGCAGTGCCCACTGGCTCAAGCTTTGCATCGCGTCCGTGGCCGACCAGCGGGGCGTCGAGTTCGAGCACCTCGTGCAGGATTCCTGTTCCGACGACGGCACGCAGGACTGGCTGCCGCACGATCTGCGCGTGAAGGCATTCATTGAAAAGGACGCCGGCATGTATGATGCCGTCAATCGCGGCTATCGTCGCGCGACCGGTGACATTCTTGCCTACTTAAACTGCGACGAACAATACCTGCCCGGCGCGCTCAAGGCTGTCAATGAATTTTTTGAAGAGAATCCCAAAGCCGAGGTCGCGCTTGCTGGCACGATCGTCACCGACGGCGACGGAAAATACCTATGCCACCGGCATTCGCTCGTGCCGCACGCGCAGCACATTTGGTATCGCTTTCCGGTGCTGACCAGTTCCGTTTTTATCCGCCGCAAAGTCATCCACGAGCGCGGCCTTTACTTCGACACGAAATGGCGCGACCTAGGCGATTATCACTGGGTGCTCGCGCTGATGAAAAACGAGGTGCCGATGAAAGTGTGCGACACGTTCACGTCCATTTTTGCCGACACCGGCGAGAACATGAATTTGAAACCGAACGCGATCCGCGAAAAAGCTGAGACCGCCGCCATGACACCGGGCTGGGTGCAACGCTTGAAACCCGTGTGGGTCGTGCAACACCGCCTGCGCCGCTTCGCCGCCGGCCATTTTTCCCTGAAGCCGACGAGCTATTCCATCTTCACCAAGGAAAGTCCCGACAAACGCGTGACGATTGACGTGCCGAAGCCGACCGCCGTCTGGTGGAACCGGCTGTGAGGTTCTGGACGCAAATTTGATTTGTCGGCGGAAACTCCTTTCGCGATGATGCGCCGACCGATATGCGCCCAAAAAAAGTTTTTGTGAGCGGCTGCTTCGACATGCTGCACAGCGGCCACGTCTGTTTTCTGAAAACGGCGGCGGATCAAGGCGACCTGCATATTTGCATTGGCGCGGACCAGACCGTCAAGGATTTGAAGGGCCGCTTTCCCGTCAACACCCAGCACGAACGCAAATACATGCTGGAAGCGCTGAAGTGCGTGAAGGCATGCCACATCGGCAGCGGTTCGGGCCACCTGGATTTTCTGGCGGAATTGAAACGCGTCGCCCCGGACATTTTCGTCGTGAACGAAGACGGCAATTCTCCCGCGAAGGCAAAACTCTGCCGCGCGCTGGGGATCAAATATATCGTGCTCAAGCGCATTCCCCACGCCAATCTGCCGGCGCGTTCCACGACCAGCCTGCGCAAGGAATGCCTCATCCCCTACCGACTCGATCTGGCCGGCGGCTGGCTGGATCAGCCGTCCGTTTCCAAATTCGGCGCGGGGCCAGTGCTGACCATCTCGCTGGAGCCGACGATGGAATTCAACGAGCGCAGCGGCCTGGCCACCAGTTCGCGCAAACGCGCCATTGATCTGTGGCAGACCGATCTGCCGGGCGGCGACCGGGAGAAGCTGGCCAAATTGCTTTTCAGCTACGAAAATCCGCCCGGCACCACGGAATTTTCCGGCTCGCAGGATCCCATCGGCATCGTTTTTCCGGGCCTGAACCGGCTGGATTATCGCGGCGGCTTCTGGCCGGATAAAATCACTTCGGTGAATAACCCAAAAATTCTGCGCTGGCTCGAAACGCATCTGCACTTCGTCACGCTCGGCCCGCGCCGCGACGGCTTCCGCGTCCGCTCCGGCGAGCGCATCACGCCCGCCAATGCGCACGCTCTCTCGCGGGCGGCCGACCGCTGCTGGCAGGCCATTTTGAAAATGGACCTGGAGGAATTTGGCCGCCAGTTCCGCAATTCCTTTGAAGCGCAAATCCGGCTGTTCCCAAAAATGATGACGCCGGACGTGCGTGCCGCCATCAAACAATACTCCAGCCAGGCTCTCGGTTGGAAGCTGTCGGGTGCTGGCGGCGGCGGTTATCTGGTGCTGGTCAGTGAGCGCGAAATTCCGGGCGCGATCCGGATCAAAATCCGCAGCGAGCCTCGGTGAGCTTCCGTTCCGTGATAAAATTGGATTGCCACTTTGCCGTGCGTCAGGCAAAGTTCCCGTTTCATGAAACGAAAAATTCTCGTAGCAGGCGCGGGCGGTTTCATCGGCGGCCATCTAGTCGCAGAGCTGCTCCGCAAGGGGCACACGGACATTCGCGCGGTGGACATCAAGCCGTTCGGCGAGTGGTATCAGAAATTTCCGCAGGTTGAAAATCTCCAGCTCGATTTGCAGCTCAAGGACGCATGCGAAAAATCCGCCGCTGGCGCGCACACCATCTACAATCTCGCCGCCGACATGGGCGGCATGGGCTTCATCGAAAACAACAAGGCGCTCTGCATGTTGAGCGTGCTCATCAACACGCACCTGCTCATGGCTGCGCGCGCCGCAGGCGTCCAGCGGCATTTTTACGCCTCGTCGGCCTGCGTTTATGCCGGCGACAAGCAGACCGACCCGAACATCACCGGCCTGCGCGAAGCCGACGCCTATCCCGCGATGCCGGAAGACGGCTACGGCTGGGAAAAATTGTTCAGCGAACGGATGTGCCGTCATTTTACCGAGGATTTCAAGCTTACGACGCGCGTCGCCCGCTTTCACAATGTTTATGGCCCGCACGGCACCTGGGATGGCGGTCGCGAAAAGGCTCCCGCCGCCGTCTGCCGCAAGGTGATTGACGCGAAATTGAACGGCAAGCACGAGATCGAAATCTGGGGCGACGGCCATCAGACGCGCAGCTTCATGTATATTGACGACTGCATCAAGGGCATTGACATGATCATGCACAGCGACAAGGTCACGTTCCCGATCAACCTTGGCAGTTCGGAAAAAGTTTCCATCAACCAGCTCGTGGACATCGTAGAGGACATCGCGGGCGTCAAGCTGAAGCGGAAATATAAACTGGACGCACCCAAGGGCGTCAACGGCCGCAACAGCGAGAACACGCTCATCGAGAAGACGCTCGGCTGGGAACCGAATCTGCCGTTGCGCAAAGGCATGGAAAAAACCTATGCCTGGATTTACGACGAGATGATCAAGGGCAACAAGGGCAAGTGACGCCCAGACATTTTCCTCGCTGAAGCTCCATAGACAAACTGGTGTGAAAACCAGAGGTGATTGCGCTCGACTTTCCCCGTCGGGCGCGTTTTCTTTCCGGCAATGAAAATCCACTTCTTTGGCGCGGCGCGCACCACCACCGGCTCCATGTATCTCATTGAGGTCAACGGTAAAAAGCTGCTGCTCGAATGCGGATTGTTTCAGGGCCATCGCCAGGAATCGGAGGCGCTCAATAAAGTCCTGCCGTTCGACACGCGGCTGGTGGACGCCGTCGTCTTAAGCCATTCGCACCTGGACCACGCGGGCAAATTGCCGAGCCTTTGCAAAAATTACGACGGCCCGATCCATTGCACCTCCGCCACGCGTGACCTTTGCGGCATCATGCTGCTGGACTCGGCGCACATTCAGGAACAGGACGCCATCTTCGTTTCCAAAGTCCGCGCCAAAAAACATCAGCCGCCGGTCGAGCCGCTTTACACCACGCCCGACGC
>Ga0182030_10012241_pt1 | contig 17215 bp, 15 predicted proteins | sample 812S3MmetaG_FD_121299 | JGI IMG/M metagenome (GOLD analysis project Ga0182030, IMG submission 121299) | Permafrost microbial communities from Stordalen Mire, Sweden - 812S3M metaG (Illumina Assembly) | ecosystem: Environmental > Terrestrial > Soil > Wetlands > Permafrost | place: Sweden...
AACCAGTGAAGAACCGCCTTCGCGTCCTGCGCGCCGAGCGTGGCTGGAGCCAGGCCGACCTCGCCGACCGCCTGCAAGTATCGCGCCAGTCGGTCAATGCCATTGAAACAGGCCGCTTCGACCCCAGCCTGCCCCTCGCCTTCAAACTCGCGCGCTTGTTTGAATCCGCCATCGAACAGATCTTCAGCGACGAGGCGTGATACTCCTGCTTTGGGGATGCAATCAACCTTGCCCAGCCAACACCACCGCTGAATAGCTGACTAACTCCGCCTGCGCAGCAGGCGCTGACCCGCTGAGACTGGCCCCGCCATTCTACTTACCACCCACCGTCGCCCCAACAGCCGCCTCACCCCCACGCCGCACCATGCTGTAAAGAATCAGCGTAGTCCGATCATCGTCGTCAAATGCCGGATAGCTCGCGACCTGCTGCAGTTGATAACCCGCCATCATGGCCGCGTTATCAGCATCGATTCCGTTCCATGCCAGATACCACCCCGGCTGGTAGCGCTTCAGCTTCTCCGCGCCGTCTTCGGTCCCGTAGTAATCGTTAATCGCCGGAATGCCGGTCATCAGCGATATCTGCGGCCCGCTCACGCCCAGCATAAGTTGGTTCTGCTCGGGATGGCTACGGATAATCTCCGCGATAGCAGTCGCCGCGTCCCTGAAGTCATAGTCCCGATGAGTTAGAAATTGGCTGACCATGGCAACGTTCGCAGTTATCGATGCGAACAGGGCAAGCAGCAGCAGCATCGCGGTTTTAGGCGCTTCCCGCATCAGTTCGCTCAAGGTCAGAACCGCAATCCAGGCAAGCGGCGCCAGCATCACCAGGAAATACCGCGGCGCATAATCATCCTGCCGCCTCACGATGAACAACGCCTGCACCAGGATGGCAATCCACGACGCGGTAAACAGCGGATTGCTCCAGAGTCTGCGCTTCCACGCGACTGTCACCGCAAGAATCACCACGCCCAATGGATAGAGTCCGCGATCGATCCAGAAGCAATTCAGAATGAAGTCATGCAGCGCCGGAAGCGTCTGGCTCCAAGCGAACTCCGGCATCGCATTGACGCTGAAAAAGTAGTGGTAATCCGTGCCGTAGCCGAGGCGCGAAACCAGCGCGGCATAAGCCGTCACCAGCGCTGCCGGCGCCACGGCGAGAGCAAGCACTGCGCGCAGCAGGCCCGCCGGCCTGCGTTCCATCGCACACCACGCCAGCCAGATCGCAGCCGGAATCACCAGTGCTGACGTGGTTTTGGTGAGCAGCATGGCCGCAGTAAGCGCGGCCAGCGCGGCCAGCAGCCAAACCCGCTTCATCGAAGCGTATGACGCAACCAGCAGCAGCAGGCAAAACTCGAACACAACGAGTGTCTCAAGAATTGCCAGACGGCTGAAGACGAAGGCAAACGGGCTGGCCGCAAGAAAAACGACCCCAAGAATCGCCGGCGCACGCGAAGCGCTGCGCGTATATCGGCGAACCAGTAGATACGCCACGCGAAGCGTCGCAATCGAAATGGCCACGTTGAGGGCCCGAGCCGCCACGACGCTCACGCCTGAGAAATGAAACACCGCGCCCAGGAGGACAGGCCATACCGGCAACGCCGCCGCCGGGTTGTAGTCGCCTGCAGCGTACCAGTGCCCGCTGATCGCATGCCGGACTGGCGCGCACGCCCACCAGCCCTCATCGGTAAATTTAGCCTGGTCCTGCATCCACGGAGACCAGTTGGGAAAGTCGGCCGATAAGTGAAAGAACCGGGCAATACTAAAAGCACTGACAGCCGCCAGCAGCGCAAAGCGCGCCCAGCGACTCTCCAGAATTACGAATAAGTGAGATAGATAGCCGTCTAGTTTTCGCGCCAGTAACACGGGAGCCTGCCGTCGAGTTTCCACTTGCATGCTCCACTCCGCGAGTTACACCAAGTTAGAATGGCCGCCCGCCACCGCGCTGGATCACCAGCAACCCTCGGGTGCCCATCCTCGCCGCAGCTTTATTTCGGCCAGGGCGGGAAGCCTCAGACCCTAGGTCGCGCAAGCGCCGTCTGCCCCACCGCAGGTGGCCGCGTGAATCGCAAGCAGCCTTTCCAGCAGCGGCCGCAGCAACTTCAGATCCAGCGCATTGGCCCCATCCGACTTCGCATGCGCCGGATCGTCATGCACCTCAAGAAACAGCCCGTCAACCCCCGCCGCCACCGCCGCCCGCGCCAGCAGCGGAATAAACTCCGGCTGCCCGCCGCTCACGCCGCCCCCGGCCGAGGGCTGCTGCACCGAGTGCGTCCCATCAAAGACTACCGGCGCCATCTTCCGCATTACCGGCAGCGACCGGTAATCCACCACCAGCGTGTTGTACCCGAAGCTCGCCCCGCGCTCCGTCAAAAACACCCGCTCGTTGCCCGTCGACCGCACCTTCTCCACCGGATGCGTCATATCCCACGGCGCCACAAACTGGCCCTTCTTAATGTTCACCGCGCGCCCCGTCTTGCCCGCCGCCACCAGCAGGTCCGTCTGCCGGCAGAGAAATGCCGGAATCTGCAGCACGTCCACCGCCTCTGCCGCCACCTCGCAGTGCCCCGGCTCATGCACATCGGTCAGTACCGGCAGGCCAGTGTCCTTCGCCAGCCGCCCCAGAATCGCCGTGCCCTCGCGCAGCCCCGGCCCGCGGAAGCTCTTCACACTGGTGCGGTTAGCTTTGTCGTAGCTGGCCTTGAAAATGTAAGGCACACCCAGGTCCGAGGTTATCCGCTGGATCGCCTCCGCCATGCGCCGCACGTGGTCTTCCGACTCAATCACGCAGGGCCCGGCAATGAGGAAAAGCTTCCCCGCTCCAACCTGCACCGGCCCAATTTCAAAGGATTTGCTCACCCAAGAATTCTACCGGAGAGCGGCTCCGCGCATAGACGCATTGTTATGCTAATATGCTTTTATGCGCACCACGCTCGATATCCCGGATGCAGCCTATCGCCGCCTTAAGATCAAGGCCGCTACGGAAGGGGAAACGCTCCGTGAGATTGCTTTGCGGGGCATACTCCGCGAGATCGATGAGCCCACCCCTGTCTCGTTGCCGAGACTGGCCGAACCCATCCTGAAGTCTTACGCCCCTGGTTCAATCGACATTGACAACGAGAGAATCTATGACCTCATCGGTTTTCCTTGATGTCAATGTCTGGCTGGCCCTCAGTACAGGCGATCACATGCATTTCGAATCTGCATGGGCCTGGTACAAGAGTCTGCCAGGGAGCACCGTTCTCCTCTTCTGTCGCATCACCCAACTTGGATTTCTCCGGCTGCTTACGACGCAGAGCGTTATGGGAAAAGGAACGCTGACGCAAGCACAGGCCTGGGACGCCTACGAGCGCATGCTCACGAGTGGGGGCGCAAAGTTCGCAGCAGAGCCCGCAGGATTGGAATCAGCTTTCCGTTCCCTCTCATCCGCCCCGCAAGTTTCGCCAAAGGAGTGGGCTGACGCCTATTTGGCAGCATTCAGCCTGGTGGCGGACGTCCCCTTGATCACTTTCGATCGCGCGCTGGCAGGGAAAACACCCGGGGCTCTGCTTCTTAATTGAAAGTCCTGTGGGCAAGACCTATCTTCATCCAAGCATACCCACGCTACTACGACCTTGCCGGAATTTCTTGACCAATTTCCGCTCCCCGAGTAGACCGGCTCCTGTAACTCGCCGTAACAAATTCGCGGAAGAGCGGATGCGGCTCCAGCGGCTTCGACTTGAACTCGGGATGGAACTGGCAACCTAAGAAATAAGGGTGGCCGGGGATCTCGACGATCTCCACATAAGTCGCGTCGGGCGTAGTGCCGCTGATGCGCAGGCCCCCGCCGGTGAGCAGCGCCTCGTACTCACGATTGAACTCGTAGCGGTGCCGATGCCGCTCGCTGATTTCAGTGGCGCCGCCGTAGGCCTTGGCCGCCAAGGAGTCTTCCTGCAAAATGCAGGTCCACGCGCCCAGCCGCATGGTGCCGCCCATCTCTTCCACGCCCAGCAACTCGCGCAGCTTGTAGATGATGCGGTGCTGGCTGGCGGGGTCGAACTCGCTCGAGTTGGCGTCCTTCAACCCGCACACGTTGCGCGCGAATTCAATGCAAGCCGTCTGCATGCCGAGACATATCCCAAAGTAAGGCACCTGCTTTTCGCGCGCATAGCGGATTGCATTGAGCATTCCCTCAATGCCGCGCTTGCCAAAGCCGCCGGGGACCAGAATGCCGTCAAAACCTTCTAACTGCGCCTCATAACTCTTGTCTTCGGGAGTCTTCGATTCCAGGCCTTCCGCTTCGATCCAGGTAACTTTGAGTTGCAGGTTCTGCGAGACCGCGCCATGAGTAAGTGCTTCCTTCAGCGACTTGTAACTATCCTCGTACTCCACATACTTGCCCACGATGGCAATCTTGACATCGTCCTTGGGGTGGTAGCAGCGGTCGACGAGATCCTTCCACGCGGCCAGATTCGCATCGGGCGCTTCCTTGTGGAGATACTTCAGGATCAGCGCGTCAAGGCCCTCCTCGGCGAAGCGTAGCGGCACTTCATAGATCGACGGCACCGTCGTAGCGCCCACCACGGCACGCTCTTCCACGTTGCAAAAGGCGGCAATCTTCTGCTTGATGTCGCGGCTCAGGTTGCGGTCTGAGCGGCAGAGCAGAATGTCCGCCTGGATGCCGATGCTGAGCAGTTCTTTCACCGAGTGCTGCGTCGGCTTGGTCTTCAACTCCTGCGCGGCGGCAATCCACGGCACCAGCGTCAGGTGTACAAAAACCGTGTTCTCGCGGCCGAGTTCCTGGCGCATCTGGCGGATGGCCTCAAGAAACGGCAGCGACTCAATATCGCCAACCGTCCCGCCGATCTCGACGATCGTCACGTCCGCGCCATTCGCTGAAACCTTGCGCATGGCGTTCTTGATCTCATTGGTCACGTGCGGAATCACCTGGACGGTCTTGCCCAGGTAGTCGCCGCGGCGCTCCTTCAAAATGATCTGCTCGTAGATGCGGCCGGTGGTGAGGTTGTTGTCGCGCGAGAGCGGCGCGTGGGTGAACCGCTCGTAGTGGCCTAGGTCGAGATCGGTCTCCGCGCCGTCATCGGTGACAAAAACCTCGCCGTGCTGAAAGGGCGACATGGTTCCCGGATCGACATTGAGGTACGGGTCGAACTTCATCAGGTTCACGCGCAGGCCGCGGCTCTCAAGCAGGCAGCCGATGGAGGCCGCTGCCAGTCCCTTGCCTAAACTGGACACAACTCCGCCCGTCACAAAGACATACTTTGCCGACATCAGTGCAACCTCTTATTGAATTGTTTGGATTGGACGTACCGGATGGGCACAATCAAGTATGGCAGAGTTCTTGCACAGAACGAAATGAAAAAATTGCCAGCGCCCCGCCTCAATCTCTCAATCTGACGCTTAACGTGCTGATTAAGAGATGGTTATGAGCTTATTTTCTTGTGCAAAATCGGACATTTTCTGCACAGTTACCCAGAAGCACAGTTTCTGTGGAGTGTGAGATTTTGCGGAGCACCTGGTCATTCCGCTTGGTTTAAGCGATGGATCACAGTTTCACAGCCGAAAATAGCCCCCTCAGCCCGCTTGCCGGCATTTCGGCAGTCGTTCCCGCGACGGGCGGGGCAGGTGGTCATGCAATGTTGATGGACGAGCGCAGAGTCGGATCGAGCTTCTGTTTTCATTGTGCGCCGGCCGGACACAATCCTACGCAAGCGGCTGGAATGGGGGTTGCGCGGCCCTGGGGCTGCATCGTCGAGAAGAAGCTTAGACTCAGAGAATCAGTTTGCAGGTGTTCCGGGATTGGCGGCGATGATGAAGCGGATCGAAATCGTGAAGACCGACATTACCACGCTGGCCGTGGATGCCATTGTCAACGCGGCCAACAATTCCCTGCTCGGCGGCGGCGGCGTGGATGGTGCGATTCACCGGGCTGCCGGCCCGGAACTCGTGCACGCGTGCCGGCTTCTGGGCGGCTGCGAAACAGGCGATGCCAAGCTGACCAAGGGTTACCGGCTGCCCGCGCGTTACGTAATCCACACCGTGGGACCGGTGTGGAACGGCGGCAACCGCAACGAGCCCGAGCTGCTGGCCAGTTGCTATCGAAGATGCTTCCAGTTGGCCAGAGAACACGGACTCCTCAGCCTCGCCTTCCCGGCTATCAGTTGTGGGGTCTATCGGTTCCCCATCGAGCAGGCTGTGGAGATTGCGGTCAGTGAAACGCTTGCTGAGCTCAAGACAAATGATTCCCTTGAGAAAGTAATCTTCGCTTGTTTTGACGACGTGGTTTACTCGGCATATCTTCACACCGTTCCAGGTTGGGGCGCATAAAAATGGGGCAACGCTAACTGCCTCACCCCAATGCTTCTGTCGAAGAACGTGGTACATAGACTTTATGATTTCGGAATTGCGTCTGAACGAATGCGGGCGTGGACGCCCGCACGACAGGCGGTCTGGAGACTGGCGCTCCATTCAGGCCATGACGCAATCGTGCGGTCGCAGCACTAGAAGTTCAAAGTCACCTTAGCCGTCAGCGCCCGCGGGGTTACATAGTGGGTTCCGCTGAAGGTAGACAGGAAGTTATAGAGCGCGTACTTGTCGGTAACATTGATCGCCGTCAGGTCGAGGTTGACCTTGTAGCGGTCGGCGTGGAAGAGATTGTCCTTGCCCAGGGAGGCGTCAAACAGGTTGCGCGGCTGAATGCGCTGGGGATTGTGGTCGTTGTCGCCGGTGCCAGGCGCAGGGATTTTCAGCAGCGAAGACCCATACTCGGACGCCAGACAAACCGCTGGCAGCGGATGCCCCGGCGTGGCCACCTGCCCGTTGCAGCTGAGCCCGGCCTGGTACTCCTCGTCAGCCGTAAGGCTGCTCAGATTGACGGCTGGCTGGCCGCCCAGGAGTGTGGTGGAGGCAACGCAGGCGCTGTTCGGGTCGTTTGAAAGCGGGTTATAGCACGGAGCCGAGCCGGCAACCTGGCCTGAGTCATAGCGCCAGTTGAAGCCGCCCCACAGGCCGCTGAGCGCCTTGGTGCGGGTGAGCGTGTACTGCACGTGGGTCTCCTGGTTGAAGCGCTCGTCGTGGTCGATGCGGAAGGGCAAGCCGGTTCCACCGACAGTTGCGCCTGCGCCGGCCACCTGCGGAGGGAAGAACCGCGCCGCCACGGATGATGCGACGACGTACGCGCTGACGTGGTGATACTCCGGCACATTCACATTCAGCGCGTAGCCGGGGATCTTCGAGTTATGCCAGTCAATGGGGAAGGTGATGGGCGTATTGCCCAGCACACTGAAGTCGAAGGCGTTGTGCGTGTACTTCCAGATGTACTCGCCGCTCACCACCACGCGCTTGCCGAAGGCCTGCTGCAGGCCGGCGTGAAACTCATTGCGGAAGCCCGGCTGCAGCGTGCCCGCGACGCCAGAGGTGCAGGCCAGCAGCGGCGCCAGCACCGGGTTCAGGCAGCCCTCGCTCGACAGCACCAGGTTCTCATTGAACGGGGTCTCCAGCGTGCGGGCGTAAGAGGCGCGCAGCACAGTCTGCGATGGCTTGATGTTATAGGAGATGCCTACACGCGGCTCCGTCTGGTTGGCGCGGGTGAGGCCGTTGTAGATGTCCTCGCGCAGTCCCGGGCTGAAGAGCCAGTTGCCGGCCTTGATCTGGTCCTCTGCAAAGAAAGCAAGCTCCTTCACATCGGTGCGGCCCTTATAAACGTAGTAGCCGCCGCCGCGCGTGAAGTCGTAGGGCGCCAGCACCGCGTTATAGCTGGGATTCTGCCCGGCAGCGCCGCCCGGGCATTGCGACGGATCGGAGTAACCCGCCAGCGGATTGCCGCTCGCGTCAACGCAGGGCGCGGTGAACGAGTATGTGGGATCGACCACGCCGATGCTGTCGTTCTCGCGCAGGAAAGTCTGCCCGTACTGCGCGCCCGCCTTGAACGTGTGAATGCCCTTGGAGTAAGAGTAATCGGAATGGACCGCCGAATTAGTCAGCGTGCGGTACTGCTGGATCGAGGAAGTCTGCAGATTCGCCGGGCCGCGATCCGCAAGCGCATCGCCGCTGGGGTAGTAATTATACTCGTCGCTCCGCATGAAGCCGCCCAGGTTGAAGACGGAGTTATTGTTGACGATGCGCGTATAAGTGGGCGATACGTTGATGGTGCCGATCTTTGATCGTTGGTCGGCGTTGCCCACATTGCCAAACACCGGGCTTGCGCTGGTCCGGTCGCCGATGACGTTCTGCACATTCTCGCTGTCATAGGAATTAGGCGTCTGAAACCACGAGCGACTGTAGTTCAGATCCAGATGAATGGAGTCGGCCGGCGAAATTGTGTAGTCCACGCGGTCAAAGAGATTCTGCTCGTTGCCCTTGTCATGGAAGACCTGGAACTCCGGCGGATCAAGGAAGCGGCCCGAATTGGTTCCGTCCACCTCAATGAAGTTGCCCCAGTTCTTGCCGCCATACGAGAGGTCGAAGCCCGCGGACGCCGATCCGAAGGCGCCATACGAGCTGTTGATGCTGCCAGTCGGCTTGGTCACACCCTGGCCAGACCGCGTTGTGGCCACGATCACCAGGCTGGTCTTGCCGCCATACTCGGCCGGCGGCGCGCCGCTGATCACTTCAATCGACTGAATCGAATTCGACGGAATCTGATTGGAAAAGGTTTTGCTCTGCTGATCGGTGATGGACTGCCCGTCCACCGAGAATGAGTTTGACGCATGGTCGCCGAGGCCGTGGAACAGGCCGTTCGAGTCCGCGGAGACGCCCGGCGTGGTGGCCGTAACCAGCGAGCTCAGCCCGGAAGACTCGCTGTCCATCGGAACTTTGATGAACATGTCGCGGTCCACGTCGGTGTGGAAGGTGGGGTCAGTCTCAACTAGGTCACCTTGCGCCTCTACGGTGACTGTCTGGCTGGCGGTGGCCACCTGCAGCACCAGGTTCAGGGTGATGCCGACCACCGAGCGAATCTCAGTGCTTTGGCTGAGCGGCGCAAAACCGGTGGCGGACGCGTCGATGCGGTATGGATTGAAGGGGACGTTGGCGAAAGAGTACTGGCCCAGGGCGTCTGACGTGGCCGTGCGGGCCAGACCGCTGCCGGTGTTGCCCAGGTGCACGGTTGCGCCCGGAATGACCGCGCCGGAGGGGTCAGTGACTGCGCCATGAATGGCGCCGGCATTCTGGCCCAGCGCGCAAACCGACGCCAGTGCCAATGCAAAGGTTGGAAGAATGCAGGAAAGCTTGCCGCGGATAAACGGCATAATGTACCTCCAAAAATGGCTCATTGATGATGCGTAATCCAGACCGCAGCGGGAAAAAAAGAAGAAAGACTGCGGAGTCTATTGCGCGTGGGGAGGCTGCGTCCGGCAAAACCTCAGCGGAAAAATATGCATCGCTGCCTGGTCCCGATGAGGAACAACGCAGCAAACGAATTGGATGCTGAGGAGAAGAGCGGAACTAGGCCTGGATGCCGGCTGGAGGGGGCCGCGTAAACAGTTGCGGATGCCAGTAACGGATGACCGTGTGCGCTTCAAAGACCGGGACATGGTGCTCGATAGCCACCATAACTACAGCAGGCGCGGTGACTGAGACCGGCGCCGCGGTGTGCATCACGATGCAAAGCGGGCAGTGGTCCGCGTCTGTGTCCACCTGGTGAACGTGTACCACCTGCACCACGGCGATCAGCGTCAACAGGATGAGGCACACAACTGTGACAACAGGCAATGCGCCTGTCTTTGCGCGGCGATTGCCGCTCAGAAGTGTCTGGGTTCCTGTCAATACACGTTCCCTTGTTTTCGTTCCCTGTCTCAAGAATACACTTGATTGGATGTCGCGAGGGCCGGATTGGTTACGTGCGGCGCATGCATTCGACGCTTGAAAGTGGCAACCGTTATCGGGGGACGAACGTCTAAACCGTGCTTGATCTACACTGGGACGGGACCGGCGGGGGGATTCGCGGCCAACTCAGACCAAGCCAGTTCACCCGTGAAGCCGATGAAAACACTCGTTCAGTTGCGCCGCCGGCTTGCCGGCCTTCTGTCGCTGCTGCTGCTGGCAGCAGCCGTCTGCGCCGCCGCGCAAAAGACGCTGCCGCTCAAGCCAGACACACCCGGCACCGGCACCAACCACCGCCTGATTCTGAAAGACGGCACCTATCAGTTGGTGCGCAAGTACGAGGTGGTGGGCGATCGCGTGCGGTACATCTCCATTGAGCGCGGCGGCGAGTGGGAAGAGCTGCCGGAGAACCTGGTTGACTGGGATGCGACCCGCAAGTGGGAGCGGGACCACGCCACCGAGCCAGTGCCGGCCACGGATGCTGGGCAGGCCTCGCCCGCCATGCAGCAGGCGGCAGAGATCGATAAGGAAGAAGCGGCAGAACGCAGCGAAGCGCTGGCGCGGCGGCCTGAAGTGACCAAAGGCCTGGAGCTTCCCGATGAAGACGGCGTCTTTGCGCTCGATACATTCCAGGGCACGCCGGAACTGGTTGAGCTGCTTCCCAGCGAGATGGGCGCGAATGCGAAGACGAAGCACGGCATCAGCACCCTCAATCCGCTGGCCGGGTCCAGGTCGACGCTTGAGCTCGACGGCGCCCACGCCAAGGTTCACCTGCACGTCAACGATCCGGCCATGTATCTGTCGCTGAACGCGCGCGACGACGCCGAGCAGGTGGTGTCGCACGCCATGACGATGAACACCGGCGGCGCCAAGGAAGTGGCCGGCCGCAAGCACGGCGCGCACTCGGCCACCTCGGGATTCGCGATTGTGCGCGTGGACGAGCGCCGCGCCATCCGCATCGTTGGCGCAGTGCATGTGAGCGCGACGGGCACGGTGACGCAGGATGAAGACGTGATCCCCACCAAGGTGGAAGTTCTTCCCGGCAAGCACTGGATCAGGATCACGCCGGCACAGCAGCTAACCATCGGCGAGTATGCGCTGGTTGAGATTCTTTCGGCTTCCGACATCAACCAGTCGGTGTGGGACTTCCGCATCGACCCGCAACTGGGCGACAACCTAGGCTCGCTGGGGCCGATTCTGAAGTAAGACGAATCGCCGATGAGTTATCGACAAACTGCAACCACCCGCAGGTCAATCGCATTTGAACTTGCAAGGCAAGCCAACATCTCAGTTCGCCGCAAGAACTCCATCCAAGCGAGCTCTGAAGCGGGGCACGACTTCAACCCTGCCGCAAAAAGCCCCAAAATGAAGCCGGGCTTTAGCCCCTGCCACAGTTTGACGACCTACTGCGTGCCGGGCATCCAGCGTTTCTTCCTTTCAAGTGCGATTGCCCTGCGACCATCCGCAAAACAGGTTGTATAGCGTGGCGTTACGCGGTACACTTACTTCAGGATGATCCGCAGCTTTCGGCACAAGGGAATCGAGAAATTCTTCCTGACCGGCTCAAAGGTTGGAATTCAACCGAACGATGCCACTAAACTTAGCGATCAGCTTGGTTTGTTGGATGTTGCCAGGAGGCCGGAACAGATGAACTTTCCTGGATGGAGGTTTCACTCTTTAAGCGGAAAACTCGCGGGCCATTGGGCAGTCAGCGTCAATGGAAACTGGAGGCTTACGTTCAGGTTCGAAGGCGAAGACGCGATCCTCGTCGATTATCAGGATTACCACTGAGCAAAGGAGTGCTAAACATGCAGATGCACAACCCTCCACATCCAGGCAGGCTACTGGCCTATTACATTGAAGGCCGAACCGTGACTGACGTTGCCAAGCATCTTGGTGTCACGCGCCCGGCGCTTTCCCGCTTGTTGAACGGCAAGGCGGCCATCTCTGCAGATATGGCTTTACGCATCTCGGAAGCTTTCTGTACGGATGCCGATCTGTGGCTCCGGCTTCAGGTACAGCGCGATCTTTGGGTTGCGTCCAGGAAGAAGCGCAAAAAGGTTAAGCCGTTCGCCCAGAACTTGGCAGCCTAGCCAGGGTGCCCGGCCTTGCTCCAAAGATCCGGGCACCGGCCATTGGGCACTGGCGCGATCAACTGCTAGGCGTCCGGCGACTTCGCCCGCGCGAACTTCTGCCGCCGCCTTTCCCACTCTTCCGACTTGAAGAAGCGCGGGCCCACTTCGATCAGCCGGGGGATCATATTGAACACGGCTACGCGGCTCCACGGGCGTCCGTCGCGCATGCGGAAGCCCTTCTCATTCAGGTCGCTGACGATGCCGGAGTAGCTGAAGTCCTGCACCAGCAGCTCCATCATGAGCATCAGCGCCTGGTGCTCGCGGGGATGGACTTCGAGGCGGCTGCAATCGTCTGCCACGCGCAGGCCGTAGGGAATGTCCTCGTCGAATCCGCCCTCCGGCGGAGTTTCGGAATCGGGCAGCTGACGCCGCCATTCAATCGAAACCATCTGCCAACCGGCCGCCGAACGCTGCTGAATCACGTCAGGGCTGAAAGGACCGGAAACCACATCGCGAACCCGCTCAAAATACGCCATGGCCAAGCCTCCGTGCAACTGCTTCGCAATTAGTGAAAGCAATTTACGGGCCATTGCCGCCGATGCGATTAGCGCGTTCAAGTGCCGGAGAAGCAAGAGGATCGGCGCGCCGGGCAAACCCGCACGCCGCAGATCGCCGTTCATTTTTGCAAAGGTCTGTGCGCTTTTGAACAATTGGCTTGTAACTTGTGACGCATGGCGCCGGCCAAGGCGAGCGCGCCGGTGCCGAGTAACAAGAGCGAGGACGGCTCAGGAGTCGTGGTGGACGTGAGGTCTGTAATCGTAAGAGTGTCGTAGGCGCCGTAGGTGTTGTAGCCCAGTGTGGTGAAGAAAGTGGAGGGTGGGGCGGGGTCCTCGAGGAGGTCGGTGCCGTTTTCATCGAATTAGATAAAACCATACTCCCAGGTGCCGTTGTAACCGTCGAAGGGAATGAGGGTGATGCTATCGCAAGTCCTGAAGGGGGTGTAGCCCTCAACTTAGCAGGATATAGGGGTAACGGTGGTGGGGGTGAGGATCAGTACGGGGCTGTCGAAGGTGAAGACGCCAGGATAAGCTCCGATTACGCCGCTGTATTGGTAGGTGTCGGCGAGGGCGGCTGTGGGAAGAACGAATAGAGCGCAGAAAAGAAGCGAGGCGGGGATCTTCATGTTGGCGTTATCCTTTCGAATTTATGTCTCAGCCAGGTAACATCTCGCACGTTCCGCTGCGGCGGCTGATCGATCTTGGGGTATCAATCTATCCGGCGGAAGCGGTAGGCGGAATTTGCCGATCGCGCTGATGATTCAATCTCGATGATTGCTTACTCTGAGCAGTGGGTTTCAATGCGAGACTGTGACAAGTATTTCGGAAATAGCTCGATTCCAGGTTCATTTCCCTGGCCAACAATCAGCATGTAGTTCGCCGGAGCTCGGGCGAGCCCCGGCACGACCGCTCTAAATTATGAGTTAGGGACCAGGTGGCCGGAGATGGATATGTGCAGGGAAAAGTAATTCGGGCTATATCCGGCAACGGCTGTGCTGATCGCCAGGGTGTCAGCATAGATTTTGACGTCCTTTGCGAGCTGCAATTGATTCTCCACCGCAATGTTCACCGGACTTGGGGCCGGCTCCAAATAATAGTTCGCGCTATTGCCGCCGTTCAGCGAGGATTCAAGGATTACCGATGGCTGAATGGGCCCGTCAAGGGAACTCACGTCGCCATTGACCGCAACGAAGTCAATGACCAGGCGCTTGCCTGCGGGAATCGGCACTGCCTGCTCAGCAAAACCCATGGTCGTGTCATATTGAAAGGCGTTGCTCGCGTCCACCGATTCGGTCGGAACCGGATTGGCTGACGTGTTGGAGACGGTGACCAGCGCGCTGACAGCAGCGCGCACCTGGTGCGAGGTGGCCATGCCGATGGCCAGGCTGAGGCCGAGGATGGCTACCGTAAACACAGAGATTCTTCCCAAGCGGTTCATATCTTCCTCCGAGGCTAAGTTAGGGGTTGAGTTAGATGCCTTTGAAAGCGCTTCGGCCGTTGCGGCCGCATGCGCTGAGTATGAGCAAAGCCATGCCAAGAATCCACAAGCCGCCCGGCTCCGGCACCGGGCTTACCGTGTCAGGAGTTGTAATGTCGAGAGCCCAATTGGCGTCTGGAGTTATGCAGGTGGGAGCGTCGCCCTCGCAGGTCTGAAAGACGCCGCCCGTGAAGTCGACAAAGCCGTCGCCCAGCATGCCGTCATTCTCAAAGACAGCCGCCGGAATGTAGTCGGCATCGGTCAGCAGAACGGTGTAGGTTCCCGCAGCCAGCGTCTCAGAGAGCGTTACGTCGCCGCAGACCTGGCCGCCAATATCCACGGTGCCTGCAGGAGGGCAGCCGCCCGCGTAATTCGTTAGAACATCAGAAGTCCCGTCGACAAACGTGGCGCCATCGCCGGTGCCGGCAAACACGCCGACGAAAGGATCGAAGCCACCCGGAGCGATTAGCTGGCTGGCCGCATTGGTGCCGCCGCCGAAGCCCCACGTCTGCAACCCCAGGACGCCGCCCGACGCAAGAGTGACTGTAAATAACTGTTCGTCTTCCGGCGACGCAAGGGTCCCGGTATACGACTGTGTGCCTGCCAATGCAGCCTGAGCCGCCAAAAGCGCGGCCAGAACAAGAACTGTGGTGCGCATGGATTTCCCTCTCATTCAATCGCTCGCAAGGTGTAGTGGCGGGCAAGTCAAAATCGTGACAGAGAAATATTCCGGGGTTGGAAATTTGTGCCGATTGGCCAGTTGCGGGATCGGCCAGGTTACTCCCGCACGCTGATGCCCAGCGCCTTCATCTTGCGATAAAGATGGCTGCGCTCCAGGCCCAGCAGCTCCGCCGCGTGGCTCACGTTGTTGCGCGCCTCTTCCACCTTTTTCAAGATATATTCGCGCTCATAGGCATCGCGCGCCTGCTGCAGGGATGAGAATTCTTCGGTCGATCGCGTGCCGGCCTTGTGCGTCAGCGGCGGAAGATGCTTGCGCTCAATCCGCAGCACGCGCGGGTTCAAGATCATCACCCGCTCAATCACGTTCTTCAACTCGCGCACATTTCCGGGCCAGTGATACCCGGCCAGAGTGGCCAGCGCCTCTTCGCCAATCTCCATGCGCGGGCGGCCATATTGGCGGCCAAACTCGGCGAGAAAGTCGCGCGCCAGCAGCGGGATGTCCTGCTTGCGCTCGCGCAGCGGCGGCACCGCAAACGGCACCACGTTGAGCCGATAGAAAAGATCTTCGCGAAAATTCCCCTTGGCAATCTCTTCTTCCAGATCCTTGTTGGTCGAAGCAATCAGGCGCACATCCACGCGCAGCGGCTGCGAGCCGCCCACCGGCGTGAACAACTGGTCGTCCAGCGCGGAGAGAACCTTGGCCTGCGTCTTCAGGCTCATGTCGCCCACTTCGTCAAGAAACAGCGTGCCGCCATCGGCTCGCTCCAGCGTGCCGCGCTGTTCCGGCGGGCCGCCCGGCTGCGCGCTGTGGCGATAGCCAAACAGCTCCGCCTCAATGTGGGCCTCAGGAATGGCCGCGCAGTTCAGCTCCACAAATACGCGATCGCGGCGCAGGCTCTCGGCGTGAATGGCGCGCGCGATCAGTTCCTTGCCGGTGCCCGATTCGCCATAGATCAGCACGCGTCCGTTCGTTGGAGCCATCAGCCGGATCTGTTGGCGCAGCGCTTTCAGCGGCACACTCTCGCCCGTCAGCACGGAGCCCACGCTGAACTGTTTCTTGAACTCAAAATTCTCGTTCCGCAGCCGCCGCGCCTCGACGGCATTCTTGAGCACAATCAAGGTGCGATCGAGCGACAGCGGCTTCTCAAGAAAGTCATAGGCGCCCAGCTTGGTGGCCTTCACCGCTGCCTCAATGGTGCCGTGGCCGCTGATGATGATCACCTCCGGCCGCATCTCCGCGGCCAGCCCGTGCATATCTGCCAGCACGTCTAGCCCGTCGCGGTCAGGCAGCCAGATGTCGAGGAGCACCACGTCGTACGGCGTATCCTGCAGCAGCACCATGGCCTCGCCTGCGGTGGCCGCGGTGGCCACGCCGTAGCCCTCTTCGCGCAGAATCTCCTCAAGCGAGTCGCGAATGCCCTCTTCGTCGTCCACCACCAGAATGTGATTCATGAGGACAGTTCCTTGACCGCGGTCTCGGTAGGCAACTCCGCAGTTCCATGGCTCACGCCTTCGACAGGCTCCGCGTGAGCCAGGCCGCCCTCCATCAGCGGCAGCCGCAGCAGGAAGCGCGCGCCCTTCGGCGAGTTCGACTCGGCACGCAAACTGCCTCCGTGCTCCTGCACAATCTTTGCCGCAATCGAAAGCCCGAGGCCCGTGCCGCGGCTCTTGGTGGAATAGAAGGGCAGAAACAGCCGCTCGCGAATCTCATCGGTAAGCCCGTGGCCGGTGTCGGAAATCACAATCTCCACCGAGCCTCCATCCTCGCTGAGCGAGCTCTCCAGCCCCAGCACCCGCAGCAGGCTGCCCTGCATGGCCTCCGCGGCGTTGTCCACCAGATTGGCCAGCGCACGGCGAATGCCTTCCGGGTCCGCCATCACCGGCGGCAGATCAGGCTCCAGATCCCACTCCACCGTAATGCCGTTCAGGCGGCCGGCAAACATGGCCAGTGCTTCCTCAAGCACGCGGTTCATATCGCAGGAGCGCGGCTGCGGCGCGGGAAACTCGGCCAGCGCGGAGAACTGATCGACGAGCGTGCGCAGCGTTCCCACACACCCCAGAATCACCTCGCTGCATTTGCGGATCACATGGAGAGAATCTGTTTGCCGGCGGTCAAGATGGCGGCCGATGCGCTCCGCCGAAAGCGCAATCGGCGTCAACGGATTCTTGATCTCGTGCGCGACGCGCTGCGCCACTTCCTTCCATGCCAGTTGCCTCTGCGCGCGTAGCAGCTCGGTCATGTCTTCAATCACCAGTACGGTGCCCTGGTGGCCGTGGGCCAGATCGAGTCGTGCGCTGGTCACGGCCAAATGGATCGTGCGTCCGCGCGCATGCAACTCAATCTCAGTGGACGCGGCGCCCATGCGCAGGCCGCGCCGGATCACGCCTGCCAAATCCTCAAGGCTCTCCGGCGGCAGCAGCGTTTCAATGCGCTCGCCGGCCACGCTCGCATCTTCACGACGCCCCATCAGCGCGGCAAAGGCGCGGTTCGATTGCAGCACCGTGCCCGATCCATCCAGCGTGACCACGCCGCTCGGAATGGTCTCCACAATCGTCTCAAGTTCGCGCCGCCGCTCCTCGATTGCCTGGTTGGCCGCCGTCAACTGCGC
>Ga0182030_10012242_pt1 | contig 17214 bp, 15 predicted proteins | sample 812S3MmetaG_FD_121299 | JGI IMG/M metagenome (GOLD analysis project Ga0182030, IMG submission 121299) | Permafrost microbial communities from Stordalen Mire, Sweden - 812S3M metaG (Illumina Assembly) | ecosystem: Environmental > Terrestrial > Soil > Wetlands > Permafrost | place: Sweden...
AATTTTTGTAACGTTGGGATGAGAGCACTTGAAGGGAAATATTTTTTGTTGAAAGGGGCTTATAGCGAACTGGGATTTTTTTATAAAAGCAAGGTCTAACTACTACCCGTTCGGCTTGACAATGGCCGGGATATCGGATAAAGCAGTTAAGACAAATTATAGCGAGAATAAATATCGCTACAACAAAGGTTCTGAATTACAGAACAAAGAGTTCAGCGATGGCAGCGGGCTTGAAATGTATACAACGAATTACAGGATGCTCGACCCACAGCTGGGCGTATTCCACCAGATAGACCCATTTGCTGAAGTTAATGAAAGTGCTTCGCCTTATGCTTATGCGAACGATAACCCCATTTTATACAATGACCCATTAGGGCTGCTATCCGACAGCTCGCACCCGCAAGAATTAAAACCAGTCACTGTTACTCCTCAGAAAAAGAATAGTTCCTCAAGCGGCATCCTAACAGCTGCTCTGCCGCCACTGCGAACACGCATGGTAACAGACCATCCAGTGCCTCGCCCAAATTTCAACCCTACTTTGAGGTACATCTCTGCCGAGGAAGCGAACCAAGGATTTAAAGAGCCGCCCTATGCTAAAGGAACGCGAGTGGCAGAATACCGCACAATGTTCAGGCAAAAATTTGTAAGGGTATTTAACCCGGGCAACTCGGATTCAAAAGCGGCTGGTAGGTGGATGATGAAAGAAGGCGATATGCAAGGGCTGAGACCAGACCAAATAAAGGAGAGGTTCGCAGTACCTGGTGAGAACCCGCCAACTGAAATGGTAGAGGTAGAAGTGCCGCAAGGCACGCTGATGAGGGCTGGCTATGCGGGCACAAATGCATTTGGGACTGGCGGCGGTGTCCAGTACCAGCTTTTGGAAAATATACCCGAATCCTCGTTCTTAAACCCAACAACATTGCCAACGACGACCCGCCCGCTAATCCCCGAGTCGGGAATAATACCAGAGACGGGGACATTTGAAGAGCCACCACCATTCGAGCTTGATGAAATCCCATAAAACCAAACTCATGAACCAGAATAATAAGTACACAATACAAGGAGACCAGTTAATAGTTGGGAATAATATAATAAAATTTGATTTTCCAATCGGAAAAGAATTTGTCGAAATTAATGATATGCTGATTCTGCGATTGGAAAAACCTTTTAGAGTTATTTATAACGAAAACATATTTGGGGTGAGCCTTACGGAGAAAAGAATTAAATGGCAGATAGCGAAATTGAAATATGCAACAGGCACAGATTGCCCGTTTATCGGGGTTGACAAATTTGGTGATAATATTAAGCTCTATAACTGGTGTGATATTTATCTGATAGTAGACCCGATGACAGGCGATATACTTGAAAGGAGCGAGCCAGCAAAATACTAACGCCAACGAACAACCGAAAATATAAACAAAGCCCCTGACGGGGCATTTGTTTTATACGTTGGTGAGAACATTGCTAAGCGCATCCTTCATTTTTTTCTTGCCGAGAAAGGCATCGAGCACCGCATAGAAAGCGGTCTTTTCTTTTTTGTCCAGTTGCTCCACTAAAGACATTTTTTCCATCAGAGATTTATCAAAAGAATTTACTTCCTTAAAAAGCTCGTTGGCCTGGAACAACTCCGACAGTTCAACACCGAGAGCTTTAGCGATACGGACAACGGCAGAAAATGAAGGGTCGGTCTTGCCGTTCTCAATCTTGCTGTAGTTGCTGTTATCAATCTTACAGGCTAAAGCCACTTCCTTTTGGCTCATGCCCTTTGCTTCCCTTACTTTTTTAATACTGCTCCCTAAATCCATTGTAAAAAGGTTTTAAACACTAACAAAGCTATAATTAATTAGCATATTGTACCACTCTGGAAGGACGGCGATAAAATATATTTGGCAAATATGCCTATTTAATTATTTTTGTAAATAGGTAAATAAGCCAATAGATTTTTTATGGAACAAAAACTAAACACGAGCAACCCCGAAGCCATCACATACAGCAGCGAAGAAATAGCCTACACGATTTTAGGCGGCATACGGCTCGAGGGCTTGGACAGATTACGGGTAACGATAAAGGTTGAAGTTGTGAATAGAAAGTTCCAGCACTACCTGAACAACCCGGACATCGCATCGCTTGCGATAAGGCAGAACCTCGACTTGTACAGCATCACGCAGACAGAAAAGCTTGCAAGATTAATAGCAGACAGATTAGAGGTTGGCATGACAGCCGTGAGCAAAGACCTGTCCGATATCACGGATATGCTTGAGCGTTACAGATTGCAACAGATAGAGAGCAAACAAAAAGAACAGAACAAAATAATAAGACCGCTCACAGAAAAAGAAAGAGAAGAAGCGATGAGATTTTTACAAAACAAAAACTTATTGCAAGCAACAAATGAGCTCATAGGAAAATCAGGCATCGTAGGCGAAGAGCTGAACCGCTTAATCATGTGGCTTATCTACACATCGAGAAAGACAGCGAAGCCTTTGCACATCATCAGCATGGGCAGCAGCGGCACGGGCAAAAGCCACCTTCAAGAGAAAGTCGGCGAGCTGATGCCCGATGAAGATAAGATAGAGATAACAGCATTAACGGAAAATGCCTTCTACTACTTTGACAAGGCAGAGCTTGGGCATAAACTAATATTGATTGAAGACCTTGACGGGATACTGGCAGCATTATATCCATTGAGAGAACTGCAGAGCAAACAGCGCATAAGCAAGACCGTTACCATCAAGGACAAGAACGGCAACACAAAAACGATACACCTGAAAGTTAACGGGCCCGTTTGCATTGCAGGCTGCACAACAAAAGAAAGCTTGTACGAGGACAATGCCAACAGATGTTTTTTGATTTACCTGGACGAGAGCAATGAACAGGATGAAAGGGTAATGGACTATCAAAGAAAAATAAGTGCAGGGAAGATAAACACGACCGATGAGACCCAAGCCAGACAACTGTTACAGCATGTACAAAAAGTATTGCAGCCCATAACGGTAATCAATCCCTATGCAGAATTATTACAGATACCAAAAGAAGTTTTTAAGCAGCGGAGAACGAATGCGCACTACTTAGCTTTTATCGAAGTGATAACTTTTTACAAGCAATGCCAACGGGAACAGAAAGCAGACGAAGCAACAGGAGAAGTTTATATAGAAACAACGATTGAAGATATACAGGAAGCAAACGAACTGTTGAAACAAGTCCTATTAAGAAAGAGCGATGAGCTGAACGGAGCGACCAGAAACTATTTTGAGCAATTAAAACAAATGCTCACAGAAAATAAAATAAGCAGCTTTACGAACACATCAATAAGGAACCGGTTGCGCATACCCGTTAGCAGTGTTAAGCGTTACCATGCGGCTCTATTATCGTCAGGGCTCATAAGAAAAACGGAGAACAGGAACACAAAGGCTTATTACTACGAGATAGCAAGCAAAGAAGAATACGAGCAGCTGCAAAGCAGCATCAGCACTGCGCTTGATGAAGCATTGAACAAGATACAACAGCCCATTAGCCCAACACCAGCCCACAAACAAAATGAGCCAAGAAGAAAAAAGATAACCAAAGAGTTAGAGGAACAGCCCACAGCAACATTATAACACATACCGCAACAAAAATTTTTACAATGAAACAACTTGCTCTGCAAAGCGAAGCATACAGGTACATTATTGCATCGTTCAGGGAATGGCTGCAGACAATCGGTTATAGCAAGCAGACAGTTTACCAGTTACCGAACTACATACAGGAATTTTTATACTACGCTGAAACCAAGGGCTACGCTGGGCTGCATCAAATCACGAACGACCTTATCAAAGAGCATTATTACAAATTAAAATTACGAACCAACAAAAGAAAAGAAGGCGGGCTCAGTGCAGCATACCTGAACAAGCATTTACAAGCGTTCAACAAGTTCATAGATTACCTGCGGCAGAACGGCAGGTTATTATTACCAACACTGGATATACAAACCGAAGAAGATAACAGCGAAGTAACAGACATATTAACGCAGGCAGAAATCAAACAGCTTTATGAAGCAACGAACATCTTGTACGAGCCAACGAAAGGCGACAAGGGAATAGTGTTCCATGAAGCCATGCAGATGCGGGACAGGGCAATGCTCACAGCGTTCTACAGCTGCGGCTTGCGGAGAAGCGAAGCATATCACTTAGACATCAGCGATATTATTTTTGAAAAGCAATTATTGCATGTAAGAAAAGCCAAAGGCTACAAAGAACGTTTAGTGCCGCTGACAACTAACGGTATAGCCTACCTGCAAAACTATCTCTATGACGGGCGACCATACTTCAGCACCGGAAAGGAAGAAGCATTTTTTGTAACGCATTATGGCAAGCGGCTCGGCGGTCAGCAGATGTTATTGAGATTAAAAATACTGATACAGCTTACAGGCAATGCAGAGCTAATGCAGAAAGATATACACCTGCATACATTGCGCCACTCAATAGCGACACATCTTTTACAGAACGGGATGAGGCTCGAAAGGATAAAAGATTTTTTAGGCCACTCATCACTTGAGAGCACACAGATATACACACACTTTTTAGGAACAGAAAATACAAACGATTATGCAAGAACAATATGATTACTCGAAGTTCAAAGAATGGCTGCTATTAAAAAAATACAGCCCAGCAACAGTTGAAAGTGTTATAAGGATAACAGAATACTTTAGGCAATGGGCAATGACAGAAAACATTTTTGAGCTTGAAGAGATATGTTATCAGGATGCAATGCTGTTCATGCAATGGTGCAGCAAGAACGGCACATCACAAAAGACGATAGCAAATTACCTGATGCACATACGCAAGTTCTACAACTTTTTAATGAGCGAGAAACAAGTAAAAGAAAACCCTGTTGCGCACATCAAAGTACAGGGCATCAAAAGAAAAATCTATCATGACATATTAAGCCCAGAAGAACTGCAAAAGCTCTATGACCTTTACCCGACAACAGTTATAGCCGAAGCAGGAAAGATAATACCGCCGCAATGGAAAAATATCTTATCAAAAAAAAGGAACAAAGCAATACTCGGCTTATTAATAAACCAAGGCTTGCGCGTTGAAGAAGTCGCAGCAATCACGTTACAGGACTTGCAGCTTAGAGAAGGAAAAATTATTATCCATGCACAAAGAAGGATAGCAGCCAGGACGATGAAATTAGAGAGCCACCAGGTCTATGAGATAATGGATTACATACATGGAACAAGGAAAGAATTTTTAAGGACAAACGATGCGACCGACAAACTTTTTTTGCACTGGAAAAAAGGAGAACGCTTTTACGGCATCACTGCATTAATGTTATCGCACCTTAGAAAAATAAACAACAGGATAAAAAACTTTGACCAGATAAGAGCAAGCGTTATCACTCAATGGCTGAAACAATACGACCTTAGAAAAGTGCAGTACATGAGCGGTCATAAATATGTAAGCTCGACAGAAGATTATAAAACGAACATCATTGACGAGCTGCAGGACGACATCACAAAGTTCCACCCGCTGTAAAGAAAGCCCACGCACAGCACGGCTAAGGCTTGACCCATCGCACAGAACCTGCGCTGCACAAGCCTTCTGCACTGCCGCCGCCTGCCTGATATTTTTTGTCGCTTGGCTAACGCTCCGGTGCAGCACTTTGTCTTTTGCTTTTTTAGTCGATTGAATTTTTAATTGCAAAAAGCAAAAGCCAAACAGCTGCACAGCCAACGCACACAAGCCACAAAAAAGCCGACGCACAGGCGGAAGCTACTTAAACATAAAGTGGCCTTATAGGTTCGCTGCGCAAGCCGCCTTCCCACGCTCATGTACACATGCCAACGCACGGCGGCTTCCTATAAGCACTTTATGTTAAGCAGCCGGCAGCGCAGCCAACAAAAAAATAATTGCTTGCGCACATGCCTATGCGAAATTATTTTTTTGTTGAGCCGTGCCACGCCAACGCTGCAAAGAAGCGGTGTGCGATGCACAAATATTTTTTATGCCATCTCCTTCCAGTCGGTCAATGGCAATGCCTGCGGCAGCAAGGCAGCTTCGCTGAATTATTTTTTTTAGTGATGATGCGGAACCAAAATGCTGTCGCAGCCGCCGCAGGCAGCATCAATGTTGAAGTGCGTGAAGGCGGCTTTGACTTGCACAAAAAACATTAATGATAAGTTCGGCTATGCATCGCTGTTAATCATCAGAACAACCGTCAACAGCAAACCATTAATCATCTTCACGTCAGCTTATCATTAATATTTTTTGCGCCGATGCTTTTTATCCTGCCCGAGCCGAAAAAGAAAAAAGGAATCATTATATTTACAATAGTTCTTTGATGCAGGAAGCCTGTAAAATTTTTGTAACGTTGGGATGAGAGCACTTGAAGGGAAATATTTTTTGTTGAAAGGGGCTTATAGCGAACTGGGATTTTTTTATAAAAGCAAGGTCTAACTACTACCCGTTCGGGTTGACAATGGCTGGTATAAGTGACAAGGCGATCAAGAGCAATTATGCAGAAAATAAAATCCGTTTCCAAAAGCAAGAGCTCCAGAACAAAGAGTTCTCTGATGGCAGTGGGCTTGAGATGTACGAGTTCAAATACAGGTTTGATGATTGCCAGATAGGGAGGTTCTGGTCGATTGACCCGCTTGCTGACAAATATGTCTACAACTCCACATACGCCTTCTCTGAGAACAAAGTAACAGGGCACATTGAGCTTGAAGGGTTGGAGGCTGTGGACCCCAAAAATTTACCATCCTACCTCAGAGCCAGTTTTCCAGACAACGTACAAAAAGATATTAAGAATTTTACAAACCATGTCTCACAGGCTTTTGAAGCGAAAGGCACTCTAGGCCCTGCTGTGGGAGTAACTTTAAAGGGTGGTAAAAATGAATTTAGCGCCAATATAACAGGCCCTCAAGGCGAAATTAAGGTAGACGGAACGGGCAAGACTGATTTAAAAGGCAGCCTCGCTGGCGCTAATGGTAAAATAGAAACACCCATTGGAGATGCGCAAGCAGGCGGAAATATTGGAGTGATTCAATACAAAGACGGGAACTTAAGTGCGCAATCAGTTACAGGGGGTGCCGATGCTAATTTATCTGCTACCAAAGAGGTTAAAGATGGCAATACTTCCGAAAATATAGGAGGGAATGCTTTAAACGCTAGTTTAACTGTTGGAGCAAAGCTTGGTATAGTAGGAGTTCAGGCAACGGTTAACGTATTAAGCGCAGGTAAAGCTGTTTTAGACTTTTTCAAAACAGGGGTTGATTACATACAAAATTTGATACAAGAAAAAGAACCGGTGAAATTTCACCAATAATAATTTGAAATGATAAAATCACAATCTGGTTATTTAAAATGTGGCTGCTGTGCATTTTTCCTATCGCTCGTGTTATATAGCTGTGGTCAACAAAATAAAAAGGAGAACAGCTCTGAATATTTAGATGGGCAATCATTGCCTGTCATCAAATCTTTTTTCGAATCTGTTCAATCGGGCAAATATGAAATTGGCTTAGATAACCTTTTAAAAAATAACACGAATATTGATTTGCAGGATTCAATGACATTGATATTGAAAAAAAAATTTAATGATATAAATGAATCATTCGGCAAATTCATATCATATAGGTTATTGCGGAAGAAACTACTTGATGATGATTTGGGAGTGTACGCATATTTTGTTAGGTATGAAAAGAAGTTCTATCGGTTTGTATTTGTTTTTTATAATAATGGCAACGAAGTGAAGGTTTACAGGTTTGCTTTTGATGACACTGCTGACATAGAACTTGAAGAGGCAATAAAGCTATACGTGAATTAGCTGAAACATTGCGAACGACATCAGAGCTGCTCCTATTATCAGGATGATTGCAGGGACTATATAGGTCAGTTTGTCCTTGATAAAAAAGTTATTAGGAGAATCAATTTCATATACAACGATAACTTTTGCCCCTTTTTTATACATCCCAGGAATTGCTCCAATCATGCTTTTCTCTGTTATCCATTCTTTTTGGTCGGTAACAAACCTTACAATAGGGTAAGTTATATTGCCAGCAGAACCACCTGATTGCACTAGGTCAAAAATTACTCCTTCTGCTTCTGCTCCAAACTTTGTGATTTTTTTTATAATCAATAATATCTTAGCTGCAATTATTATACAAGCGAGGGAGCAAATGCTTAAAATGCCGATAATTAAATATTCTTTCATTTAAAAAGATGTTTCATTTTTTTAGAGTGCGCATTAGCGTTATTACTGGAATCTGCCAAGAGGCTTTATTGAGCTAGCTTCTGCTTCATCTCCTGCTGGAAGAGGAAAGCATCAATAAGTTTAGAAACGACAATTTTATTTTCTGTAGAAAGTTCAGAGATACGGTTGAACTGGTTGATTAAAGTTTTATCCTGTATGTTCTCTGCTGCTAAGTCCGAGGTAGTGTCGTTCATTAAATAATCTGTTGACACATCCAAAGCGTTAGCCATTTTTTTAAGTACTTCCGCAGCCGAACTTGCTTCTCCCTTCTCATATCTTCCAATCTGCGTATGATTGGCACCTACTACTTTGCCCAACTTCTGTTTAGTTAGGTTTTTAGCTTCCCTTGCAGCCGCCAAACGTTTACCAAATGCGGCTTTACTTTGTTGCGTTTTTGTTAGTGACATGCTGTAAAATTAACTTATAGGCACATAAAAGTGAATAAACTTGTGCTTATTGTGGAAAATAGTTAGTAATAATCACTTGTTGTTTGTTCTGATACTCCTGCACTCACCGTAGTTTGCTGTTCCAATTCATCACGCTGCCACTGGGCGTATGGCTTGGCCTACGCCCCAAACTTAGCATAGTTCGCGGTTACAAATGCAGTTACAAGTAATAAAGGCTCTCACCCGGCGTATAGCTGCGCATGAGCCGCTGTTTTTTGTAGCTTGCAGCTATCTTTCAACCATTGAGCCTTTCGCCTATGCCAGAAAGCTATGTCATCAAAGACCAGCATGCCCATATTTTCTCACATTCCAGATAGTAGCCTGGATAGACCTGTTCACTCTATACTACCAGAGTTTTTCGAATATTAAGACCCTGTTTTTAAGATGCTCAATTTAGATTCAATCCGCTTACTGACTTCTTTCATATTGTTGCTCACTTTTACGTCCGTTGTCTTGGCGTATATCTGTGTTGTGCGTATTGAATTGTGGCCCAGCATTTCGCTGGCTGTTTCTATCGGGCAATCATTTTCCAATAACACGGTGGTTGCAAATGTGTGCCTGGCTGTGTGCGTTGTCAACTCTTTATCAATTCCACATATAATGGCTACTTCCTTAAGATAACCATTAAAACGCTGATTGCTATTAACTGGCAGAAGCTTGTTGTTTGCTAGGCAATAAGGGTGGCTTTTGTATTTCTCAATTATAGCTAAAGGGATTTCCAAGAGCGGCACATTGGCTTTATTGTAATCGTCTTTATTAATAATATTATTTCTATGTTCCGGAATCAACTTATGTGCCGGTATCTTTCTTAGTTGTGTCAGTTTTCTCTGCAAATTTCAGCCGCAACTTATCCATATCATAACCGACTTTCTTATCAAGCAGCTTTGCATAATGCTGTGTGGTCTTTATGCTTTTGTGGCCAAGCATTTTTGATACGCTTTCAATTGGCACGTCGTTGTTAAGCGTGACTGTTGTCGCAAATGTGTGCCTGGCTATGTGGAAGGTTAGCTCTTTATTTATCTCGCATGTGTCTGCTATTTCCTTCAGATATGCGTTCATTTTCTGGTTGCTGAGCACAGGCAGGAGCCGATTCCGGTTTACACATTGAGGATGGTCTTTATACTTTGCCAGGACACTCAATGCGGTTGGCAGCAAAGGAACTTTTGTTGGAGTGTCAGTTTTTGTTCGGTTGATGAACAGCCATTTGTGCCCATCGATACCCGTAACTATGTTTTCATAGCTCATTTTCTTTACATCAGCATAGGCAAGCCCGGTATAACAACTAAAGATAAAAATGTCTTTGACCTGCTCCAGCCTGAAAGTGCGGTAGCTTTTTTCGATCATGGTTTGCAATTCTTCTTCTGAAAGGAAATCTCTTTCAACTTCTTTCAATTTTACCTTATACCTAATGAAAGGGTCTTTATCAAGCCATCCGTTTGCTATACAAATGCGGATGATCTTCTTAAAGTTTTTGATGTAATTGACAGTGGTATTGTTTGCGCATTTTCGCACTGACCGGAGGAAGAAATCATAATCGGTTATAAATTCATGGCCGATATCACATATATCGATATCTGAGATTTTATATTTTTCTGGTTAAAGTTCAATTATAGGTGACAAGTTTGTCTCAAATAGGAACGAATCAAGATCCGACCGGGAGCCTGACGGTTCTGGCGATTCTCCCATAGGCCAAATATTTACACGGTCGTCATAATCACAGTTGAAGCCAGGGTGCACAATTCGTGCTCGGAAAGGAGAGACTTACCATTTGCCTATCTTGCCAATAATATTGATTTGCATTCGGACAGAATCAATGCCCAAAATAGATTCCGGAATCTATGGCAGGCCTTAATGATCTAAAATCAACTTCATATCATGGGCTATTAAGTTAGAACTGGCGGTAGTCATCCCGACCCGCTTAGAATTAATGCCACTCTTATAAGGGTGGCTTTTTCATTTATTTCTAACACTGCTCCCAATGATGCGCGGCACACGCAAGGCAGGGGCAACTGTTCCTGTCCATCGCTCGCTAATAGGCTATCCCAAACTTTATTTTTCCCAAAATGGGTACGGTTTCTGATAAAACGATACTTTTCCCTTAAATTTTGCCAGAAAAAATACACCCATTTTCGTATGGCTGCCGTATGGTTTCCGTATCATTTCCGTATGGTTTCCGTATGAAAAGAGTATGAAAAGAGTATGAAAAGAGTATGAAAAGAGTATGAAAAGAGTATGAAAAGGGTATGAGAAGAGTATGGGGACAGTATCAGAACAATATGACGGGAGTATTGGCGGAGTATAGTCAGGATATGGGAAATGTATGGTAACTGTATAGCTGAGGCAGATCTGAAGTATCCAGGCAGTATCAACTTAGTATCCAAACAGTATGTGCCAGGCATCAATCTGAAATCTGGCCTCACGGGTCTAAATGCCCAAAAAGATTTGATTTTCTGTATAATATTTTCGTGAAATAAAACCAGGCCTGGGCTATGGCTGGCTACCCCTGATCTTTCCTAAAACAGATGCGTCTATGTTAATGGGTTGTCTATCCATTTATCCAAAAGGTCTTTTACAATGAATTTTATCATTGCTGCACGTGCTCAATTTTGCTTCCGGTTTTTCTAAAAATATACAATCTGATTTTTTTTCATTTTATTATCCGGAGTTTTATAGAGGTGCCAAAGAGAATACTTCATTCCTTTATTTTATTGTGTTATTAGGGAAATTTACGCCAGTTCCGAAGAAACATTCATTCTCCATTATTTTTCCTTCCTTAAATTTAAACCGCTCCGTGTTCCGGAATAATTTGCCGTCCGTCGTCCAGCCATTGTAGGTTACATAGGCATCATCCCCATCAATAACAATCTTTTCCAGGTCAAAGCTTTTGGTCTTATAGGCATTTGGCCAGCATCTTTCCTTATACGTCTTTAAATCAATATGGTCATCACCTGCCGGGCTGCTGAAAGTAAACCCATCAGCAAGAATGTGCTCCAGCAGGCTCCAATCCTTTTTCTCGTAAGCCGCATAATAGTCTTTGATTTTAATAATTTTCTCGGATGATGCACTAGTGGTCATTGATGTCTGGCTCTGAGATTGTTGGGCAAAACTGCCTGAGAATACATAGCTACCCCTGCCATGAGGATGTTGACAAAGAATTTAGTCATTTTCATAATTTTTTGTTTCGATATAAAACTATATTGCCTGATAATAGCTGACCTTTTTGTTACAAAACATATTTCAAGTTAATCATGAACTGGCATGCTTGTTTTAAAGTGTAAGGGTTCATATTCTGATGATATGTAATGGTCTTTTTTAAATATCTCAGAGCGGAAGAGCCTTAGTCGTTGTGCCTCCCTGTTATTAGTGCTGCACAGCTAATTTATTTGCAAAATTTACTTCAAAAGCTTTCTTTGCTCACATAGCGCCTAATTGTTTAAGGTACTTTTCAGAGTTTGCCCTCACATTATCAGGCGGATTCATGCTTAAAGCTTTCTTAAAACAAGAGATTGCGTTCTTCTTATCTCCGCCCAATGCGTAGCCCTCACCAAGGCTGTCCCACGCATTGGCACTTTGTGGAAAGCGCTTCGTATTTACAATAAACATCTGTACCGCTTTTTCCTGCTGTTTATCCGCCAATAACTGGTATGCATACTGGTTGATATCGTTTTCAGAAGCAAGGACAACGGCCTCATCGCGGGTTTTATCAGCCTCTTCGGTTTTGCCCGTTGCCTGCAAAAGACCGAACTTGGTGATCAGCGTGTTGAAATTCATGTTCATGACAATTGCTTTGTTAATCCATGTCAGGGCTTGTTCGTAATTGACCTTATTTTGTAATGCATAATTGGCAGCGCTGTAATAGCCTGTCCATGAAAACCCGGTTGTGCTTTTTAGTTCTTCTGCTGCGTTGGACATTACGATAGCGTCAACGGCGAATTCAATTTTCACAGGGAACTGTTTCTTTTCCCAGTTCAGTACCAGTTCCGCACTGTTCTTTGTGATATTGATAAAATCATATGTGAGCATCTCTGTGTGAGGAATATCGCGCAACTGGATTTTCACCCTTATCAGGTCTTGCTTGGAATCATAAAAAAAACTTCCCCAGGAGCGATAATCTTTTGACAAGATCAATTCGCCGGAATTATCATTGTTGATCACAAAGAACAAACCGTAAGACCCCGGGGGCACACGCTGACCTCCCACAGTAGCTTCATGTGAGAAAGTGATCACGGTGTTCTCGTTGGCGCCTGCACGCCAGGGCGCTTTGTTGCCCGCTCCAAACCCCTGAACATTCCATCCGTAAGGCACCAGCGCTCCCCATATCTCACGGCCTTTTACTGAGGGACGGGAATAACTTACCGTGATTGTTGAAATACCGATAGTCTGAGATACTGTTGCAGCGGGGCTTGGCACTCTTGGCGCAGGATCCCTTGTGCCTTTGTTATAGCGGCAAACAAAAATGTGGCTGCTACAGTTGCAATGAAAAATTTACGCATGGTCATGATGTTTAAAAATTCCTGTACTATAAAATCATTCCATGAGGTTACAGACATAATTCTTCGAAGCTTTCTATGATTGATTCCGTTGATTTGATATAAAGGTGTTTAAACTTTTTTAATGCTCAGGATAGTTGATAAATCAAATAACCAGACCTGAGCTTTGGAAAAGTTGATGCCGATTTTTAAAGCACATTTAACAGTTTCTATGGCATCCAAAACAATTTAGCAGACACCACATCCTGTCCTCCCGGGATCAATTTAGTAGCAGCAGCCCAGTTGATCGGGTTCGAGCTTACTTCATTGATCGGGTAATAAAGGCGCAAAGGGAAATTAGATACTGCGCCGACCGGAGGGCTTACCACATCAATGTCCGGATAACCCAGCCTCCTGATCGTAGTCCAGGATTCCCAGTTCCTGTTATAGCAGGAAATCCATTCCTGGTATCCTATTTTTTGTTTCCAGGTGCCCGCTGCAGTAGCATAATTCACTGATGGCAGCGCAAGATAGTTCGTGACGTCCGCCGCATTGTTATCTCCCCAAAACTGTATGGAGGCCGTTATGGCGTTGTTGTAATAAGTAGCAGCGGTGCCAGTGATAAAGCCACGTTCTGCCGCTTCTGCCAGATAAAACTGGATTTCAGGATAATCAAGCAGGTCGCCTGGCAAAGAAGCTGTATATAAGGCGCTCCCAAAATCCGAGAAAAGCCCATAGCCATTCCCCTGGCCCGGGTTGCCACCGGAATATCCTCCGTTATACATCGTAAAATAATAAGGTAGCCTGGGATCGTTCCAACCTGTCATAGTGCTTACCAATAGGTTTGCCGGCACAAAATCATGCCTGCCACTGTAGGATATGGCTTGCCATATGGGGTTGGAATTCCCCGGAGATGCCGGATCATAGGAGAAAAGCGCATTGTCACTGTTTGACTGGAACGCCCCGGTCGTGATCGCCTCATTTACTTTCGCAGATGCAGTGGCAGGGGCAACATCCGCCAAAAGCATCGCCATCCTTATTTTTAAACTTGCCGCAAACTTTATCCATTGGGCAACATTGCCGCCATAAACGAGATCAGCGCTGCCCATGGCATTTTCATTCGCGTTCAGCCCGGCAATACAAGTATCTATCCTCATCAACAGGTCTGCATAAATTGTGTCGGCATCATCATATTTCGGGAAGGGGATGGCGGTGTTTTCTGCCTGGGTATAAGGGATATCACCAAATGTGGCAACAAGCTCTCCGTATGAATAAACTTCCAGCAGATCTGTGATGTCCAGATCATTCCTTAACGCCCCGGCTGTGCCCTGAAAGTTTGTTTGGAAAGCCTTCTTTGTCAACTCGGCATTGTGTATAACGTTTATATACATGCTATTCCACCAGCCATCCGGGCAATCATACACAGCAAAATCGTATATCGCTTCATAGGTGTATGAATTCTCCGTCCACTCCTGCGAAACGACCCTGAAAGGGGCAACTGATATACTTGTAGTGGTGTTGGCATCCGATAAATTTTTTTCCGTCTGCGTAAAAAGAGCTGTGGGGATCGCAGACGTTGAGCTCTTGGGGTCAACATTCAACGAGCTCAGGGGTTTTGTGCAGCTAAAAGCATAGAGCACAAGTGTTGTTAAAATGATGGAAACATTTTTCATATCTTAATTGATTTTAGAATTTAACCTTGACCATGAAGCTTACATTCCTGACAGTAGGATAAGCCCCGTTTTGAAAACCCACTGATCCGTTACCGGCTGCCTGGCCTTGTTCCGGATCAGCATAAGGAAGGTCTTTATGAATGATCCACAAATTTCTTCCTGATAAAGAAAAATCTATCCCCTGTGTGGCATGCATCTTTTCTACTATTTTTTTAGGCAGAGAATAGGTGATGGCAGCTTCCCTCAGTTTTATATAGCTGGCTTTGTAAACGAACTCTCTTTGAGCTTCCCCATTGCCTATTGAGCCGAAACTCCAGTCACCAAAATCAAGATTTGATTCATCAATCCTTGTCGTATTGGCTTTGCCATCTGGTGTAACTGCTTTTAAAATAATCCCGCCTCCATTTGCAAGGGGAGCCCTTACTGATTTGCCAAGGTCATTATACCCTGCTGTCCTCGGGTACAAGCCAGAGAAGGAGCCATAGTCCATATCCAGTGAATACACGTCACCGCCCTGATGTACGTCAATCAGGAAGCTGAAGGTGAAATTTTTGTAAGTGAAACTGTTGTTGATTCCGCCGATCCAGTCAGGTGCTATGCTGCCAATATCCGATCGTGGATTTGGGCTTATCATATAATGGCCTGTAGTGTCTACTTCTTTTTGACCGTTCAGATATACATAATCGGTTCCCCTGATAATGCCGTAAGATTTCCCGACCTCAGCCACTATCTGAATAGAGTTTTGATATGCGCCAATCACAAAAGAGGGTTGGCCTCCGTATAAAGACAGAACTTTGTTCACATTTTTGCTCCAGTTCACAATCATATTCCATGAAAAATCCCTGCTCCTGACAGGCGTAAGCCTGAGCGTGGCTTCCACCCCCTGGTTCTGCACCGAGCCCCCGTTTACGCTAAAATTAGCGTACCCGGTCGCCGTTGAAACACTAATCGGCAAAATCTGGTTTCTCTGGATGGAATGGTAGTAATCCGCTGTGAAGCCTATCCTGTTTGAGAGAAATTCCATTTCTAAGCCCAACTCGTAAGTGTTGTTTTGTTCAGGCACAAGGAACTGGTTATTATTTTGCGTAGAACTGCTCATCACAGCCTGACCATTGATTGGCGTATTGATGGCGTATGTATTGTACACATCATAATACGGGGCATCTCCGCCAACCTGTGCATAGTTAGCCCACAACTTGCCGTAGGAAAGCCAATCTTTTGTGGATGATGGCAGAACCTTTGAGAAAATAAAGTTGGCTGACACGGAAGGATAGTAGTACGTGTTGTTAGCAGCCGGCAATGTGGACGATTGATCCCGGCGCATGCTCCCATCCAAAGTGATCATGTCTTTGAAAGAAAGCGTTACGCCCCCAAAAACACTGTTTATTTCTTTTCGGTAATCATTTTCTGTTGGTGCATTGGGAGCTTTGGCTGAATTAGACAAGGACCAGAAACCTGGTAATATAAGCCCTCCGTTTGTGCTTGCAAAAATAGAAGGGTTATTGTCTTTCTGCACATTGCCGCCCAGCAACGCTTTCAGATTGAAGCTGTTCCCAATGTTCTTGTTAAAGCTCAGCAACACATTGAAATTCGTTTCATTGAAAAAAGAATTTTGCCTGCTGTAAGAGGAAGGCTCCACACTGCCGATATTAAATCGCGTTTCAATGATCTGGCTATAGTAATCGTCAGTAACACTACCCGATAAGTTTAAAAAATCAGTAATTGCCACATTCACTTTTGCATGCCCTGTGTAGCGCTGCCTTGAATCATCTTCATAATTCTGATAGGCAAACCAATACAGGTTGTTATGATAGGCGGGAAGCCCTATACTGCCCGCCTCATTGCTGGCGTATGCAGATGGCACCCAGTTCCATGTAGCATTAGTCCCCCCGGAATTGAAATAATCATTTTTTTGAGATTGTATATTCACATTGGTAGGCCACCATTGGCGGAAATCCGTCATCGGATTGGTGGTGGCAGTGTATTGGAATAAATACCTGTTCGTGGCTGATTCATTGACGAAATTGATGCCTCCGTCAAAAGTTATTTTGTCTGTTGCTTTGTAAGTGGCTCCGAAGTCGAATAGATCTTTCGTGATTTTGGAATTTGGGATATAGCCTTTCTGATCATCCCTGGTATAGGCAAATTTAAAAGTGCCGCTATTGCCACCACCCTGCACCAGGATATTCTCCGTGGTGGTTACAGGTGTCACAAAATAATCGGTAGGGTTGTGGTGGGCTGCTGGTTGCCAGGGTGTGGGTTTATGGAAATTGGGGTCGCTTGGGGAAAAAGCATCCCAATTATACACCATGAATGATGGATCATAAGCAGGCCCCGTAGCTGCATCATCATTAGTAGCCGGAATGGACACAGGGTTTCCTCCATTAACTCCAGGTA